>Ga0307478_10001732_pt1 | contig 18275 bp, 17 predicted proteins | sample atmos_gasesECM4C_2_FD_203713 | JGI IMG/M metagenome (GOLD analysis project Ga0307478, IMG submission 203713) | Hardwood forest soil microbial communities from Morgan-Monroe State Forest, Indiana, United States - atmos_gasesECM4C_05 | ecosystem: Environmental > Terrestrial > Soil > Temperate... | reverse complement strand
CGCAATGAAACGCACCGGGTTCGACTCTGGGCCCACGAAAAAGAAGTTTGCGAAAGCATCGCCCAGCATCGGATAAACGACAAGTTTCTTCCGGGCCAACTCATCCCCGCCAGTGTGAAGCCCTGCAATGATCTTGCGGAAGCGCTCCAAAACGCGGGCATCGTGGTAAGCGTCATGCCCTCGCAACACGGCCGCCGCTTGTTTGAGCAAATGCGCCAGTACTTGCGGGCAGAAACCATGATCGTCAGCGCGACCAAAGGGTTGGAAGAAAACTCCCTGCTACGGATGACCGAGGTGATTGCGCAGGTGGTCAAAGGGGTTGCCGGGGGCATGCCCCGAATCGGCGCGCTTAGCGGTCCGTCATTCGCGCTGGAAGCAGCGCGCGGAGATCCGACCGCTATCACGTTCGCATCGCAGGACGCGGATTTTGCGCGCTCGATTCAGCAACAATTCAGCAACGCCAACTTTCGCGTCTACACCAACGAAGATCCAGTCGGTGTAGAACTTGGCGGCGCGTTAAAGAACACGATTGCAATTGCCGCCGGTGTCGCAGCGGGCCTTGGTCTCGGCCACAATTCCGTCGCAGCCCTTATCACCCGAGGCCTGGCAGAGATGACGCGCCTGGTAGTTGCATGCGGTGGCAAAGCAGAAACCATGGCCGGCCTCGCCGGACTTGGGGACCTGGTGCTGACTTGCACGGGTGGCCTCTCCCGCAATCGCAGCGTTGGCGTCGAGCTGGGGCGCGGACGCAAGCTGTCAGAGATCCTCGCCGGTATGCATGGCATGGTTGCGGAAGGAGTCTTCACCACGACGGCGGCGGTAGGGCTAGCCCGCGCTCGCGGAGTCGAAATGCCGATCACCGAGCAAATGCACGCCATCTTGCAGCATGGCAAAGATCCGCGAGAAGCGATTTATGAGCTGATGACACGCAGCGGCAAGAGCGAAACGCTCAGAACCTAAGGCGCGCGGCTTCCCCAGACGTATCTTCGTGGAAACCTGTGCCGGACGGGCATCCTGGCGGGTACTTTGGTAATGGCAAATCTGACGGTTTCCGCCTCCTCTGATTCCCCCCACATTAAAATTCTATAGATACCCGTGAAATCTGCCGCCACTTCGATCGACGGCGCTTCCCAACTGAGTCCGGGGAACGACTTGTCTCCAGCCGCGCCGAACCTGGCGCGCATTCCGATTCTGTATGTCATCCTCGGCGTGCTTCTGGTGATTAGCATCGTCCCCATGTATTTCTACTCCTCCCAAGTAGAGTCGATTAATCGGGACCGCCTGAAAACCAATGAGATGCTGCTGCAGAATACGGTGACGCGGTCATTGGCCGATGATTTGTCGCAACACGAGCGTTCCTTGCGGATGATGCTCGCCAACCTCTCCTCTGCAATTCAGGTGGCCAGCGGAGGCGACATTGGCAGAAAGAACATAGAAGCCCCGGAGTTACGCGCGCTGCTCGAAAATTTCGTTTCGTCCTCTGATGAAATCGCGTACGCGACGCTGCTCAATTCCGAGGCCAAGGGAGTTTCAGCGGGACGTATCGCACCAGACGCCTTCCTGCAGCGCGAGTTGCAACATGCCTTTGACGCCGCCCGCGATGGCCGCGCCTACAACGGCCACCCGCTGCAAGTGGAAGATGGCAAGTTCGCGCGCACCATCGTTCTAGTCAGCAGTCCGGTCAGTTACGACGGACGTTTTCTGGGCGTAGTGGGGGCGGTTGTGGATCTGCAATTCCTGATCCGGCGCTTGCAGGAAGTGAGCGGCGGCGGCCTGACTCCTTATGTCGTGGATGCTCAGGGCCGACTGGTAGCTGCCGCCACGTCGCAATACATAACCGGCCAGGACATGAAAAGCCTCGAGATCGTCCGCAATTTCGTGGATGAGGGCAACAAGGCGCAGTTGGCCGCCACTAAAGAATTCGACGTCCACGAAGGCAAGAACAGTATTGAGATGCTCGGCACCTACAGCCCGGTCACCACCCTCGATTGGGCGGTCGTGGTGCAGAAGCCGCAGCACGAGGCTTATCGCGGGGTTTACGAAATGCAGCGTACCGCGCGACTGCTGGCCTTGCTGGCCGTCCTGCTGAGTATTGGGGTAAGCATTTTCGCGGCCCGCAGGATTACCAATCCTCTGCAAGTTCTTACTGAGTCCGGCCGCGCTCTGGCGCGCGGCGACTTCTCTCAGCGCGTTCACTTGCGCAGCCGCACCGAAATCGGCGAATTAGCGGAGACCTTTAACACTATGTCAGAAGAGCTGGAACAGTTCGTCGAAGATCTAAAAGAGGCGGCGGAAGAAAATCGCGCTTTGTTTCTAGGCTCAATCCAGATGCTGGCCGGCGCGGTCGACGAAAAGGATCCCTACACTCGCGGCCATTCCGACCGCGTCACGCGTTACTCGCTCATGATCGGCAAAGAATTGAATCTCGACGCCTCCTTTATGGAAACGCTTCAGATTTCCGCGCAGCTTCACGACGTGGGAAAAATCGGGATCGAAGACCGTATTCTGAAAAAGCCGGGCGCGCTCACCGCAGAAGAATTTGAGGTGATGAAGACCCACACTACCAAAGGCGCCAACATTCTCCGCCCCGTAACCCAACTCGCGGAAATGCTCCCCGGCATTGAACTTCATCACGAAGCGCTCGACGGGCGGGGTTATCCTTATGGCCTTCAGGGAGATCAAATTCCTCTTCTGGCGCGGGTAATCGCGGTCGCCGATACGTTTGATGCATTGACTACGAATCGTCCATATCAGCACGCGCACACTCCGGAAGAGGCTTTGAAAATCATCCAGAATTTAGCCGGAAAGCGGCTTCACCCAGAGCAGGTGGCTGCGCTCATGGCGGTTTACGGACGCGGCGAGATTCGCATCCAGCGGATCGCGATCAAGCGCCCGATGGCCGCGGACGCGGCTCCAGACGTCCCACAAGTTCCGCCCGCCCCAGCCACACTCGCTGCTGAAGTTACCAACCTGGAAAGAACCCGCGCTTAAACTAGGCGATTCCATTCTTTAACAACTGGCGTCGGTACCAACCGCGCAGCCCACCGCTATAATCAAAGTTCAGGATTCGGCATGATTCAGACTCTGTTCGGCAGTACCGAAGAAAAGAAGACGGGACTCTTTGACCGCATGAAGCTGGCGGTCACGCGTACGCGGGAGAACCTCGCCGAGCGTATCGAAGAAGTCGTTGCCTTTGGCAAGGAAATCGACCGCAATACGCTGGACGATCTTGAAGCCACGCTCATCGCCGCCGACCTCGGCTCTACCACCACGCAGGAAGTGCTGGGAAAGCTTCGCGACAAGGCAGATCGCAAACAGATCAAGGATGTGCAGGAATTGAAGCGGCTGTTGAAGGAGGAGTTGCTGGCCATTCTAAATGCAGCGAACACTCGCGCCGTTCAAAGAGTTGATGGAGTACCGGAAGTGATTTTGGTGGTGGGAGTGAATGGCACCGGCAAGACCACGACCATCGGCAAGTTGTCGCAGGTGTTTCGCTCGCAGGGGAAAAACGTCCTGCTGTGCGCCGCGGATACATTTCGCGCAGCGGCCATTGAGCAATTGGAAATATGGGGACAGCGCACGGGGACGGAAGTGATCAAAACCAAACCTGGGGGCGATCCCGCGGCGGTGCTGTTTGACGCGTTGCAAGCGGCAACGGCACGGAAAACAGACTATGTGATCGTTGATACTGCCGGCCGGCTGCACACGAAGACAAGCCTCATGTCCGAATTGGAGAAGATGAGGCGCACTGCGCAACGTATTATTCCTGGAGCTCCGCACGAGACACTGCTTGTGATGGACGCTACCACCGGCCAAAACGGCTTGCAGCAGGCGCGCCTGTTCACCGAGTCGGCAGGCGTCACCGGTATTGTGCTTACCAAGCTTGACGGCACCGCGAAGGGCGGAGTGGTGATAGCCATCTCGCGCGAGTTGGGTTTGCCCGTGCGGTTCGTCGGCGTCGGCGAGAAAGTGGGCGATCTGCTGCCGTTCGACCCGAAAGCTTTTGTGGATTCCCTGTTCGAATAGAGACTATTTTCACCACCGAGACTCGGAGCCTACTAGACAACGACCTGAATGTATTTCTCTGTGACTCCGTGGCGGACTACCTTGTCTCACACAGAAATGGCCGCTGATTCCACCGACGAGCAGTTCCTGCGCCGCGCGCTCGATCTGGCGCGTCAGGGCATCGGACTAGCCTCGCCAAATCCCTATGTGGGTGCGGTCATTGTCGACGTGGGCGGGAGCATCGTAGGGACGGGTGCTTATACTTACGATGGTGTGAAGCACGCCGAAGTGCTCGCTCTCGAGCAAGCCGGCGACAAAGCGCGCGGCGGAACCCTCTACATTAATCTCGAACCCCATTCGCATCAGGGCCGAACCTCCCCGTGCACCGACGCTTTGATCGCCGCGGGAATTCAACGCGTAATCGCTTCCATGCCCGATCCCAATGCCAAAGTAAGTGGACGAGGCTTTGAGAAGTTGCGCGCCGCGGGCGTGCGCGTTGCGACAGGAGTGCTTGAGGCGGAAGCCCGCTGCCTAAATGAGGCCTTCGCCCGCTACATTCGCCACGGGGTTCCGCTGGTTACGTTGAAAGCGGCAATGACGCTTGATGGAAAGATCGCTCCGCCCCCGGGGGCAGGCTTGAATCGAGTGGCAGGAGCGCCTGCGGGCGGCTGGATCACCGGCGAACGCGCGCGCGCCAACGTGCAGGAACAGCGTCACCAAAGCGATGCCATCATGGTAGGCGTGGGAACCGTCCTCGCCGATGATCCATTGCTCACCGATCGCAGCGGCTGTCCGCGACGCCGCCCGCTTTTGCGTGTGATTCTGGATTCGCGGCTGCGCCTGCCACTGGAGTCGCGCCTTGTCCAGAGCGTCACTGCCGGAGCGACTGCAAAGAACGACGTGCTGGTTTTCTGCTCCTCGCCGGATCGAAACAAGGAGCTTGAACTTGAGTCGCGTGGCATTCGGGTCGAGCGCGTTTCCCCTGCGGACGACGGACGTCCTGACCTTCAGGCGATTCTGCGCCGCCTCGGCGAACTTGAAATTACTGGTGTGATGATCGAAGGCGGATCGCGCCTAAACGCTAACGCACTTGCAGCCGGCGTAGTTGACAAAGTGTTTTTGTATTACGCGCCCGCAATTCTGGGGGCAGGATCCGTGCCGTTCGCTTCCGGCGCGAGTTTTCGGGAACCTGATGAGCCCCCGCGGCTAAAGCATCTCCACCTGCATCGCTTCGGGGAGGATGTCGCGGTCGAGGGTTATTTGCGCGATCCCTACGACGAATAATTCGGTTTCGCTCCAGAAAGACAATCTCGAAAGAGGTCGCGCGAAACCCCGTTCGCCTCTTCTTCCTGGGTTTATCATGTTCGTACTTACCGAGGTCCTCATGTTTACTGGCATTGTTGAAGAATTAGGAAAAGTCCTTCGGATCGAGCAGCGCGGCGACAATCGCCGCATCACGATTGCTGCCAAAAATGTCCCCAAGCAATTGGCGACTGGCGACAGCGTCGCGGTCAGCGGCGTCTGTCTCACTGCGCTCGACATCAAGCCAGATTCATTTTGCGCTGATTTGGCTCCGGAGACCTGGCTGCGCACGTCATTTTCGCGCGGGCATGAAGGCGCTTTGGTCAATCTGGAGTTGCCGATGAAAGCCGATGGCCGCTTCGGCGGCCACATTGTGCAGGGCCACGTGGATGGCGTCGGCAAGCTTATCGCCCTGGAGCGCATCGCGGAATCGGGAAATTTCTGGCTGCGCATCGAGTTACCTATCGATGTCGAGAAATACACCGTCTACAAGGGTTCAATCTCAATCGAGGGCATCAGTCTGACGGTGGCGAAACTCGAAGGCAGAACCTGCTCGGTCGCCATCATTCCGCACACGGTGGAGATGACAAACCTGAACTCGCTCAAGCCCGGCGATCCCGTCAATCTGGAAGCCGATTTGATTGCGAAGTATGTCGAGAAGATGATGACCAACGAACCGGCAGAGAGTACGCTCACCGTGGAAGAGTTGGTGCGGCAAGGATTTTGAAACAGTTTCCAGTGCTCAGTGATTCAACGGTGATTCCTCAGGACGTGACTGCGTGACCAGGAATGAGGCTGGCCTTTGCGGTGACTGCGTGCACGCCCGGCAAATAAAGTCGGACCGGGGATCGAGTTTTGTGCAGTGCCGGCTTTCGCTGACCGATATTACTTTTGATAAATATCCAAGGCTTCCGGTTATAACCTGCAGCGGCTACCGTCCGATCGAGTCGCCGCGCTGGTCGGCCGACCGAACTGGATCAAAATAAAAAAACGTCAAATCGAACTCCCTAATGGGGAAGTCCGGACGGGTAGAAGCTGATTGCCGCAATTCAGCAGGCGGGAGGGCGATAGGCCGGCTAGCAGGTTTCGATCTTCAACTCGTCGAGATCAAGGAACTCTTGCACGATGGGTTCGGTGGATTTTTCCATCTCCGCTGAAGTACCGAAGAAAATCTCCCTGCCTTCATACAGAAATACCACGCGGTCGGCGAGTTTTTTGGCTAGGCGCATATCGTGAGTGACCACAATGCTGGTGAGGTTCAGTTGAATCTTGAGCCGCTTGATAAGATCACCGAGCAGTTGCGCCATCAGGGGATCCACCATGGTCGTCGGCTCGTCGTAGAGAACGCATTCCGGCCGAGCCGCCAGCGCCCGCGCAATCGCCACCGAACGTTTCATGCCGGTTGAGAGATCGGAAGGGAGCAAGTCGCGCATCTCCTGCACCCCTACCATCTTCAGCAATCCGTCGACGATCTCATATATCTGCTCCTCGTTTAAGTCTCGGGTTTCGCGCAGGGGAAAGGCTACATTCTCGCCTACGGTGAGCGAATCAAACAGCGCTCCGTTCTGAAAGACCATGGTGACTTTCTTGCGAATGGCTTCCATCTGCGCTTCAGAAAAGTTGGTGATGTCTTCGCCGGCAACAATTACCTGTCCGGAGTCGGCTTTGAGAAAACCCATCAGGAGTTGCAGAGAAACTGATTTGCCGACGCCGCTCCGTCCCAAAATGCAGACAGTCTCACCCGGCACCACGTTGAAGCTTACGCGATCAAGAATGACTTTGTCGCCGAAGGCCTTCGAGACTTCGCGAAACTCGATGTATGGTTTCTGTACGGTCTGTGGCATGGTTTGCTCTACGTAAGAACAAGTTTAAGTTCAAGTTTAGATGCTGTCAGTGGCTTCCCTTCTGCGGCTGCAACTCTTCAGGTGTGTTCATGTTAAGAAATGCGTCGCAAGGAATTCCGGCCCTTTCCAATTCATCTTTCTCGATCACCCGGACTGGCGTTGCACCAAACAGTAGATCAATTCTATTGCGTCCGGCGCGCAAAGCGTTCTCGGCCGCAATGGCGAATTCCCGTCGATAAACTGCGCACAAAGGCTGCCAGCCGCCTTCACAACGCGGAATCACAACCGCTGCCTCGGGCGCTCCCCGCGCTTGTTCAACCAGATACTCCAGGAGCGCGCGTGAGACGAACGGCATATCCACTGCCAGCATCAAATTCAGTTCCGTACGAGACTGTCGCAACGCAGAATGAATGCCGCCCAGAGGTCCGCAGTCGCGGAATTGGTCTTCCACCACCGAGCCAAACCTCGCAAATTTCTGGCTGCTTCCCACAATGCACGCCTCCGCAGCCACCGAGTGGGCCAAATCGAGCGATCGCGCGAGGAGCGTGCGCCCCTCAAACTCCACAAATGCCTTCTCCCTACCCATCCGAGTGCTCTTGCCCCCCGCGAGAATCCAGATGGTAACGTCGGGTGCGAGTGCCTTCTCCATGCGGCGATCATACACTTTGCGCTGGGGAGGAATACCAGGCAGCACTTCTATCTTCTTCTCCCGAAACGGTTTCCACAACGTGTTCCGGCATGTGTCCATTTTTCTTTTCGGGTTCACCGTGCCCCCCGACACGAAAGTAACCTTCCCAAGAATCCCGGTTCGGGAGATGATGAGCCTTCCAGCGCTCCCAAGGTCTGGAAGTAACCATCATGCCGCAAAAAAAATTCATGGATGTTCTTATGCTCGGGCGTTGCTCCCACGAATTCTCCTGGCCTCGCCGCGGTCCTGACGGAGACTATTATCAAGTCTGTCTGTTGTGCGCAGCCGAATACAAGTATGACTGGACCACCATGCGCCGCACTCAGCGCGTGGAGCATGGTAAGCCGGAAGCCTCCGTTCGGCGTAATCATACGCGAGAAAAACGCCCGTCCTGGACACCCCGCGCCCGCCGCCTGAAGCTGGACGTGGCGCTTCGTTTTCGCGTCAATAACACCAGTACTTGGTATGAAGGCACAATCGATAATCTTAGCCAAACCGGGCTGTTGTTTCATGGACCACAACAATTGCCGGTAAATGCTCTCATCGAAATGGTATTTGAAATGCCAGAGGAGATCTCCGGCCAAAAGAACCGCAATGTGCTGTGCCAGGGTCGCGTCATCCGCTCCAAGGACCTGCAAGAGCAGGAGACGCAGGGCAAAGAGAAGGAAGCGGACGCCATCCCAGGCCTGTTGGCCGCGTCGATCGTCGATTACAAATTCATTCATTAGAGCGCGTGGCGGGGTTGCCCCCAAAAACCGATAACTCTATTCCATTCACTCGCGTTCCAATCACGCGCGGCAGTTCGAGCGATGGCTAGGGCACAGCCCACTAGATTTTCTGCGCGAATCCATCTTTGGTACTAAACTGTAGACGGCCGTTGTGGCTCTAATCCCAGGTGAGTCTTAGAGGCCCGTCATGAACCGAAGGTCGTCGATTCTCACATTTCTGATTTTGGCAATCCTAGCCATCAGTCTTGCTTGCGCCCGAAAACCAAGCGACGCGCAGATTTCCAGCGAGATACAAAACAAATTCAGCCAAGACTCAGGACTCTCCAGCCAGCACCTCACGGTGCAGGCCAGCAGCGGGGTTGTCACGCTGGCGGGGTTCGTGGAGAACGAGGCGCAGCGGGAAGCCGCGTCGCGGCAAGCCGCAGCGGTCGACGGAGTGAAGGAAGTCGTCAACAACCTGCAGGTTGGCACCGTCTCGAACGCGTCAATCTCTCCAACTCAATCGGGACTGCAAACTGCCGAAACAAAACCCACACCTCTGAACTCGACGGAGAACAAGCCGACCGAGAAGCACGCGGCTAGGCGGCACGATCATTCTTATTCCATTCACGAAACCCCTTCGGACCACGACTCTGCCGCCAATAGCACGATGGCCGAACGTTCCGAACCGCCCCAAACCACTGCGCAAGACGCGCCACCCGCAGAGCCGCCACCACCACCACCCCCTCCCGCGCCCGCACAACCTCAGAAAGTTACGATTGAGCAAGGAACACAGATGTCGATTCGGCTGGTCGACAGCATTGACAGCGAAAAAAACCAGGTGGGCGACACTTTTCACGCCTCGCTGAACGCTCCACTTTCCGCGGAAGGCACCGAGGCCATTCCTGCTGGCACCGACGTTGCCGGACATATAGTCGATCTAAAGAGCGCAGGAAAGTTCGCCGGTCAGTCGCTGGTCGTGCTGCAACTCGACACTATCTCAGCCAACGGCAGGACCTACACCCTGCAAACTGATCAGTACAGGAAAGAAGGCGCATCGCGCGGCAAGAATACCGCCGAGAAAGTTGGGGGAGGAGCTATCGTGGGCGGAATCATTGGCGCCATCGCCGGAGGCGGCAAAGGCGCAGCCATCGGCACGGCTGCAGGCGCGGGTGTCGGCGGAGGCGTGCAGGCTGCCAGCAAGAGCCAGCAGATTAAGCTGCCCTCAGAGACCGTGCTGAACTTTACCCTGCAGGCGCCGGTTACAGTCATCAGGCCGCAAGATCCAAATCGCGATCGCCAAAAGTTGGGCGACTCACAATAAGAAGAATTCTCTTCCTTCCAGTTTCGGTTTTCAGAACAAGGCGGACCATTTATTCGTCTTAGCCTGCGATTCGACCATTCCTAACATTTAGCGCCGTATCCGTAAGAAAAACCGACTGATGTCGCCAACCAGCCCGTCCGGCCTGTTCTAACTCCGTAACATCCAGCAATTTTCTGTTGCGCAGGAACCGATCTGCGCTAGAAATCCCCGAACCCGGTTTCGGACACCCCTGCTCCCGCAATGTCCGAACTCAGTTGTGGATCTCTGCGTCACTGCGGTCCCTGGCCACGAGAAAAATCCAATTTAAGGAGGAGCTCATGCTCCGCTCAATGAAATGCACTCTCCCGGAGGGGAAGGCAGGCCCGCATTTCCTCCGCTTCTTCCCCGGAATATCGATCCCCGGATATTTAGGCTTCGATCCCAAGAGCAAGTCAAGTGAGCGCACGTTACAAGGAGGAGTCGTGATCAAGACAGGTAGGCTCGCGTCCGTTTTGACTGTGGCAATGCTATCTCTCACCGGTTTTGCATTTGCTCAGACCGATCCCGGAGTACAAAGTGGCAACCGCGGCACAGGTGCGGCATTCTCGTCCGTTCTGTCCAACAGCCCCTCTGGAATACTTTCCTTTTTCACTGACGGTCAAAATCGATTTCAAGATGTGGAGTCCGTTTCCAACAGCCCCAACGGAAACAACGGTCTGGGCCCGCGATTTAACTCGAACAGCTGCAGTTCATGCCACGCGCAACCTGCCGTTGGCGGAACGGGTGCGGCCATGAATCCCCAGTTCAGTTTCACCAGCAACGGGACAGCTCCCAAAGACACCACGCCGTACTTCATCACCGCAACTGGCCCAACCCTTGAGGCTCGCTTCCCGTTCTTCTTCAATAGCAACGGTTCGGTCAACTACAACGCCCCCAATGGCGGAGTAGAAGACCTGTTCACCGTGAGCGGCCGCTCCGATGCGGGCACTTGCAGTTTGCCGCAGCCCAGCTTCAATACTGCGGGAAATGAAGGCAACATAATCTTCCGGATCCCCACCCCAACCTTTGGCACCGGCCTGATCGAGAACCTCGACGATTCCACCCTGTTGAACAATCAGTTGAACAATCTCAACAACAACGTTGGCGTTGCAGGCGCTTTCAACCGCAACGGCAACGATGGCACCATCACCCGCTTTGGCTGGAAGGCGCAGAACAAGTCGCTGCACATCTTTGCCGGCGAGGCTTACAACGTGGAGATGGGAATCAGCAACGAACTATTTCCCCAGGACCGTCCGCTGCCTGGCGAAGACCAACTGCAAACCGGACTACCCTCGAATTGCCTGAACCTGAGTGGCGCCGGATATCCAGAGGACACTTCCAACCCGGCGGCAACTCCCAACTCTGCGGTGCTGGACGACGTTTCGGCCTTTGCCAACTTCATGCGTTTCCTCGCTCCACCACCCACTGGCGGCGTCGTGCTTAACGGACAGCAAGTGTCTTCGAGTACGATCTCTGCCGGCAGTTCGTTGTTTAGTTCGATCGGATGCTCGGTCTGTCACAATCCCACTCCAGGTACCACACAGGTGTCGAACTTCACCAGTTCGTTGAGCAAGGCTCCGGTGAATGCATTCTCCGATATTGAGATCCATCACATGGGTACGGGCCTGGCGGATAACGTCTCGCAAGGCAATGCGGGTGGCGATCAATTCCGCACGGCCCCCTTGTGGGGCTTGGGACAACGCATCTTCCTCCTGCATGACGGCCGCACCACCAACCTGATCAAAGCCATCCAGAACCACGCGAGCAATGGCAGCGAGGCCAGTTACGTGGAGGAACAGTTCTTCAACCTCAGCCCAACCCAGCAGCAGGAAATATTGGACTTCCTGCGCTCGTTGTAACCACTTTACGGCAGGCTTCCGGCGAGACACGAAAGTGTCTCGCCGCATCTTTCGAAGTCAGCAACTCGAAGGACGAACATGCATTCTCGAATACTGCGTTTTTCGCTCGCTCTCCTCTTATTGTGCGTTGTGCCCTGGGCGCTTGGCCAAGGCGCCCAACCGCGGACGCCTTCCACAAACGGCGGCGACTTTTCTGACAACGTGCAGCCAGAAAACAAAGTGCCTGCAGGAGTGATCCTGGTGAAGGGCGCATGGTCGAGCGCGAGTGACTCTGTCACTCCTCTGCCGGAAGGCGGGACCGTGACCAACAACGTTTTCAGCAACTCGTATTTTGGCATGAGCTACGCTCTTCCCGCAGATTGGAGCGAGAAGTACAAAGGGCCGCCTCCATCGGATAGCGGCCGCTACGTTCTGGCACAGATCAGTCCGGCGGAGACATTTAAAGGGCCGGATCGAGGCACCGTTTTAATCACCGCTCAGGATTTGTTCTTCACTCCGCTGCCCACGGCAAACGCGGCCGCACTCATCAACTATTCGAAGGATCATTTGCAGGCTGACTACAAGGTAGAAATGCCGCCGACCCCGACTAAAATAGCCGGCCGCTCCTTCAGTTTCTTTGCCTACTGGTCTCCGGCAGCACAGCTACATTGGTATGTTTTCGCCACCGAAATTCGCTGCCACGCCGTGGAAATTGTGCTGACCAGCCGCGACACGAAACTGCTGGAGACCTTAACCCTCGACCTGAACAAAATGAAGCTGCCCGCGGAAGCCAGTCCAACCGCGGGGATGGACGGTGGTGTCCCCGTATGCATCAAGGACTACGCCAGGGATGAAAACTTGCTCGCCCGTGTTGACCCGATCTTCACCGAACATCGCTTCAACCCCGTCCCGGTACGAATCATCATCGACAAAGAGGGCAAGGTAAAACATATCCACTTCCTCAGCGCATTTCCCGATCAAACAAGAATCATTAGCGACGCCTTGAAGCAATGGAAGTTCAAACCGTATCGCCGCGAAGGGCGCGCAGTCGAAGTGGAAACCGGTATCCTGTTTGGCAGCGTTGCACATCGGACGACATTTCCACTTCAAGGCACAGCTTCTCCGGCCGATTAATCACCGCCTTGCCCGCTAAAGCTTCTCGGCAGAGAATTCCTGGCTGCTTGAAGCAGCCACCTTTCTGTTCCCTTTTCCTATTTTTCGTTTTCGTCCCTGATTCCCTTCGTCGTACACTCTGGAAGCACGTTGATCTCTTCCCCATGCCTCCAATCACGGCATTGCTGCACACCATGAATGATGCTCTCCGCCTGGGCCGGACTCTGGAGACTCTTCTTCCCTGCGCGGAAATCCTGGTTGTGGACCATCACTCCGCGGATGCCACTCAGCGTATCGCGCGCACCTACGGAGCGCGCCTCGTGATCGCAGAAGGCGACGAGGCCGTTACTGACTACCTTGATCTCGCGCGTTACGACTGGATTTTCTGCCTGGAACCGAGCGAGTCAATTACAGAGAGTCTGCAGACAACCCTGTTCGAATGGGCGGCGCTGCCCAGTTATGACGTTGTTGGCGGCGTTGCCGACGGCCGGGCATTTTCAGTCCAGGTGCGCGAGCAGATCCGCAAAAGCTGGCTTGATCTGCCCCTCCCGGAAACCCGCCTCATCCCGCGCACATGGACTCGGTGGCGCGGACGGTTGCCCGCTTCGGAACCCGCCGCCATCGCGCTCGAAGGCAAGTTGTTACGTTTTGTCTTACCGTAACCAGATTCGCCATTCGTCGCAGCTCGCTGATTTCGCTCGGCTTGCGCGCCTATTGTCCCTTCGGACAGTGACTTCAGTACCTTAGGCCTGCCTGCCCCCTTCGCCTTATAATCCACTCAAGAGACGGAACAATTTGCGTTCTCACGGAGTGCGGACCGGCATGCACGATCGCACTCGCAAAAAGAACGCCACGAGACTCAGTGGACCCAGTCTACGCAGTGACGATTTTTATCCTCGGGCTTGCCTTCGGCAGCTTTCTGAACGTGTGTGTCTATCGCCTGCCCCTGGGCTTGTCGGTGGCAACTCCGCGTTCTGCGTGCCCCAACTGCAAGCATCCGATCGCTCTCTATGACAACATACCGGTTCTGAGTTGGCTGCTCCTGCGTGGCCGCTGCCGCCGATGTCACTCCAGAATTTCGTCGCGCTACATCCTTGTTGAACTGCTGACGGCCAGTCTTTTTGTGGCCTGTTACAGCTATTTTGGTCTCACACTGGCCACTCTCAAATATTGCGTCTTTGGATTTCTCCTGCTCGGTCTCATTTTCACCGATGCCGAGACCAAGCTGCTGCCTGACAAGTTGACGCTTCCCGGCCTCGCCCTTGGTTTGCTGTTCAGTTTGCTGGTTCCGGTGCGCGACCTGGCATCGCAGTTTCTGCCCGCGGTAATGAACCTGCCGTTCTCCGCTGACCTCGCGAGCCGAATGTTCTCCTTGCTCGATTCCTTGCTCGGCGCGGCACTGGGTGCTTCGTTCATCTACGGCGCTGGAGCGGTCTACCTTCGCTGGCGTGGCGCGGAAGGCATGGGGTTTGGTGATGTGAAGCTAATGGCGATGGTCGGCGCATTTCTCGGGATCAAGCTGACGATTCTTACCATCTTTACCGCTTCGCTGGCTGGATCCTTGTTTGGTTTGACTACCGTGCTCGTGGTCTGGATGAAACGCACCCACCGCTTCGCGCGCCGGTTCCCCAACCTGCAAGCTGCGCGCCGCCGGGGATGGCAGTCCGCGCAAATGGTTTACCGCCATTATCAGATGCCCTTCGGAGTTTTTCTGGGCAGCATGGCTCTGCTCGCGTTGTTTGTGGGCAATCAATTCTTGAGTTGGTACGGGAGGTTGTGGTGGTAAGGCTGCTCGCTAATCCGTTCGTCCTCCGGTCTGTGCTCGCGTTCTTCGCGGCGGGCGCAGCTTTCGTGCTTGCCATTTGGCTGATGCGCGCCTTGCGCCAGAACATCACCGCCGAGGCCGATCTCGATTCCTCAGCCGCGCCCAAGCTCGAAGCTCTGCCTTTGCATCTTTACAACACCGTCATCCAGCAATTGAAGCAGCAGAAGCATGAACTGCAACTGCAGAACCAAGCCGAGCAGCGCCGGGCCCGCACCACAGAGAACTTCAGTCAGGCCGTGCTTAGCAATCTTTCCTCCGGCGTGCTGGTGTTCGGCCCCAATGGACTGGTGAAGCAGGCCAATCCCGCGGCTAAACAAATTCTCGGTTTTCATTCCCCCGCGGGCATGAGCGCAGAAGACATCTTCCGCAATGCAACCGTCTGTTCGCCGCAACCTGGCACCGCGGACTCTGGAACACCAGATTCTCTGGGGAAGCTTAGCGAGGAAGTCCATGCCGTGCTGCGCGAAGGCAGCAACTGCCGGCAAATGGAGGCTGACTACGTCACCCCCGCAGGCCAGAAAGTTCGGGTCGCGGTAACCGTTTCGCCCGTGCCCGCTAGCGATGGCAGCCTGCTGGGGGCCGCGTGCCTGATCAGCGATCGCAGCGAATTTGAATCGATCCGGCATCAACAGCAATTACAGGGTGAGATTTCCGCAGAAATGGCGCTCGATCTGCGTACTTCTCTGGCGACCATCGCCGGATACGCCCAGCAGTTGGCGCAAAGCAATGATCCTGAACTGGCTCCGCAACTCGCCGCCGATATCGCCAGCGAAGCAGCCCGGCTCAACCGTCATATCGGAGGCTTTTTAGCGCCTAAACCTATCGCCGACGACCTGCGAACCCGTGCCCGCGCAGTTGGCCGCGATTGAAAATCGATACTTGAATTTGAATGAGGATGAACTTATGAAACGAATAATGAATATCGGTCTAGGATTTGTATTCGCGGTATCGACCCCGCTCCTGATTTCCACGGCGGAAGGACAGGCCACGCCGCCATCGCCACAATCGCAGAATCAGTCGTCGCTGGCCGACTATGCCCGCAAAGTCCACAAAGACACGGGCGCAACTAAAGCCAAGCCGAAGGTCTTTGACAACGACAACCTTCCGAAGGACGACAAACTCTCGATCGTCGGACAGCGTCCGGTCGCCGAGGTCAACTCCGACGCCGTAGAGGGCGCTAACGAAAAACCTGCTGCCTCTCCAGAAGGCAAAACAACTGAGGCGAAACCGGCTGGCGAAGCCAAGCCCGCCGCGGTAAGTGAAGATGAGAAAGCCAAAAAGCTGGCCGAGGCGAAGGCTTGGCAGGATAAGCTGTCGGCTCAGAAGGATCAGGTCACCATGGCCACCCGCGAACTCGACGTCACTCAGCGCGAGTACCAGCTTCGCGCCGCCGCCATGTATGCCGACGTGGGCAACCGGCTACGCAACTCAACCCAGTGGGACAAAGAAGAAGCGACTTACAAACAGCAGATCGCCGACAAACAGAAGGCCCTCGACGATGCCAAGCAGAAACTCGAAGACATGAAGGAAGAAGCCCACAAGGCGGGCGTGCCTTCTTCCGTCACCGATTAGCGCCCTTTGTGTTGGGATGAAGCGCCGCCCCGAAACCGGGCGCTTTGGGTGCGTTTCTTCTCTGCCACGACGAATTCACTTTCTCTCAGCCGCTTTGCGCAGGCGCAAAAGCTGTTTCCGGTGATGCATACCGTGTACAAGGTGAAATTTCCTCCATTGCGTTGCATTCAGGGGCCCCAGAATGGGGTGATCGAGCAGGGGAACGCCGCGTCCGAAGCGGACTTCGCACTGTTCGATGATCGTATCCATCGCCACGATCTTCGACGGCAATTCGTTGTGCACCTTTTCCCATGGCAGTCCTCGGGGCTCAGTTACTGGCGGCGCTTTTCGTCCTGGGGGGAAGTAGCCAAAACCGACAACCGCCAGAGTGCGCCAGCGCTGCCTCATGGATACTGGCGTTGCCGTGGGCTCGCCCGATTGCAGCAGCCTCTCGAATCCCTTAATCGTTCCGGTGTAGGTCAGGTAAAGGTGCTCCAATACCTCCGCGGCGCACCATTTTCCCGGCGCACTCCAGGTCATCTGCTCGCTCGACATGTCTTCTACAGCGGACTCCAGAGCACGCTTCAATTTTTCAAGACGGGTATCCATTGCACTACTCTCATGTTTCCGGGTGCTTCAGGTAGAATGTTGCGACATCAAAACAATCAATTTATAACAGGAAGGCGCCATGAAAATGCGGGACTCCGTGCAGTCACAGACCACTGTAGTTCCCGAAGTCGCGGAAGGCACATTTTGCCCGATCGTTTTTGGCCGGGGGCGGACTTTAGCCACCATATGTTCCGCTGCCGTCTTCATTTTTCTCGCGCTGCTTGGGGCCTGCGATTCCAATACCGCGAAGCCTGAATCCAAGCCACAACCCAAAGCTCCAGAACTACTTACTGGACGCGCCGCCTTTCAGAAGGTGTTTATCGCCGCTCGCAATTACGCGGCCGACGTAAAACCCTTCCGCATCGAATCTACTCCCTCAACCGATGGCAATGGGCACGATGGCAAGTCAGCGATTTGGAGGGCTAGTTTTGCCTCTGCCGCGCAACACGGTGTGAAGCCTTTCATCTGGTCGGGAACCGATGCCTCGGATGCGCCCTCGCGCGGCGTCTCGCCGGGCAACGAAGATACCTATAACCCCAGCAACGCCTCCACCCAGATTTTTGACGTCGCCTTCCTGAAAATCGATTCCGACCAGGCCTTTGCCGAAGCGCAAAAACATGGGGGAGACAAAGTTCTGGAAAAAGATCCTGCCACGCCCGTGATTTATATCTGCGACTGGAACCACAACACCAACGAACTGACCTGGCATGTTATCTATGGCGGCTCTCGCGAAGGTGCCAAGCTGACCGTTGCCATCAACGCTTCGACCGGCGCGTTTACCCGGGTGGAGAAATAAGCTTGTGGTCTTGCGTTCTTGTGGTGGCGCCGGAAGGAAAAGCAAAGCTACACGCGGATTTCAGGCTTACCGTTTGGATTTCTTCATCTGCTCGTCGATGGAAGCAAAAAAGCGGCAAAGGGCGCCGGCGGAAGCAATCGCCCTTTTCAGCGCCTGCGGTTCGCCAAAAGAAACAATATCTTCAACAGAATACTGCATACGAAGACGATCGGCGGCGCACTGCGCGCTCAACAGTTCTACTTTCGCGGCGCGGAGGTCGGAAATTAAGCGCGCGATCCCGGTCTGCCTTACGGATTCATCGTTCAACATCCACGACCCCACATTTGGAAATTGGCCGCGCCTGCCGGGCCCGGGTGTTCGATTGGGAAGGGCTGTCACCCTGGGCTCGGGCAGAGCTGCGGATTAAAGTCGTATTGATTAAGATCGTATTGATTAAGATAAATAGTACGACGTTACTTATACACAGTCAAAGTAAAAGCGGTCGGGCCCAGCAGTAATACTTGCCATGCGGAGGCGGGCCGTTGCCCAGACAAGCTGATCCTGAACTTGAACAGCGCATACTAGACGCCGCTTGCCGGCTGTGGTCCCGGGGCGGCGAAAAAGCGCTTACCATGCGCGGAGTCGCCAAAGCCGCAGGCACCACCACTCCCACCGT
>Ga0307478_10001731_pt1 | contig 18278 bp, 24 predicted proteins | sample atmos_gasesECM4C_2_FD_203713 | JGI IMG/M metagenome (GOLD analysis project Ga0307478, IMG submission 203713) | Hardwood forest soil microbial communities from Morgan-Monroe State Forest, Indiana, United States - atmos_gasesECM4C_05 | ecosystem: Environmental > Terrestrial > Soil > Temperate... | reverse complement strand
AAGAGCTTAGGGATCCGTATTGAAGTCAAACCCTACAAAACCGTCACGATAATCGATTATGACGTCTAATTGAGCAAAAGATAGGGCTCCGAGAATGCCGGAAACTTCGGTACCGACGTTTTCGCTCAGAGACTCAAGATCAAGTGCGATGTCTTTGTCTGCATACTGCTGGATATTAGCGAAGTGCAAAGCTGTTTTCTCAGCACCATAGACCTTGTTGACTGATCCACTCAGCCCTTTGACCGTCATTCGCGGATCTTCGCGAACTGTCGCGAACTCATGAGCTGCATTTGCGGAGAACATATTCCCAGAAGAGCCCGTGTCCAGTAGGAAGAGCTTCGGCGCTGAATTGTTCCCCACTTCCGTGGGAATAAGCAGCGTGTGTCCGAAGCGGAAGACTGGCGTGAAAGAGAAAGAAAATTGCGCTGGTCTAAACCGATCTACCAGACTGGTATAGACTGGCATGGCCGTCTCGGCAGGTGTAGGGATCGTCTTCGATTCTCCGGGCGTCAAGTTCACTTTTTTGGTTGGAATGGGGGCTTGATCCGGCCTCTCGTCTGGGCGATTGGGGAGTTCTCCCAGCCGCAATTTCTTTTTTCGAAGATCAACTTCGATCAGAAACTCTTGAAAAACATTTGTACCGACTACCCCATCCAGCCCCAGCACCGAACGCTTGTCTACCACCCTAATCGGGCAGTCTTGAAATTCCAAGTCCCCTATCTTGATGCTGGATGCCCTGGCGAAATAGCCTATACTCCTGCCACGATCGCCAAATCCTCCAATGGTCGTATCCAGGAGTCGAGTGAGACCAGCCTTTTCCGCGATCTTACGATCGACGACAATTCCATCAGCTCCGGTATCAAGCAAAAGTTTCGAGTTGCGTCCGTTCAGGGCGACTACTAGCTCGTAACCACGTATGTGACGTACGGTTTCCCCGGTAATGACTAGCAAGTCGGTTTGTGCGGAAGCTGGTTTATTGGCGACTCTACAAACGTGATTTGAGTCATTAAATCGAATTTTCAAAGCGTCGAGATAATTTCGTAGATCTGCATCATTTTCGGCAGCGCCCCCACCGTCTCTTGAAAGATAGCTCTCTAGAAAGGAAATTTGTTCGATGGGCTTCAATGAGCGAATCCACTGGAGTTCGATGTCAGGATCACTAGGGTCAAGTCGGTGCGCCTCATCAACTTGTGTTTTCGCTTGTTTGTACTGTGTCGCCGCAATGCTAACTCGTGCCAAGCCCAGGTAGGTCCGTGCGTCCGCATGGCCTGAGTTCAACAGATTGAGCCACTCGCTCTCCGCTTCCTGAAGCCTTCCTTCACGAAAGAGAACCTCTCCCAGAGCGACATGTATCGCCGCCGAGTCCGCGACTTCAAGCCCTTTCGAAATCGTGTCATGCGCCTGCTGGACTTTCTTCTGCTTCAGGTAAACGCGCGCAAGGCCGGCATACGCCTCAGCGGACTTTGGCTGGGTATCCAAGAGGTGCTGGTATCTCCGGGCAGACTCATCGAAGTTCCCGTTACGATAGAGAGTTCCTGCTTCCATGAGATCAGAGGTCCTGGGGGCAAACGACACTTCGGGCGCGCCTGTTGCCTTAGCCATCTCATCGGATACATAGTCGGACGGACAAGACAGACCGGCACCGTTGTTGACTTCATCAGGGTGGAGATTGTAGTAAAAGCTGAGCCGAAGGCCGAGATATGGACCCTTAAACTCTGCCGGCAGCGGCGGGAACGGGTTCGAGCCGGTAATGCTGCCGTAGGCAGGTCGATCGAGGACGATGTCTCCTGATGAGACCACAATCCTGAGTCCCGCCATACTGCCATCCTTCAGAATTGCGAACTCAAGCACGACCTTCCTTGCCTTGGATGGCCGGGCGGCCCCTGGAATGAGGCTGCACCAACTTTGCCGCACGTCGCGCAGCACTCGACTCAAGTAGGGATTGAAGTCCACTCCCATGGTGTCGGTTAAGATCCCTGTGGGTGCAGACGAACCCTGCTGGCTTGCGTGCTTCTTAGCGGCTTCCTCGACCTGAGACGCCGCGGGCGACTTTGGTTCTGCCGGTGGGCCATTAGTTTGCGCCAGCAGCGACACTCCGCCTAGTAGTATCCCAATCGCGCTTCGCGGTGACCATCGCATAACGTCTCCACTAGAAAACGCCCGGCATTCTACCTCAAGTTGGAAAGAAGAGCGATCTGATCGAGGATTACTCACCAAGATCGGCCTCGGGTTGGGAATAGCCCGATGGTCATCGATCTTCATCGGCTGTCGGATGAGTTCGACTTGTTGAGCGAACTCGAGACGGGAGGTTGTTCGGGCTCCAGCATCCACTGCAACTTGTGGTAGAGCGAGCGCTTCAGCGAACGCTCCATCTCGTTATCGCCGCGCCCTGGGCCGCTCAAGTACCGCTGCAGCAACGCACACTCCGCTTGGGTCAGGTAGACGGTGATGGTTGGTTCGAACTTCCGCTTCGGCTTCGTCGTCATGCGCCACAGAGTAGCTCGCGATCGCGCGTTGGGGTAGGTGACGGAAGTCGCGAGACGATGAACAACTAAATTGGTCAACAGCCAGCGCGGCTCGACAACCGATGGCGGGGGAGCTAATCAAGTTTACGAGCCCTTCAGCCTGCTCGATGATGCACTCACCATGATCGTGGCACTAGCCAAAGCGTATGGGCGCGGGCCCTCCGTAACGTTGACCATCACCTTGGGGCACCTCACCATCCGACTATCCCGGCAATCGGAGCACACCCAATGAAGCGTCTGTTAGTAGTTTCTTTCCTCTGTCTCGCCTTCTCCTTCCCGAGCTTCGCTCAGCACAAAACGACGCCACGCCCGCACTATGGTGGCGGCCATCACGCTGAGTCGCACGGCGGCACTTATCCCGGTGGCCAGGGCAAGAGCCACAAAGGTGGGCACTACCGCAATCCCAAAACTGCTAATCGGTACGGGACACACAAGTAGGCGCAAACGAGGGGCCCCGCGCACGGTGCAGGCTCAATTCGTCGCGCGACCGAAGTGCGCGTCGATCTCTGCTTTCACATGATCAAACTACTTCTTCTGACGGATTATCGCCTGTGTCCTCAACGGTAGGGTCCCCCTCCGTATCGTACGGAGTGAGTTCATAGTCACCAGGCGGCCGATACGGCTGACCCGTTCTATCGGGGATAGGACCCGCAGATGGATCAGGATCCTGTTGGGGTGAAGAACTCGAAGAATCGAAGAGCGACTTTACCGCATCGGCTATGGTCGAAGGGATCGATGAAGGGTTGGCTAGGGCATTGCCAATCGCCTTGATATCTGCAGGAAGATCGCCTCCCAGATTGCCAAAATTTGCATCGAAGCTCGTCGAGGGCAAGTTAACAGTCTTTTCCGGTCGATCGGTAAACTTTATTTGTGGGATCGACATATTCGAACCTCCATCCATGCCCTGTTGAGCCGACACATTGGGTGGCGGGTCGGTTGCGCCACCACCAGGGTTGTTGAACGGGACCACATTTCCACCCATGGGGGCGTTTACCGAAGGCCCTGCGTCGTTGGGAGGGTCGACGACTCCACCCATGGGCCCCTGCTTGAGCGACATGCCTTCGCCGCCCGGGAATACGCCCTGTTGCAAGAGCCAATCGGATGCCGATTGCATGCCGGCTTCGGCGCTCCCTCCGTACGGTCCGTTCACTACAGACGGACCGCCACCCCGTTGGTTGAGCAAGTGCTCGGCCAAGCCGCCTTCCATAACCTTGGAGAAGTCCGGTTCCTTCAACCGGGCAGGAGTAGCCGACCTCTCTGTTACAAGCGTGGCCTCGCTACTGGCTTCCGTCTGTTCGTGAATGGGTTGTGGTGAATTCCCAATCTTGAAGTCACTCATTGTCGATCTCCTCTCACTAAGAACGTGCACCGGAGCAAGGCAGGAGCGCTGCGAAAAAAGCGTCCTCATAGTGCGGTCGCTCGATGGATGCAGCCTGATTTGCTACTTCCGGTGAAGTCGAACCATTGTCTTGGGTTCGGAACCGGGGCCTAAAAGCCGGACGCCAGGGTCAGAGGGAACTGAGCGGACTATAAGCGAAAAAGGATACGCCGAGCCGTAAGATTGTCAAAGAGAGAATTTGATAGGTCGACGCAGCCTGGGCAGTGGAGATCCGCGTGCAGCATCGAATTGAACTGCAAGTAGTCAAAGATCAAAGAAAAAGCCGGTTAATTGCGTCAGAGGCGTCGCATGATCCATCGAGATGCCCTGCTAGCGTGGTGCCCACGCCCCTTGCTCTTTTACCGGCCGGCGTCAACGGCCGAGCCCTTGGGATCCTGGGCTCTTTTTCTCATCCAGCCTGATGCTAAGATTGCCTTATCTATGGCGGATGATTCAGAAAAAGACGTAGTGGCCGCAGAGCCTGGGTGGACCAGAGAAAAGCTCACCGCCGAACTTAAAGTGGCCCTGGAGACTTAGCCGCTCTACCGAAACCTTCATTACAAGGGCGCTCAGGATGCTGACACACTGCCTGAAAACCTGCACCTTTGTTGTCGAAAGTGCAAACACGTCGTGCGTTGGAACCGACCGATATTCAATCCTACTCGAGTGGTAGGCGGTTCCCGTACCACAATTAGGCATAGGGGCGGATTCGAACTCGTAAAATATTCTTGCTGCAATTGTCCGTCCAATCGGTCTTACGTGAACTACTACTACTATTGGTTTCAGAACGGGGATGATGGCGAGTTCTTTAAGGCGGGACAATATCCTGCCTTGGATGAGAGCATTCCAGCAGCTCTGGAGATACATTTAGACAAAGATGACCTAGGCCTCTATAAGACAGCGATCCGGCTCCGTAATCACAATCTCGGCATTGGGGCAGTGGCGTATCTACGACGGGTTGTGGAGAACCGGATCAACGACATGCTGGATGTCTTAGCAGAAGCCGCGCGAGAGCACAGTTTCGCCAAGGGAGAACTGGGAAAGATCCAAGCGATCAAGACCAGCCGTCGCTTCGATGAAAAGATCGACTACGCGGCAGCGCTTTTGCCTATCCACCTTCGACCCGAGGGTAAGCCGAACCCAATCGCCAAACTACATGAACTCACGAGTGAGGGTTTACATTCCAAAACCGAAGCGGATTGTATCGACATCTTTGACAGACTGAGAACTGTGTTTGAGTACGTGTTTGGAAACTTGCGTGTGCACATCGAAGAGGCCCGCGCCTTCGTCAAGAGCCTGGGAGACTTGCAGGAAACGGGTAACAAGAAGCCACGGCGGCCCAAGACACCCCCAAAGCCTGAGAGTCTAGTGGTCGCTGATGACAATTGATCGCCGATCGCGCCAGCCGCGGCGCAGATGAACGGTGTACCTTCCACAATCAAGACGAAATCCGGTCCGCTAAATTGCTGTGATGCAATCACCGCCCAGCCAGCATTTAGGGCGTTCCAAAACATGTGTTTATCGAACACCGGCTGCAGGGTTCCCATATCGCCGTCGCCTCCACTCGGTTGTACTTCAGGTCACCTTGACACGGCGTGGGATTAGGGTAAGAGTTGCCCTTTACGTGGGACAGTTATGGATGAACGCCTGAGAAACCAGCTTTTACGTAGGCTTCGCGACGGGCTCGATCTTCAGAGACTCGGCCGCACCAACAGCGAGACGGCGCGCGAGGAAGTTCTCGTCCTCATCCGCAGCTCAGTCAATAGCGAAGCGGTGCCTCTCAGCTTCGCCGAACGTGAGCGGCTCGCCCGAGAGATTCTCGACGAGATCTTCGGATTCGGTCCCCTTGAGCAGCTGTTGGAAGATTCCACGGTGTCCGAGATTCTAGTGCGTGGGTTTGACCGTGTGTACGTCAGACATGGCGGAAAGATAAAGTTGACCGGTAGGTCCTTCAACGACAATCGTCATTTACTAAAAATTATTGAGCGCATCTTGTCTCGGGTTGGGCGCCACATAAATGGATCATCGCCGCTGGCGGAAGTCTTGCTCGGTGACGGCTCGTGCGTAAACGCAATAATCCCACCACTGGCTCTCTACCCCTGCCTGTCTATTCAACGTTTTCGGGGAAGCGCCGGCACTTTCAGAACGCATTGATCTGAGTCAGCGCCGAACGCCATCAGTGACTCTCGGATGCTTGCTACTGCTTCCCGGTAGCCTCTTCAGCAGTCACTCACGTTTCCGCAGGCGGATGGGATCCAGTCGTTTTCCTCTCCTCCGCGGTGAAAACAGTCCTGGGTGTTCCTCCTCGACCCGGGAGAGGGCGCCCTTAGCCCTTCTTGTGCACCTTCCGCCACTTCGCCCAGCGTGCTTTCTGAGCGGCCCGGATGCGTGCGATTGCCGTCGCTGACAGGTTGCGTCTCGTTCGCGTGCTGCGTGAAGAACCGCGGAGAGCGGCGAGAGCTTTGCTGACATGATCCAGCTGAGAACTGAGACGATCTCGTTCCTTATTGAGTTGGCTGACTAGCGAAGTGAGGTTGGCCATGGGCGAAGATTGTAGTAGACCCGGAACCGACGGGTGGGCGGCGCTACATGACCCAGCGAGAGGAACGGAGCGGTTCTGGGGATAGAGGCTGCAGATTTCGTTCGATGATTTCCAGTAAGGTCTCGACGGTCAGCCCTGCGTTGAGCATCCTGATCAAGTCCTCGACACTGAATCCCGCTTGCTCGCCTGCCTGGGCTAGCTTCTCGACGGCTCGAATGAGGGTTGGCTGTTGCATATTCACCTCACATTGCGTGAGAACTTAGGATGCTTTCCTAGAGGTCGTATGTGATCGAGATCACCATTTGTCGAATTTTACAACAGGATGGACGGCATGCACACGAAGCGCCCCAGAAAGTGCGTGTTACGTCTGGGACGCGTCGCCAGAACGGTCCCTTCTCCCCCAGAAAACGACCGTTCTGCCCTGTTATGTGGCGGGGGGAGCTTACACCTGCACCAATAGGAGTGCAAGCGTCAAATCGATGAAATCGCCCGCCCAGCGCGGGTTTGCGTCTATGGCCGACCAACGCACGAAGCGCTGCAGAGGCTAAAAGCTCGGCCCCCCTGATGGTTGATTTAAACGCCCTGTCAACGACAACTGAGCATGGGTGAGCGCCAAGATCGATGTGAAAGAACGGCTCGGGCAAGCCGCCGCTTGCCCGAGAAGGCACGTGCTCTTATGGAGCAAGCAGATCCGCGTCAGATGCCACTAGTCTTGTGTACACAACTACGTTGGTGCGGAGAGGTCCGAGGATGCCCCCGGTCGGGTCTGTCGGATCCTCTGTCGGAGTGTAGCGTCTTGTCCTGGCCTGGATTCTCGTCAAGGTGTTTGCGTTGGTCACAGACAACAGGTACGTAGTCCTGTTATTTTGAAACAGGAAAAGATCGACCGGCGGGGGGGCCGGGACGCTCAACGGGTGGTTTATCGCATCCGTCGTCGGCGCGTAAATGGCAAGTATTTGTGTCACGACCAGCATCCCGTCTGTACGGCACGTCCAGCTGCCAACAGACGGCGTGCTCAATCCGAGGGACAGCATGGTGTCAAAAGACCCAGTGAACTCCTCAGTTACGGTGCCGTCACTATGCAGGTTGAGCTGCTGGATGAGCTGGTGTTCGATGTTGGACCCGTCGCCCCAGATATCGGGAAATGTGTCCAAGAGGGTATAGGACCCTATGAACTTGCCGTTCTTGCAGCCCGCATTCCCTTGCGGAAATGCCGGTATGACCATGAACACCGACAACACGACAAAGGCGACCACTACGTTCTTCAGCTTCGACATAGTTGAATCCTCCTTTTGTGTGAGACAGTTACGCCCTCGAGCTAATTTTCTTGACAAGTGCCAAAGCCGGTCGGGTTACTGCAGAACGAATGATGGGGAAAAGGGGCAGCGCAACAACGGGGTAGACCGGGGCCGCAAACGCCCCCTATACGAGTGCAACGGGGCGGCGGAGGAGGGACACCAGTCCCGGTGAGCGCTACCGTCTGCGGGCTCCCTTTCGCGTTGTCAGTGATGGAAACGCTACTGGTAAAGTCACCCTCGGTTGTAGGAGCGAACGTCACGGTGATGGTGCATACTGCACCGGCGGCAAGGCTCGAACCACACGTATTGATCTGGGTAAACGGGAGTGCCACAGCAATCCCATCAATGCTTAGTCTTGCCGAACCAGTGTTACTCAAGGTGATGGCTTGCCCGGCGATGGTTGCGCCGACAATCTGACTGCCAAACGACATGCTGGTGACTGACAAGGTAGCAGTTGGCGATCCGCCACAAGAGCTCAAAACCAGCACGCTCCAAACTACGATCGAAAAATACTTGTTCATGGTGCCTCTCCTGGAGAACAGGGCCCCCGGTCGCACCACGAGGGGAATGTGGGAGGCTGCGACCTTAGAATTGCGGCAACTTTACGCTCAAGACACGAGATGTCAAGGGGAATTCGCCTCGTTTGGGTGTTTGATTGGCCTCGCACCTCATGACTCAGCGTTCTGCTTCGTATGGTGAGCCGCTGCGTCCGGGCGTTTCGGCAAAAGAACCATTGTGGCTTGGTGATTATTCGCGGCACTTCAGGAGGGAGTTTCCGCGGAGGATCAATGCTGTGGAGAGGCCGCGAGTTCGCGTCAATGCAGTCGCGCCCGGTGTGATCGATACGGATATGTCGAATTTTACGAAGACAGAAGCAGGCCGCGAGGCCACTCTTGGGATGCAAGCACTCAAGCGAATCGGCAAGCCGGAGGACGTGGCCGATGTAGTCGCGTTCTTAGCTTCGGACGAGGCGCGCTGGATCACAGGTGCCAGTATTCCCGTCGATGGTGGCTCGAAGCTGTAATTAATACCGTGAGGAGCGCAATGGAGACTACGACGAGCAAAGGCAAAGAGATCAGAACTCCTGGGCCAGACCATCCCATCACAATTTCTCCGGCTGCGCGCGGCCGCTTCGTCTACCAGCCGGTCGACTGAGCCCAGCACGATTCTTCGATGTGTCCGCTTGCCATTGCCAGCGAGTTCTCGCCAGCGGAATTCCCAAACATCGGGTCCCGTTTGCCGTTCCGCTCGTATCAAGCTTCCGTTTTGCATGGATTTCCTTTCTGTCACAGAATTGCTTGCCCATATTTTGGCGGCACCCTCAGACGCACAATCCAGGCACAAATTGTGTCCTAACCCCGCTCAGACAGAATAAATATCGGAGAACGTGCAGTAGGGTTATTGCTTTGCTGCGAGATACTGCGGGTACAAGCCCACTCGTCGCTGCTAATGCGGCTTGTCAAACCGGATCCCATGATCGGGCGTTAAACCGAGTTTGCGTTTGGCGTGGAGCTTGAGGTACAGTTTGGGAAATGTTTCCCAGAACCGCGACTTCGATCGTTCTCCTCACTGCTTTAATAGCGGGAACTATTAGCCCCTTGGCGGCTTGCGCGCTCATGTGTGAACGGTACTCGCGAGCGGACGCGCACCACCACTGCGGGCAGGATTCGGACCCGATGCCGGGCATGGCTCACGATCACTCAGCCATGCATAACTCCGCTGTTGGGGACATGACTCTCGTAGTGCAAGCGCACTCGTGCCAGTCAGATTGTGCCGTGGCTGAACGTCAGAACGTTGCGAGAAAAGTTGTTCAGCAAGTGATAGTAACCCAGACAGGTGCTGTGGTCCTGGACGCTTCCCCCAAGTTGTTGGATCGTGATCTCGAAAGCGCATGGAGTTTGGATAGCGGTCCACCTTCCTTCCCCTCTACACACGCTGCTTCTTTCAGCATTCTTCGCATCTGAGTTTCCCCATCTCCTTCTAGCAACGGTGTTAAGGCAGCGACTTGATGTCGATTGCCCTTTGCATGACTTCGCTTGGGTTTAACGTCCGTTGACGTTCCGCGCGGGGACACCCAGGTCCGCCCACTTGTTGAAGAGGAAGAATCATGAAGAACAGACGCGATTTTCTTAGACATACGCTAGGTCTCAGCGCGAGTTTCGCGGCTGTGCCTCGGCTGTTTGCAGCCTCGCACGAGCGTGGAACAGGCATGGACACGAAAGACCTGAGCCATGCTACCGAGCCGAGCAGCGGTCTGATCGTTTCGACGGAAACGCCTGACGTTCCGCAACTTCCGTGGCGCACGGACGGGGGCATAAAGGAATTCCATCTTGTCGCCGAGCCGGTTAAACAGGAGATTGTTCCTGGACGTGTAATTGACCTCTGGGGTTACAACGGCAGCGCCCCGGGCCCAACGATTCAAGTCAATCAGGGTGATCGCGTCCGCGTCATCGTCGACAACCACCTTCCCGAAGCGACATCGATGCACTGGCATGGATTCGAGGTGCCGGTCGAGATGGACGGATCGCCGGGAAGTAGCCAAGCCCCCATCCCTCCGGGCGGGCGATTCGTCTATGAATTCACACTCCACCAGGAAGGTACCTACTTTTACCACTCGCACATGGCGATGCAAGAAATGATGGGCATGATCGGCGCGTTCATCATGCATCCCAAGGAGCCTTACAGGCCGCGAGTAGATAGAGATTTCGCAATCATTCTGCAGGAATACGCCATCCTGCCCAATATCACGGTCCCCAACTCCATGAACATGGAGTTCAACTGGGTCACCTTGAACGGGAGAGCGGCGCCTGCGACGACTCCTTTGATTGTGCGGCACGGTGAGCGTGTCCGTATTCGCCTGATCAACCTCGGCATGGATCACCACCCGATTCACCTTCATGGTCATCAGTTTGTCGTCACTGGCACAGAAGGAGGACGACAGCCTGAGTCGACATGGGGCCCAGGGAACACGCTACTCGTGGGTGTGGCGCAATCGCGCGACATCGAATTTGTCGCAAATAATCCCGGTGACTGGATGCTGCACTGCCATCTCCCTCACCACATGATGAACCAGATGTCGTCCAACGTGGGTCCGCTGACACGAAGAAGTGGAATGCCCGCGGGACTCGACATGGAGCGCGGCATGGGGATGTTGCGGCAAGGAAGCGCAACGTCCGAGGAAAACGGTCCAAGCCTGGGTCGGGGAATGGGTGTCGGCTCCACGTTCGAACAATCGCTTTCAAACTCTCCACTCAAGACGAAAAGCACGATGCAGCACGAGGATATGCCCGCGATACAGCACCAAGGAATGCAAACGGGCGAACCCGCGGTCAGCAAGGATGCCAGTTCGGTACCGGGGTTTCCGCAGGATGCCTTCATGGAGGGTCCGATGATGGCCATGGATCAGATGGTAGACAAACCCGAAAACTTTGGGCTACGTCCCGGCTGGAGCGGCTTCATGGCGGGAATGATGACGTTCGTACGTGTGCTGCCTCAAGAGAAGTACGACCAAGTCGTGGAGCTTCAGAGGAAGCGAGAACGAAATAAGCCAAGGAACATGAACATGCCGGGGATGGAGCACAAACATGAATAGCCTAGCCACTCCAGTCTTCGAGGCAGTAGCGCCGCTTCGTGGCGTAACCCGATCTGTACTCTACTTTTCCTGTTTTCTGTTCCTGTTTGCCGTGCAAGGCCGAGCGCAAACTGCGGTCTCCGAGCAGAAGACGATGACACTCGAAGACCTGCAACAGATGGCATTACAAAACAATCCCACATTCGCGCAATCCGCCGCCAACATCCATGCGGCCGAAGGCAGGAAGAAGCAATCGGGACTCTATCCGAACCCAACGGTTGGCTACCAGGGCGAACAGATCCGAGGTGGGTCGTTTAACGGCGGCGAACAAGGCTTTTTCGTCCAGCAGGACATCGTGCTGAATGGAAAGCTGGGGCTGAATCGAGCGATTTTTGATCAAGAGCTCAAACAGGCGGAAACAGAATCCGAGGAGCAAAAAGTACGCGTCGTCACAAACGTGCGCATGTCATACATCCAAGCGCTGGCTGCCCAGCAGACACTGGAGTTGCGTCAACACCTCAGCAAGCTTGCAGACGATGCTGTCCAGACCTCCCATCAGCTCGCGAATGTCGGACAAGCGGACGCTCCCGACGTGCTCGAAGCGGAAGTGGAAGCGCAACAGGCAGAACTAGCGGTCACCATGGCCGAACAGAATCAGCAACGGATTTGGAAAGCCCTGGCCGCCGTTGCGGGGAACCCACGGCTTTCTCTGTTGAGGCTCGAAGGAAAACTGGAGGACACCGCGCCAGTCAATGCGGATGAACTGGTGGAGAACATTGTCAATGAGAGTCCGGCCGTAAGAATCGCCGAACTCGGTGTCAAACGAGCAGACGCTACCTTGGCTCGCACAAGGCGGGAATCGATCCCCGACCTGCAGATCCGGGCCGGCATGCAACAGAATGGCGAGTTGTTGTCCGAGCCTAATGGGAAACCTGTCGGATTGCAGGGGTTTGCCGATGTGGGTGTGAGAATTCCCATTTTTAACCGCAACCAGGGAAACGTTGCCACCGCTAAAGCTGATGTAGAGAGGGCGAAGCGCGAAGTGGAGCGTGTGAAGCTCGTCCTCCGGGAGCGGGCGGCAAGCGTCGTCCAAAACTACGCCTTCTCGCAAACCGCAGTCGATCGGTACAAGAACCAGATGATACCCAGGGCGCAAAAGGCATACGAGATGTATGCCAAGAAATATCAAGAGATGGCTTCAGCGTACCCACAGGTTCTCATCGCCCAGAGAACTCTGATGCAACTAGAAGTCTCCTACATCACCGCGCTGGAGACGTTCGCAACAAGCTCAATCTCTTTGCAGTCCTACTTGCTCACGGACGGTCTCGAAGCTCCTTCACAGCCAGCCGGAATCGACCAACCAGTGCGTGAAGTGAACATTCCATTTCAGATGGGCACAAGCCCGCAGGAAAGGTGAGCGCATGAGAAAACGCACTCTCCTTCTATCGATCACTATCGCGTGCATCGCGGCAGCTGCTGCGTTCGGATGGGTGACAATCCGGCGGGGTTTCAGTGCTCGCGATAATCCGTCTGCGATCGAGACGCTCGTTGCGACGACCGCACGCCAATTGGCTGTTCCATCCCAATACCGTCAGCTTCGCAATCCGCTGTTATCCTCGTCTGACCTTTACGCCGGTATGGAGCATTTCGCCGATCACTGTGCCCTATCGGTTGCGCGGCTTTGTATGGTCCGATCTTGTGCCAGAGGTCAGTACTGTGCGTCCATAGCGCACTATTGAGACTTTCAAATTGAGAAGCGAGACGGGCGCGTTCTTGCCTCAGTTGGTGAGTACGGAGGCGAGATTAGTCATAAGGGAAGTAGTTGTACCACCCGCATCTTGGGTTCGACGTGAGCCGTTAGCTTGAGGATTAGGACTAACTGCTTGTCGCCTCAATTGTGACACATTGGATCAGGGAAAAGGCCGGAATGGCTAAGAGGTGGGAGGACACAAATGTACTCCGCTCAGCACCTCGCGGATTCTCTGTTCGTTACGCAGAACCTCATAGGCAGCGGAGTGTCCAACCAAGAGAACGAGGCGGTCCGACACTACTGGAGGCGCGCACTCGACCCCGCTGAAGTGCTCGATCAGATTTCCGACAAAAGTGGCAGCCAGCGGCGAAAAGTAAAAACCATTCGTTTCGAATTTATCATCGTGCAATTCGAACAGCGCCGCGTTTTTTGGCTGTCCCCGTGCGATAAACATCACCTCGAACGCCTTTTGTAGCTGATCCGCTTTGCCATTCCGGCAGCAATCCTCTAACGGCAGGTCCACCCTGTACCAAGTTTGCATAAGGATCGTTCCGAGAGCTATCTTCGACAAGCCCGTCCCAAGGTAATGTTAGATTGCGAAATGGTAGCCGCTAAAGATGACGTTGGTAAGCGGCAGGAGTTACCTTTGGCAGGGCCCTTCATAGCCGCAGTTAACTACATGTTTACGAGGCAAGTGGTTGCCTGCGATCAAGGACAAACCGCGAAGCAGTTAAGGCGAAAAGGTCCGAAACGAAAGGCTGCGAGTTTCCTGTCACCAGTCAGTCACGCAGCCTCTGATGCTATGTCGAGTAGGCGGTTGATCCTTCCCCGATCAACGGAACTCGGGACGCATCGGAGCAAGTGTAGCGAACGAATGCGACGGGACGATTAAATTCCAGTTCGAGAATAAAATGGGCGTCAGCATTCTATGCTTGTTGATCCCGCCACGTGTTGGCCCCACGTCCCAGATCATGCCGATCTCGTGAAAGACGCTAGCCCGGTGCGGCAGTGAAGTTGCGATGAAACTCGATGCGGAGCGGAATATCGTGGAGCAGTGGATTCTGCCGGTCGCGGCCTAAGTTTCCGCCTTCGTGTGTTGAACCTTAACAGTCGGTTGATGCGGCACCTATTGGGCCTGAGGTTGGTTTTTCCATGTTCGCCCGGAGCCGCACGTATGTCCGGATTCGAACAGTGCCTGAAGGTATAAGCGAAACGCACTGTCGCCCTAGAAGTAAACACTCTAGAAAGGTACTGGAGACCGTTTCCGCTCCCGCGATTAGGATATTCACCCGCTTGAATCAATTTGCTTGATGTGGTACTAAATCCGAAAAAGCCCGAGAAACCTCACACGAGGTACGTCGTATGGGTGACCACAAGGAACTCTGGCAAAAGCGTTACGAGGCCGCCCTTCTCGAAACCAACCCTGAGAAGATGCAACCGTTCCTTGAAACGGCAAAAGCCGCGATTGATGCCCGACTTCAAGAGTTGCAGATGGATCACGGCGGCACACGCGAAGAACAACGAGCCTTGAGTGATGCCCTCGCCGGGGTAAGAGTGCTAGAACGAGAGATCGAAGGCCGTCACCAACCAAGGCAGCTAGTTCTAACGCGGAACTTCGCCGGTTCGGAATACAAGCCTGTCAAGCCTCATTGATCGTGGACGAGGGAATCCAGCCGCTAAATAGAGCCATTGAGTAAGTTCCGGTCCTTGACTTGCTTCGGTGCGGCCGAGGAAGTGGCGGAACTGGTAGCCTTTCTGGCCTCAGACCGAGGCGCGTTTATCAGCGGGGCCGATTACATTATCGACGGTGGCACGATTCCCACGACTTGATGCCCTCGTATCAATGCACTTGGCTTAACAATAGAAAGTTTAATCCACCCCACACGGACTTGCGTATTCGATGAAAACACAATAATGCCGCCGGATCAGCGTTCGTGTTCAGGATGTCGATTGCTTGGAAAGTCGGCAGCACGACCAGCTCAACCTTGCGGCGTTCGGCTTCGCACTTCACCTCCTTCATCACTGGCAATCGGCCGTAAACCCCGGTGCCGCTAACGAGCTGGCGGCACTTCCAAGGGATCTTTTCCTCTCTTGAAAGCGGTGTGTGGCCGGAGGCGTCACTAAATTGCTTGGACGATCCTTTCTTCCGTTTGCGGACTTTGCCGCGATCAATGACGATGTCATGCTCGCACGTCGAACCGTCGATCCGGATAGTGCCGAAGGAAAAGTGGTCGAAGCGCAGGTGCACCTCCCTGTGCGTGGTGTGGTCACGCGCTCTTTTTGGAGGTGATGGTGGAAATGGCGGACCAACGCTGTTCCACCTCCTTGCTGCCGCAGTGCGGGCACAAAACATCACCCTCTTCGTAATCGACGAGGGAAAGAATCTTCGCAAAGGATTTCTTGCATGCGTGGCAGAAGAACTCGTAGTGAGGCATACGCACCCCCCAGAGTTTTGAAAGAGTATCAATTTTAGACCCCGGAGACGGCGGATTCAACACGAAGCACTACGATGTTGTGCTCACGTCAGTGGCCCGGTGCGCGCAGAGGATGTCGCCGAGCCACTGAAGCGTGCGTTACTTCCGTGAAGCTCGACGGATCTAGGTCGAATCTGACCAGGCCATCGTAGAGACATGAATGGCCCTTGTTGGCGGCCCCGAGTTGGTCAGACGGCGCATCGTACCGACAAGATCATCGAGATGAGTGCCATCGCCGCGCCCTCTTGGGCTTGCGCTTTACCGATCGCTAATCTTCATAAATGCGGATTACCAATATCTAACACTGTCGATTTACGAAATATCCATGCGATGTATCGGATCAAGAACAAGAGGCACGTTATTGAAAGTTAGTGATTTGGTGGCCAAGGAGGGGAGTTGAACCCCCGACGCCAGCCTTTTCAGATCCGTATTCTCCCAGCGGTCCATATGTTGCGCGAGCTCCGATGAGAAATGGCGGGAGTGACGGGACTCGAACCCGCGGCCTCCTGCGTGACAGGCGTTCTAACCAACTGAACTACGCCCCCGCAAATTGGACTACTGATGACTTCCACGTCCTTCGCCGTCCTTAAAGGACTTGTACGGCATCTTGTCGTGACAGGGCAGCGTCCCCGAGGCCGCACACGGCTCAGCGATTTCTCCGAGGCAAGTGTTCAACCTCGTTGTGCGCAATCCCCAAAGGTTCTCGAAGCGATCCTGTACGAGTAAATCTGCGCGAACAAAGGGAGTTGGTCAAGGCAGCAGTAAACTCCAAGTCCCCCTATAGACCCCTAATAAGAAAGGATAGGCCGTAATACCGCTCGAACAGGGGTGTTTGTAGAGTTAAGAAAAAGGAGGAGTTTTGGCTGCGGGGGCCCGCAACCATCCGAATTTGCTAGTCCTGCCTTTCTGCTTTCCAATGCTTCGTACAGCCGTTAGGCCTGGGTCTCGGTATCGAGCAAGTCAAGCAGAGCGTTTGGGTTTCATATGGTCAGTTTAGATTCTGTCGGGTTTGGCTCCTCGGCCAGCTCCATGCGTACCAGACGATGAGTCCTGTAAGTGTAATCTCAATTAGTCCAAAAAAAACGTAGAAGTGCCAAGCGCCCTTCATCGCCAGGATCATGACCAACGTGTACACGATGCCCAGAATGATGTTCATCCATCGATTTACTTGTGGAGGCAAAACGAGTGACAGGAACACCATAAGGCTCGGAATTGCCAGCAGCGCCGACATTCCCAATAGCACGCCCTGCGTGATCGCACCGAGAGCCATCCTTCCACCGATCATTTCTTGCAATTTCCCGGGTTGGTAAAGCTCGAAATAGTCTCCGTAGATGTAAAAAAACATTACCGAAGACCATAAGGCAAAGAGCTTGAATTTTACGTGGATCTTGATGTCATCTAACGCTGGGACGGCTCTCTTATCTGTAATCACAGGCTTCCTCTCCCCTGAAAATCATAACCGTTCTTCTCCGAACAGTCTTCAGATGTCCCTTTGCATTCGCTCGGGCCGTTCTCTATATCGTGTGACGTTTTATGCCGCGAGAGGCCAAAGTGTGAGTGCATCTCACCCTCTGAGGCCATGAAAGACTGTAATGCACGTATGTCCTTCGCGTTTCTGAGACAGGCGAAGAACGTCTAGGCATGAGCGTTGCGGATTCTTTGTCAATTCGGATGGTTGCGGGGTATTTGGAAGTCATTAGGACAGAATAAGTTCTGGTTGCGGAGGCCCGATACATATCCAATAGACAATTTCTGAGCATTCCGTTCCGTAGCGAACTGATCCATTCCGCCGCGTAATCTCAGAACTAGACCGCCTACAGGTGCCATCTTTTCGTTTAGCCAGAAATCCGGGAGGCCAGCCGTCCATCCCAGCGGCTGTCGTTCCCATAGGGAAGTACAAGCAGAAGCAATCGCGATGGCGAGAAAACTGAGTTGAAAGAACTAGTGCCTACGCTGGCGTGTCTGAATTCAAGCAGGGCCGGTCTCACTGTGCTTTGGTCGTCTGTGACCGTACTGGACAGCGTACGCCAAGCGGCTCAAGCACCTTCTTGTAAAATTCGCTCGACCGTTTCAGGTCAGAGACGGGGAGATAAATATGGTCAATCATGGCTTTCCTCTTTTCGTTTGAGTGTGACAAGCCCCACGGATCCGCGCCTGGCGGCGGCCACGCTCAACGCACCTTTGGCGAACCAGTCGCGGGCTTGCTCTTCATTTCGTCCTTGCCCACGTCGTCTTTCTTAGTCTGATCTTGGCCCAAGTCGTGTTTCATCTGGTCCTGCTGGGCCTGGTTTTGTTTCATGCTGTCGGTGGATCGCGCGGCCGCAACCGATGACTTTCGTCAGACCCTTAGACAGCGGTGGCTCCACCGTCGACAACCAGGTCATTGCCGAGTACATAACTACTCTCATCCGAAGCCAAAAAGAGCGCTGCGGAAGCAATTTCTTCGGGACGGCCAAGTCGGCCAATGGGAATGATGGACTTGAACCACTCGCGAGCACCATTGGCCTCCTCTTTCGTAGCAAACTGACCGTCAATGATCGGCGTTTCAACCACGCCAGGGCTAATGAGATTTGCACGAATCTTCCGGTCCTTCAGTTCTGTAGTCCAAGTGCGGACGTAGGAGCGCAGCGCCGCCTTGGTGGCGGCGTAGGTGCCATAGCCCGGATAGCCCTTCAGCCAAACACCAGACCCGACAAGAATCACGGAGCCACCGTCATTCAGGATCGGTAAAGCCTTCTGA
>Ga0307478_10001730_pt1 | contig 18284 bp, 15 predicted proteins | sample atmos_gasesECM4C_2_FD_203713 | JGI IMG/M metagenome (GOLD analysis project Ga0307478, IMG submission 203713) | Hardwood forest soil microbial communities from Morgan-Monroe State Forest, Indiana, United States - atmos_gasesECM4C_05 | ecosystem: Environmental > Terrestrial > Soil > Temperate... | reverse complement strand
GGTCGAAATCACGCTTTGCGTGATTTCAATTAGGCTTTTTCGAGTCGTCCACATCCACGAACTCAGCGTCTACTACGTCGCCTTGTCCCCCGGATGCTGGGCCGCTCGAACCGCCGCCCTGGTGGCTGGAGCCGTCCGCGCCACCTGTGGCACCGCCGGCTGCCGCGCCTGCGGCTTGTTGCTGCTTGTACATTGTGGCCGCGATGTTGTGCGAGGCTTTCGTCAAGCTGTCGGCTGCCGCGTTCAGCTTCTCGAGGCCGCCTTCGGCCAGAGCACGCCGCGCTTCTTCCACGGCTGCTTCCGCCGCTTTCACGTCGGACTCAGCCAGCTTGTCGCGGTTATCGTTGACCACCTTCTCGGTCTGATAGACGAGGTTGTCGAGCCGGTTGCGGGCCTCGACTTCGGAAAGCCGCGCCTTGTCTTCGGAGGCGTGCGTGTCGGCTTCCTTCTTCATGCGCTCGGCTTCTTCCTTGCTGAGGCCGGTGGACGCAGTGATGGTGATCTTCTGCTCCTTGTTGGTCGCGGTGTCCTTCGCCGAGACGTTCAGGATGCCGTTGGCGTCAATGTCGAAGGTCACTTCGACTTGCGGCATACCGCGCGGCGCGGGCGGAATTCCGATGAGATGGAATTTCCCGAGCGAACGGTTGCCGCTGGCGACCGGACGTTCGCCCTGCAGCACATGAATTTCGACCGAGGTCTGATTGTCCGCCGCAGTAGAGAACGTTTCCGACTTGCGCGTGGGAATCGTGGTGTTGCGGGGGATCAGCACGGTCATTACGCCGCCGAGGGTTTCGACGCCCAGTGAAAGCGGAGTCACGTCCAGCAGCAGGATGTCCTTCACTTCGCCGCCGAGAACGCCGCCCTGAATGGCCGCGCCGACTGCGACGACTTCATCGGGGTTGACGCCCTTGTGCGGCTCTTTGCCGTTGAAGAGGCCCTTGACGATGTCCACGACTCGCGGAATGCGCGTGGAACCGCCGACCAAGACCACTTCGTCAATTTTATCCGGCGTGACGCCCGCGTCGGTGAGAGCCTGCTTCACCGGACCGACGGTCCGCTGCAGCAAATCTTCCATCAACTGTTCGAGCTTGGCGCGGGTCAATTTCAGCGCGAGGTGCTTGGGACCGGAAGCGTCCGCGGTGACGAAGGGAAGATTGATCTCCGTCTCCATCAATTGCGAGAGCTCGACTTTGGCTTTTTCCGCGGCTTCCTTCAGACGCTGGATGGCCATGCGATCTTTGCTCAGGTCAATGCCCTGCTCCTTTTTGAACTCCGCAACGATCCACTCGATGATGCGCTGATCAATGTCGTCACCGCCGAGGTGCGTATCGCCGTTGGTGGACTTCACTTCGACGACGCCTTCGCCGACTTCGAGGATGGAGATGTCGAACGTGCCGCCGCCGAGGTCGTAGACCGCGATGGTTTCGTCTTTCTTCTTGTCGAGACCGTAGGCGAGGGCCGCAGCCGTGGGCTCGTTGATAATGCGAAGGACTTCCATCCCGGCAATCTCGCCCGCTTGCTTGGTGGCCTGGCGCTGACTGTCGTTGAAGTAAGCCGGAACCGTGATGACGACCTTGGTGACTTTTTCACCGAGGAAGTCTTCCGCGGCTGACTTCAACTTTTGCAGAATCATGGCGGAGACTTCCGGCGGGCTGTAGGTCTTGCCGGAAATTTCCACGCGCGCGTCGTCATGCGGTCCTTTCACTACTTTATAAGGAACGCGCTTGGCCTCTTCTTGAACTTCATCGTAGCGGCGGCCCATAAACCGCTTGATGGAATAGACTGTGTTTTCGGGGTTGGTGATGGCCTGCCGCTTTGCCACTTGGCCCACCAAGCGCTCGCCACTCTTGGTGATAGCGACCACCGAGGGGGTGGTGCGCGCCCCTTCCTGGTTGGGGATCACGGTGGGTTCGCCGCCTTGCATCACGGCGACCACCGAATTGGTCGTACCCAGGTCAATGCCGATAATCTTACTCATGGAATGTGCTCCTATCGCGTCCTGCAGGCGTAGGCCTGGGACGACAGCTCAAATGCGAAGGATATAGTACACGTTGAGTGTATCATTGTCAACATTCTAGTTTATGTCCGCATACCAATGAAAATGAGGACTTTGCTACGTTTCCCATGCGCCGAGCATGCGTTCTGGTGTTTAGTCAGGCTACATCATGGGGCTGACGGGATACTAGGTCTTAATCTAAATTGAAGCTGTGACGGTTGGCTGAGAGTTCGCGAGCTGCATGACACGATTCACAAGATGTGAACTTGCGCAGGTGGCCTAATCGAACCAATTCGAGCGGTGGCGGCATCCTAGACGAGGCTCGACCAAAACGGCACATCGCGAGTTTGGCGCCGCTGCATCGGTGCAGAATCGAGTTACAATTACGGCCTCTTCTTTTTGAACCAAGTTTAGGAGGAATAGTTGAGCTTGCGAACGGAGTCCTTACGTACGCGCCCTTCATCCCGTTGGATCATAGCTTTAGCTCTCGCTGCCGTGGTCGTGATCCTGCCGACGCTTGCAGCGCAGACATCGAAAGTGCCCGCGCACACACGCGCAGCGTCCGCAAGCGACCCCGCGACGGCGGCGGCGCCGATGAAATCGCTCGGCAATAAGAACGCACCGATCACCATGGAAGTCTTCAGCGACTATCAATGCCCTTCTTGCGGCAATTTTTTCGAAGTCACTTTGCGGCCGATGATCAACGAATACGTGGCGCAGGGGAAGGTCTACCTGATCCATCACGACTTTCCGCTGCAGATGCACACGCATTCTGGAGATGCGGCGCGTTGGGCGAATGCTGCCGCGAAAATCGGGGAATTTCAGGAAGTGGACGCCGCGCTTTTCGACAATCAGAACGCCTGGAGCGCAAACGGAGACATCGAGAAGTATGTGTCTGCGGCGATGAGTCCCGCAGATTTCAAGCGGGTGCAGGCGATTTTGAAGCCCTGCGCGCCGCCCGCGCCGACTTCGCGGGTGGACGGATCGGCACCACAGGCGGATCACGCGTGCCCGGTGGACCAATACATCGTGCAGGATATTGTTCTGGGCTATCAGGTGCCGGTGAAGGCGACTCCGACGTTCATCGTCCGCTACAAGGGGCAGAGCTACCCGGCATCTTCGGGGATTGTGACGTGGCCGATCTTGAAGCAATTTTTTGATACGCTGCTGAGCCAGTAGGCTGGGAAATTTCGCATGACGACTACGGAAAATCGCGGCGGACTTGGACGCATCCTTTTGATCGTGGGACGGCTGGCGCTTGCGGGAATATTTCTTTTTGCGGCTTACGCGAAATTGAAGCCGCAAGCGGCGATGCCGTGGTCCGGAGCGTCCATCCGGACTTCGCTTTCGATGTTTGCGATGCAGGTAGATTCGTATCAGCTGCTTCCTCCGCAACTAGTGAGCCCGGCGGCGCATTTTTTGCCTTTGTTTGAATTGTTTTTGGGATTGTGGCTCTTGAGCGGCGTGTGGCTACGTTATTCGTCGCTGGTGACAACGCTGCTGCTCGGCGGGTTTTTCGCGATGATGGTGCGCACGTATCGCATGGGGTTGGAGATTAATTGCGGGTGCTTCGGTCCGGGCGAACGATTGGGCCCCAAGACGCTTCTGCGCGATGGGTCGCTGCTGGCATTTGGGCTGGCGGTAACGATGGGCGCGTTCCTCTTGCATCGCAGCCGCGGCCGGAGCGGCGGGGAGACTTCGGCGACAGCGACAGCGGTTTCCACTCCACAACGCGCCGATTGAAGTTTCGCCGAGACTGGCGCTCTCACCTTCCAGAAGTTTCTGTTGCAAACCATACCGCAATCGGCCCCAGAGATATAGAATGGCGCGTTTCGTTCAGGAGGCAGAGATGCACCGTGTTCCTCGCAGCGTGTTGGCGTGCGCGCTTTTTGCGTTTGTAATTGCAGCGTTCAGCCCTTCTGGGGCATTTGCTCAAGCTTCCGCGGCGGCGTCTTCCGCCGCGCCCGCGCGCAAGGACCTTACGCTGCAGCGGCTCTTCAGCCCCCCACTTCTTTTTGGGCGCCAGACGCAGGGCATCGAGTGGGCGCCGGACGGCAAGGAATTTTCGTATCTTGACCGGCAGGGCGCGGGCAGGGATACCGCGACTGAATTGTGGACGATGAATGCGGCGACCGGCGAGCGCAAGGTTCTGGTGAACGCCGCGACATTGAAAGAAGTGATGCAGCCGGAAAAAGCCAAGACGACACAAGCGACCGGCCTCGGCCGCGTGCAGGCGGATAATTATTTGTGGGCGCCGGACGGAAATTCACTGCTCTTTATCGGGAGCAATAGTTTGGTGCTGCTGGATTTGCATTCGATGGCGGCGAAGCCGATTGCGAGCAGCGAGCAGGAAATCGAAGATCCGAAGTTTTCGCCCGACTCGAAGTGGATCAGTTTTTCGCGGAGCGCGAATCTTTTTGCGGTGAATATCGCGAGCGGCGAGAGCAAGACTCTGACGAGCGGAGGCAGCGAGGAAGTTCTGAAAGGGAAACTCGACTGGGTGTACCCGGAAGAGCTCGACGCGAGGACGGCTTATTGGTGGTCGCCGGATTCGAAGAAGATCGCCTATTACGAGATGGATGAGCGGCCGGTGACACGCTATCCGATCATGGATATGAGTTCTCCGACGGGCGGAACGGAGTACACGCGTTACCCACAAGCGGGCGAGGCGAATCCGATCGTGCGCGTGGGAGTGCTCGACATCAGCGCCGGCGCGCCGGGAGGCACGGCTCCAGAAACGCGCTGGATGGAAACCGGCGCGAACACGGACGTTTATCTTGCGCGCGTGAACTGGCTGCCGGATGGCCGCGGCGTTGCAATCCAGCGGTTGAATCGGGGGCAAAATCAGCTGGACCTGCTTTTTTGCGACGAGAGGACTGGCGCCGCGAGGACGGTGCTGACCGAGACTGACAAGTATTGGATCAACATCAGCGACGATCTTTATTTTTTCTCTGACAACAAGCGCTTTCTGTGGTCGAGTGAACGCACCGGCTACCGGCATTTCTATTTGTACGAGAATTCCGGCAAGGAAATCGCGCAATTGACCAGCGGCGACTGGGCTATTTCCGATCTGGGCGGTTTCGGACCGGGTTCGGCGAACCATCCGGCAGTGGATGAAGCGCGCGGCTACGTCTACTTCCTTGCGAATAAGGATGATGTGCGTGAAACGCAATTGTATCGCGTCGCGATCGCGGACAAATCCATCAGGAGCATCACCCAGGATGCCGGCAGCCATTCCGTAAAAATCGCGCCGGACGCTGCAACATTTATTGACTCCTATTCGGATGCCGCGACGCCGCCCAAGCAGAACCTGGATCGAATGGATGGCACGCGAGTAGCGGTGATCAATGAGGACAAGATTCCAGAGCTTGCGGAATACCGCTTGTCGCCGGTGGAATTTGTGGAAGTCAGCGCCGACGACGGGACGAAGCTAAACGCTTCGATCATCAAGCCACCGGATTTTGATCCCACAAAGAAATACCCGGTGCTGATTTATGTGTACGGAGGGCCGCACGTACAAATGGTGCGCAACGTCTGGGGCGGCGCCGGTTATCTGTGGCACGAAATTCTCGCCGAAAAGGGGTACATCATTTTTTCGGTGGATAATCGCGGGTCGTGGGGTCGCGGGCATGCCTTCGAGACGCCGATTTATCATCACATGGGCAAGATCGAATTAGAGGATCAACTGGCAGGGGTAAAATATTTGAAGTCGCTCGGCTACGTGGATCCCACGCGCATCGGCATCACGGGCGGCAGTTACGGCGGGTATATGACGCTGGAAGCGTTATTCAATGCCTCGGACGTTTTCAAAGCGGGTATTGCGGACGCTCCGGTCACTGATTGGAAACTCTACGACACGATTTACACCGAGCGTTACATGGGACGCCCGCAGGACAATCCCGACGGCTACAAAGAATCTTCGCCGGTGAATCAAGCAGGGAATATCAAGGGTAAGCTGATGCTGGTTCACGGAACCGGCGATGACAACGTGCACTTCGCGAATTCCGTGGAACTATTGAACGCCATGATTGACGGATTCCACTATCCGGACCAATTGATGGTGTTTCCCGGGCGCGGGCATGGCATCAGCGACCCGGCGGCTCGGGTGCTGTCAATCCAGAGAACGCTGGAGTTTATTTTGGGCAATCTTTAAATCGGCACACTGCATGCAACCGTTGAAGTGCAGTACACTTCCAATATAATGCGACGGTTTGCCTAGCCGGGCCCTTCCCCGTGCGGCGAACTTGCCGGGTGAAATCTAATGCGCGGAAAATACGAACACGAGTGTAAACGCGTAGCCGCTGCCCTGTGTATCGCGGCAGGGCTGCTGGCGATTGCGGCTCTTTACCCGGTGATGGTGGCGGCGCAGAGCGCGGCGGAGGAACCCGCCAAGCCTGCACAAGGTTCGGTGATGGAGCCCGAGAAGCCTCCGCAAGGCGCGGTGATGAAGGGGGATCCGTCGACGAGCCTGCTGGAGAGCGGGTATACGCATCTATACGAATTGAATTTCGCGGCGGCGCGCACGGATTTCGTGGATTACCAAAAAGCGCGGCCCGACGATCCACTGGGGAAAGCTTCGGAAGCGGCGAGCTATCTATTCGAGCAATTCCACGCGCGCGGCGTTTTGACCTCCGAATTTTTTGTGAACGATGCAACTTTTCTGGGCGGCGTTCCGGGAACCGCAGAGGAAAACCGCAATACCGGGTTTGTGGAGGCGAATTCGCAGGCCCGCGAGCAAGCCAAGAAACTTCTGAAAGCTAATCCCAATGATATTCACGGGCTGCTGGCGCTGACCATTGCCGACGGGATGGAATCCGATTACGACGCAATCGTCATCAAGAAACAACTACCGGGCCTTTCGATGATGCGGCAGGCGGAAGCGGACGCGAAAACGCTGCTGGCAATTGATCCCACGCAGCAGGACGCGAACGTCGCGCTGGGGATGAGCAATTACGTGATCGGCAGTTTGCCGAGTTACAAGCGCGCGTTCCTCTGGTTTGGCGGACTGCACGGAGACAAGCAGCGCGGGATGGACCAGATGGGTTCGGCAGCCGAGCATGGGCATTATCTGCAGCCATTTGCGAAGGTGATGCTGGCGCTGGCGTACGAGCGCGAACACAAACCGGCGCTGGCGCGGGAACTTTTGTCCGAACTTGCGGTGGAATTCCCGCGGAACACGGTATTCGCGCGGGAGCTGGCTTTAGTTGAGAACCCGGCCTGTTGCAAGCGCTGAGCTCGTCACCGCTTACCACTTACAACTCACCACTTTACGCGAACGCGGTAGGTCAAGGTCGCGGAACCGTCCTTTTCCACTGGTATTTCGAAGCCGATCGTCGTCGCGTCCAGCTTTTCCGGTTTGAAATTCGAGTTCACTACGTCCCAATCGCCGCCTACCGGCTCGCGGACTTCGACGTTTACCGGGCCGTCCTTGTGATTCCGCAGCGTGATCGCATATTCCATTTCGTAGAGATTGCTGGCGAGTTTCTTGTAATCGGTTTGCTTGCGCTCGCACACGACGTCAAATGCGTTGCCGATGTAAATTTTTACTGTTTCATCTTTTGGCGTGTGCGCGATGGCGTCTTCGCCTACAAACTGAATGCCGCCTTTGGAATCGGCTTGATAGACGCGAACCGTGCCGGCGGGTAGTGGCATACCTAGCTGGCTCTTCTGATCGTTCTTGAAGCGGTAATAGACTTTTACAGGCTGTGGGGTGGCGTTTCCGAGGCTTTGTGGATTGCGGTAATAGTAGGGCTGTCCTTCGACGATCAAGTATTTTCCAACCGGGACGCCGGTGCCGTTGAGCAGGCTGATTTGTTTCGATTCGTTGTTTTGGATCGAGGTGCGGCGCTCGAGAGAATAGAGGTGATATTCGGAAAAGCCCTCCTGCGTAAGTTGCGGCGCTGGCGCTGCGGCCTTCATCATTGCGGCCGCGCCCATTGCTTCCATTTGCACGGCCGGAGTGACTTGATGAATTTCGCCGGCGACCAGTTGCAGTTTGGCGTTGTCGTAGGCGACGCCGCTGTTGTTGGAAAGCGTGACCCAACCATCGAGGTCCGCTGATTTTTCGTCGCGCGTGACCGTGAGCACGTAATCGGCGCTCCAACTCATGTTGTTCGTGAGGTAGGAGGCTTCTACTTCTTGCGCGTTCGCGCCGCGATTGTCGAGAGTCCATACCAGCGTCGGACGGCTGTAGAGATTCCCCGGCAGATCCGGGAAGCGGTAGGAGTCTGCGGTCATGCCGGTGACGATTTCATCGCCGACCTTCCATACTGGGCCATTGTTGTCGGCGAGTAGCAATGCTTTCGTTTCGACCCATTTGGTGGAGCCGGCGTCTTTTTCCGGGCGGACCAACGTGACTTCGCGGCCCACGTATTTTTGCAGGAGCTTTTGCGGGTCGAGGAGGTCGTACTCGTAATTCTGTTCGACTACGTTGAGCTTTGCCGGTTCCGTGAGCGAACGAAAATGGACGGTGGCGGGATTGATGGAGGCTGCGACATCTTCGAATTTTAGCGGGAGAACGCCTGCTGACAAATGGATCTGGCGGACGTCGCGAACCAGTGCGACATTCGAGTTATACACCGTTACTGCGAGATCCACTTGGTCCTTGTCGGTGGTGGTGAGCGCTTCGGCGGAGGATTTTGCGGCCTCTTGCGGCTGGTGAGCCGCGTGGACTTTCTGCAGATATCCGGCTAGCGCCACGAATCCGACGATCGCGGCGAAGATCGCCGCGGCAGAACTTTTCAACGCACGTTGGCGCATGGCATGGCTCCTTTGATCAATCCGCGTGGCGCCCCGACAGGCGAGCACACGCCTCGCAATTCTGCCGACTACAATTCCCCTCAACCGTAGAACGGTGCCGGCGGAATTTCTTGCACGGAAATGTCGGATAGACGATCAATCGCTACTTCGCGGGAGTCCAGGTCTTCCCGCCGTCGCTGGTGGAGAATTTTCGGCCATCGGCCTCCGTTACTGTTGCGCTCAATTCATCCTTGGCCTCGATGTGCTCGAATTCCGCATCGGTCGCTTCAACGGGAAACGGAACTTCCGTCCACGTCTTGCCGTCTGCGGTGAGAAAGATTGCACCGTGCTCTCCCAGAAGCCAACAAATTTTGGCGGTGGGGGCGGAGCCGGAGACGAACAGGCCGTGCAGTTCGAGCGATGTAAATTTCCAGGTGGCGCCGCCGTCTTCGGACCGACCGACACCGCCGCCATCGGAGACCAGCCAAAAAACATTTGAGTCCGGAGTGCGGATAGTCAGTCCCGAGAGATTCGAGGCCAATTGCATTTGTTGCATGCGCGCTTGTTCGGCTGATTGGAGCGCGTTGCGGGCGGCAAATCGCGAGCCGGCAACAGCGTGCGAGCCGCTGGCGGCAGTGGCGGGGGCAGCGCCTGACGCACGCGGCGACGCTTTCGCTTTCGATGCACTGGGCGTCTTGGCTTCCAATTCGGGAGTGACCTCGATGGCGGCTACACTGGCGTTGGCGGAGTCCGACGCCGACTTGCGCGGGGCGACGTCAAGACTGCCCGAGGTTGTCGGCGGCGCTTGGACCACGACCGCGTTTTCATCGGCTGATGGTGCGGCGGGCGCTGCAGCCGGGGCGGCTGTCGAGCTCTGCAAGCGCGATTGCCCTGCTGGCTCACTCGATTTTTTCTGAGAATTCAACACGAGGGCTTGTGAATTTTTTGGCGCGGCGGTTGCGGGCGGCGTGGGCGTGGGTGCCTCGGGCGCGCGGCTTTCGAGGGTGGGCAGCGGCTCTGGCTCGGGGCGTGACATGGCGACTTCGTTTGCAACTTGGGCCGCGCGCTGTTTGTGCAGCGTGATTCCTACGATTACGACCAGCAGCGCGACCGCTGCGACTGCGGGCATCAGCCACGCGGGGGTGCGCAGCCAATTCCAGGCGCTCGCAGACTTTTTCTCGGCGCCTGTGTCGGCGCTGGCGCGGGCCATCGCAGCGAGCTGTTCCCGGCAATGGGAGCACTGCGAAAAATGCAAATCGTAGCGCGCGGTTTCCTGCGCACCGAGCGTGCGATCGAAATAGGCCGCCAGGATTTCCGGCGCCGGGCAATCCTTGCCGGCGGGCGCGCCGGTGCTGTGGCCTGCCGCGAGGCTTTTCTGCAGCAGCCCCGCCATCGCTTTGTCGTCGTGCCGCGAAGCCATTCGTTGCTTCTCCAAACTTAGAACGCGCTTATGCACGTTTCTTGCATCGGCGCGGCGGTCATTCCCGCGCCGAAAGTGCTCGCGTCAAATCAAACGGCCACTCTTCGCGCGCGTAGTCATAGCAAAGTTGCAATTGTGCGTCGCTCAATTTTTTTTCGCGGCGCAAGGCAGCTTCCACTTGCTTGCGAACTTCGCGGCGCGTGCGTTCGAGTTTTCGCGATACCGTCGCTTCGTGCTCGGCAGTGAGCTTGCCGATCTGCGCGAGCGTTAGCCCTTCCGCATAATAGTAAGCCAGGCGCAGGCGATCGCGCGGCTCGAGCGTGGCTAGCACAGACTGCAGGACCGCCTGCAGCATCACGAGGTAACGCTCGCGCTCGGGGTCACTCGCGAGATGGGCGGGGGCAGCGAGCTCGGGGCGGTTCTGGGAATTTTCGTCGTCATCGAGCGATTCGGTGCGGCGCGCGCGGCGAATGCCATCCACGTGACGCTGCGCGAGGATCGCGTGCAGCCAGGTAGTGAGCTTGCTGCGGCCGAGAAAATAATCGAACAGCGATTTGCGCTGCCCTGCGACTTCACGCAGTCCGTACAATTCGGCGTACAGCGAATCGGCAAGCTCGCGCGCTGAAGATTCGCCGGCAATGGCCCGCGCAGCGCGATAGAGCTCCGGACGATAACGCGCGACGAATAAATCCCAGGCCGCAGAGTTGCCGTCGCTGCAGGCGCAGGCCAGCGCGAGATCGGCGGCTTGCAGCGAATCGAGATAATTTTGAATCGCGAGCGGGTCGTCGGGCGGCGCGGCGTTGGCGAAGCGATGCGCGACGCTGCGTTCGAGCGTGGGCTGGATTTGCTCGGGAGTGAGCTGCCATTCCGCCGGCGGAGCAGCTTTATGAAGCAGCGCTTGAGCCATCTCGAGCGACACGATTTGTTTTGCCGGGCTGGTGGTCGGCATGCGCGCCTGCGTGTTGATTTGGCCTGACTGCTTAAGGAGATGATACCCGAAGTGCGGCTGGAGTTGCCCGGGGGTTCGCGGTCGCGCTCGGAAACTGGCGCGCCGAATACTGCTAAGATGTTCGCGAATGTATAGCTGCCCGGAATGCGAGCGATCCATCAATCAGGCGAGTGACGTGTGCCCGTATTGCGGCGCGGACCAGAAAGCGCTGGCTGACGCGGAATCGCTGCTGGCCGGGAAGCCCGTCAAAAAGAAAAGCACGAAACGCATCGTTTTGGTTTGTGCGATTCTTTTGGCGATATTGTGGGCGACTGCGTGGTTTGCGGTGCCCTGGAAGATGTCGGGATCGAGAATGGAAGCGGAATCGCGCGCGCGCGATGCGATGAGTTCGATCCAGCAGGCGATAAACGCGTATCAGGCGAGCGAAGGGAGCTATCCGGCGTCGCTGGAGAGCTTGGGCGAAACTGTGCGCAAAGAGGCGCAGGCTGCGCAGTCGTCGCGCTATAGTTTGCAGTACGCGACCGGACGTCCTGACGCGGAAGGCCGCGTCGGGAGTTACACGCTTACAGCGCGGCCTGGAAATTTTGGTTACTTGAGCTATTACACCGACGAATCAGGGATTTTTCGCGCGACGCGCGAAGATCGCGCGGCTACCGTGCAAGATCCTGCCATCAAGTAGCAGCTCTCTACCGCAGTGACCCGCGGCAGGGATCTTTGCGCCGGGCGCTGCGCGGCCAATCGCCAATATCGGCGCTGAAACGTTGATGCTATACTTACTCGCGCAGGCGGCAGCAACCCAAGCCATTCGCAATTCCCGCGGAGAGGTGCTGGAGTGGCCGAACAGGGCTGCCTGCTAAGCAGTTTCACCCCAAAAGGGTGACGGGGGTTCGAATCCCCCCCTCTCCGCCATATCTTATTTCTCAATAAAGGCCCGGTGCTATCGACTTTCTTATGATTCACCGCGAGCGACTAGCGCTGGGCGTTGGCTCGCGGGCTACCTTCATCTGACCGGTGTTCATGGACCGTAATTTAATCGCTCCCGGTTGTGTTCTTTTGATTGCAGTCCTGGTATGCGTGGCATGCGTTCTTCGCATGCGCGCGCTCCGCAGCAAGAGCTACCGAAAATGGCACCTCGTCTGCGAAAGAATCGTCCTCACAGTCGTGATGCTTATTGCAGCGGCGCTTGGATCAAGCGCGACGTTCAACGCGATTGCCACGCAATACTTTTTCGCATACCACGCGGTCCCGGGGAATTCTTACGATGTTGGCGGATACAAGTTGCATCTCTATTGCACGGGCGAAGGATCGCCCACGTTAATCCTGGATGCAGGCCTGGGGAATGATTCACTGATCTGGGCCAACGTTCAGCCGGAACTTTCGAAGATAACCCGCGTATGTTCGTACGATCGCGCTGGATTTGGCTGGAGCGAGCCGCGACCTGACCCGCGCGATGCTGACCACATCGCTCAGGAATTGCATGGGCTCTTAAGCGCGGCAGGGGTTACGGGACCGGTCGTGCCGATGGGCCATTCAATTTCGGGGCTGTATATCCGTGCGTACGCCGCCCGTTATCCGCAGAGTATCTCCGGCCTGGTGTTTGTCGATGGTTCCACGCCGCTACAAGAGGATCGCTTTCCCCCAGAGGTGGCGCAAGCATTCAAGAATGAATCGCTGGAGTTCCAGAAGCTTGAGTGGCTTTATACCTTGGGATTACCTCGCGTGATGGGTCAATGCGCGCCCGAAGCAGGCTTCAGTGAAAGCGTTGCGAAGATGATCGCCGAGGATGAGTGCCGCCCATCGCTGTTCGCAGCGATAGCGCAAGAGGACAAGAACTTCAGGCAATCGGGAAACGAAACGCTTCACACCGGTGCGTTTGGCGATCTTCCGATTTTAATTTTCTCCGAAGATCCTGAACATTCTCCGCCTTCCGACGTTCCTCCGCAGGCGGCAAAATCGGTCAGTAAAGTGTGGAACGCAATGCAAGAGGAGCTCAAGGGCCTTTCGACGCGCAGCCGACGAATCATCGCAAAAGGCAGTGGCCACTACGTGCAGATCGATCGTCCCGAGTTGCTGAACGCAGAAGTAGCAAATTTTATTAAGCAGATTCGCGGTGAAATACCTGAGCCAGCTGACTACGGCTCAACGACGGTCGAGTAGTCAGATAACCACGGAGAAATCCCGTTTCAGCGGTAATCCGGGCGGCACGATGCGACCGGGTCGTTCTACCGCTTTCCCGGTATGGCATCTTCCTTCTTGCTGCCTTCAGGATAGAAGCAGCGATATGGGAAATCTCTGCCAGGCGCGCCAGGTGACCTCAATGACTTGTTGGCGAAGGCCAAGAATCCTTGCAACGACTTGCGTCGCGCTGTCCCTGCTGCTTGTTGGCGGCTGTGTTACGAAGCCAGCGGACCAGCAGCAAAAAGAGCGCGAAGACAAGACTCGGGACGATACTGCCAAGGCCGTCGAGCGCGCCAAACCCGAAATCCAGAAAGCAGGGCGCGAACTCGGCCGCGCAGCCGATGAGGCCGCCAGAGAAGCGCGCGCTTTCGCGGATGGGGTCCGACAAGGTTGGGTCGAGGGCGGCCACCATCTGGTGAACATAAACTCAGCTTCCAAGAGCGACCTCATGGAGTTGCCGGATATCTCCGAGAGCACAGCGAGCAGGATTATCCGGAACCGTCCCTATCACGACCGGGAAGATTTGCTCGCGAAGCACATTGTGTCCGAAGAACAGTACGCGAAGATCAAAGACATCGTCACGGTGCAATAACGCTCATTCGCAGGGCTAAGCGGGCTTAATGTTCTGGTTGAGCCGCAGCACATTCTTGGGATCGTACTTTTTCTTGATCTCCCCTAAGCGAGTGTAGTTAGCCCCGTACGCCGCCCGGACAAGCTCATCGCTCGTCTCGCCCAATTGGTTGACATACACGCCATGCGCAAAGGGTTGCAAATTATCGCGCACCGTCTTGACCCATTGCACCGCGCTATCCTTCTCTGTGGGGGCTCGCCAGAGCCCCGTGATGTCCACTTCGTAACCCGGCTGCCGCAGAGCAAACGCCGTGTCACTCAATGCCACGCGCGAGACGGCTCCGTAAAGGGGCACAATGAACACCCGGGTATTGGGCGGCGCACCATTGGTGGCCGTTGCAATCGTGGCAATTGCAGGGTCGCTGAGTTCGGGAAGAAACAGGTCTGTTTGGAAATGTGCGACGGGCGCTCGAAGAAAGCCTGCTTCCTGAGCGTCCAGATAGGACGTAACCTTGACGTTGTCCTCTTGCGGCTTGAGCGCGCGCAACGGACTGAGCAACTCATTCCCTTGGCGCGCAGGACCGCTATACAAAAATATCAGCTGGAATCGGGTTCCTTGTTCGGACGGTAACACCCCGCCGACCAAGCTCAGTTCATCCGGCGCGGCCGCGACGAGTTTGACGAAGGCCTGCAATAACTCCGGGATTCTCCCAGGGGGATAGAGTAGGGTCCCCGCCAGAACTTCGGTTACGGGGTGAAGCTGATATTCGAGCGCTGTCACCACGCCGAAGTTTCCGCCTCCGCCGCGAATGGCCCAAAAGAGATCTGAATTGGATTTCTGACTGGCCTCAAGCTGCCTTCCATCGACGGTCACGACCTGTGCCGATAGAAGGTTGTCGCACGCCGCGCCGTACTTCGCCATCAACTGCCCCTCTCCACCACCTAGCGTCAAGCCGGCAATTCCTACCGTTGGGCAGCCGCCTGACGTCGTGGCTAGACCAAAGCGCTGCGTCGCGCGATCCAAGTCGCGCACCAACGCACCAGCTTCGGCGCGGGCCACGCGTTTGCCGGCATCAACTTCGACTCGATTGAACTCTGAGAGATCAATCACCACACCGCCATCGCACACGCTGAATCCGGCACGGTTATGGCCTCCGCCGCGCACCGCCAGCGGCAAATTCTGGTTCTGGGCGAAATCGAGAGCTCGCGCGACGTCGGGGGCTCCGGCGCAGCGAACGATCAACGCGGGGCGCTGATCGAAGGCACGGTTGAAAATCAGGCGTGACGATTCATAGCCGGGCGTCTCCGGCGTAATCACGCGTCCGGAAATCTGAGAGGCCAATCTCCTGATTGCCGCAGCATCGGGCGGAGCCGCACTCTGATCGCGCGCTTCGAAAATCTGCTGCGCTCCCGCAAGCGCCGGAAACTGACGCCCGTAAAGAGCCGCTGCGGCGAGCGCCGTTTGCTGGACGAACTGTCTTCGAGTAGGGAGCGTCATATTCGACTCCACCAACCCTCAACCGAGAGTTGCGCCCATTGAGCTTCGTAATCGAAATTGCAATTTAGAGTTGGCGTCTGTGACGCGCGCGAGGTCCTGCGCCGCCAGCAATCGCCTGACGGCGGCTGATGGACGCAAGCCTACGCCCCACTCCTCCGAGCGTCAATATCATCTCACTCACGCGGGCACTGCCAGGGCCCGGGTTTACATCCATCATTGCCATCCGGGGCAGCCCGGCGCGTAACGTGAATATTCTGGCGGTCTACTCGGTTTTGTGTATGGGCGGGGCGTGGCTTCACGGGGTACAAGAGCGGTCAGCGGAGGACCACATGCCGTTGATTAATATTGTGCTGGTATTGATTGTTGTCGGCGTGTTGCTTTGGCTGATCAACCGGTTCATACCGATGCAGGGGACGATCAAGTCGATTTTGAACGCGGTGGTGGTGATTGCGGTGGTATTGTGGCTCCTACAAGTTTTTGGATTGTTTAATTCGCTGGCGCACATTCGCGTGGGTTCGTAACCCTCGGCGACAGCTTCGATCTTCGAATTCGCCTCGTGCTTATTCTGCTTGGACCCAGCGCTATACAAAAACTAATTAGCTGCACGAGCAACTGAAAGCTGCTGCATCAGAGCCAACTGGTCCCAATTGTCCCAACCTCGAATGATCTTGCCGTCCTTGATTTGCGCGATTGTGATTCCGGTGATTCGCACTTGCCGGTTGGTCGCGGGAATTCCGAGATGATCGCCTGTGTGCGTCATTGCGGCAGACCAGCGAACCACGATTTTGTCATCCGCGCCGATTACGTCGTCCACGGTGATCTTAATGTCTGGAAACGCGCCGTGCAGGCGGTTAAATAGCGCCACGAAATCAGCAGGCCCGTGAATTTCGACGCCCGGCTGATCTTGTCCAACACCGATGCAGTTTTCACTCAGCAAATCGTAGATCGTTTGGACGCGCCCCTCGTTCCACACTTCCCTGAACCAACGCCGCATCAGCGCGACATTTTCTGCAACCGGCATGTGGCACCTTCCTTTTGTGGGACGTCGAGGTTCGCTCGCGATTGCGTTAACGTTGTTGGTACTGGTATAGCATGAAAACGCGGCACTGGCCACTCGCGGACCCTTTGGTACGAAGGTACCATTAGCTTACAGGGTGAGCCGCAACCACCGAGCTATCGACACAAGCGCGTTGCCCGCCTACCGTAAGATCTAGGCCCAAAACGCGCTCAAATCGAGTTAGTGCGTGTGTCGTTTGTTCCGCAATCGCGGATTGACGCGTCAAGTACGGCGCCAGGGCGAGTTCTTGCTAGAGACACGCCAAGTATAGTAATAGTGTAGTAATTTCGAGGATCTGAGCTTGATGCAACACCTCCTCCAAGTGAAGGACCTTCGCGTTTCCTACTGCGGCGCGGATGCCAAGGTGCGCACCGCCGTTGACGGCGTGAGTTTTGAGATTACCGGCGGCGAGGTTCTCGGGCTCATGGGCGAGTCCGGATGCGGGAAAACCAGTACCGCGCTCGCTTTGCTCGGCTTGCTTGACGAGCGGCACGCGGAAGTTACTGGCTCGGTGCAATTTCGCGGCGAAGAACTGCTCTTGATGAACGCGCGCGCGCTGCGAGCGCTGCGTGGCTCGGCAATCTCGATGGTGTTTCAGGAACCGGAAATTGCGCTGAGCCCGGTGATGCGTGCGGGCGACCAAGTGGCGGAGGTCATCCACGCGCACAAGGGATTGACCTGGAAACAATGCCGCGCCGAAGCGGAAGCGATTTTGGTTCACGCGGGGCTTCCGGGAACTCGGCGGATTTTTTCCGCGTACCCGCACCAACTGAGTGGGGGGCAACGCCAACGCGTGGTGCTTGCGCAGGCGCTGGCGTGCCAGCCGGCGTTGATAATCGCGGACGAACCCACCGCGTCGCTTGACGCGCGCAGCCAGAGCGAATTGCTGGCGCTTTTGCGCGAGCTAAAAGGCGAGCTCGGGATTGCGATTCTGTTGATCAGCCATACGCCGGAGGTGCAGGCGTATCTTGCGGATCGGCTGATGGTGATGGCGGATGGCCGCATTGTTGAGCACGGAACATTTGCCGAGCTTTACCGGAATCCGTCGCATGAAATTACGCGCGCGATGCTGCGGACCAGTTCGCTGGCGGATTCGGTGGAGCAGCTCGATTTGGAAATGGTGACGTAGATGAGCCCAGCTCAGTCTCAGTCGCGACCGAAGGTTGGTGCGAATTCGCGCGAACCATTGCTGCACATTAGCGGATTGTGCAAGCAGTTCGTGCAACGGCGGAATTTCTCACGCACGAAATTCTTCGTGGGTGCATTTGAAGATGTGAACCTGCAACTCTTTCGAGGAAACACTCTGGCGCTAGTGGGGGAATCGGGCGCCGGAAAATCCACTTTGGCGCGCTGTATTGCGTTGCTGGAACGGCCCAGCACGGGGAATATCACGCTTGATGGCATTGATTTGCTGGCACTTGACCAGAGGCAACTCTTCCCCATTCGCCGCCGAATTCAACTCATTTTCCAAGATCCGGCATCCGCGCTGAATCCGCAATTGAGCGCCCTCGAAATCATCGCCGAGCCGCTTGCGATCCAAAATATCGGAACGAAGCAGGAGCGACGCGAACGGGCGCGGCAATTGATGGAGCAAGTTGGCCTAGACTCGAGTACTGCGGGAAAGCATCCATTCGAATTCAGTGGCGGGCAGCGGCAACGGCTGGCAATTGCTCGCGCGCTCGCGCTCGAACCGGACGTCGTGATTTTGGACGAATCATTGTCTGCGCTTGACGCGCTAAATCGCGACCTGATCGTCCAGTTACTCGTGGACTTGCAGGCTGCGCGTGCGCTGGCTTACCTCTACGTTTCGCACGATTTGCGCCTGGTTTCGCAATTCGCGGACGAAGTCGCCGTGATGTACCAGGGCAAGATTGTCGA
>Ga0307478_10001729_pt1 | contig 18284 bp, 11 predicted proteins | sample atmos_gasesECM4C_2_FD_203713 | JGI IMG/M metagenome (GOLD analysis project Ga0307478, IMG submission 203713) | Hardwood forest soil microbial communities from Morgan-Monroe State Forest, Indiana, United States - atmos_gasesECM4C_05 | ecosystem: Environmental > Terrestrial > Soil > Temperate... | reverse complement strand
CTCCAGGACTTCTTTTTTCCAGGCTACACGGCGGAATTCGCCGCCGCGTGGAACAAAGACGAACCCAGCCTCCATTACGATGACAACGGCTTTCTGGTGCGACCTTCGCCGATTGGAAATGTCATCACCCAGAACCCCAACGGCGGCGCGATCCTTCATGGCATTCGTGCCGGCTATTTCGGCTGGCTCGGCAGCGGACACATCCGCAAAATCAATCTTACGCACGCTTTCTACCAAGCCATTGGTGAGGACACCTTCAATCCCATCGCCGGCCGCCGCGTCACAATCAACGCGCAGATGGCTGCCGCTGAAATTTCGTACGACAAAGATTGGATCCGCTATCGTATTTCGGCTTTCTACACTTCGGGCGACCCCCATCCCCGCGACGGGCGCGCACGCGGATTTGATTCCATCGATGACCTTCCGAATTTTGCCGGCGGCTTGTTCAGTTTCTGGAATCGCGAAGGCCTTCGCCTGCTCGGCTCAGGCATTCTGCTCACCACGCCGGGCAGCTTGATTCCTTCGCTTCGCGGGAGCAAAGAAGAAGGCCAGGCTAATTTCGTAAATCCTGGAATTTTTCTCGCGAATGCGGGGGCCGACCTGGAGATCACTCCCAAGTTGCGGGGATTTGTCAATTTCAACTTTCTGCGCTTCGAGCGCACCGAACCGCTGGAATTTCTGCTTTTCCAATCACCCATTCATCACACCATTGGCGAAGACTTCGGCATCGGTGTGGAGTACCGCCCGCCCTTGACCGAAAACATCGTCCTCAGCGGCGGCACTTCAGCGCTGCAACCTGGCCAGGGTTTCAAAGACATCTACACCAGCCGCACGCTCTTCTCGTTTTTCGGATCGGTGAAGTTTACTTTCTGAACTTGGAGATACCAGGATAGACTTTCGCTCCGGTAGTTTAGTGGGGAAGCTTGATAGAAGTTCATAGCGCGATTTGCCGCCTGCACCGCAAGAATGAGATTAGCGACCTCGAGAAGAAAGGCGCTGTGGCTCGTCTGCGATTACTAAGCCTGGGCTGGAGAGAAATTCTTCCCGGCGAACAGATTCGTGAATTGGCGGCGCCATCTGTGGATAAATATTCCTTGCGGGCGACTGATAGCTTCGAACTCGCAGCGTCCTTGATCTGGTGCGAACAACGTCCGTCAAGGAGAACCTTCATCTGCGGCGACCGCCGATTGTCGGAAGCCGCGGAGTTGGTGGGACTTTCGGTCCTAAAACTTGCCAACGCGGTCTATTCGCCATGAACAGGAAACACCAATCGGTTTCTTCTTCTCTCGGAACGCTCTGCGCTCTCTTGGTCACGGCGCTATCTTTTTTCTTTGCTCTGCATGCAAGTTCGGAACCGCCAGCGCGCGCGACACAAGAGTCAGCGCCCTTCCGCGGGCAATCGCAAGAAGAAGCAGACCGCAAATCCTCGGGCTGCATCTCTTGCCACACTTCCACTGACGAGCCCACCATGCATGCCACGAAAACCGTTCCTCTGGGCTGCACGGATTGCCATGGTGGCAACTCCGCAGTTTCGGTGGCCTCCGGAGCGGCGCCGAATTCTCCGCAATATAGTTCCGCGAAGGAAAAAGCCCACGTTCAGCCGCGTGATCGTTCGTTTAAGAATCGCTCGGCGACTCCCGAACGTACTTACACGAAGTGGCTGAAGGAATCCGCCGAGTACATAAAATTCGTCAATCCCGGAGACCTGCGCATCGCTACAGAAACTTGCGGTGTCGACGGATGCCACGCTTCCGAAACACGCGCCGTTTCGACCAGCATGATGACCCACGCGGGAATGCTGTGGGGCGCTGCGCTCTACAACAACGGCGGCTATCCGGCGAAAAATACGCGCTTCGGCGAAAGCTACAGCCGCGACGGCTTGCCGCAATCGATCAAGACTTTTCCTCCCCCCACGACGGAGGAAACCCGCGCTAAGGGCGCAGTTCCCGAACTCGATCCGCTCTTTCGCTGGGAAAGTTCGCAACCCGGCAATGTCTTGCGCGTTTTTGAACGCGGCGGCACCAAGAAAGGGGAAATCGGCAATCCCAATGGCGAGGAGGAGCCGGGGAAGCCGGATGACAAGCTGAGCGAACGCGGCTTCGGCACCGGACTGCGCACCGATCCCGTTTTTCTCGGCCTGCAAAAAACACGCTTGCTCGACCCCGTCCTGTCGCTTCCCGGCACGAACGATCATCCCGGCGACTATCGCGGCAGCGGATGCACCGCGTGCCATGTTATTTACGCAAATGATCGCGATCCCGCGCATTCGGGGGCGTACGCGCGCTTTGGCCACTCCGGTTTCAGTGCTTCTTGTGATCCGACGATTCGCAAGAACGAATCCGGCCATCCCATTAAGCACATTTTTACGCGCTCCATTCCTTCGAGCCAGTGCATGATCTGCCACATTCATCCGGGCACAAACATGGTTACGACGTATTTCGGTCTCACCTGGTGGGACAACGAAATCGATGGCGACATGATGTATCCGAAGGAGCAGCGCAATCCGACTGAAGAGCAGCGCTATCAATCTTTCGAACGCAATCCGGAGGGAGCGGCCGTTCGCGGCCTCTGGAGCGACGAGAAATTCCTGGAAAGTGTGGGCAGCCCTGAATTCAACAAGCAGTTGAAGACTACGCAGTTCGCCGATTTTCACGGGCACGGCTGGATTTTCCGCGCCGTGTTCAATCACGACCGCAAAGGGAATTGGCTGGATAAGGATGGAAAGCAGATCGCCTTCGATGATCCGGAGCGCTTCGGCAAAGCCGTACACCTGGCGGACATTCATCTAGAAAAAGGAATGCAGTGCAACGATTGCCACTTCGCGCAGGACAATCACGGCGATGGGAAAATTTACGGCGAACCACGCGCGGCAGTCGAAATCGACTGCATCGATTGCCACGGCACGATTCGCAAAAAAGCCGCTTTAGTAACGTCCGGCCCGACAGCACCGGAAGGCGGCCGGCACCTGGACGCGCTACGCACACCGTGGGGATTGCGGCGGTTCGAGTGGCGGGACAACAAGATTTTTCAGCGTTCCATGTCGGAAGAAAACAAAGAGTGGGAAATCGTTCAGACCATCGACAGCATCACGCCCGGCAACCTGCATTTCAACGAGAAATCTCGGCGGGCGAAATTGATGAACAAGGATGGCAGTGTGTCTTGGCAAATGCCGAGCGACGACGCTCCTTTGGCACACGCCAATAACAGCATGACTTGCTACTCCTGCCACACTTCGTGGACGCCTACCTGCTTCGGCTGCCATCTGCAAATGACCGCCAACGCGCGCAAGCCCATGCTGCACAACGAAGGCTTGCTCACGAAAAATTACACCAGCTACAACTTTCAGGTTCTGCGGGACGACATCTACATGCTGGGAGTGGATGGCACGGTCACCGGCCATCGCATCGCACCCGCGCGCTCTTCGTGCGCCGTGCTGGTGAGTTCGCAAAACGCCAATCGTGATTGGCTCTACTACACGCAGCAGACGATTTCGGCTCCTGGTTTGTCCGGACAGGCGTTCTCGACGTTTGTGCCACATACGGTGCGCGCCAAAGAAACCAAACAATGTAGCGATTGCCACGTTTCCGCAAACAATGACAACAATGCATGGATGGCCCAGCTCTTGCTGCTAGGCACCAACTTCATGAATTTCATAGGACGATATGTTTTCGTCGCGACCGGCAAGCAAGGATTGGAAGCTGTCGCTGTTGCCGAGCACGACGAGCCAGAAGCCATTTATGGCAGCGACCTTCAGCGCATCGCGTATCCCGACAATTACAAAAGATTCTTACAGCACGGCCGCGAACTCAGCGCCGCCGCGGAACATTCCGGCAACGTCCTCGACATCCAAGCCCGCGGGGAATACGCCTACGCGGCTCTCGGGCGCGGCGGACTGCGCGTTTATGACATCGCCAACATCGACAACAAAAGCTTCTCTGAGAAAATCACGACCGCGCCGGTCTCGCCCATCGGCCAACGCTTCTACGTTCCCACCAAAAATGCGCTGGCAGTTGCCTCACCAACGACCCTGGGGATCGATCCTTTGCGGCAGCAATTACCGGAAAACGAGGAGCAGCCCATTCATCTTCTCTACGGCTTCCTTTACGTTGCCGACAAAGAAGAAGGCCTGGTCATCATTGGCGATCCCAATCTGAAATCGAAAAGTCCTGGCGTAGGCACGCTTTTGGACGGCAATCCGGCCAACAATTTCCTGAAGCGCGCCCTGGTGTTCAATCCGGACGGAGCACTCACGGGCGCGCGCCGTATCGCCATCGCCGGAACATTTGCTTACATCCTTACCGACAAAGCGCTCGTCGTCGTCGACCTCGATAAGCCCCTAGCGCCCAAAGTTACCGCGACCATCGGCGCCCCCGACCTGGATGATCCGCGCGGGATTTCGGTGCAGTTCCGGTATGCGTTTGTGGTGGACCGCTACGGGTTGAAGACGCTGGAGGTAACGGATCTGGCGCATCCAAAGATGACAGAGACGGGACGAGTTTCGCTCGGAGATGCAAGAAATGTTTACGTAGCGCGGACCTACGCCTACGTCGCGAACGGAAGATTTGGAGTGTCCGTCGTGGACGTTGAAAATCCAGAGAAGCCGCTTTACGACCAGATGTTTGGCGGGAACGGACAGTTGAACGACGCATACGACGTGAAAATCGGAATGGTGGCGGGGAGTGCTTTCGCGTTTGTAGCCGACGGAGTGTATGGCCTGCGCATTTGGCAGATCGTTTCGCCGTGGGATGACGCCGCGCACTTTTCCGGATTCAGCCCGCGCCCCACGCCAAAACTGATTGCCACGGCGCACACCCACGGCCCGGCGCTGGCGATCTCGAAAGGCATCGACCGAGACCGCGCCCTCGATGAATCCGGCAACCAGCTCGCCGTGTTCGGCCGCCGCGGTGCTCGGCCGCTCAATCGCAATGAAATGCGCAGCTTGTACATCCACTCGGCTACCGGCCAGCTCTACGCGGTTACTGACGAGGCCGTTGAGAGAGCTGAAAAACCTCGCCCCACGCCCGTTTCCTCTTCTGCTTCGACGCTCACTTCCCTGTTTTCGCGCATCCAGGCTTGGTTGCATTCTTATTACTGAGATCATCGCCATGAAACGCCGCAAATTCCTCTCCCAGGCCATAAAAACCGCTTCGGTCGCCGTTGGCTCTCAACTGCTTCCGCCGGCCTTAGGAGCCTCTGCTCTTTCACAAGGCCCGGCGCCGAAAACTTCTGCGAGCAGTTCCCCGCGGCCCCAACTGGCCCCGACCTTCGATGATCCGACGCTCTCGCTCGGCTCCATCCTGCGATGGCCGGAAGCCAATCGCCGCATTTTGCAGGCGGTTTCTGACAAAGGTGTCCGCGCCGCCCTGTTCGTTTGCGGCATGCGCGTGGTTGATGCCGACGGCGCCAAATTGCTCTCCGCCTGGGATCAAGCGGGCCACCTCATCTGCAATCATTCCTACTCACACAAATTTTACGGCGCGCAAACGAGTTACGAGGATTTCGCCGCCGATTTTCTGAAAAACGAAAAAGTGATCGCGCCGTATCACAACCGCACGGCATTATTTCGTTATCCCTTCCTGAAGGAAGGCGACACCGCGGACAAGCGCGATCGCTTTCGCGCTTTGCTCAAGGAGCGCGGCTACCGTGTCGGACACGTTACGATTGATGCTTCCGACTGGTACGTCAACCAGCGCTTCGTCGACCGGCTCGGCAAGCAGGCAAAAGCTGCTGTCGCTCCTTATGGCGATTACTTAATCGCACATCTCCTGGATCGGGCGGCGTTCTATCGCCAACTTTCTCTCGACGTTGTTGGCCACGACATTCGTCACACGCTGCTGATGCATTACAATCCTCTGAACGCTTTCCTGCTGAGCGAAGTCATGTCGGCCTTCGAAGCCGCCGGGTGGCAATGGATTGATGCTTCTCTCGCGTTTGAAGACCCCATCTTCGGCAGACAGTCGCAAATTGTGCCCGCCGGAGAAAGCCTGGTGTGGGCCCTGGCAAAGGAGACAGGGCGCTTTGAGGACCGTCTACGGTACCCGGGGGAGGATGACATCTACGAAAAGCCGAAAATGGACGCCCTGGGCCTGTAATCGGTTTGCGGAGGGCTTCCGGAATGATGTTGAGTTGTCGGGTTCGAGCCTCTGCACTATTTTCACTTTTTGTTCACCTTCGCTATCCCCTTCATAGCACTGAATTTGCGAGAATCTGTGGCTATCCGGGACACCCATCTCCTTTCCTTTGTGCCTTTTACGCCTACGCGGCATCTAACTGAGGTATAATGAGTTGTTCACATTTTTAACGCATAGCACCCATCAAAATAATTCGTGGGGCGGTGTGAGAGGAATGCAGTTAAGGTGTATTCAAAGAGGTGAGGGGGCTTCCTGAGGGCGGGCTCACCGGGAAAAGCAATAAGGAGTACTAGTACATGATCAAACAATTTTTATTGGCCAGCGATTTTGACCAGACGCTTAGCTTCAACGACTCGGGAGTCGCGCTGAGCGAATTGATCGGCTTTCACGGCTTTCACGACAAGGTCAGGGGCCTGTCGGAGATGAATCTCGTTCAGCAGGGCGCGGAACTCAGCTATCTGATTCTGCACGATCCAGACTTCCGCAAGGTTCGCCGGGAGCATCTGGTCGAAACCGGCAAACGGATACGCCTAAAGCATGACGTCTCTCTTTTGGCGCGCGCGCTTGATAACCTCGCGGACGGCTGCAAGTTCCACTTCCACGTGATCTCCGCCGCGCCGCAAGAAATCATCGAATCGGCGCTGGCAGGCATCGTGCCGCCGGATCACATCTTCGGCACGCGCTTCCGTTACAAAGAAGGCACCGGCGAAGTCGATTCCATCATTCGTGCTTCGGCTGGCTGGGGAAAGATAACCGTGCTGGAAGAACTGCGCGCGACCCTCGGCATCAGCCACGACAGCATCATCTACATGGGCGATGGAAGCTCAGACATTCCCGTGATGATGCACGTCAATCAGTACGACGGGCTTACCATCGCGGTGAGCGAAGCCAAGTTCATAACGCGCGTCGCCAAGCGCACAGTTCTTAGCGATAACGCCATGAGCGTCCTGGTCCCCGTGCTGGAAAAAGTCCTGCGCTGGGATTCCGCTCGCATCCGGAGGCTGTTCGCGTCCTACGGCTTGACGTTGCTGGAATGGGACAAGATGCGCACGGACCGGCTCACCATCCAGGATGCTGGCGAGCACGTTTCCGCAGCTACCGCCTCCCATCTGAACGCCCAATAAAAGTGGTCTTCTAGAGGCCGGGCTTCAGCCCGGCCTTTCTTTGTTTGTTTTCTTGGGGCAAAATCCTTCATCGCTTGGTGGTTAGTGGCGAGAGGAGGACAGCCGATGCTACACACCCGTCTGAGATTCTTTTTCACTATCGTTGTTTGTCTCCTTCCCAAACTTCTATTTGCGCAAACGCGGCCCTCAAAGATCGACCTTACGCAGCTGCAGGACTATGTTCTCAAGCGTGTTTCGAGCGCGGATCCCACCGGAGCAAACGCCGATTTTCGCCAGATTGAGCCAGGCAGCACACTCACGGTGATGGACGCCGACGGACCGGGAATGCTCACGCACATTTGGTTCACCGTGGCTACTCGCGAGAGCTATCACTTGAAGAAACTCGTCTTGCGAATTTATTGGGACGGCGAAACGGCGCCGAGCGTGGAAGCGCCCTTGGGAGATTTTTTCGGCCTCGGCCTGGGTGAATATCATAAGTGGGAGTCCGAACTTCTTTCTGTCGGCAGCGACAAGGCCTTGAACTGCTTTTTCCCGATGCCTTTTCAAAAGCACGCGCGTATTACGGTCTCGAACGAGAGCCAGCAAAAGGTGGGGGCCTTCTATTCTAATTTAGACTATCGCGCTTACGGGCAGCCTCTCCCGGCGGGAACTCTATACTTTCACGCGCAGTTCCGCCAGGCTCAGCCCAACCACGGCTGGACCTCCGACTGGCAGAGCAACGACGATCCGCAAGTCGACAAGAAGACCAACCTGGATGGCAAGGACAACTACGTCTGGCTGGAAGCGCTGGGGCGCGGGCATTTCGTGGGAGTCACGATGTCCGTGCTGCAAAATCAAGATGGCTGGTGGGGCGAAGGTGACGACATGTTTTTTGTTGATGGAGAATCCCGGCCATCCATCAACGGCACTGGTTCCGAAGATTATTTTCTAGGTGCTTGGGATTTTGGCGGTCATCCCTTCTCCTATCGGTTATATGGCGCTCCGATTGTAGGTGAAGAACGCGCTGGAGGAAAATCGTCGGTGTATCGTTTCCATCTGGATTCACCAATACCGTTTGCAAAGTCGCTCCGCGCGACCATTGAACATGGTCACGCCAATCACCGCTCGGACAACTACTATTCCGTAGCTTACTGGTACCAGACCGAGCCGCACGCTGCTTTTCCCATTCTGCCGTCCGTGGACCAGAGAATACCGCGTCCAGAAAAAGTCGCAGGCCCGGGCAATTCCGACTTGACTGTTCCGTGAGCAACGGCCATGGCAACCCAACCGGGGTGGCATAGCCCGAGACTTTCCCTCAGCATCCTATATTGTTTGTTACACTACAGCGCTTTGGGAGGCGGCACATGTCCAAGAAATCCATTCTGATGATTGTCGGCGATTACGTGGAAGACTACGAAGTGATGGTTCCATTTGAGGCGCTTCAGATGGTCGGCCACACCGTTCATGCCGTCTGTCCGGGCAAGAAATCCGGCGAGTTCGTGCCTACCTGCATCCACGATTTCGAGGGCGATCAGACCTATACCGAAAAGCGCGGCCACAATTTTGTTCTTAACGCGACTTTCGACCTGGTCAAGCCCGAAGAGTACCACGCCTTGATGATCCCTGGCGGGCGCGCGCCGGAGTACATCCGAACGATTCCTCGCGTCATCGAGATCGTGCACCACTTTTCAAAAGCCAATAAGCCCTTGGCCGCGATCTGTCACGCTCCGCAAGTTCTGGCCGCCGCGGGAGTCTTGCGAGGGAAAAAGTGCAGCGCCTATCCGGCTACCGGGCCTGACGTTACTCTGGCTGGCGGCACGTACGTAAATCTCCCCATGAACGAGGCCCTGGTAGACGGAAACCTGGTTACCGGCCCGGCCTGGCCCGCGCTCCATGAGTGGCTGGCCAAGTTTCTCGGCCTTCTGGGTACCCGCATCGAAGCCTAGCCGGACATTTCATTGTTGTTGTCGCTGATCAAACTCGGAATTTTGAGTCCCCGCCGGGGCTTGGAAGCGAGTGACTCGGGTAGGCGGCCGGTCCGCTGGTTCGGGCGCATCCACCGGCGACAGCGGAAACCATCAAGCGCAATTCGCTACCCCCTTCTGCTTTGTGCACTCCGCGCGTCGGCGGCAATCCCGGTCTGAGAGTCCGAATGCAATTTCTCGATGCAACGAACGATTTTTTCAGCTTCTTTGAGTCCGACAAAAGAATGGGGTTCTCCCCTTCCTAAAAACTCCTGCAAAGGAGATAATTTCCAGTTCAACATCTCTTAAAGGGGCGACTCTAGACTCATGTCTAACATCAACACCAAGAAAGGCGTCATTGGCATCCTCACGGGTGGCGGCGACGTTCCGGGTCTGAATCCAGCCATTCGCGGTGTAACCCTTCGCGCCATCCGCGAAGGTTATCAAGTCATCGGCATTCGTCATGGCTGGGCCGGCCTCGTCGATATGGTTCGCGAGAAGAACTACGACAACTCCGATAATTTCCTCCTGCTCAACGAAGAAATCGTCGATCGCGCCGGCCGCACCGGCGGCACCTTCCTCCATTCTTCCCGCACCAATCCCGGTCGCGTGACCAAATCGAGCGTCCCGGCTCATCTCAAGAACAAATTCAATGCCGAGAAAAACGATCTGACTCCGGAAGTCCTCCAGAATCTCGCCTGGCTTGGCATCGACACGCTCATCCCTATCGGCGGCGATGACACTCTTAGTTACGGAGTTCGCCTCCACAAGGAAGGCTTCAAAGTCATTGGGATTCCGAAAACCATGGACAACGACGTCCCCGGCACCGACTACTGTATTGGCTTCAGCACTTGCGTCACCCGCACCATCCAGATGGTCAATAGCCTCCGCACTTCCGCGGGCTCCCACGAGCGCTTCATGGTCATCGAAGTCTTCGGCCGCTACGCCGGTTTCACCGCCATGCTTCCCACCTTGGCCGGCGCCGCCAATCGCTGCGTCATTCCGGAGCACAAGTTCAATATCGAACATCTCACTGAACTGCTGGTCGCCGACCGCCGCAAGAATCCCAGTCGCTACTCCATCGTCCTGGTCTCCGAAGGGGCCATGTTCGAAGGCGGCGAAATGGTTTTTGAAGGGGAAGCCACTGACGCCTACGGCCACAAAAAGCTTGGCGGCATCGGCGAAATCGTCGGCGAAAAAATTAAAGACGTTTCCGCTAAATTCAACAACGGCAAGAAAATCGATGTCATCAACCAGAAGCTCGGCTACCTCGTCCGCTGCGGCGATCCCGATGCCATTGACTCCATCGCTCCTATGGCCTACGGCAATCTCGCCCTGGATCTCCTTCTGAAAAAAATTAGTGGCCGCCTTGTCGTCCTCAAGAATGGTCACTACGACAACATCCCTCTGGAAACTGTCACCGCCACCAAGAAGGTCGTCAACGTCAAGGAACAATACAATACCGACCGCCTCCGCCCCGAATACGCCAGTTTCGAAATGCGTCCCCTCTTCCTCATGACCAACGAAGTGAGATAGTCTCTCTTCCAAGAACTCGTGCGAGCGGCGCTTTCGTCGAGGAGGCTCTATCAACGTACTTGGGATTGACGTTGGCACCGGAGGCACCCGCGCGCTTATCGTCGACGGCCTGGGCCGCATCGTTTCCTCCGCCACGGAAGAACACCAGCCCTTCGCTACGCCGCAAATCGGCTGGGCGGAGCAGCAACCGGAAGACTGGTGGCGCGCTTCATGCATGGCGGTCCGGAAAGCCGTCGCGGGCGCCAATCTGCGCGTGGAAGATATTGCTTGCCTAGGCTTCTCCGGGCAAATGCATGGCGCAGTCATGCTGGACGTTCAAGGAAGCGTCGTGCGCCCCGCTTTGATCTGGTGCGACGTGCGCACGGAAAAACAGTGCCGCGACCTCACCGCCAAGATCGGGCAGGAGCGTCTGATCCAACTTACCTGTAATCCGGCACTGGCCAACTTTACGCTTACAAAACTGCTTTGGGTCCGCGAGAACGAACCAGAGAACTGGAAACGCGTACGCGCGGTCATGCTTCCGAAGGACTATGTCCGCTTCCGCCTCACCGGTGAGCTCGCCACCGACATGGCGGATGCTTCCGGAACTTTGCTGCTAGATGTCGCCCATCGGCGCTGGTCAAAGGAAATGTTGCAGGCCGCCGAACTTGATGAGCGCTGGCTTCCGTCGCTCCACGAATCTCCGAGCATTTGCGGAGAAATTTCCGCCAAAGGCGCCGAAGAATCAGGTTTGCGCGCTGGCACTCCTGTTGTTGCGGGAGCGGGGGATCAAGCCGCTGGCGCGACCGGCATGGGCATCGTCGCTTCTGGAACGGTCAGCGCCACGATCGGCACTTCTGGCGTCGTTTTTGCCGCAACCGATCGCCCCGCCCTCGACCCTCGCGGCCGCGTCCACACTTTCTGCCACGCCATCCCAGGGCGCTGGCATGTCATGGGAGTGACGCAGGCGGCCGGCCTCTCCCTGCGCTGGTTTCGCGACACCTTTCTAACCCGCTCGAGTGGCACGCGCGAATCCTACGACCAGCTCACCGCTGAAGCCGCCAAAGTTCCTGCCGGCTCCGATGGCCTTCTGTGGACGCCCTATCTGATGGGCGAGCGGACTCCGCATCTCGATTCGAGCGCTCGTGGCGCGCTCGTCGGCCTTACCGCTTCGCACACGCGCGCCCACATTGTTCGCGCCATCCTCGAAGGCGTCGCTTTCAGCCTGCGCGACACGTTCACTCTTTTCCGCGAAATGAAAGTCCCCGTCGCCAGCATCCGCCTCGGCGGCGGTGGCGCGCGTTCATCGCTCTGGCGCCAAATCCAGGCCGACGTGTATGGCCATGCCGTCGAAATCGTCGAAGCCGAAGAAGGCGCCGCCTACGGTGCGGCACTGCTTGCCGGTGTTGGCGCAGCTGTGTGGCCCACGGTCGATGCCGCCTGCGCCGCCACCGTTCGCGTAGCTTCCCGCGTTAATCCCCAGCCCTCCGCCGTCGCCACTCTCGCTGCTTCCTACGCGGCCTACCGTCGCGTCTACCCCGCCACCCGTGAAATCTTTGCTCACCGCTAAGTTAGGGCCTCGGCTGGTTCTATTTCGTTAGCCCAGCCCGCATCGCAAGAGCGGTGCGGCCTACGGTGCCCCGTTCACGCTGCATGTCTTGGGCGCACGAGTTCCATCACCTGCTCGCTGAGCGTATTCAAACTGTTCACGATGCGGCCCGCTTCCACGTTGACCAACGCATACCGCTCGATCATCTGATCGCCGGAGCGCACCAGTGTGAGATGATCCTCGCGCAGGTCCGGGAACTCTTTAATCTGCACGCGCTGGCCTCTTAGCGCCGCCGAAAGCAACTCGAGCGTCTTCTTCACATGCGCCGCAAAGGTGGGAAACGCCGCCCGCGCCGGAACCGCAGCCGTTTGCAGCCCGTCGGCGTCCAGCACCATCAGCGCATGCACAAGGCGGTGCGAACTTGCCAGCAGCGCATTCAATTGATTGATCTGCTCCGCGCTAGTCCCTGGTTCCGCCCGCAGTCGTTCGATCGATGCTTCCAGGTTGGTACGTGCCAGGCGCGCATTCAGCCGAACGCGGTCGAGTTCGCTCGGCTCGACGTTGTTGTTCCGCATATAAAACTCCGCCAAGCTGTGAAGATACTCCCGGTAGGCGTCCAGCATCTCCGCGATCCTCTCGGAAACCTGAGTTCGTTCCCAGGTCGGCCAGATCCAGTACGCTAGAAGCGCGAGCACCCCGCCCGCCGCCGTATTGATCCCCCTGGCCCAGATCAGTTCCTGCGGAGAAACTCCCGTGATGGCGATCAGCAGGACCACCAGCGCGCTGATGGCCACCGCGAATATTCCGTAGTTGGCGGGACCGAACCAGCGCAGTAAGAGTGTGAAAACGAAGATCAAGATAATCTGGAGCGCGACGCTTCCTGGAAGGAAGTGGAAGAGCAGCGTGGCCAGAAAAAGTCCGGCAATCGTTCCGGCAATCCGCAAAAGACCGCGGGTGAACGTCGTGGTGAATTCCGGTTTCAGCACCAGAACGATCGTCATCGGCAGCCAGTAGGAACGGTGCCAGTAGAAGGCGCGCTCCAGAGCGTTGCCGAGAGCGACCATGACCGCCAGTCGAATGGCGTGACGGAAGGCCGATGATTGCAAGTTCAGGTTTGCTGGTAGCGTCGCCATTAATCCGCCGAAGCGCATGCGCCACGGCTGTCGCGCTTCCTTCTTCGCGAACTCAGCTTGGCCCGTGGGCGTGGCATTCTCGGCTAGGTCCAGGGCCGCCCGCAGTTGGCCGTTGAGCGCATCCATTTGGAAACGCGCGTCTTTGGCCACGGCGGCGAGGAAAGAGGGCGGCAAGCCATCCGTTTTTTCCCGCAACTGCAGCGTATGAGATTCGCACGCGGCAAGCGGTTCCTTGCCCGCATCGGCGGGACTTCCAGAAATCAGGGAGTCTCCGATCGCTTCGAGAGTCTCTGCGGCGTTCTTTAGGTAGCCGCCGAGAATCTGCACTCCGGAATGCCGGGGACTCTCGCGTTCGATGCGCAGGTGCAATCGAGAAAGCACTAGCAGGCTAAGACGTATGCGCTCCGCTTGGCTGAGCAAAGCGCGATAGCGCACGGCTTCTAAGCCCGTTTCGAGATCGAGGCCGGAAAGGGCTTCTTGCGCTTGCGTGCTATGCATCGTCGTCGTAGGCGCCGAAGTCGCGTTCACCGGCTGTTTCGCCGCACTAGCGAGTTCGTGAAAGAAGGTCGCGAGTGCTCGCCGTTCTGGTTCGTAGCGCCGCACCGGCCACAGTGCCACCGAAAGCGCCGTCTGCAAAAGCCCGCCGCCAAGCGCGAGCGCCGAGGAAATCAGGGCTTGCTTGGGGGTCAGCGGCTGCACCGCATAAATCATCAGCGTCACCAAGCTGATTGCTCCGAGATCGGCAGCCGTGGTGCCAGCGGCGACGAGCATTCCCGCGGCAAAGGCCCACAGGGTCGCGATGATCACTGCCGGGGCGTTGTGGCTGCCGGACAATACTCCGAGAAGAACGCCCAGCGCACACAGGACGCTGGAGGTCAACATGCGCTTGGCGCGCTGTGCGTACGGATCGCTCCGGTCGGAATACGCGACGTTGAGGGCACCGCTGGCCACCACTACACCGCCTCGCGGCATGTTCAGCGCGAATCCCACGGCTACTGGCAACAGCACACCGACCGAGTTGCGCAGCGCCATGTACGGAGCGAGCTTTGACGAGTCGAAACGCGTCAGCGTGCGCCAGAATGCGCGTGCCGCTCCTTCATGCACTGGAGGCGCCTGGGAAACGGGTGCAGCCAATGGCGCCGGAACGTTTGTTAATTGGGAAGCCATCAAGGAGTCACTTGAGCGCCGGCACTTTACGCGCGCCCGTTTTCATTGTAGCGAAGGGTGTGGGCTCCTGTTAGTAGCATAATTTGTACCCGAAAGTGCGAATGTCTCATCCAACCTAGTAAAATCTCAATGAGGAGAATTTCATGCAACAGCGTCAGCTTGGCAAGAATGGTCCACTCGTTTCCGCACTGGGACTTGGCTGCATGGGCATGTCCTTCGCCTACGGACCGGCCGATGAATCGGAATCGCTCCGCGTTCTGCGCCGTTATATGGAACTCGGTGGAAATTTTCTGGATACCGCCGAAATCTACGGGCCCTATACCAATGAAGAATTGCTTGGACGTTTTCTGCGCGAGGTTCCCCGCGATAGCGTGATTATCGCCACCAAGTTTGGTTTTCGTAGCAAGCCCGATGGGACCAGAGGGGTCGACAGTTCTCCTGAAAATGTGCGGCGCGCTTGTGACGCCAGCTTGAAGCGGTTGGGCATCGATACGATCGATCTCTTCTATCAGCACCGCGTCGACCCGAAAGTTCCGATTGAGGAGACTGTCGGGGCCATGGCCGGATTGCTTTCCGCCGGAAAAGTTCGCGCCCTCGGGCTTTCGGAAGCCGGACCAGAAACATTGCGGCGCGCCGCCAAGGTTCATCCGATCGCAGCGCTGCAAACCGAGTATTCGCTGTGGTCTCGCGACGTGGAAACGAATGGCGTTCTGGCCACTTGCCGCAAATTGGGGATTACCTTTGTGCCTTACAGCCCGCTGGGGCGCGGCTTTTTAACCGGTGCGATCCAAAAACTCGAGGATCTTGATCCCACCGACTGGCGCCGGACAAATCCGCGTTTCGGGGAGAAAGCATTGCAAGCCAACCTTAAACTGGTGGGGACCGTAAAAGAGCTTGCCAAAAAGAAAGGCGCGACACCAGCACAGTTGGCTCTTGCTTGGGTCCTCGCTCAGGGCCATGACCTCGTCCCCATCCCCGGCACGAAGCGCGTTGGCTATCTCGAGGAGAACATGGGAGCGCTCAACGTGAAGCTCACCGAAAGCGACTTACAAGAGATCAGCGCCCGCCTCGCACAAATTCAGGTGTTGGGCGAACGCTACGCACCCGATATGATGGCGCTTGTGCAGCACGCATAAAGCATTGCTGATCGAAATTATTGTAGCGGCGCACCTTGCTGCGCCCCAGATGAGCCCCCCTTTGCTTCCACTTCATGCAAAGAGGGGCAACCGCAAATTACAAGTGAGCCTCAGCGGCCGCCGGTGGCAAGTCCTGGCAACGTAAATTTTGGCGTGACTTCCTTCCGCCTCGACCAATCGTGATACGTATGGCACTCGAAGCAGCGCGACTCTGCATGCTCCGGCCCCGGCGCATGGCACGTTTTGCAAGTCGCCATCCCCGGCAGCAAGATGTCGCTCGACTCCGTGCTGGTCAGCGCTTGGGCGTGACAACTCACGCAAGTAAATCCTTCATGCGCCCCGTGATCAAATTTCGCATGCGGCATCCAACGCAATGTGGTGTTCGCTTGCGCAACGTTTGGCAATCCAGCCGAGGTGCCGGGGAGCTTGTCCGCGTCGCTCGCCCCGGCACTCAATAGTTCGGTTTTTCCGCGCCGGCTTTTTGCGGGAGATATCAGGGTGTGACACTGCTTGCAGGTTTTTCGCCAGAGCAGATCTTCTGCCTCCACCGTACGCTCCATCACCCATTGTGGGGGAGTAAGTGTGCGAACTTCCGGGGGCACCGGCTTACCCGTAAGGTCGCGGCTCGGCTCGCGCGGAACGCGCAATTCGCTGGCGTGCGCGGAAATGTATTCACGAAATGTTCTCGCCAGAAATTCGCGTATAACCTCCGGCTTGTCGTGCGGAACGCCAAAGTCGAAGCGCTTGTCAAACGTCAGCAAATGGCAGCCAGCGCAAGCATTCGCGAATTTCACGGGTGCCATCCACTCGCGCCCGGTTTCTGAACGCGGAGGCTTCAGACTTTCGGCGTGCCCAGCTAAATACTCGTCGCTATCTTTGTAGCTGACGGCTGCAGCGCGGTACTTCGCATCCGAGTAGGTCATGTCCATGGCCGCAGATGTCGGACGGTGGCAGTTGCCACACTCGAGCTGAACGTTGGGCCCATTCGGCCGACGTCGAATGGGCTTCATATGGATGGCATGATTCAGTTTGATCGTGCCGGGATCGCTCGGCGCGATGCCTGCAACGGTTCGCAAGGGGGTGAACTCCGGGTGGCCGTGTTCGAAACTATCAAAGCGGTCCCAGAGCGCCTTGTTACCGGATCTTGTGACCGGCCGCGCATGACACTGCCCGCAGCTTTCGTTGCTTGTGGCCACTAAACTGATTCTTCCACGATGTTCCATGTGGCAAGTCGTGCAGTTCGGGGCATAAGCCTGTTCCGCATGATGAAGGGGGCCGTCGTGACAGTCGAGGCAAGCGGCGTCGCCCGCTTTCGCGGAAAATGCTCCAGCGGTTCGCAAGTGGCAAGCACCACAATCCTTTTCCAGCACCGCATGTGCTTTGCTCATGCGGCCGCTTGAATAAACGCGAGGATCATCAGAAACGCTGCGCCAGGAAATCCAAATCACTGCGAGCAAAGGCAGCACGAGACTAAGCCAGAATTTCGCGCGCTTCAGCGGCGTCGGCTTCTTAAAATAGTTGAGGTCGATGCGCTGGGCCAGTTTTTTAGTCGTGCGGGTGCGAGCCACGTTTTTTTCTCGTGTTAATAGTGTAGAGCCATCACCGCGTGTACAGCGCCAAGCAAAACCAATGTCAGCGAAAGCGGGATGTGCAGCAGCAGCCACCCATGCAGCCAGTGGTGCAAACGTTCCTGACGTGCCAGCTGCCGCGCTTCGTCACAAATGTCTTCAAGGTCAAAAAGCGTAGCGTGCGCTGCGGCAGGCAATAGTGTGCGCAGCCCCGCGAACGCGCTGCCCGCTTTCCCGTTATCGCCCAGACGCTGGCCGCGTTTTCCCGGCTGCTCCAGAAACGGACGCATCTCCTTCAAGTAAAACCGTCCGAGCCGCGCACTCACTTCTTCACTCAGCAAACTAATTTCGGCAGCCGCAGCAACACCCGCACTCGCGCCCGCGCTAACCGCCCCAGAAGTGCGCAGCGGAACCGCTGAAGCGGCGATTGTCCGCAACGCCGTGAACCCACCCGCTCGAAGGCCTTCTTCGTTCGAATGTTTCGACAGCCCCAAATTCCCGCAGAGTGATTCCATCGCGCGATCGGCTTCCTCGCGTAGCAGCGTTCGGACGCGACCGATCTCGTCGTAAATCGTTTCGAGCGGCACGTCCACGGTCATCAGGCGCGGAATGTAATGTTGCAGCACCGCGCCAAATACGCCGCTGAACACCGTAATCATCAGCAGCCACATCAAGACGCTCGTAAGCGTCCCCCCGAAATGAAATCCGCCGTGAAAAAGAATCATCGGCAGGGCCAGAAAGCCGAGCCACAGGTGCCCACGCATCCACGCTTGCGCGCGTCCCACGCGCCACGTAGGAACGCGTTTCCGCGCGCCCAAAAGCGCCGCAAATAACATGAAGCCGAAGCCCATGATGCCGAAAGCGACTCCGATAGTACTGCCGCCAAGCGGACCCAGCGGAGATTCGAGCGCGTAAGCACCGTACACGACGCCACAAATCGTCAAGATTCCAAGCGAAGCGCAAGCCCAGCGGAGTTGCGTTTTGTCCATTCTCATTTCGATGGGGCCCGTTCCAGCAT
>Ga0307478_10001728_pt1 | contig 18292 bp, 17 predicted proteins | sample atmos_gasesECM4C_2_FD_203713 | JGI IMG/M metagenome (GOLD analysis project Ga0307478, IMG submission 203713) | Hardwood forest soil microbial communities from Morgan-Monroe State Forest, Indiana, United States - atmos_gasesECM4C_05 | ecosystem: Environmental > Terrestrial > Soil > Temperate... | reverse complement strand
GACGAATTCGTCATCACTGCGCCCGGACTCACTACCGAGGCTGCCGAGGAAAAGACTCTCCGTTTGAACGAGGCGGCTGTCGAAGCGGGACGGCACACCTGTGGAAAAAATGTGATCAGCCTGAGCGTGGGAACGGCGTTCTGTCCTGAAGATGGGTATGACGTGGAGGCGCTGTTGGCCGAAGCCGACCGCCGCATGTACTCCGTGAAGCAAAGCCACCATGCGAAAGGTAACGCCGGCAAAGATTCCCTTGCCCACGGCGCCTCCGGAGAATAAATGCGAAGCCTGCGATGGAAAATTGCCGGGCATGGGCTGGCTCTGGTAGCGACCGTTCTGCTAGGAGGATTCCTTTCCGCAACATTAGTGCGGCTCGCGCCAGGCTTCGATGTAGATGAGCGCGAACTGGATCCTCACTTGAATGCACAGAGCGTGCAGGCGCTGCGGGATGCCAGGCATCAAGATGGCAACGTCTTCAAGTTTTATTTCTCCTACATGAATCGAGCCGCGCATGGCGATTTGGGAACCTCGCTCGCTCTTGGGCAGCCCGTACGCACTTTGCTGCGCGATCGTGCACCGCTCACGCTCCGGTTGCTGACTATGGGCCTCGGCCTCGCCTGGCTGCTGACACTTACCTTGGCATTGAGTGCGGCGTGGCTGCGGCTTTCCGTTTACGACACCATGACCACGGTGGTGAGCGGAACATTTCTATGTCTTCCCGCCGCGGTGCTGGCGTTGCTCTCGGTTCTGTGGAATGTGCCCGGCTCATTGGCGATTGCGCTGATCGTGTTCCCGCACACTTACCGGTATGCGCGAAATCTGGTGGTGAAGGCCTATTCTCGGCCTCACATCATCACGGCAAGAGCGAAGGGTCTGGGCGAGGCTCGCATTCTCTTCTGGCACGTCTTGCCGGTCGTAACGCCGCAGTTGCTGGCAGTGGCTGGAGTGTCGGTGAGTCTGGCGGCGGGAGCGGCCATTCCAGTCGAAGCTTTGTGCGGCTTGGCCGGCATCGGACAGCTGGCGTGGCAGGCGGCGCTAGCTCGCGATCTTCCACTGCTGGTGAACATCACGATCCTGGTGACGCTGGTAACCTTGCTGGCCAATTCGGGGGCAGATGTAATCGGTCATGTAGTGCGGGGCCAGAAAGCATGAGCTTCTGGCGCAAACTGGCATGCGTGGTTTTAGCGCTGGTGCTTGGTGCATCCGTGACAGCGAGCTGGCTGGCCCCAGCGGGATATGCCAAACAGTACCGCGAAGCGACCAATGCACCTCCATCGCGAACACATTGGCTGGGAACGGACGAGATTGGGCGCGACCGGTTTGCTCGCGTACTTTATGGAACCCGAATTTCATTGCTGCTGGCTCCGGCGGCAGCGCTGCTCACAACACTGATGGCGGCGTTGATTGGAGGACTGGCGGGATATTTGGGCGGGGCCTGGGCGCGGATGGCGATGGCGGTGACAGATTTGTTTTTGTCGCTGCCCTGGTTGTTCTTGCTGATCACGGCGCGGGCGTTGATGCCGCTGAATGTATCTCCGTTGGTCTCGGTGCTGGTGACATTTCTACTGCTGGGACTTCTGGGCTGGACTGCTGCGGCCCGAGTGTTGTGCACAACCGCGGGAGCGCTGCGAACCTCAGATTTCGTCCGGCAGGCGCGAGCTGCAGGGCTTCCCGGACGGCGGCTGTTTTGGGTGCATGTAGTGCCGAACTTGAAGCCCGTGCTCTACGCGCAGTTCTGGATTTCGATTCCGGTCTTCATCTTGAGTGAGGCCAATCTCGGGATCCTAGGGTTGGGTGTGGCCGAGCCCATGCCCTCTTGGGGAAGTTTGCTGAAGGAATTGGAAGGACTGGTTTCAGTGGGGGAAGAGCCGTGGAAGTTTGTGCCGTTGATTTTGCTTGTCGTAGTAGTGACGTCGTTTCAGCTTTTGCTTTCGAAGCAGGAGGAGGTGGCCGGATGAAGCGCCACGCGAGGATATTAAGACAATCGGGAACTCCCTGCGGGAAGGCAATCGCAGTAGCGATGTTGTGCCTGGGATCCTTACTGGGGCGCGCGCTGGCTCAAGGCGGCGAACTGAGGCTCTGTCTGCGCAACGAGCCAAAGACTTTTGATCCGTTGAAAGTCGAGGACGATGCATCCGGGCAGATCCGCTATTTGACCGGCGGGGTTCTGGTGCGGGTGAATCGCCAGACGCAAGAACTCGAGCCGGAGTTGGCGCTTTCATGGAAGGTTTCGAAGGATGGGCGGCAGATTTCATTTCGCCTGCGCAGCGGTATCTCATTCTCTGACGGCACTGCCTTTACCGCCGAGGACGTGGGTTACACGGTTCAGCAATTGATGGACCCCGCGCTGCATTCGGCCACCGGCGACGCTTTCCGTTCAGGAACGGGGAAGGTCGAGACCAAGGTGATTTCTCCGACTCAGATTTCGATTCGGTTCCCAGCGCAAGTGGCCGGACTGGATCGCCTTTTCGACCAGGTCGCGATTCTTTCCGAGCGTTCTTCCAAAAAAGAAATGGCCGTGCTGGGACCGTTCATGGTGGCCGACTACAAACCCGGAGCTTCGGTTCTGTTGAAGCGCAATCCCAACTACTGGAAGACGGACGAGCAGGGACGGAAGCTGCCTTATCTGGATTCGATCCGGCTTGATATCCAGCGAAACGGCGACATCGAGATGCTGCGATTCAAGCGTGGCGAACTCGATCTGATCAATGTTCTCGACGCCGATTATTTCGACAAACTGGCGGCGACCTCGCCGCAACTGGTGCATGATGCGGGGCCGTCACTCGATAGCGAGCAACTCTGGTTCAACCAGGTTGCGAAGTCGCCGATCCCTGTGTACAAGAAAAACTGGTTCCGCTCCGCCACCTTCCGAAGAGCGATCTCGCAGGCCATCAATCGCGAAGACTTAAGCCGCGTTGTATTTCATGGGCACGCTCAGCCGGCCGCGGGACCGTTCTCGCCCGCTAATAAGTTCTGGTTCAACAGCAATCTGAAACCCCAGGCCTACAGCCCCGACACGGCATTGAAGGAACTACAGGCCGACGGGTTCCGCATGGAAAACGGAGCATTGAAAGACAAGGACGGTAACGAGGTTGTGTTTTCCATTATCACGAACTCCGGAAGCAAGATGCGCGAGCGCATGGCGGTACTGATCCAGGACGATCTGCAAAAGATCGGCATCCACGTAAACGTGGTGACGCTCGACTTCCCTTCCCTGGGCGAGCGCATGACCCAGACTTTCGACTATGAGGCGATCATTCTGGGACTGACTAACGTCGATCTGGATCCGAACGGTGAGATGAACGTCTGGCTGAGTTCTTCGGACAATCATCAGTGGAACCCGCAGCAGAAGGCTCCGGAAACTCCATGGGAGGCCGAGATTGACCGTCTGATGCGGGCGCAGGCCTCCACCAGTGAACCTAAAAAGCGCAAAGAAGCTTTCGATCGCGTGCAGGAAATCGTGGTCGAGCAGGAACCATTCATCTTCCTGATCAACAAGAATGCCCTTTCTGCGGTATCAACGACGGTGCACGGCGCTGCTCCTGTGATTCTGTCTCCGCAAACATTCTGGAACGCAGAGCGCCTTACTGTGGCGCCGCAGTAATCGAAAGCTTCTTTGTCGAGGATTTGCACTGATCACACGGATCTGAAAATTAGTTAGCGTGAAGGTTAAGTAAATGGCGTCCGAGGCTCCGCACAATCCGGTTCTGCTGTCCGCGCGCTTCTCCGTGCACTATGCCGGCAAGCCGGCTGTTCTTCGCGGCGTGGAGATCGAAATCCAGCGCGGCGAAGTGCTGGGGTTGGTGGGGCAGAGCGGTTCCGGTAAGAGCACGCTGGCCATGGCGATTCTCGGGCTGCTCGACAAGAGGCGGTCGCAGACTGAAGGCAAGATCAGGTTTCAGGATTCTGATCTGTTGCGGCTCTCGGAGCGCGAATTGCGGGCTCTACGCGGGCGCGCGATTGCACTCGTATTGCAAAGTCCTTTGTCGTCGCTGAATCCAGCACTCAAGATTCGAACCCAGCTCAAAGAAGCATGGCGGGCACATACCTCGGGCACGAGCGTCGATTGCGCGAATGCAATCCGAACTGCCCTGCAAAGCGTCTCGCTGCCCACGGACGATGACTTTCTGCGCAAGTATCCTTCGCAGATGAGCGTGGGACAAGCGCAGCGAGTGCTGATCGCCATGGCGGTCATGCACCGTCCCGCACTCCTCATCGCCGATGAAGCCACCAGCGCCCTCGACGTAATCACCCAATCCGAGATTCTGGCGTTGTTTCGCGAACTAAATCGGTCGACAGGGATGGCCATTCTCTACATTTCTCACGACCTTGCCTCGGTCGCCGGGATCTGCGACCGCATCGCGATTCTTCATGAAGGCGAGATCGTGGAGTGTGGAGTGACCGCGCAGATCTTCGCCAATCCGCAGCACGGATACACGCAGCGGTTGATGGCGGCGATCCCGCGCCCGCTGTTACCGGCCGCGCAGTTGCAGATGAAAGCTGTAACCGCAGCCGCGCGATAGCCCTTTCACACGCTCACCCTTCAGAATGCAACCCTGAACCGCATCCTCCGCGCAGACCACGTTCCTTCCCTGGACCATCCTGCAACGATCCTGGGAAGTAACCAAAACCATCAAACCGAAGTAAATGTGGCGGTCGCGGTGGACGGGACAAACTGTCCCGCGCCCTTTATGGAAGGACAGACTGGCCCAACCCTCCCCTTGCGGACTGCTCTGATCTCCACTATTTACAATCACTTACGAGCGGTGAATTGGCCCTCTCCCTGCACAACTGTAAGCGGGATGAAGCACGATTCTGCTCCACATTCGTTCGCCCCCCGTTTAGGAAGGGTGCCATTTATGTCGCAGACACGAAAACCAAGGCGCCTGGATCGCAACCAGCGCCAGAGCGCAGCTTGGGGAAAGCGCCTGAGCCTGCGGTTGCTGATCCTGGTTTCGATGATCCTGGTTTCGATGATCCTGGTTACGGAGGCGGCCCTCGCCCAGAACGGGGAGGGCAACGGTAGACTGGTCGGCAAGTTCGCGCCGGACCTCGCGCCCGTGGCGGCGCGAGCGCATAGCGCAGCAGCCAATGAGACCGTGCAGGTAATCGTTCAGTACAAACAGCTTCCGGAGTCGGCGCAAGAGGGGCGAGTGCTACAGCTGGGTGCGCGCTTGAACCATAGGCTCGGCATGGTCAAGGGCATCGCGCTCACCATTCCGGTAAGGGCACTGCCCGCTTTGGAGGCAGACCCCGAGGTTCTTTCCGTCACCGTTGACCATCCCATGAAGGAACTGGATGACACCACTGACCTGGCAACCGGCATGCCCTCCGCCTGGAATGCAGGTTACAACGGAGCAGGTATCGGCGTGGCTGTGATCGACAGCGGCATTAACGGCAGTCATCCTGATCTGTGGAATTCGACCGAGACTCACTCCCGCGTGGTCTATCACCAAGATTTCACCGGCACCGCAACGTCGAACTCGAGTGGTGCACAGCACGACCTCTACGGTCACGGTACGCACGTCGCCGGAATCATCGGCGGCAACGGATACCTCTCGGGCGGAAATTATGCCGGAGTCGCGTCGGGTGTAAACCTCGTGGACCTGCGGGCACTGGATCTTAACGGCTCGGGCAGCGACAGCACGGTGATTGCCGCCATTCAGCAAGCCATCGCGCTGCAGAGCACCTATAACATTCGAGTAATCAACCTGTCACTGGGACGGGGCATCTTCGTCAGCTATACGCAGGATCCCCTCTGCCAGGCCGTCGAATCAGCCTGGAAAGCCGGGATCGTCGTTGTGGTAGCGGCGGGCAATTACGGCCGATTGAGCGTCGACGGCAGCAACGGATTTGGAACCATCACCGCTCCGGGCAATGATCCCTACGTACTTACTGTGGGCGCAATGAAGAGCAACGGTTCCACTTCTCCGTCGGCCGAGACAAAAGCTAGTTACAGTTCCAAGGGTCCAACCACTTTCGATCACGTGGTCAAGCCTGACATTATGGCCCCCGGCAACGACATTGTCTCGTTGTCGGCTCAGGGCGCCACTCTCGAATCGGCTTATCCCAATGAGCTAATCACCGGCAGCGACGGGAACAACGATTACTTCACCCTCAGCGGCACCAGCATGGCAACGCCGGTCGTCGCCGGAGCGGTGGCATTGCTTTTGCAAGAGAACAGCGCGCTGACTCCGGATCAGGTCAAGGCGCGCTTGATGAAGACGGCGAGCAAAGTATTTCCTAACTCCACTAGTGCGTGGGTTCCGCATCTGTCGCAGAACTTTACCGACTTTTACGATTTGTTCTCGGTTGGTTCAGGCCTGCTCAATATGCAGAGCGCGATCACCAACACCGACCTCGCTCCGGCAACGGTGGGCGCCGCTCTGTCTCCATCAGCGGTCGTCAACCAGTCCACCGGCGCCGTTTCGCTGGTTTACGGGAACAGCAGCGTCGCCGCGGGCTCGGTGGTCTGGGGCGCCTCTGTAGTGTGGGGTGCCTCGGTCGTTTGGGGTGCAAACATAAGCGGCAGTTCAGTGGTTTGGGGTGCTGCTCTGCCCTGGAATAGCAGCCAGTTGAGCGCCTTTAGCGTGGTCTGGGGCCCGAGCACGAGTGCCACTTCAGCCTTAAGCGTGGTTTGGGGCTCGGTCAAGTCGAGCGCCGATGCCGCGTTCTCTGATGCTGGAGACGATGAGCAGTAGCCGTGTGAAATAACCAAAGAAAGGAGACGATCATGAATCGCAACACGCGGCTAACGAAAACCTTCATCGGCACAATGACGCTGGCGGCGATTGCAGGCACGGCCTACGCCTCACTGGGAAGCCACACGCTGCACCCGGCCTTCGCCCTTGCCGTGCTGGCACTTGCGGCGGCCACTTCGCGGATGAAGATCAAGCTGCCGGGCATTGACGGCAACATGTCAGTCAACCTGCCCTTCCTGCTGATGGCAGTAGTAAATCTGAGCGCCCTGGAAGCCGTCCTGATCGCCTGCGTATCCACCATAGTGCAGTGCTGGCCGAAAGCGGGCGGCAAATCCAAGCCGGAACAAATGCTGTTCAACGTCAGCATGATGGCATTCGCCACCTGCATGGCGAACATGATCTGGAATGCAGGCTGGCTTGGAAAAGCGGCGTGGGCTTCGGAGCCGCTGATGCTGGCCTCGGCGACCGCCGCTTTCTTTGTGGGACAGACGGCCCCGGTGGCAGGCATCATCAAACTGGCCGAGGGCGCAGCCATGCGTCGCGTCTGGCTGAGCATCGTACAACTGTCATTCCCTTACTACGTACTGAGCGCCGGGATGACCTCCATGGTGAACCTGGTGAGCCACCACTTCGGTTGGCAGGCAGCGTTGGTGGTCTTCCCAGTGATGTACGGTATCTACCATTCTTACCGGCTTTATTTCGGACGGACTACAGAAGCCCTGCCCACCAAATCACTCTCCAGAGCCGCCGGAGCGGGTACGTAAGGAAAACCTTAGTCTTAGTTATAACCAAGGCCGCCTTCGCAAGCGGCCTTGGCTTTTGCGTTTGTGTCGGCTCGACCGCGTTAGTTGGGCATGACCACTGCGTCGATCACGTGGATCACACCATTCGATTGAAATACATTCGGAATGGTCACCTGCGCGGTCCCACCCTTCTCGTCTTTCAAAATGATGTGAGTGCCGTCGTGCAGGGACGCCCACAGCTTGCCGCCTTCCACCGTCGTCAGTTCCGCCGAGCCGTTCCCCGCCTTGATCTGCTTCTTCAAGTCCGACAACTGCAAGTTTCCTGTTCATAGTCGTTACTTTTATCATCATCCTTTCAGAATTGGGTTTTTTGACCCTCACCAGCAGTACGGTGCGCCTTTCAAATAGGATTTACCCAGATTCCTGGCCGGGCTGGCCAAGCCTCCACATCGTTTTCAGCGTGAATTCGCATTAACCTACTTCGGACTTCGGCTAGAATCCAAGTCCAACCATGCATCAGATGGACAGCAAACCCATGGGATTGCCCCAGATGACAAGGCGCGCGGCCGAGTCCGCGGATGCTGAAAAAATTGCCCTACTGGTGAATGCCGCATTCCGCCCCGAACGCTTCTTCATTGACGCGGACCGCACCAACCCGGACAAAGTGCTGGCGCTTCTCGATCAGGGTAAGTTCCTGCTGGCCGAGGAATCCGGCAAGCTGGTCGCCTGCGTTTATTTAGAGCTGCGCGGCGAGCGTGGATACTTTGGCTTGCTCGCAGTCGATCCCGCGCGGCAGCGGACCGGCATCGGATTGCGCCTGATCGAGGCAGCCGAAGACTATTGCCGGGCCTCCGGCTGCCGTTTCATGGATCTGACCACTGTCAATCTGCGAAAGGAACTATCCGGATACTACCGGCGGCGAGGATACGTAGAGAATGGAACGCTGCCTTTTCCCGACGATCAGCATCCGCCCAAAATGCCTTGCCATCTCGTCAAAATGTCCAAACCTCTCGCATAGCATGTCGAGAGAAAAGCTACGAGGCCGGGGAGCGCACTCCATCCTGGTGCACATAGCGAATCACCTCCACTTCAGACATCGCGATCAGCCCCTCAGCCACCATGTCGTCCAGCGCCGGCAGCAACTTCTTGATGTTCTCTTCCGTGTCGACGACCGAAACCATAATGGGCCGGTCGGAGGACCAGAGCAGATGCTTCTTATGTATGAGCGTGCTTGCGCCGTAGCCTTCGATCCCGCGGAAAACCGTAGCGCCGGCAATGTCGAGTTCCCGGCACTTCACCACGATCGCCTCGTATAGCGGTTTGCCCTGCCATCTGTCATCTTCGCCAAAGTGGATGCGCAACATTCTCGCTTTCCCTTCCAGTTTCATGGGCGTGCCTCCTGCCGCCGCTCGGCTTTTTGATAATCATGGGCGTACTTGATGACTTCCGCGTCGGATAGGACGACCAGACCTTGCTGCACCATCTGGCCAAGGATGGGCATGAACGCCTTCAGTTTTTCCTCCGTATCAACCACCGACAGCAGGATGGGACGATCGTGCGAAAGACTAAGCGCGGCGTCTTTATGAATTCTGCGATTGGCGCCATAACCGAGAATGCCGCGGTAAACTGTTACCCCGGCAATGTCGTGAGCGCGCAGGCCATTGACGATAGCTTCATACAGCGGCTTGCCATTCCACTTATCGTTCTCCCCAATGTAGATGCGCATTATCTTGGCTCTACTCTCGCTCTTCAAGGCCGGCCCCTCGGGCTCAGTTTGTTTTTGTTTCTTCTCGGCCGGTTTCACGATGGTGGTGTCGTGCATCTCAATCAGTCCGGTGCCGGCCATCGTGTGCAGTTTAGGGAGTAGCTCTTCTATTTTCTCCGCCGTTTCGACGAATTCGATCTTGACCGGCAGGCGCGTCGCCAAGTCCACCAGACGATCCGTGTGCAGATGATGGTAGGCTCCAAATCCCGCGATTCCGCGCGTCACCGTCGCGCCCGCCACGCCATGGACGAAGAGAAAATCCAGAATGGCGGCATAGGCCGCACTCCCATGATAGTGCTGGTCCTCAGCCACGTAGATGCCGACCTTCTTACCAGGTCCCGCTGTGAGCACGTTGTCCTCCTGACGTTAGAGTCCGCGCGGACCAACCAGCAATCCTTACCCCCACAGAAACTTCGACTCTCACGAGATTGCACGCCCTGCGATCATGCCTCCCCACACCGCAACGAACCCCACCACCACACTCGCTGCCACGTAGAGCAGCCCCAGTCCAATCTGACCGCCCTGCATCGTCCGCAGCGTCTCATACTCAAAGCTGGAGAATGTCGTGTAACCTCCGATGAAGCCAATCGGAATCAGGTAGCGCCAGTTGGGGCTCCACTGTGTCTTCACGGTCAACAACGCAAAGACGAGCCCAACCAGAAACGATCCGGTGATGTTGATCACGAAAGTTCCGTAGGGAAAACGACTTCCCATTTTGTTGCCGATGTAACTGCCCAGCCAGAAGCGCAAAATCGACCCTAGACAGCCTCCAACACCAACCATGAAGTATTTCAGCAAGGTCGCTCCATTCCTTATCCTTTCATACTAAATTTCTGCCGACCGCTTACCCTTGGAATGCTTGTCATTTTGAGCGAGCGGAGAATCTGCTGGCCCCGCCCGCATCCCAGCTCAACCCGTCATCTGCCTCCAATGGTCGACACTCGGCAGTTCATCAATAATTTTCTGCGGATCGTTGCCGGTACCATGACTCCGCGACAAACAATCCGCTTGTCAGGAGTCATCAGCTGTGCCCGGCATGAAGAGTTGGGACAGCGGTTAGCGGTGAACTCCTTCACCGTGGTGTTGGCTCAAGTACAGCAAAACGGGCCGGTCAAAGTCAACGATTTTTCGTCCCATTCTGTCCGTCAGCACCGCCCAAGCCTCCCCTTTACGGCCAAATTTATTAGCCGGAATTCTTCTGCTTTTGGGGCTACAATACGACAGCGGAACCAGCCATCCGCCGCCGGCATTTGGCATCCAGGCTGGAGTGAGGCTCCCAGAGGCTTCACTTGGAAGGAAGATGATATGACGAATCGCATATTCATGGCAGTGCTGTTGTCCACAGAGCTTGCGCTCTCCGCCTTCGCGCAGCAAACTGGCTCGAGTTCAAACACGCAACCGGCAACATCCGCGAATCAGAGCGCTTCCAGTTCACAGCCCTTGACGGCCTCCGGCGATGAGCCGTTGCAGTCTCCCAAGCCCCCGGATTTCTGGGATGGCGATGAGCCCAGCCTCACCTGGCTCGTACTGCACCCCTTCGCCAGCAAGCAGTACGTTCGGCGCCACGTTCAGCCCATCCAGGACCGGGTCAATGAACTCGATGAAATCACCGCGGATAGCAGCAGAAGGATCAGGGAGGTCGATGCCCGCGCCCAGAAAGGCATTCAGATGGTTTCCGCCAAGACCAGCCTGGCCGATGAACATGCTCGGGATGCCGACAACAATGCGCAGATGGCCCATCAGACCGTGGCCTCCCTCGGCAGTCGCCTCGCCACTGACGAAACCGTTGTCGGAAACATCGATCAGTACAAGTCCGGCGCCCAAACCGAGATTCGTTTCCGTCCTGGCCAGACGGTGTTGAGCAAGCAATCCAAGGACGCGCTCGATGACTTAGCCGCTCAGGTAAAGGGGCAGCACGGTTACATCATTGAGGTGCAGGGCTTCTCCTCCGGCCGGGGCCAGGCTGCAATCGTCAACTCCAAGAAGATGGCGGATTCGGTGGAACGTTATCTGGTGTTGAACCACGATGTGCCGGCCTACCGCATCTACGTGATTGGGATGGGCAACGCTCTTCAAGAAAAACGCGCCGTCGGTACGCGCATCGAAGTCAGCCTGCTAAAAAACGAGTTCGAGCAGGCTGCCAAGTAACAATCACAAAGCATCGCGTCTTTCCGTGCTTTGGATGCGCCGGTTGCGCCCATTCTGCCCGCATTTCCTCATCTTTTGCAGCGATGAACCACTCTGCGCCGCTCCAAGTTCGCCTCGATTTCCGTGAATCTTCGAGAACCTGAGATGACGTTAGTGACTGAGGCAGCACTTTCGGGCAGTTGCTTTCTGTCTCGATTGGAGGAAAATGCTTGGAGACGGGCTCAACGTAGCCCGCGATCGCAGCATCCAAAGCTGTAAGCTAGACAAAGTTGTGAGGCAAAAAAGAGGCCAGCATGAACATTGGGGAACCAGCGGATCATGAGAAGAATTCACCTCTCTCAGGGCAAGAAGCCGGAGCCGCGCAGGATCAAGAGAAAGACGAGGCCCGAAGAATCCGCCGGCTGCAGGTCATGATGAGCATGGTCACTTCCGTGATCAGCCAGGATCCTGGCCTCACCGTGGAAGAGGCGTCCGAGCTTGCCGCCGGCGCCAAGCGCGCCGCGCTCGCCATGTTTCCCGACAAAGAGCTGGCCTACGATCTCCTTTATAAGCCCCGTCTGCAGCGCTTGATGAGAGAGCGTTTTCGCCTGCAGTGATTCCTGATTCGTATCAGGGTAGGTACGCCTTCAGGCGCTGCGATCCCTGCAACCCTATTCATCCACCACAGAATTCCTCAGCGTGCCCACGCCTTCCACGCTGATCTCCATCACATCGCCCGCCACGACCGGACCCACGCCCTGAGGAGTACCGGTAGCAATGAGATCCCCGGGGAAAAGTGTCATGACTTGAGCGATATACCGGATAACGACGTCGAGAGCAAAGATGAAGTCCCGCGTATTGCCCTGCTGCCGCACCGCGCCATTTACGCGCGTTTCCACCCCAACCCCGACCCAGGGATCAAGATCAAGCCCACCCACCACCACCGGCCCCACCGGACAGGAAGTATCAAAACCTTTCGCGCGCGCCCACTGCCCGTCTCTATTCTGCCAATCGCGCGCCGTAACATCGTTCAGGCAGGTATAACCGAGAATATACGGCCGAACGTCATCGTCTGCCGCGGGCTGATAGCAGGTCTTGCCGATCACTACGCACAACTCGCCTTCATAGTCGACGCGCTCCGAGCCTTTCGGCCGCCGCACCACGCCGCCCGGAGCAAGCAGCGCCGAGTCAGGCTTGAAGAACAGCAGCGGTTCCTTAGGCACCGCGTGGCCAAGCTCCGCGGCATGCTCCCGATAGTTGCGGCCCACGCACACTATCTTCGACGGCCGCACTGGAGGCAGCAGCACTGCTTCCTCCAATGCAATCGGCTCGATCCGGCGCGTGCGCAAACCCTCAACATCGCCATCGGACTCTTCCGGAGCCGTAAGCAGAATTCGCAGGATCGCCTCACGCCCGGTAACGGACTCGACCAGCCCGTAGTGGGCTTCCCCATTCAGTTGAAAGCGGCAATATTTCATCGCAATCTATCTAACCACGAGACCCAGAAATAAGGCGAGAGGTTTTCCAACGCCCCGGATGCTACGGTTTTGGGTGGCGCAGCGCTTCCAGCGCTGGGATAAGTTTCCAAGGTGACCTGACGGCTTTAGCCTCTGAGGTACCTAACGGGAGTGTCTCGGCCTACGGCACACTCTCACTACCCTCCTCCGACCGCGCGCTTTCATTCCCCCGCAAATCCACAGCCGACACCGAATAAAAATACTTCTTCCCCGACTCCACCTGCACATCGCGAAAAGCCGGAATCTTGACAGGCTCGGAATTCACCTTGATCGGGGCGGTACCTTCCTCATGACGATACACGTTGTACCCCTCAAGATCCGCGTCCGTCACGGGCGCCCAGATCAGATCGATGAACAGCTGCTGCCCCGGACCGGAAAATACCGCCTGCAACCCGGAAGGCACGGCCGGCGGGAACACATCGTCGGCAAAGACTTTCACTTCAGGCGTGTCGTCGCCTTCGATCGACACTTCCTGTTTTCCCGGTTGCGCGAGGACCGTGAAGGTGGTTACGCGGTAGTAGTATGTCTTCTCCCACTCGAAACCCTGATCGGTGATCGAAAGACTCTTCTCGATTCCAGCGTCCCGCTCGCCGACCAGGATCTTCTGCTGGCTGCCATCGGCGCGGCGATAGACGCGATAACTTCGGCGGACAGGGTTGGGAGACGGCAGAGACATTAGCGTGCCCGTCCATGCCAGTACCACGCCTTGCGCCGTGACCCGGGCGCTGAAGTCCGTGGGTGCAGGCAGAGTTTCAGCCAGCGGAACGTGCACCTGATTCGATAATCCAGCCGCGCGGCCGTCTACGTTCAATACCTCGACAGCATAGGTCGTCGAACCGAAAATATTGCGAACCCGCAGGTCGAGCGGGAGTATGTCGATATAACTGGCCGTCAACTTCTGTCCCGCGGCGTTTTTCCTGCTTGCGAAATCCGCCGGCGGCGCCGCCTCTCCCACAGGTGTACCGCACCGGGCGAGCGTTGGATCAAGGCTCCGGCAAATACGAGTCTTTCCCAGGTAGCGCACCCGCTGCCGGTCCATGGTCCGCGCCGGGATCGTCCAGGTCAATTTGACTTTGTCGCCTTTGCGGGCGGCCCGCAAATCCGCCGGTGGCCGCGGCAGCTCCAGCGAGGGTGGCATCGGCGGACCTATCGATGCGCAACCGGTCAACCAAACCAACGCCGCCAGCGCCAGCCATTGTCCTCGTAGAAGCTTCATGCGTGGAAACAACAGACTACATCAGTCGCCCAGCTCGCGTTGGAACACCCTACTTCACGAGACGGTTGTACTTCTGCAGCACCTCTCGCAGTCGATCGTGGGGCAGCGCTACCACCGTACGCCCGTTCACTCCGGTCATCGTCTTCGCCGCCACCATGGCATTGATCACGGCCTCTTCGGTCGCTTGCACCGTCGCCAGAAAAACTGGATTGATTTGATCATTAGGCAGCATCGTGATCTGACTGGCCCGGCTGGATGACACCGCCCCAGCATTCGCCGTGGAGAAAGCAATGAAGATGTCTCCCGATCCATCACCCGAATAACTCCCGTCCCTTCCCAACCCGAGCGAGACTCTCTTAGCCACGCGTTTCAATTGGGTCGGAATTAGCGGAGCGTCGGTGGCGACAACGACGATGATCGAGCCGACATCGTCATCCCATACTTTTGCTCCTCCAATCTCGCGGCCGACCTGTACACCGGCAATCCGCAACTGATCACGCTGTCCGTAATTGCACTGCACCAGCACACCCACGGTGTATCCGCCGTATTTCGCATCCAGCACCCGCGAAGCCGTGCCGATGCCACCTTTGAATTCGTTGCAAATCATTCCCGTTCCGCCGCCCACGTTCCCTTCTTCCACCGGACCGCCATGAGCGCTATCCAGCGCATGAAAAACGTCATCGGGCTTCACGTGAAATCCATTCACGTCGTTTAAGTAGCCATCCCAGGTTTCGGCCACGACCGGCAACGACCACGAATAGCCGTCCTTGTCAGGTGGGTGGTGTTTCACACGCCAAGCGATAACCGCATCGCGGACCACACCCACGCTGTGCGTATTCGTGATCATCACCGGGCCTTCCAGAAAACCCGATTCCTCAACCCAGGTCGTCCCCGTCATCTCGCCATTCCCATTCAGCGTGAACCATCCGGCAAAAACTGAATCACCGGAATCCTTGCCGCGCGGGAAAACTGCGGTCACGCCCGTTCGCACCGGTCCCGTTCCTCTCTTCAACGCCCCATCTCCGGAGATCAGCGTCGTGTGGCCGACCTCAATCCCTTTGACGTCGGTGATCGCATTCAGCGGCCCCGGTACTCCATCAAAAGGCACCCCAAGATCGCGGGCCCGAGGGCTAGTCTGGCTACTGGCAAAAGGAATGAGCACTACCCAACCCGCCAACACAACCGAAACTGCACATATCCTTTTCAGCATCATGGCCTCCACAGTATCAAATAGTCTTAATTTTTGTCTGACCGATGATCGCTTGAGCGTCTCAGTTTCGACGATCGCAGGTGGAAATGTCCCAAATCTGAAATAACGATTTCATCTAGTGAGCACGACATCTTGACAATCGCTCTCGCCCAGAAATAAAGTTGCGACACTACAGCCGTTCAGTCGCGCCATTTCATACCGCAGGCCCGGCGCACCCAAGTGCATCAAAGGAGCGCGCAATGCACCGTTTAACGCGTGCGGTAATGGTCGTTCTGTTTCTCGCTCTCCCTCTCACCACGTTCGTCCAGGGACAGTCCTCCACCACTTCCCTCCGCGGAACAATCTCCGATCCCCAGAGCGCGGTCTTGCCCGACGCAACCGTGACTCTCTCCAACCCGGCCACTGGTTTTTCCGAATCGAAAAAGACCGACCGCGATGGCGTCTATCAATTCCTGCAGCTTCCCCCGGGAACCTACACCCTCACCGTCACCAAGGCCGGATTCACAACCCTCAAGGAAGACAACCTGCAGTTGTTGGTGAATGTACCAGCGACCTCAAACCTCTCCATGCGGGTCAAAGGCGAAGCCAGCGTCGTCGAAGTCACCAGCACGGGCATCCAAGTCAATAGTCAGGACGCCACCATCGGGAACGCTTTCGGCACGTCGCAAATCGCGGCGCTCCCTTTCGAAGGCCGTGATCCCACCCAGATTCTAAGTCTGCAACCCGGCGTGACCTTTGTCGGAGCCCAAACCAACGCGCAACAGGATAACGACAGCCGCGGCGGATCGGTGAGCGGCGCTCGCAGCGATCAGACCAACATCACCCTGGATGGCGTTGACGACAACGACCAGGTCAAAGGCTACGCCTTTGAGGGCGCTCTGCGTTCCACTCTCGACTCCCTGCAAGAGTTCCGCGTCACCACCAGCAACTCCAATGCCGATGAGGGCCGCTCCTCCGGAGCCCAAGTCGCGCTGGTCACAAAAGGCGGCACCAACTCTTTCCACGGCACAGCTTACGAGTACAACCGCAACAACGTTGGCTACGCCAACGACTGGTTCAACAAGCAAGCTGAGTTGCAATCCGGCCTACCCAATGTTCCCGGCCAATTGATCCGCAACACCTTCGGCGCAACGGTCGGCGGTCCCATCCGCAAAGACCGCGCGTTCTTTTTCTTAGCCTACGAGGGTCAGCGCACCAGGGAAAACGCCCAGGTAACACGGGTTGTGCCCAGCGACAGTCTGCGCGCCGGCACCATGCAATATCTCTACTGCCCGACCGGGGCCACGTGCCCGCCGACCGCTGATCAGGTCCAGACTTTGACTGCCACGCAACTGGCCAGTATGGATACACTTGCCGCGGGAAAGGGAACCTGCCCCTGGGCTACAGCGGCGGGTTGCGGGCCCGATCCAAATGTGGAAACCCTCTTCAATCAATATCCCCATTCCAACTCCACCGCCGTTGGAGACGGTTTCAATTTCGTGGGCTACACCTTCGCCGCGCCCACGCCCGGTTCGCTCAACACTTACGTCGCAAAGTTCGACTTCAACCTCACCCAGAATCAGCACGTCCTTGTCCGCGGTGGAATGCAAGGCGACAACCTCGGATCTGGACCAGAGTTCCCCGGCCAGTCCCAAAGCCTGATCTCGACCAACACCAGTAAGGGTGTCATCGTGTCCTACACCGCAACCTTGCGCTCGAACCTCATCAACAATTTCCGCTACGGCTTCATCCGCCAGGGAACCGGTACGATTGGCCAAATTGGCCAGCCCTACGTCCTGTTCGGCAACGGGCCCGATGCTCTCTTCGCCCTAACCAACACCACCCAGGTGAATGTGCCAGTGCACAACTTCGTTGACGATTTGAACTGGGTAAAAGGCAAACATACATTCGGATTTGGTGCCAACCTCCGCATCGTCACCAACAACCGCAGCTCCAATGAGGATTCCTTCCCCTACGCACGGATCTACGATCTGTGGCTCGCTCCCATTGGAAAGGTCGCCGGCTCAAACGGGAGTCTGGATCCTGGCGCGCCCCAATTCGCGTCCTTGGGTTTTCCGCCAGTGGATACAGCGAATTTCCAGACCGGCTACGACTGGCCTGTTATGGCCCTCACCGGATTGCTGGATTCCTCCTATTCGAACTACAACATAACCAAACAAGGCACCGCGCAACCCGTAGGGTCGCCGGCGGTTCGCCATTTCCTGGCCCATGAATTTGAAACCTATATTCAGGATTCCTGGCGGGTCACACCGCAATTGACTCTTACCTATGGCCTGCGTTACACGCTTTTGCAACCGCCCTATGAGACCACCGGAACTCAAGTAGCGCCCTCGATCAGCCTGGAAAACTTTTTCCAGAGCCGCTCTGCCGCCATGCTCGCCGGGCAAACCTACAACCCGCTGGTCACCTTCGCACTCTCCGGGCAAGCCAACGGCGGCGCACCGTATTGGGCTTGGGATTACGGCAACGTCGCCCCCCGCCTCGCCTTTGCCTGGTCTCCGAAGCCTGAGTCCAGCTTTTGGAAGCGCGTTTTCGGCGACTGGGGAAAGAGTTCGATTCGCGGCGGCTACGGCATGTACTTCGATCACTTCGGCCAAGGCATTGTCGACAGCTTCGACAGAAACGGTTCCTTCGGGCTCACTACCTCCATCCAGAACCCCATCGGCCAATTCACCGTCGACACCTCACCGCGTTTCACCGGCCTCTATAACATCCCGCAAACGTTGATTGCTCAGCCTCCCACCGGAGGTTTCCCGCAGACCCCGCCGGTTGGCCTTCCCTACGGTGCGACCATCTACTGGGGCCTCGACGATCGGATGAAGACGCCTTACTCACACGTCTTCGATTTCTCCATCAGCCGCGAGTTCCCCCGCAACTTCGTTCTCGAAACCTCCTACATCGGCCGTCTGGGCCGCCGTCTCCTGCAGGAAGCAGATCTGGCCATGCCCTTGAACATTCGCGACCCAAAATCCGGCATGGATTATTTCACCGCTGCCAAGATGTTGACCAAGGCTGG
>Ga0307478_10001726_pt1 | contig 18305 bp, 14 predicted proteins | sample atmos_gasesECM4C_2_FD_203713 | JGI IMG/M metagenome (GOLD analysis project Ga0307478, IMG submission 203713) | Hardwood forest soil microbial communities from Morgan-Monroe State Forest, Indiana, United States - atmos_gasesECM4C_05 | ecosystem: Environmental > Terrestrial > Soil > Temperate... | reverse complement strand
ATGGCCGATCCCACTTAGGCGTATTCACTTTCCTCAGGTCGTTTGCAGCGCTCGGTCCCGAACGGCGCCGATGCCTGCTTCCATTCATATAGACCGACGACGCGTTCCTAAAATTCCCAACAGACGGCGCTGGCGGTAGCGATCATGGCGCGATGCGTCGGGAGGAGTGCTCCCTGCAGCCTCCGTTTGAAAGCGGCGCAATCATGGTCCTTTCTTATCCGAAAGGAGTAAAATTTAACTGCCAGCGGTCTGATATGTAATGACGGAGGTGACCATGAAACGAGTCATTCCGTTCGTCGGCGTGTGGGTACTAATTGCAGTGTGCCTTGCCTCAGCTAAAAGCGTCCAATCTCCGCCAACGAGGTTCCAGCAGGCGGGGTGGGCGCCTGCAGATCTAGTGTTCAACCAAGCCTCGGGCATGTTCGTGCTGGACGCCTCGGGTGGAGTGTCCAGGCTGGTGGGCGATCCTCAAGCGACGCCCCGCATTGAAAAGCTGTTTCAGGTGGAAGCTGGTTACAGCGCTCAATCCGCCGCAGCGAGCAGTGATTCGGTGCTTGTCACGTCGAACTCCAAGCTCGGTTGCACGATTCACAGATACTCTCTTGCGACCAAGGCCGTGAGTAAGCGGCTCGTGGTGGCAAACACGGCGTGTGCCGGAATCGCGACGAATGGCAGCACCTTTTATGTGGCCCTGCCAAGCCTCGGGGAGATTAGGTATTGGGATAGCTGGGATGCTCCCTCGGCAAAGATATGGTCTCTGCCTCGGATCAATTCACCCGGCACTTTGGCGTTCGATGTTACCGGCCAACGACTCATCGTCGCGGACGACTCCGGAAAGATTTACGCGGTATCGGTTGCGGACGGTAAGGCGCAATTGTTGGCGTCAAATCTGGGAATGGTTCAATCCATTGCGACTTCCAAGCTTCATATCATTGTGGCGTCCGGCAAGAAGGTATTGTTCATAGGCCGCGTTGACAATCGCAGGGAGAAACCTCCGGCTGGGCTGGGATCGCTTACGGGTGGACAGATCGCTGGTGTTGTCGTCGACGGTGACGACGAACTGTGGTTCGCCGATTACGACAAGAAGCTTGTCGAGGGACCGTTTCTGCTGGGCTAGCAGCCTGAGCAAAGCAAGGGCAAGATGCCGCGCTGAAGGCCGCGGCGCTACGTTTAAACCTTAACGGCAAAGCCTGCCGCCTACGCGATGAACCCGCTTAGGCGCGCCAGGCCCGCCTGTAATGCGAGGCGGCCGCTACAAAGGCAAAGCCAACGGCACATAGCCAAGAGTGGCTGTGCTACAACTGCAGAGCCCGACGGCACGCAGCCAAGTCAGTTCGTGCGGTCTTGCAAATTGCCGAACGATGTAGAATGAAGGCGATGGCCAAGAAAGCGATCTCCGCAGGGGCGGTACACAGCGTACCAGCGGATTTACGAAAGGCTCTCATTTCTGACGCGGCGGCGCGGGCGAAGTGGGAGGACATTACGCCACTGGCACGCAATGAGTGGATCTGCTGGGTTATCTCCGTCAAGAAACCGGAAACCAGAAGGCAGCACGTTGAGCGGGTATGCTCGGAGCTCAAAGAAGGAATGCGGCGGCCTTGTTGCTGGCCGGGATGTCCCCACCGCTGAAATAAGGACGGCGGCATCCCAATGCAAAGCGCCGGGACGCGGAAAGCACGGCGGCTAGCCGTTGAGTGGCAGGCCTTCGACGTCCCAGTCGAGGGTGTAAAGGGCGTTCGTGGTGGCAATCATGGCGCGATGCGTCGATAGGAGCGCCATTCCGGCGATGTTGGTGCCGCCGAGGACGAGTTCGGGCTCGGCCTCGGGCGTGAGCCGCACGATGCCGCGTGTCCCGCCGACCGACCCCGAGACGTAGAGATTGCCCGCGCGATCGAATGCCAATCCTTGCGGACGCCCCATCCCGCGGAAAAATACGTTGACCTCGCCGGCGGAAGAGATGCGGTAGACGCGGTCGAAGCTGGACGTGGTGGGGCCGGTGACGAAAAGCTCGTCCGCCGGGCTGAACGCCAGATGGTAGGCGGAAAGGGAAGGCTCGAGCGTGGCGAAGACGAAAATTTCGCGCTCCGGGCTGATCTTGAAAATCGTTCCGCTGCGGTCGCCCACGTAGAGGTTTCCCGCCTTGTCGAACGCGATACCCGTGGCGATGCCCATGCCTTCGATCCATTGCATGGAGCGGCCGTCGGGCGAAATGCGGTGGATGGTGCCGTCGTTGCGGCAGGAAACGAAGAGATTGCCGTTGCGGTCGAGGGCCAGGCCGGTGGGATTCATCAGTTCGGTGAGGAACGGCTTCACCGTGTGATTCGCGGTGACTTTATAGAGCGAGACAGGCACCTTCTGGCCGCGCTGCCCGCTGAACGTGACGTAGACGTTTCCGGCCGCGTCCACGGCGGGATTGGCCACGGCGTGGAGGTTGTCCGCAATCTGCACGCCCAGCGCCATCGGATACGGCGCGCTTTCGACGCTGCCCATGCGCACGCGCACCGCGCCGCCCTCGGCGCCCTCCGGGACCCGCGCGATCAGAAGATTGTCCGCGGCCATCACCAGGCTCGCTTCCGCCGAGCCGAACTGCACCTCGGGACGCCCGTGATTGCGCGCGCCGAAGCCGGTGCCTTGGATGTGGACTTCGCCGCCCGGAAGGGCCGCGGCCGGTTTGACGCTTTCAATCCTCGGAATGCCGTTCGTTTTCACAGATGCTTTCTGTCGCTAGAGGTGCAAGAAAGCCCGCGCGATCCACAATCCGATCGCGGCATAGATTCCGGCGACCCAGTCGTCCGCCATGATACCCCAGCCGCCCGGCAGCGACTCCGCCGGGCGCGCCGGAAACGGCTTCCAAATATCGAACACACGAAAAAGTATAAAACCCAGCAGCAAATATTTCCAGTTGAGCGGGGCGAGCACGAGCACGTAAGTAAGAAATTGGCCCGAGACTTCGTCAATCACCACATATTGCGGATCTTTCGTCGGGGAGAATTTCTCCACTCGATTCGAAGCCCACACGCCTGCGACGGCGAGAAGAAAACAAACTGCAATCGCAATGATGATATTCACAGGAAGAGAAGTCACTCCGAGACGGATCCAAACAGAATCGGCGCCTCGTGTGATGCGTGAGCCTCTGGCACAGTACAAAATCACGCCGACAAGCGAGCCCCAGGTGCCGGGCGCAATCGGAATGTAGCCGATGCCGCAAGCGGTGGCGATGAAGAGGGCGAAACGCGGCTTATACAGCATGGCCGAGGGCGGCGTGGCGGGCGCTGGCGTTTCAGTCATCGTTCTCCTCCGCGTTGTGCTCGGGAGGTTCGGGGATGGATTCGTCCATCACCGGCTCGCTGATTTTATATTTCTCGCTGGCCCAGTTGCCGAGGTCGAGCAGGCGGCAGCGCTCGCTGCAAAATGGGAAATCGGCGTCCGTCTGGGAATCCACGGGCTTGCGGCATATCGGGCAGACCCATTTCATGCGATGAGCATACCGCAGAATCGGGCCGGAGGATTATCGCGAGGCGAGAGGGGGAGCAGAGAAACCTTTCCAATCGCACTGGGGTTGCCCAGAGAGCAAGCTCCAGCGAGGTAAGGAAAAACTTTTCAATCGTGCTGGGGCTGCGCGGAGAGCAGGCCCCGAATCTCAGTGGCCTGGCTGTAGTTCGGACTGATTTGGAGTGTCGCCTCGAACTGCTTCTTCGCCAGCGGGAGGTTATTGGCCTTCTCGTAGGTCATGCCGAGGTGGTAGTGGTAGGTGGGGTTCTTCGGGTCACCATTGACGGCTTGCTGGAGCGCGTCAATGGCGGCGTTGTAGGCGCCCTGGTGGTAGTAGGCCCAGCCGAGCGTGTCGGCGGAGGCCGGCAAGTTGGGCAAGCCGCGGCGGCCCGTTTGAGCGAGGGACAGCGCGACGTTGACGTCACCACCATGTTCGAGCATCAGATAGGCAAGATTATTCGCGGCCACGGGATTGTTCGGCTGGATTTGGAGGGCCTTCTTATAGAGGTCTTCAGCCTGCTGCCACTGGTTGCGCGATTCGAAGACCCCCCCCATGGCGATGTAAATGCGTATATCGCCCGGATTGGCAATGAGCGCGCGCTGATAGGTGGAGACGGCATCGTCCAGCGAACCGCGTGAAATCAGCACATTCCCGAGAAGAAGGACGGCGGGCACGTTGTTCTTGTCCAGATCAATCGCTTTCCGAAACGCCTCTTCCGCCTTTGCGGGGTCCTGATTGGCGACCTCGACCTGACCGAGCAGAACGTAGAGGGAGCTGTTGCCGGGCGCGCGGGTGATTTGATCCTGCACCAGGCTCAGGGCCTGCGCAGGCATTTTGCGGGCGAGATCAATATTGATGAGGCCGGTGAGGGCGTCGGACGCGGAGGGATAGAGAACGAGAGCCTGGGCGTAAAATTTCGCGGCTTCGTCGGGTTTTTTCTGCACGACCCGTAGGTCGCCCATGAGCGCGTAGGGATCCGCATCTTGCGGCGCGAGGGCCATCGCCGTCTTCAAATCGGCTTCCGCCGCGGCCTGGTCGCCTTTTGCGAAGGATGCCTTTGCGTGGAAGATGTACCCTTCGGGCGAACGCGGCTCAATCCTGATAAGTTGGCTGCTGCTATCCGCCAGAAGGTCCGTATTGCCATTGCGTAAAGCGAGCGCCGCCAGAGCGCGCTCCGGATCGGCCATGCCGGGACGGAGCTGGGCGGCTTGCAGCCATTCCGTTTGAGCCTGGCTGAAATTCGACGTGTCCGCGTAAGCCACGCCCAGAAAATAGTGAGCCAGGGGATTATCGGGAGCAGCCTTCACGGCAGATGCAAGCGTCGAAACCGCGTCGCTCGCCTTGCCCTGGCGGATGAGAATTTGTCCGCGAAGAACCAGGGAATCGGAGTCCGAAGGAGAGGCTTGCAGGACCGTATCATTGAGCTTGGTCGCCTCGTCCAGACTATTGCGGAGAATCAGAAGCTGGACATAGGTTTTCGTAACTGCGATGTCTTTGGGATGTTCGGCGTGAAGCGCGGCGAATTCGGCAGCGGCTTTGTCCGATTCCGCCTGGCTCAAATAGAAGTCGCCGAGCATGCGGTAGCCGGCCGGATTATCCTTCAGCGCGGTTTTGGCATCCCGCAAAACCTGTTCGGCCATATCTTTTTGGCCTTCGGCGAGATAGAGGTTGGCGAGCGAGGCGCGCGGGGATGGACTTAGCGGGTCGAGCGCGATGGCCGCTTGAAATTGCTTTTCAGCGTCCTGCCAGCGCTTCTGAGATTGATAGAAACGGCCGAGAGCCAGGGTGGCATTGATTGATTTCGGATCGAGCGCCAGGGCCTTCTGGAAACTCTGCTCCGCTGCGGGCGATTCCTGGTTTCTCTCCTGCAGCAGGGCGAGGCTCAGGTAGGAAGCCGAGCGATTCGCGTCCATTTGGATGGCACTTTGAGCTTCGGCAATGGCCTTCGATAGGTCACCCGCTCCGGCATCCGCATCGGCTACCAGGATTTGCGCTTCCGCGCTCTGTGGATCGCTCTTCAGCACGACTTCGGCATGGTCGCGCGCGTCGGGGAATTTTCCGGCGGCGAGCAGGATGTGCGAGAGGTCGAGCTGCGCATTCAGATTTCCGGGGGCGATTTCGACGGTGCGGGAGAACTCCTGATAGGCGCCGCCCCAGTAGGCCTGCTTCGCGTAGCATTGCGCGAGCCGATAGTGCGCCTCTGTAAATTTCGGATCAACCTGAATGGCATTCTGATATTCGATGGCCGCTTCGGCGTATTTGCCCTGGACGAAGTACGCGTTTCCCTTGCTGAAGTAGCGCCGCTTGAGGACTCGTGGGTCGCGGGAGCAGCCGGCCAGGAGGAAAATGCCAAGAATAGCCGCAATGAAAGGCATTGCTCGACTGATGGAGGAAGGCCTGTGAACGGCGGATATCATTTGATTCTCTTGACTCTTGCTGCCCGTTGCGCAGCTCTAGAGCGATTATAGACAAATCCGCGATATGGGATTCTGCAATCCATCTAGCAGGTGTTCCTTCCGGCATCGAAAAGAGGGAATGTGCGTAACTGACAGATATTGCGCTCGTTGGTGATTTACGCGTCGCATGCATGGGAATTCTTCGCAGAATGTGGCTGGAGCACTGGGCGCGAAAGTGGAAACAGTTTGCCCAGATGTGGTTATTGGCTGACCTCAGATAGCCCAGGGCGCGTCTCTTCGCTGATCGGAGTCGCTATTGATATTGTGGTGCGAAGAGCGTGGGGTCAGAGGCTGAAACCGAAAAACCCCAAGCGAAGAAACTTCGCTTGGGGTAGACGGCTATCTCGCTGAAGCATCACTTCACTAAGAGAGAACCGGAGCGCTCGTAGCCCCAGAATTCCGACGCCGGCTGATTCCGACCAAGGCAAGCAGTCCAATGCTGAGGAGGAGCAGGCTTCCGGGCTCAGGGGCAGCCACCGAATCTTCGGTGATGTTCACTTGGTAGCGAGGATCGCCCACGACCTCGAGGAACGTATCGACTGCATAGTAGCCCGCGCCCAGATCGCCGCTGAACAGTGTGAATTCAGCTGTGGGACCGAGCTGATCGGGCATATTAAGCTGCGACCCAACCTTGGTGCCTGAGGTGCTGCCCGCTCCAGCCAGGGAGTACAATTGCACACCGACATGTGCATCGGTTCCATTGTTCCCAAGCTCGTCTAAGATGGTCACCAATCCAGGGGTAGTCAACTGGAATTCGTAAATCGAAGGATTGTTGTCGCTATTGACAAGCGCATTGCCTTGGCCGGGATCGTTCATGTTCCCGATCTGGCACGTGCCCGAAACCGAGCCCACGTAAGTGCCGGGGAAGGTCGTCGTGCCGTTCGTGGAATCGTACGTTGTGCACACTCCGACTGCCGAGGCCTGTCCGCTCGTAGCGAGAATCAGTCCAACGCCGAGCATAACCAGTGCAAACCACCGTACTGTTACATTTGTCATCGAGCTCCCCTTTTGACCCACCACCTTCGGGGACAAGCAATTGCCTTGCCACCTTGATAGTGTTGAATAGACAGGGGTTACCACGGGCAGCTCGAAAACAAAGTGCAGATCGCTTCCCATTATCTGCAAATCACTTCATAAAATGATTTATTCTTGTGGCCTGCCCCTCGTTTCCAGTCCAGTCACTGAGTTGGCACTCCCTCTATTTCTCGGAAAACCAAGGTTTTGCTCACAATCCGCATAAAAAGTGGATGTTTGAGCGCGGGACTGTGGGATTTGGTGCCTATCTGTGGCGCACCCCGACGGATTCTTCGCTAACGGGTCGAGAGAATGGGGAACAGATTCTTGGCGGGAGAGGGGATGGGGATTCCCGCGCGGCGAGACTCGAATTCGACGACGCGGCCGATGAGGTCGTAATCCTTGGCGTCCGTGATCTCGATCGTTGCAAGCGTACCCGGCGACGGCAACTCGGCGGCATCGGTCAAACCCTCGAACTCCGTGACGTACACCTTGCCATCAATTTCCGGGGCCATGCCTTCGAGGCGGGCTTCCCAGACGAGGTCGGTGTCTTTGGACGGGCCTTCGAGCATCACTTCGAGGCGCGTCCCGACGCGCTGGCGCAATTTGCGCGCGGATATCTTTTTCTGGATGGCCATGAGCGCGTCGCGGCGGCGCTTGATTGTTTTCGTGTCCACTTTGTCCACGCAGGCGTAGCTTTTGGCCGCGTCCTCATCCGAGTAGGCGAACACGCCCATCCAATCGAATTCGGCGGTGCGAACGAAATCGCACAGTTCGCGAAAATCGCTTTCGGTTTCGCCGGGAAAGCCGACGATGAAGGAAGTGCGAATCGAGACGCCGGGTATCGTCCTGCGAATTTTTTCGAGCATCTTGAGGAAGGCGTCGGCGTGCGAACCGCGCTTCATCCGCGCGAGGACGCCGCGACTCGCGTGCTGGAGCGGAATATCGAGGTATTTGGCGAGGCGCGGATGCGCTGCGATGGTTTCGAGAAGTTTTTCCGTGATGCGATTCGGATAGCAATAAAGGAAGCGAATCCAGCGCAGGTCCTCGATTTGCGCCAGGCGTTCGAGCAGCAGCGGCAGGCCGTTGCGCAGGCCGAGATCTTCGCCGTAGTAGGTGGTGTCCTGGCCGATGAGAGAAATTTCGCGCACACCGGCGGCGGCCAGATTTTCCGCCTCGCGCACCACGGATTCGAACCGCCGGCTGCGGAATTTTCCGCGAAGCTGCGGGATCACGCAGAATGTGCAGGGATGGTCGCAGCCTTCGTTGATTTTGATGTAGGCGGTATGGCGCGGGGTCGCGAGGATGCGCGGTGTGAGGTCGTGATAGAGATATGCGGGCGATTCAACCGCGTCTGCCTCGATGGCGAGTTCGCCTTGGCACGCTGCGAGAATCTTTTCAATTTCCCCGGTGCCGACGACTGCGTCCACCTCCGGAATTTGAGCGCGGATTTCCCCGCGATAGCGTTCGGCCAGGCACCCGGCAACGATCAATTTTTGCGCGCGGCCGAATTTCTTGTATTCGGCCATTTCCAAAATGGCATCCACGGATTCCTGCTGCGCCGGCTCGATGAAGCTGCAAGTGTTGACGACAAGGACGTCGGCCTCGCCCGGGCGCGGCGTGATTTCGTATCCCGCGCGCGAGAGAATGCCCATCATCACCTCGCTATCCACGAGGTTCTTCGGGCATCCCAGGCTCACGAATCCGACTTTAGGCATTCCAGCGCGGTCCTCTGTGCTAGGTGGAAACAGTTAATTCTATCATGCGGGCAAGCAGGGAGGCAGGGAAGCAATGAGGCAGGGACGGAATTAAAGGCGGATTTCGGAGACGGGAGAGCGGAGTTGGAGCATGCGAAGAATGCAGTAAGTGGAAACGGCTGCGGCGACATGTTTAAGCGTGTGGCCGCTTACGACTCCTCCCCAGCTGAAAATCGGACGGTCGGCTGCTTCCAAGAGTTTGGCGGCGGCATAAAAGGCGAGTGCGAGGATGAAATCCGCAGTGTGCGTGTAGCGAGGCGGAAAAAGCGCGATGAGCAGAAGCAGGACGAGCAGAGAACCGAACTGCGCGAGGGCGTACATACGCAGATCGCCGTGACCATTCGCCTGGGTGATCTCCCAATAGATCACACTGCCTGCGCCAGCGAGGACGAGCGGCGCGAGCAGCCATAATCCGGCCTTGACCCGGATGCGCTCGGCAACGATCGCGGCGACGAGGGACATGAATCCAGCGGCCATGGGGAGGCGGTCCCATAGGAGCGTGCGGTCGTTTGGATTCAGGTGATACCAGGAGGAGCCGAAGGCGGTCGCCGCGACGGAAATGAAAAATACGAGATACGGCCAGCGCTCGGCGGGATCAAGGAACGGCGCGCGGCCTTCCCGGGATTTTCCCATGACGAATCGGATTCCCAATAGGCCGACGACGAGGAAGAAAACATTCGAAATTACGTTCAGGCAATTTGGGACGCCCATGAGCGTGCGCTGGTCGGCGAAGTTGTGATAGGCCTCGCTTTGAGGAATAGCCGGAAGAAGGAAGACAGCAATCAGAACCGCCAGGAGCGCCGCGAACAAAACAAAATAGCGCCATTTCATGACCGAGAGGGTTCGCCGGAGCGGAGAAGTTTCCGGATGGAGCGGAGGAGGGAAGACATCTGCTCGATGCGGGCCGGATGATTGCCGAAGCGCGCGGCCTGATAGAGTTCGGTTAATTGAGCGACGGGCGCGGAGACTTCCGGCGACGGAATGGCCGCGGCGAATTCGAGCGGCGTTTGCGGGGGAGCCTTCTTCCAGCCGCGGCGTTCGAGCAGGCGCAGCATCTCGCGGTATTCGAGCGAGGCGAGCGGGGCCGTGAGATCTCCACTGCGGCGCGCGCGCAATGCCCAGCGCGCGGCGGCGTAGCGAATCATGGAGCGCCCGCGCATGTAAAAGAGCAGAGCGACGAGGAAGACGAGAACACCGGGAAGAAAATAGGGCGACGCTTCGATCCGGCGGTCGAGGGCCAGGAGCACGCGCATGGCGTGCTGCTCGTTGCGTTCGTAACTTTGGCGCGCATGAGTGAACAGATCGTGCGAACTTTTCTGCAAATTTTGTCCCATGGCGATCTGATGCGAAAAGTCGTAGTTCACCACCCATTCGCTCCAGGCGAATTGAAACCAGTCCCAGTAAAGGCCGAGTCGGCCGAAAAGGCCGCTGCGCTGGGCGCTTCCGGGAGGAGTGGGGTCGAAGGTAATCCAGCCATAACGAGAAAAGTAGACTTCCACCCAGGTGTGGGCGTCGCTTTCACGCACGATGTAGTCGCCTCCCACGTCGTTGTATTCGCCGGGGAGAAATCCCGCGATGTAGCGCGCCGGGATTCCGACGGCGCGGAGCATCACGGTCATCGCCGCGGCGAAGTATTCGCAATGCCCGGCGCGGCGGACAAAGAGGAAATGGGCGAGCGGGTCGTCGGCAGGCGGCCCGGTGAGATCGAGCGTATATGTATAGTGTGATTTCAGATAGAGCTCGATTCGAGCAGCGCTATCGTATTCATTCTCCGAGCCGGCCGTAATTTTCCGGGCAAGCTCCTGGATGCGCGGGTCGAGCGGCGGCAACTGGAGATAGATGCTGCGAATCTCGTCGGGAAAAAGCGGAGGAGACTGGCGCATCTCCGCGGGCGGAATGGCCGGAAGATTGGACTCCCCTTGGTAGCGGATCTTCGTTTCGTTGTGTGCGGGATTGAAGAGCGAGCCGGTCGAGTCGACGACCAGGAACGTGTGGCGGGCCGGTGCGCCAGAACCACCCGAGTCGTTCGAGAATCGGCCGTGCAAGGATTCCAGCCGCGGGGCGACGAAGATGACGTCGGTCGAGAGCGGTTCCATCAGCACGGTATAGCGCAGCGGATGGAATTCGCCCGGCGGAAGCTCGGAAGGACCCATCCAGTATTCTCCGGTGGCGTCCGGGATGAGAACCTCCTGATGGTGCGAGGGGGAGAACCAGCGGCGGCCGTCGAAATTTGTGTAGACGATGCCGCGCCAGTGCACGTCCTGGGCGGCGGCAGGATCGCTGCCGTCAATGCGAATGCGCATCACGACGGCGGTGTTCTTCATAATCTGTCCGATTTCGCCCAAGGTGACGCTATCGCTGAAACCGGTCATCAGACCGGACTGGAGATTGATCGCGCTCAGATATCCCGTGGTGAAGCGGGGGATCAAGAAGAATAGAAGGCCGCCGACGACGAGTGTGCCTGCCGCGACGAGCGCGGACGTGATTCCCAGCGCGCGATTCAGCCGGCGAGCCAGCGGCGAGCCGGGCTCGAGCGGCGGGGAAACGGCTCCGGCGGCGCTGCGGCGGATTTCCAGGGCTACGAAGGTCGAAACCGCCAGCACGAGAAAGATACCGAGCGCCGCTAGAAAACCCGTGCCAGCCGTGAGAATCGCAGCGGCCAGCATGGATGTGACCGCCAGAACGGCGAGGAAGGCATAATCGCGGTTCGTGCGCGCGGAAAAAAGGCGCACGAGCGTGGCGAACAGCACCAGGTGGACCGTAGCAACCAGCGCGGCATAGAGCGCCGGGTTGGGCGCTGCCGCGGCCAGATTGCGAGACAGCACGAAGAGATCCGCCGGGTAAAACAGGAAGTAGGCGATCACGAGCCATGTGGCCACGCGCGTGGAGATTTCCGGTCCCTTGCCGCGCGAGACGCGGACAGCTTTGTAAATCAGCGCGGCCGGTGGAAGGAAGGTCGAGAAGATGTCGAGCCTGCCCATGGAGACGATGGCGAGCACGCCCGTCGAAACGAGCAGGAAGAGCGAAACCTCGAAGTATCGTTGCAGCGCCGGCAAAGATTCGCCCGCCACGGCGAGTTGCGTGTGCGGGGTACGCGCTTCCAAATGAGCGGTGTAAGCCATTCCTATGATGCTAACACCGGCTAGAGGAGCGCGTGCGAAGGCGACGCGAATCGGCTAACGGGCCGGCGCAGATGCCGCGGCCGCGGCGATTTTGCGTGTGGCGCTCGAGACGGGGAGATCGCGCAGGCGCGCGAGCGGGAGGATGCGCGTGCGGGGGTGCCTCGGCAGGCGCGCAATGCGCGCGAGAAACGGCAGAAGCGTGATATTGCGGAAGGTGACGCCGTGGCGTGTGGCGGGCAGAGGTTCAAGTGCCACGGAATTGATTCGCAGAGTTGAACGCAGATGTTCGGCGAGTTCCAGCGCAGCGTCGCGGGCGACTTCCATGGCGGGGAATTGCCACATGCGCGAAAAAAGGACCCCATCGTGCGCGCCGGGATCGCGCACGAGCAGGGTACGGCCGCGCGGGTCGCGCAGAATCGCGGCGGCGATCCGGACGTGGACGGCGGCGCGCTTGCGGCGCGGCGCGGGAATTTCGCCTGTGATCCCGCGCGCGTAGGCGAGGCACCAGCGCGCAACCGGGCACTCCGCGCAACGCGGTGCTTGCGGCGTGCAAACCGTCTCACCGAGCTCCATGAGCGCCTGATTCCAATCGCCGGGCGCGCGCTCGGCAAGAAGGCGCTGCGCCGTGTCCGCCAGTTGCCGCCATCGGCGCGGCGCGCGCAAATCGCCACGAATGGCGCCCAATCTGGCGAGCACGCGCGCGACATTGCCATCGAGCACTGCAAGCGGCGCATCATAGGCGATGCTCAAGACCGCGGCGGCGGTGTACTTTCCGATGCCGGGAAGCGCAAGGGCGGCTTCGAGCGTACGCGGAAATTCCGCGCCGTATTCCGCGACGATGCGCTTTGCCGCGCGGTGCAGATTTCTTGCACGGCTGTAATAGCCGAGTCCGGACCACTGGCGCAGCACCTCGGGCAGCGGAGCGCGCGCGAGACGCTCGACGGACGGAAATTTCTTCAGGAAATTTTTGTAATAGGGAAGCACGGCGGCGATGCGCGTCTGCTGAAGCATCACTTCCGCCACCCAGATGCGGTAAGGGTTGCGGCTCCGGCGCCAGGGAAGATCGCGGCGATGCACGCGAAACCAGCCGAGCAGCCGGCGCTGGAAATTTGCGCACGCGTGTGCCGTGAGAGGACTTTTCATTTGCGAGGTATTCTGAGGCCAGGGCGCGGAGGAAGCAAAAGAAGAAATGGGAACGCGCGGGAATTACAGGGCGTCTATAAAGATGAAATAGGAGGAGGACCACAGCGCCGTGGGAATGCTTTTCTGCGAGCGGGAGGTGAGGATGATCTTGAAAATCTCGCGCTCGGCCGCCAATTCGTCGAGGAACGCGCCGCCCGCGGAGGATGCGTCGGGCTGAATGAGGGCCAACTCGCGCAGCGCGTCGTAGATAATCTCGCGCGCGGGGGCCATGGGAGTGGAGATGCGGTCGGTTCGAAACTGCATCGCGGAATTGATCTCGTAGAAATGCCATGCGATGGACGCAGCCAGCGAGACGGCACGCTCAAAGCGCTCCGCCTTCGCGCTTCGCGCTGCGGCGGACGAGTCGGCGGCCGGGCCCGCGAAAGAATCGAGCACGAGTATCACGCGGCGCTCGTCCTCGCGCGTGAACTCCCGGACCATCAGCCGCTGCGATTTTGCCGTTACCTTCCAATCCACGGAACGAGCGCTATCCGTGGATACGTATTCACGCAGCGAATGAAGTTCGTGGCCGCGGCCGCGGAAGAAGCTGGCCATTTCGCCGCTCAGCAACGGCAGAACGTCGTAGAGCTGCGCGGCCGGCAGCACGCGCGGATACACCACGATCTCGATTTGAGATCCCACACGCCGCGTTTTCTCGAAGAAGCCGAAGGGAAATCGAGTGCGGATTCCGAAAGCATCCTGGCGATAGACGCCGCGCCCGGGGAAATTCAGCTCCACTTTCTGGCGCGCCGCGCTTTTTCTCGGAATGTAGGGAAAGAAAACCGGCCGCGTGAGAATCTCCGCCGCGGCTTTTTTGCCGTCGCCCGCGACGCGCAGCGAAAACGACGGCCATAGCGGCTTCTCGTTGCGCAGTTCGACTTCGGCCAGCACAGGCTGGGCGGCAAAGATGTGTTCGGGCAGGTCGAATTTCAATTCGATTCCCGTGAGCACGGCGCGCGAAAGCGCTCCGGAAACCAGTATTCCGGCCATCATGCACGCCAGAATCAGGAAGAGCAGGTTATTGCCGGTGTTGACGGCGGCGAGCACCAGGATAAGAACGGCGGCGAGATAGATGATGCCGTCGCGCGTCAGGCGGTAATCCACCTGGTAGGCGAGCCATTGCAGGCTGGTTCGGCGTGCGAGACCCGGGACGATGGTCACTCCCACCCAGCCGGCCAGTCCCAGTGCGAGAGCGGCGGTGACGGCCGCGAGAGTCAAGCGCCCTGCTTGCGCCACGGCGCGGGAGAATAGGGCCAGCACCAGCGCGAACGCGAGTGCCAGCATGGCGATGCCGAAGTTGCGCCAGCCGGGCCGGTCGAGCCCGCGCCACCATCGCGCAACGAGTGAGTGGTCCATGGGCTACAGCGGTACGCGCACCGTGTCGAGAATGTCGCGCAGAATCGCTTCGGCCTGCTCGGATTTCTTTTGGATGGAGACGTAGCGCGAGCTGACCACCACGCGGTGCGCGAAAACGGGCAGGATGAGTTGCTTGAAATCGTCGGGGAGGCAGAAGTCGCGCCCTTCGAGAAAGGCGCGCGCCTGCGCGGCGCGATGGAGCATCACGGTGCCGCGCGGGCTTACGCCCAGGCTCAACTGTTCGCTTTGGCGCGTGCGTTCCACCACCTCGAGCGCGTAGTCGAGCAAGCTGTCGTCCACCTTCACATGTGCGACGGCTTCCTGCAGCGCGATGACGTCCGCTGCGTCCATCAGCGGCGCGATTTCCTCCGCGCCCCCGTGGCCGGAATGATTGCGAATGATTTCCTTTTCACTGGCGCGCGCGGGATAGCCCATGCGGATGCGCATCAGGAAGCGGTCGAGCTGCGATTCGGGCAGCGGATAGGTGCCGTGGTGTTCGATGGGATTTTGCGTGGCGAGTACCAGGAACGGCTTGGGCAGCGGGCGCGTGTGGCTGTCTATGGTGATCTGCGATTCGTTCATGGCTTCGAGCAGCGACGACTGCGTCTTCGGCGTGGTGCGATTGATTTCGTCGGCGAGGATAATGTTGGCGAAGATCGGGCCGGGCTTGAATTCGAATGTCTGCGCGCCGGGATTGTAGACGCTGATGCCGATCACGTCGGAGGGCAGCATGTCCGACGTGAACTGAATGCGCTGGAACGAGCAGTCGAAGGAGCGCGCCAGGGCGTGCGCGAGCGTGGTCTTGCCCACGCCGGGCACGTCTTCGATCAGCAGGTGGCCGCGCGCGAGCAGTGTGGTGAGCGCAAGCTGGATAACGTCTTCTTTACCCTTCACTACGCGCGCAATGCCGCGCTGAAGGTCGGCGAGGCGGCTCGCGGCGGTGGTGGCGTTCATCGCGGTTTGCAATTCGCGTGGCCTTCTGCTACAAAAAGTAAGATGCCGTTAACGCCTCGGCGAGCCTTGTAGGTCGCGGGTTTAGCCGCGACGGCAAGGAGCGCGTTTCAGAGGCTTCAGCCCCTGAAGTTCCTTAGGTCCGGGCGACTAGCTCAGTTGGTTAGAGCGCTCCCCTCACACGGGAGAGGTCCAAGGTTCAAGTCCTTGGTCGCCCACCATGCCCCGCTATGATTCTCCCATTAAGTGCTTGGCTGCCTGAACTGCTCATTTGGGCAGGTGTGCCCAAGAAGTGGCGGACGTATTTTGAGTGCACTCTCGAACGAAGTGCATCAGGTATTCGAGGGCCGGGGCAAGGGCAGCACCGCTCGACCGCGAGAGGCTGCCCCTGCGCCCGGGGATCGGTCTGTCGCCGAGGCCGAAAGCCTAAGCCAGCTTGGTGACCACGCGGTGCGCGGCCATGGAAAGCATCAGCCGCGAGATTCCGCTGAAAAGCATGCTGACGCCCACCAGCGTGCCGATCGCCCACTCGGTGCTCGAGGGCCACGTCCTCCAAATCAACGCGGCGAGAATCAGGGTGATGATGCCGTCGAATATCAGCCAGCCCGAACCGGGCAACGGGCGAAGCTGGAACGACAGGACAAGCTCCAGGACGCCTTCGATCGTCAGGTAGATCGCCAGCGCCAGGGTAAGTGCCGCCAAGCCGCCTATGGGGTGCATCAGCAGGTAGACACCGATGAAACCATAGAGAATGCCCACCAGCAGCTCCCAGACAACTCCTCCGGTGGTTCGCGTATACCAGGCAAACACCAAATGCGCCGCGCCGCTGAAAACCAGCAGCCAGGCGACAACTAGATTCACGGCGACTCCAGCCACTTGAGGCAGCCCGATGGCCAGAATGCCAGCCACGATCATTAGGGCACTAAGCGCGATGGACCACCCAACGGACTCTTTCACGATTGTGCGCACGGACGTATCGCTCATGACGTATTCCTCCTTCTCAGACTTAGACTCAGACTTAAATTCGGGATTCCCAATTTGGCCCTACAACTTGGGGGCATCCTACATCTCTCGGCACCCCGTATACAACGAATTTGCTGCCTGGGCAGGGCCGGGCCCGGCTGGGCGAGATTAGCGGCGTTTGGATGGTTTCTTGCGCTTCTTTGCGGGGCGGGGCTTGGTGATTTTGCGTGCGGATTTGCCGGCGTGCTCGACGGCACGCCATAAATACCAACTGGCGACGGTGCGCCAGGGCCGCCAGCGTTCGCCGAACGCGGCCAGTTCGCGCGGCTTGGGGATGCTCTTTTTGCGGTAGGTGAGCGCGAAGCCCTTCTGTACGCCGTAATCGTGGATGGGCAGAACATCGGGGCGCCCCAGCCGGAAAATCAGAAACATCTCGACAGTCCACGCGCCGATGCCGCGCACGGAAATCAGCCGGTCCACAAGCTCCTGGTCGGACATTTTTTCAGCGTCTTCGAGCGTGGGCACGACGCCCTCGATCGTCTTCTGGGCGAGGTCCCTCACGGCGGCGATTTTCGCGAACGACAAGCCGATTTTCCGCAGCTTTGGCGCGCGCACGCGCAGCAATTCCGTGGGCGTGGGCGAACGGCCATTCGTACCGAGCGTCTGGAGGCGCGAGAAAATCACCCGCGCGGCCTTGCCCGCGATGCTCTGGTAAGTGATGGCTTGGAGAAGCGACTCGTAGGGAGATTGCGCGCTATCAATTTTGAGACTGAACTCGGTGGATTTCGCGATGACGCGCGCGAGTCTGCGATCCACCTTAGAGAGGTGCTCGATGGCGGCCTTATGATCGAACGGCGAGGACAATTTTTCCGGCCTTGCTTCAGGCATATGCGAGCGGACAGGATACCGCTCGCGGCCATGCCGCACAATCCCGCGCGCGGGGTGTGCTAGTATCACACGCTTATGCAAACGGGAATTATCGGACTGCCGCAGACAGGGAAGACGAGCCTGTTCCGTATTCTCACGCGCGTGCGCGTGGATGCGCACGCCGCCCCGAATCAGGCCCACGTGGGAATCGCGCGTGTGCCGGACGCGCGCGTCGCCAAGCTCTCCGAGGTTTTCAAGCCCAAGAAAATCACCTACGCCACGATCGAGTACGTGGACATCGGCGGCCTGCAAAAAGACCGGGAGAAAAATTCCGCGTCGCTCGTGCCGCTGCGCGAAGCCGACGCCCTAGCGCACGTCGTGCGACTATTCGAAAATCCCGCCGTGCCGCACGAAGCCGGGCCGGTGGACGCCATTCGCGACATCGTGAACGTGGATATCGAACTGATCCTGAACGACCTCGAGCAGGCCGCGAAGCGCATCGAGCGCCTCGAAAAGGATTTGAAGAAAAAGAAGGAGCCGCTGCTCGAAGCGGAATTGCAGCTCCTGGTGCGCTGCCGCCAGGCACTCGAAGCGGAGACGCCGCTGCGCGAGCTGGAATTCAAGCCCGAGGAGCAGAAGATGCTCACCGGGTTCATGTTTCTCACGCGCAAACCGATGGTCTATGTCTTGAATCTCGGCGATGAGGAAGCGTCCGAAATCGGCCGCGCCATCGAGAAGCATCACCTGGAAAAGTTGGCGGATAAGCCGCGCACGGCCATCGTTCCCTTTTGCGGGAAAATTGAAGCGGAACTCGCCGAGCTTGACGACGCCGAGGCCGCCGAAATGATGCGCGCCTATGGGCTTGCGGAATCGGGGCGCGACCGCCTAATCCAGGCGAGCTACCAGCTGCTGGGATTGATTTCGTTTCTCACCTGCGGCGAGCCGGAGTGCCGCGCATGGACCATCGAGCGCGGCCTGACCGCGCAGAAAGCCGCGGGCGCGATTCACAGCGACATCGAGAAAAATTTCATCAAGGCGGAAGTGGTGAACTGGCAAAACTTGCTCGCGGCGGGCAGCTTTCCGGCGGCGCGCGAACGCGGGCAGGCGCGGCTCGAAGGCAAGGAATATATTGTGCAGGATGGCG
>Ga0307478_10001725_pt1 | contig 18305 bp, 12 predicted proteins | sample atmos_gasesECM4C_2_FD_203713 | JGI IMG/M metagenome (GOLD analysis project Ga0307478, IMG submission 203713) | Hardwood forest soil microbial communities from Morgan-Monroe State Forest, Indiana, United States - atmos_gasesECM4C_05 | ecosystem: Environmental > Terrestrial > Soil > Temperate... | reverse complement strand
ATTGGTGCGCATGCTGGGGTTGGGTCAAGGGACGGAAGCTGCGGATGAAGAGTACGAGCTTCCAACTGGCGCCGGAAGATTCCAGATGAGGATTGCCCCAGGCGGGCATACCGGTGAGCTGAACCCCGTTCTCAATGATGTAGTGGATTTCTCCGTCGCTAAGGTCTTGGGTCGCGCCGGCGCGAAGATCGGGCACTCTTGGATAGAGATGCTGGCCTATTTGCGTATTCCCGCCGCCATCGATCCCGTGGCAAATGGCGCACTCGGTGAGGAAAAGCTCGCGCCCTTGCAAGGTTCTATCAGAGTCCGGAGGCAGGGGATTCTTCTGATTCCGCTCTGATTTTGGGATAGCCCAACCGCGGGCCGCGCGAGCCAAGGTGGTCTCCCAGCGCGACGGGGTTGCGGTGGCGCGGAAGCCACGCCGAATCATCAGAGCGCCGAAGACGACGACGATTCCTACGACGACCAAAGCCCAGAAGAGTGCCTTCGAGAATGTCACGCAGGTTCAGATCCCGGAAGAGCGGTATCCGCCGCCCCAAGGCGTTCGCGGAACTCGGATATTGTACGCATTTCGGCCGAATCTTGAATGAGGCACCCGCGGGGTCCTGCGGAGCTCGGAGATCAACGGTTCCGGTCAGCCCGCGGCCTCGGAGCGACACATTGTGTCATTTTTCGGATTACCTGGGGGTACGAAAGGAACGTGACGAAGCGGAAATTCACGCTTTGGTTGCCTCGCAACTTTCTATATCCACAGGGGTTAATTCATACCTAGGGGGTTATGGGGAAGCAGAGAAACAAAAGGACGTACTACGGCACGCCAATTGCATGCAACTTCCATAGCTGCCGATGAGTCTAATAGGCAAAAGCGATAGAAGGTCGGAATCGGAGGTGATGACGGCCATGAACGATAAGGCGATGAACGATAAAGACAGATTCACGATGACGGAATTGGCAGCGCTGCGGAACGACTTGCTGCAGGGGGGCATGATCGACTCCTATGAGGCTGCCGAACTGCTACAAGTCTTTTTGATGGGGCGGGGTTACGGGGTTTCTCCGAAGGCTGCGTTGGATGCTGCCGGGCGGGTTGAGATGGCCGGTTGTGCACTGCCCGTGCTGCAGTACGAGTTGGAAAACCTGGCGATGGTGATGTAATCCTGTCACGTTTATTTGGGGATATCGAGCAGCAAACGGAAGGGCGAGAAGGCGCTGGGAGAGGGTACTAGGCGCGCTTCAAGTTTGACAGTCTGGTAGGCGGTCCAAACACGACCGACCAAATCAGTTCCAATATAGGAAGCCGGGCCAACCAGCCCGGCTTTGTCGTTTGATCTGGCTTCCAGCTCTCGGGCTCTCGGCTTCGGAATGCGCCGCTTCTACTCGTACCGCAGGCTTTCGACTGGGTCGAGTTGCGAGGCGCGCGACGCCGGGACCGTGCCGAAGATAATCCCCACGAGGCCTGAGATCAGAATGGCAATAATCGCCGAAACGCCAGAAATTGGGATGCGGTAGTCGGTCAGGAACCGGACGGAATAAGGAATTGCCAGACCGGCGACAATCCCAGCGATACCTCCGACAAAAGAAATGAGAATCGCCTCCGCCAGAAACTGAATACGAATCTCGCGGTTCGTCGCACCGACCGCTTTTCGAATTCCGATCTCGCGAATTCGCGAAGTCACGGTCGCCAGCATGATGTTCATAATGCCGATGCCGCTGACCAGGAGCGTGACGAAGGCAACCAGCATAAGAATGAGAGTCAGAGCGTTGGCTGTCTTTTCCGCGACCGTGAGAAGTTGGCTCAAGTTCTGAACGTTATAGACTGATTCCTGCCGGTGGCGCGATTGCAATACCCGTCTGATAGCCGCCGTGGCCGGAATTACATCCTGCGCTGTCGCCACTGAAAAATAGATTTCATAAACAGCCGAGGTCGGAGTAAAGAAACGGCTGACCGTGTAAGGGATCAGCATGGTATCTTCCTGGATCTCAGACTGTCCGAACGTATCTACGCTCTCTTTGAACACACCGATGACAGTAAACGGAAGGCCACCACTCACTTTGATGACCTGGCCGATCGATCCCGGAATCGATCCGTAGAGGCGCTGTGCAAGTTTTTCCGTGATGACGCCAACCTTGTTACGCCCGCCTGAATCCTCAGAGTCGAAAAAGCGGCCGGCGAGTACCACGAGATTCCTGACTCGCATGTATTCTGGATCAACGCCGAGCACAAGAATGTCGCGTTGTTTGCCGCCACCGATGCTGATGCGGTCCCCTAAGGCCACAGTCGGTGAGGCGGCCACGACGCTGGGGACCTCCTCTCGCACCGCCTGGAGATCGCTCAGCGTCATTGGATCTGGCGTGGAGTCGATCCGCTGTGCCCCGCCGCTGTAGTCGGCATAGATCATGTTGGGGCCGATGGCTTGAATCTGGCGCAGGATGTATTGCTTTCCGGTCAAACCAATGGTCACGACCAGGATCACTGACGCCGTACCTACCGCCATCGCCAATCCGGTGAGAATGAACTGTAGCTTGTTACTGCAGAAGGCGTCATAGGCGAAGTTGAGGATCTCGCCCAGGCCAATCAGGCGGCGTTGCGTCGCTGGAGCAGTGGCTGTTGCGTTCGCCATCTCTAAGCATTAGATGTTAAACCCCACTTCGAAGAAGCAGCAATGCGTCGCATTAACTTGCCGGTGTCGCCGCGAGCGAGCTTGGCGCCAGCTCTTCGCGATGGGATGTCTTCCCACCAAACAGCGCCACTGCCGAAAGCACAACAATCAATGGATCGACCGGACGAAAATAGTACGTCTCGGGATGCGAGAAGTAGTAGGCCATCGGGAAAAATAGCAGCACGATCGCGAAACGCACGCCCAGATCAAGGCTTCGCTGAAAGACACGGCGGAGGCCGACGAATCCGAGGATCGTCAAAGTCGTATTCACGAAGATGTTCGGCGGATCGAGCGGCTCGTCTTTCAGATAAGCCTTGTCGAAGCTCCAGTATCCAGTCCACATGTACACGATGCGACGGAGAGTCATCCGAGCGTACCAGAGGCGATGAGTGCGGATGAAATCTTCGGCCTGCCGCTTCTTGTGATCCATGTAAGCCATCTCACCGACTCGCTCGTATTCCTCAAGTTCGGCATCGCTGTGGTTGGGATGAAGGGCGTCGTTAACCCAGCGCTGCGTGTAGCCGTTGTTGCCGATATAGAGTTCGAGGCCGTAACCGCTTCGCACGGGGATGAAGCGGTGAAAAACTTCGTAGTTGCGAATGAACCAGGGAGCAAGAACAGCAAGCGCCGCCACAGACGCGGAAACCAGCGGTGCAGCCCAGGGCTTTCTCTGGCGATAACACCGGTACAGCGTCCACAGTCCAAGCAAAGGAATGACCGACAAAACAACCGGCTCGGTTAGCGCTGCAATCCCGCCCAAGAGGCCGAACAGCAACCAGTCTCGCGTGCGTGAGGAATCTTCCAACCGCCACGCCAACAGAAAAAGCCAGGCCAGTTCGAGGGTGACCAGGCAGGTGGACCAGGCCCAATCGGCGCCGTAGTACACGCCATATGGGGAGAAAACCCATCCCCAACCGGCCCACTTGGCAACGCGATCACCGAACCCTTTTTTTGCGAGAAGGAGAACCGGCACGCAAGTCAGCGCGGAGAAGAGACTGTTCAGCGATAGCGCAGCGATAACCGAGGCCTTCGTCTCAATTCCGAAGATCTTAAAGATGCCGGCCAGGAGATAGGAGTAAACCGGAGGCAGGAGGGCCGAAAGTCCGGTGTCGGTGAATGCATTCCCAAAGCCGTGGCCGGAAACGATGGAGCGGGCGACCCGGCCGAAGGCCCAATGCTCGAGCACGAACGGGTCCATCCACTCGTGGTAAAGAAACGGGATCACCGCAAGGCGAACCGCAAGAGCGACCGCGACCATAAGCACGTAAGGTTTGGGACGCGATGAAGAAGTGGTGTCTGCTGGCATCGAGCCGCCCGGCATCTGCCGGTGCGAAGTACTTCAGGGGCTAAGCCCGCTTTTCTAGCTTACAGTCGCGGCAAGAATGAAGCCGCGCGCATCGGAAAAAGAATTAGTGATTAGAATCCCTCTTAGTATAAACGGCAAACCGATACTTGCTGGTTTTGGTATGGACAAGTCATGTCTGCCTGACCGTGTGAATTCGCGGGCATGCCGATTCCATTCGGGACTAAAGCATCGGAGCGAGAGAGGATTACCCAGTTCACCCCGAACTGCTGTTTCAAGCCCTCGAAGTCTGCGAGCTGAAAACTTCGCCAGCCGGTTTCCGCAGTTACTTCTTTCAACCACCGAGGAGCGAGGCGCGGAACGCGGGCGGCCATGCCTCCGTCTTTTTCGTAATCGGCAAGCATGCTTCGTTCGGCCAGTGCGCGGAACCCGTGATAATCCTCGCCCGGCAAAGTCATGTAATGCGGATCCAGCGCGAAGAGCGCATCCACTGGGGTGTTTTGCCGAACCCAGGCAAAGGCCTGCAGCCACGGATTCTGCGGAACAGCGCCGGGAAGTTCAAAATGAGGCGTCGCTGGATACAACTGCCGTTGCGCGTAAAACATGCCTGCGCTGATCGGCACAAAGAGAAGGAGCCAACGATAAACCCGCCGGTCAAGCACGTATTGCCCCAGCAGTCCACCTACGATCAGAAAGAAAAACAGATAGATCAAGTGTAAGTAGCGCATCGGCTCGAAGGGGCGTAAACGCTCCAGACTGGGTGGAAGCATAATCGCGAGCCCGACGACTGTCTGGAAAATGCCGTACGAGACCAGGCTCGAGGTCAACATCGAGAGCGTGGCTTCGGCAGCGCTGCTCACCCGTCGGCGATGCCATTGATGAAATGCATACAGAAGAATGATGGGCGCAAAGACCCCCAGCCACTCATACCATTCCCAGCGGGCAAGGAAATAGAAGCTGCGAGTCGCGGCGGCCTGATGCCAGGCATCCGATCCCCGCTCGAACATCCATCCCAGAGGAATTGCGAGAGCCACCGAGCCGGGAATACTGAACTGGCGTTTTCGGGAAGACGCCATCAGCTTCCAAAGTAGGAACCCGCAAAGAGAAATCCCGAACGCAGCCATGATGGCATGAATGGAAAAAGCGACAGCCAACCAAAGGCCGGCGCGCCAGGTTCTTCGGTCAAGCACATTCACCACTGCGGCTAGAATCGCAGCAATCACGAGATTGCGAGGATGGAGATACGGGTCTGCCAGGTTGATGCCGGTGCCGGTTACAGGCAGAGTGAGCAGCGAAGCGACCAGTACCACGGCGGCCCACTGTGCTGCGCTGTCGGAGAAGCAGCGGCGGCTGATCCGCCAGCATCCATGAAGGATGAGGAAGATGGCGGCGAGTTGCCAAAGCAATAAAGCCCACGCCAGTGGCAGATGGCTCAGGCGCACAGAAAACGCGATGAGCTTATCGAAGATCGTCGCCTGGAAATGGATACGGAAAAAATCGGTGTCGTGCGGAAATAGAGAGGGGTTCAGATTCCTCTTGATTGCGGCCAAGTAGAACACGTCATCTTCCAGCCCAGGGTGATAGCCCATCAACAGGAAGGCAAATACGGTGAACAGCGCGAGCAACGACAAACTTCTGGCCGACCAATCGCCCTTGCCTGACGGCACAGCGGTCGGATTTTGCGGAAGATCTGACATTCAGGAACGAAACCGGCAGTAGCTACGCTGAGCGCACGGTTTCGGGATGGCGGGCGTAGTAGTCATCGATGCCCCCTTCAAGTTTGCGTCCCTTGTCACTGAAGCGGGGCAAGTGGATCAGCCCGATTCGCTGAAATGCAAACTGCAAGGTAGTCGCCAGTACGCCGAAGCCGTAGGTCACGCTGCGGCGGAAGTTGATCGATGACGCCGCTTCGAAATATTTCGTCGGGCAAGAGACTTCACCGATGCGGAACCCGAAGTGCACGCACTGCGCCAGCATCTGGTTGTCGAAAACGAAATCGTCTGAGTTCTCGAGCAGTGGCAACTCGGTGAGAACCTTGCGGCTGAAAGCGCGATAACCAGTGTGGTATTCCGAAAGCTTCACGCCGAGAAAGAGATTCTCGAAGGCGGTCAGCAGCCGGTTGGAGATGTACTTGTAAACCGGCATTCCCCCGCGCAGTGCCCGGCCTCCAATGATGCGTGAGCCGAGAACCACGTCGTAGACGTCGTAGGCGACCATGCTGGCCATCGCGGTGATGAGCAATGGCGTGTACTGATAGTCGGGATGCAGCATGATCACGACATCCGCCCCCTCGTTCAGCGCCTCCCGATAACAGGTCATCTGATTCCGGCCGTAGCCGTAATTGGCGTCGTGCTGGAAGACCAGCAGCCCGAGTTGGCGGGCCACCTCGACGGTTTTGTCGCGGCTGTGGTCGTCAACCAGAATGCGGACGTCCACCAGATCCGGCAGTTCTCCTACCGTGACCTGCAAGGTCTTCTCGGCGTTGTAGGCCGGCATGACGACCGCAATGCGTTTACCGTTAATCATTTCTGGAGTTTAGTTGGGCTTCGTCTAGTTTACCCGAGATGTCGGGTGATTGTAGCCCCTCGCGCGGCACTGGGATTCAGGATCAGTGCGCAGTCTGTTTCAGAATCTGCACGAGATATTCCTTCCATGCCACCGCCCAGGTGTGGGTGCCATGTCCATGAGTCTTATCACTGATCGGCAGGAGTACGAAGGTTCCGTTCTTTAGCCGCTTGCTCTGCTTTTCCGCGATCCCCAGCTCGGGAGGATTAATGAAATCATCAGCGGAATTGATCCACATGACGGGAGCGGTGATCGCCTCCAGATTCGGAGAAGGATCATAATTGCGCGACGCGTTCACCGCGTAGAGCAGATCGTTGGCATCCAGCTTTGCGGTCCGTGATTCGGCAAGGTCGGCGACATACTTGTCGGCCGCGTCTCGGGTCGGCAGGTTCTTCTGCATCAACACAGGTGCGCTCCCGGCAATCACCAGCAAGCCCTCTGCCGTCCGCAGCGCGCGTTTCGGTTGGTCCTTGTATTCGCCATCTTGCCACTCAGGATCGTTGTGGATCGCGTCCATCAGCATCTTGCGCCAGACACGGTTGCGTCCGGCGATCTGCACGGGCAGGCAAGCCATGGGCATCAGGGCATCCATGAAAGTTGGATAGGTCTCGCCCCAGACGAAAGCGTGCATACAACCCATCGAAGTGCCGAAAAGCAATCGCAAGTGTTGCACACCGAGTCCCTCCGTCAGCAGCGCGTGCTGGGCCGCAACCATGTCGTCGTAGTCGTATTGCGGGAAATGCGCGTGCATACCATCGCTCGGCTTCGTCGATTGTCCATGACCGATTCCGTCGGGTGCGACGATGAAGTAGCGCGTCAGATCGAGCGGCTGTCCCGGACCGAAGAGTTCGTCCTGGAACTGCGGCACCAGAAACTGCGCTCCAGACCCTCCGGTCCCGTGAAGCAATAGAACAGCGTTCGTGACTCGACCACTGCCGTCGCGGGCCGCCTTCCCCAGGGTCCGGTAGTGAATGCGCAGCTCTGCAAGTTCTTCGCCGGATTTGAATTTGAAGTTATGCGCAACGTAGTCGCCTTCCGTTGGTTTGTATTTCGTCGCGTCTTGGCCGAAGGCCATTAAGTGAAAAAGGAATACCGCTAAGGCAAGAGCACGCGTGCAAATGCGCATGAAACCGCCTCCGTTACTTGTTGATGTTGTCGAGGATCGAACCTACGATTCCTCCGACCACGCCGCCCTGTACCGCTTCGCGGCGTCCTTCCTGCGGCAGGTAGCGCTCGATAGCATGAGCCAGTCTGGCAATCGGCAAAGTCTGTAACCAGACCCGGCCAGGGCCGGTTAACGATGCCAGGAAAATTCCATCCCCGCCGAAAATCATGTTCTTAATGCCGGGAACCGTTGTGATCTGGAAAGAGACACTCGATTGAAATGCACCTACATGTCCCGGATGAACACGCAGATTCTCCCCCGGTTGAAGATCGCGGGTAACCAGTTCTCCGGAAAGTTCGAGCCAGGCCGTCCCCTGTCCGCTGAGATGCTGCAGGAGAAATCCGTCCCCGCCGAAGATTCCAGCGCCCAGGGACTGCTGAAAGCCGACGCCAATCTGTATCTGTGGCGTAGCGCAGAGAAAACCGTGGCGATGGATCATGTATTCGTGTCCGGGCGCGACTTCCACCGGCACAATGTGTCCTGGCAGCTTTGTCGCGAAGGCGAGTTCTCCGGCAGCGCCCGCCGCGCGGTATTCGGTCATGAAAATCGATCCGCCGCCGGCGACGCGTTTGAGAACGCCGAAGAGTCCTCCGCCGCCGGCAAATTGCGTGTGCGTTGTCATCTGGATGGAACTGCCCATCCACGACAGCTCTCCGGCCTCCGAGATGATGGCATCGTTCGGTTCAAGAAGAAATTCGAGGACTGGCATGGTGGTGCCTGTAATACGGCTCTGCATGAGGATCTCCTGGTCGAGAGTCGAACGCTCGCTACGGATCAAACGATTGCGAAAAGTGAGAGTATATCCCGGCAAGGAAGAGTGAGACGAGCGGGGGCGGACTTTCAATCCGAGAGGACATTCCCAAAACCCGCTCCCTGAGGTAGATTGATCCAACCTCGTCGCCAGTGTGAAGCCACCGCATCAACGGGGAGGGACGTATTTACTTTCTCGGCATCGACGTCGGCACCGGGGGCACCCGCGCGCTCGTGATCGACGAGCAAGGGCAGGTGGTCACGTCTGCTTCAGAGGAGCACGAACCCTTCGCTGCTCCTCACCCTGGCTGTGCAGAGCAGGATCCGCAAGACTGGTGGCGAGCTTGCGGGATCGCAGCGCGAAAAGTACTCGAGTCTTTCAATCTCGGGCCCGAAAACATTGGCTGTGTCGGATTCTCCGGACAGATGCACGGGGCGGTTTTGCTTGACGATGCCGACGAGGTCGTGCGCAAAGCGATCATCTGGTGCGATCAGCGAAGCGAAGAGCAATGCGACGAGCTTATAGAAATGTTTGGCCGTGATGAACTGATACGGCTGACCTGCAATCCCCCGCTTACGAATTTCACTCTCACCAAACTTCTCTGGGTTCGGGAAATCGAGCCCACGAATTGGAATCGGGTGGCGCACGTCATGCTGCCCAAGGACTATGTGCGTTTTCGGCTCACCGGCGAGCGGGCCATCGACGTCGCCGACGCCTCGGGCACCCTGCTGCTGGACGTGGCGAACCGGCGCTGGTCAGCGGAAGTTCTCAGCAAAACCGGCCTCGACAAGCGAATCCTTCCGCGGCTCTACGAGTCTCCGCAGGTGTGCGGACAGGTTTCTATCGCAGGTGCTGAAGCCACCGGCCTGCGAGTGGGAACTCCGGTCGTTGCCGGGGCCGGAGATCAGGCGGCCGGAGCGGTTGGGATGGGAATTGCCGGTGCGAGCACGGTCAGCGCCACGATTGGGACGTCTGGAGTCGTGTTTGCCGCGACTGATCGTCCGGCATTAGATCCGCTCGGACGTCTGCACACGTTTTGCCATGCGATCCCTGGACGCTGGCACGTCATGGGAGTAACCCAGGCGGCGGGGTTGTCGTTGCGGTGGTTTCGCGATCGTTTCGGAGTGCACTCGCAGGATGGTCGCGACGCTTATGACATTCTTGCGGAAGAAGCAGCGTCGGCGCCGCCCGGCTCCGATGGCGTTCTCTGGGCTCCTTATCTTATGGGCGAGCGCACCCCGTATCTGGACCCGAACGCGCGCGCGGCTCTGCTTGGCTTGAACGCATCGCACACTCGCGGCCATTTGATTCGCGCCGTGATGGAAGGGGTGGCGTTCAGCTTAAAGGACACTTTCACCATTTTCGAAGAAATGAAAATTCCTGTGACCTCAATCCGCCTTGGTGGGGGTGGCGCGCGATCGCCTCTCTGGCGACAGATTCAGGCGGACGTCTACCGTCACGAGGTGGAAATTGTCGCAGCGGAAGAAGGCGCGGCCTACGGAGCGGCGATCCTGGCAGGCGTGGGCGCAGGCGCCTGGGCCTCTGTGGATCAGGCCTGCGAGAGCGTCGTTCGTGTGGCTTCGCGAGTTTCGCCGAATAAAAAGGACTCCCGCACTCTGCAGGACGCTTATCGCAAGTATCAAGACATCTATCCCGCCCTGCGTCAGATACTGGAGTAGCTCCGCGGTCAGGGCTTTGAGCTTACTCCGGTAGCCTTTGCTCACCACGAATCTTAAGGTGGGACTCCGCCTTCGGCGCTGTGGTGCCCGGTTGCCCTCCGCCCATGGTGACGACGTAGTCCCCGGCTGAGACGAGCCGATCCCCAGCTTCGTTTACATAACTCAGGTCACGGGGCTGCAGGGTGAGCTTCACGCGATGTTGTTCGCCCGGATCGAGATGAACCCGAGTGAATCCGCGCAGCGCCCGCAACGGAGCGCCCGCCAGCCTTGGAAAGCTGAGGTACAGCTCGACCACTTCGTCGCCAGCCAGCTTACTCTCATTTTTGACATCCGCTTCGACCGAAAGTGGATCACCAGCCTGCAGTTCGCCATTCGACAGTTTGAAGTTCGTGTACTCGAACGTTGAATAGCTCAGGCCGTAGCCGAAGGGATACAGCGGCTCTTCGGTGAAGTAGCGGTACGTACGGTGGTTCATCGCATAATCTTCGAACGGCGGCAACTGCTCGATTCCTTTGTAGAACGTTACAGGAAGACGGCCGGCCGGGTTGTTTGCTCCGGCAAGCGTTTGACCGATCGCCGTCCCGCCTTCTTCGCCGGAGTACCAGGCGTCGAGAATCGCATTAGCGTGATCGTTGGCCCAGTTTACGGCCAGAGCGCTGCCATTCATCAGGACGACCACAAGCGGCTTGCCGCTGCCTTTCAGCGCTCCCAGGAGCGCTTCCTCTTCTTCGGGAAGGTTAAGACTGGTTCGATCGCCACCGTGGAATCCGGGCACCTGCACTTTCATCTCTTCGCCTTCCAGCTTTGAAGTAATGCCGACCACCGCGATTACGAGGTCGGACTGGCTGGCCGCAGATACCGCCTGCAGTAGAGGGTCGCCCCCCTGCGGCAACCAGACCAACTTAGTTCCCAGGCCGCCTCGCAAGGACTCGATTTTGAGCGAGTAGCGATGTCCTTTGATCAGCGAGACCGTGGAGGTCTGCGGGTTGGGATCGTGCAACGCCAGATCATCCACGATTAACTTCCCATCGAGCCACATCCGCTGCATAGAACCGACCAGACCGATTTGATAGCTGGCGGACTCGTCTGGTGTGAGAAAACCAGTCCAGCGAACGGAAAAATCGACCATGCCTTTGGGGGGAGCGACGGCCTGAGCATCGTGAAAGAATGCATGAAGTTCCAGGTCGACAAACGGATCGATGCGAACCACTTCAGGCTTCCCGGTCAACTCGGCTGCGAAATATTCCGCTTGCAGGCCTGCCTTTCCGCCCTCGGTAGAGAGCACCGGGGTTGGAATGAGTTGAGGTTCGCGCAGAAAGTTCGTTCCCGGCTCATAGGAAACTTGGGCTCCAGCGAATTGCTTTCGAATTCCCTCCAGCGCGGTGACGGCGTGCGAAGCGGTGCCGCTGTAGTTCCCGTGCAGCACCTGTACCGATTCGGCAAGCGGGCCAACTACCAGAATCTTCTTCGTATTCGGCGCCACCGGAAGAGTGCCATCATTCTTCAGCAGGACCATCGATTCACGCGCAACTTTCAGCGCGAGCTCGCGGTGGGCGGCACTGTCGATTTTTGACTCGGGCGTTCGGGCATACGCAACATTCTCCGGAGCATCGAACATTCCCAGACGCATCCGCGCCGTGAAAAGCCTCTTCAGGGCGACATCCAGATCGGCTTCGCTAAGCAATCCTTGCTTCACGGCATCGAGATACGGCTTGTAGTCGTGGTCATCGGTCACGATGGTGACAAAGTCGACGCATTCGTTATCCATTCCAGCTTTTAAGGCAAGAGCAGCTGCTTCCGCCTGGCTCTTTGTGAAATGGTGCCCTTCGTAGACGTCAACCACAGCGCCGCAATCGGACACCACGTAGCCATGGAACTTCCAGGCGCCGCGTAACTGATCCTGCAGCAGGAAGTTATTCGCGCACGCCGGCTGGCCATTCACCCGGTTGTAGGCGCACATGACGGATCCTGCCTTGCCCTCGACCACTGTGGCGCGGAATGCCGGCAGATACGTATCTTCCATATCATGCTTGGACACCAAAACGTCGATGGTATGGCGTGACGGCTCCGGACCGCTGTGCACGGCAAAATGCTTCGGAGTGGAGATCACACGCAGATACTTGGGATCATCTCCCTGCAGCCCGGTCACAAACGCTACGCCCATCCGTCCGGTCAGAAACGGATCTTCGCCGTAGGTCTCCTGTCCGCGGCCCCAGCGCGGATCGCGAAAGATGTTGATGTTCGGAGACCAGAAATCGAGCCCTTCCATAATGTCCCGCCGTCCGGCGCGTACCGCTTGGTTATGTTTGGCCCGAGCCTCGGTGCCGATGACAACCGCCATTTCGTGAATCAGGGAATCGTCGAATGTCGCGGCCAGCCCAATCGGTTCGGGAAAAACGGTCGCGGAGCCCGCGTTCGCCACGCCGTGCAGCGCTTCACTCCACCAGTCGTAGGCCGGAACTTGCAGCCGGGGAATCGCTCGCGCCTGGTTTACCAATTGCGAAGCTTTCTCCTCCAGAGTCATACGGCTGATCAGATCGTCAACTCGCGCCTCAGCCGGCTGGGAAGGATCGAGGTAGAGCGCTCCGGTTGCGGTTTGCGCGGAGGCACTGGCCACGAGAAGCACGGCTATGATCGAAAGCTGCCAGTGGATACGACGAGTACGCTGATCCATGCCTGTTCGCCTTTGCAACAAAAATACAAAACATCTCGCGGTCGGTAGGGTAACACCTCCCATAAGAACAGCGCCCGTTACATAGAGCATTTGTGATTCACACTGCGGGAGGCCAAACAGCAAGGTGTGCTGTTAATTCCTTACGCAAATTCAGCGCGTCGAATCGCGACGTGTCCCTGTCCTACGTGTACTGATCACATCCAGACTCACTAACCAATTCCCGCGCAGTCGAACCCCTCACTTTGCGACGGCCTGTCGCACCTGGTGGGTTTATGCAGCGCTCAAATTGTTTTGCCCGCTTCTCGGGAGTTTTTCTTGTGAGCCTCTTGTGCTTGGCAGATGCATTGGCGAAACCATCAGAGGCGGTCCGAATTCCGTTCGAACTGTACTCCCATCACTTCATCGTCGTTTCCGGCTCTCTGAATGGATCGCCGGGGCGCAGTCTGTTGATTGACACAGGCACGAACCCGACGATGGTGGACGCGGCAACAGCTCGCGAGCTGAGGTTGGAGAAGACCGCGAGCGAAGACACAAAGATCAACGTGTTGGGGGGTGTGGTTCCAAGCTATTGCGCGGTCCTCGACCATCTGGATTTCGGATTGATACATCGCGATTCAGTCCCAGTGGCTATTACCGATCTTTCCTGGGCCCATCAGGAAATAGGGGTTCACATCGATGCCGTTGTCGGTGTGGACGTCCTGCTGGGAGCGACCTTTCAGATCGACTATCAATCGAAGCAAATCAGTTTTGGGATGATTCGAGTTCCCAATTCATCAGTTCCGGTCACGAATACTGCCAGATTCTTAACCGTGCAAGCGCGGCTCAACGGTTCCCCATTGAATTTGTTGCTCGATACTGGCGGTTCAACCTTAGTTCTGTCTGCCCGGGGACTGCCGGTGTCGTTGCGGCCTTTGGCAGGAGAAAGAATCAAGCTTTCAAACCTGGGCGGCGAGACTTTTCTCGAGCGGGTTCAAGTGAAAGAACTGAAAATCGGAAAAACAAATTTGGGGTTCGGCTCAGCAGTGATCGGAGAGATGCGCTCGGACGGAACGATTCAAGGGATTCTCGGGATATCCTCCCTACGATTCAAGCGCGTCACTTTTGATTTGGCCGCCCTGCGCGTCGGATTCGAATTGCAGAATATGGTCGCTCCAACGCTGCAAGGCGCAAGAGCCTGGTTTGGATCAGAACCGGCCACTTACAACATCGAACCGATGAGAACTCCGATGATTGCCTCTCATCGCTAGGACGGTTCGCCGGAGAGGACGGATCTCTCGAGAAAATCAGCTGGTCTTCTCGATCATTTTCTGCAACGCGGTCCGGTATCCTCGGCTGCAGGAGAGCTCTTTGCCGTTCGTCAGGACGACAATGTATTCGCCGCTGTTGACCGGAATCAGCTCTTTAATTTTGCGTACATCGACGATGGTTGAGCGATGAATCCGAACAAAGTGATTGGGGTTAAGACGCTCGGCAATGCGACCAATAGTTTCGCGGACCAGATGAGATTCTTTGCCCACGTTGAGGCGGACGTAATTAGCCGAGGCCTGGATCCAGTCGATCTCATCGAGATTGAGAAACACGATCCGCCCTTTGGCCCGGATCACCAGGCGATCCTGGGCAGACGTCGCCGCCGCCGCATCGGATCTTACTTGGGAGAGCAAGCTCAGTATGCGCTGTGTCAGCTCCCGTTCTTGCGTTGACCCGACCAGTTCGCGCGCCCTCTGCAGCGCGCGATGGAATCGCTCCTGGTCGAATGGTTTCAGCAAGTAGTCGAGAGCGTGTGCCTCGAAGGCGCGCAGGGCGTACTGATCGTAAGCGGTCGTGAAGATAATCACCGGCATCTCTTCGGGTCGCAACTGCTCGAGGACCTGAAATCCATCCAGCCGAGGCATCTGGATGTCGAGCAGAACCAAATCGGCGTGATAAATGCGGATGGCCGCGATGGTCTGTTCGCCGTCCTGACACTCCGCCATAATCTCGATGTCGGGCTCAGAGGAAAGAAATATGCGGAGTTTTTCTCGAGCCAGCCGCTCGTCATCCGCGATGATTGTTCGAAGGACGGTGTTCCTGGTGTGCTGGTTCGTAGCCGGCATAGTGGCCTGTTGGCTCATGGAGAAAACAATCGCCCGCGGACTGAGCGTATCCCAATGCAGGGTAGACGCTCAACCGTCACATTCGATATCACTCACGCTCATTTGTGGCTCGATCTCGTCCCCTGGAACACACAATTTGTCCCGCAAGGAACGCTGTTATCCTGTCCAGCCTGCATGTATTCGCGGGTTGGATGATTTCGTCGCTAAAGTCAGTCTCCGCGACACGTCACCACCGCAACAGACTCGTCGAAAACGGTTTCAGTACGATCGCGGGACGAATAGCTGAATGGCAGGGATGAGTGGTGGATTTTCAGGGTCCTAATTTCTTCGCACGCGGTACAGGAGCATGATTAGATGTCTTATACGCCTTGTTGTATACGGCGGGCGGCGGCTCTGCCCCGAGGCTGGCGCTTTTAAAGGCGGTTCGAATTAATTCTGTGGGCGAAGTGCATCATAAGTCTGAGAGGTCCATCAGTGAAGCTCGATTGCGAAGGTTGCCGCCGACCGGTGCTGCTCGACGGCGAAGCCTATGTCTGCTCGTACGAATGCACATTCTGCCCAGCTTGTGCCTCTCGGAACGGGAAGGTCTGTCCACATTGCGGCGGCGAACTGGTGCGGCGGCCGCGCCGAGGACCAGCCTCTTCACCTCAAAGAATGATATTAAGCCAGGCTTCGGTGACAGGCGGCTCTGGCCTGATCTGGCTGGTCAGCTTCGCAGTCTGGACATTTGTTTCGATTGCTGCGACAGCTACGGTGTACGAACTGTATCGCCCGAAGCGCGACCTCGGATTGGGGCTAGTGGCGGGGATGGAGTTCAGCCACCTTCTCACTTACGCCCCACTGACCCCGTTCGTGTTCATGTTGGCCCTGAGGTTTCCGTTTCAACGCGGAAACTGGGCGAGGTGGTGTCTCCTCCACCTGGGATTCGCGCTTATCTTCACCTTTGCTCACATCTTGCTGAAATGCGTGACGCCCAATGGCTACTGGGATCCGACCTATAGCGAGTGGACTTTCGCTATTTGGAATTCCCACACGCATGCGTTCCGATGGCCGTGGTTCGCATTTCGCAGCATGTTTCTTTCGGGAGTGGTGGACGACGCGGTCTCAGCTTACGTACCCATTGTGCTCGTCGCTCACCTCCTCTCATACTACCGGCGCTTCCGCGCAGGCGAACTGCGCGCTTCCCTGCTGGAAGCACAGCTGGCAAAAGCTCGACTCCAAACCTTGAAGAGCCAATTGCAGCCCCATTTTCTCTTCAATACGATGCATTCGATTTCCGCTCTGATGCTGACCGACGTTAACGCCGCCGATCGAATGATGACGCGCCTGAGTGATTTGCTCCGCATGAGCCTGGAGAATGCGGGCACCCAGATCACGATCCTCAGCCGCGAAATTGAATTTGTGAATTGTTACCTCGAGATCGAGAAAATACGTTTCGAAGACCGGCTCAAGGTATGCCTCGACATCGCTCCTGAGACGCTCGATGCCCAAATCCCTCACCTTTTGCTGCAGCCCCTGGTCGACAACGCTGTCAAGCATGGCATCTCGAAACTGTCATCGGGAGGCGAAATCCGAATCACGGCCTCCGCGCGCGATGGCAAACTCCACATAGAAGTGAGCGACAACGGGCCAGAGCTTCGTGAACAATATGCCACCCCTGCCAGCGGACTAGGTCTCAGGGTCACAAGAGAACGGTTGGAATCCCTCTATGGCGGGAATCAGAGTCTGCAGGTAAGAAACTCTTCTCCAGGCGTGACAGTTTCGGTATGCATTCCTCTGCGTTTGCAACCCGCCGAGCAAGCTGAAGATCAGACCCTCATACTGGAAACAACGGGATAGGCAGATACTCGGGCATCGTCGTCGGTCAGCACGCCCACGGAGTTGAGAGGACTGCTTGACCTCCCGAAAAATTACCCCTCCACACTCAGGTTGGCTTCTCTCGAATAGCGAATAAACAATCAGACCAGGAGGGTCAGCTCTGGCCAGACTCTGGTCTTCAAGATGGTCGATTCGTGTGATTTACTCCCGGTTATACGACCATCCGACCCGAATTCGCTTTTCGGCGGCCACCAATTCTGCTCGCGGTGCATCTGATTCCCGCTCGCCGCCATCGACTCGGATGCTGAGGATCGCGCTTGTTCCGAAGACCGGACAAGAACGATTTCCAATTCTGTCCGCCAGCGAACCGGCTTAAGCTTGGCTACTAGGTCGAATGCCGCCGGCGGGAAATTCCGGTCAACCAGGTATTTCGGACGAGTCCAGACGTGGAGTTTTGTTCAAGACTTCGGGCCAGCCAACATCTTCACCAGGACGTTGGCACGAAAGGAGAAAATCATTCTATGACTCGAAAATTCAGCGCTCTCTCACTCACGCTCATTGCGATGATGCTGGTCGCGAGTTCCGTTTGTCAGGCGCAGGCGCAATCCTTGCTAACGCGTCATGTGCGCGACGCAACCGTAAATGGGCAAGCGCAGTCCGTCGGGCGCCTTCCCGCCACGCAGTTCATGCGTCTTGTTCTCGTTCTCCCACTGCGCCATCAGCCAGAGCTCGAAAACTTTCTGCAGGAACTCTACGATCCTTCCAGTCCATCCTACCGGCACTTCCTCACCGTTGAAGAATTCACCGCGCGCTTTGGTCCCAGCCGGGAGGATTATGACGCTGTCATTCATTTCGCGGAAGCCAACGGCCTGGCCGTCGTTGGTACGGCGCGCAATCGCATGAACGTCGACGTGAAGGGGTCAGTGGCCAGCATTGAGAAAGCCTTCCACGTAACCATGGGCGTCTACCAGCATCCTACGGAAAACCGCACTTTCTACGCTCCAGACCAGGAACCGGCGGTGGATCTGCCTTTCCAGCTGTGGCGTATCGCGGGTCTTGACAACTTTTCGATTCCGCGGCCGCTTGTGCGCCGCAGGAATGCTGCGAACGTGAAGTCCAATGCAACCACCGGCTCGGGCCCCAGCGCCTCTTTTCTCGGCAGCGACATGCGGGCCGCCTACTACGGCGGATCTCTAACCGGTACCGGACAATCGCTGGGTTTGCTGGAATATTACGGTACCGACCTGGCCGACCTGAACACTTACTACTCGAATGTGAGACAGACTAACAATGTCCCGATCACTCTGTTGTCGACCGATGGAACCTCGACGAGTTGCGTCTATCCGCTCTGTGACGACACGGAACAAACTCTCGATATGACGCAAGCACTCGGCATGGCCCCAGGCATGTCGAGCCTCGTGATGTACGTCGGATCCAGCGATGCCGCCATCTTTAACGCCATGGCGACCGCCAATCCGTTGAACGGGCAGTTGAGTTCTTCGTGGACGTGGACTCCGGCCGACCCCAGCACCGACAACCCGTATTTCCAGGAGTTCGCGGCGCAAGGTCAGAATTTGTTCCAGGCGTCGGGTGACAGCGG
>Ga0307478_10001724_pt1 | contig 18315 bp, 15 predicted proteins | sample atmos_gasesECM4C_2_FD_203713 | JGI IMG/M metagenome (GOLD analysis project Ga0307478, IMG submission 203713) | Hardwood forest soil microbial communities from Morgan-Monroe State Forest, Indiana, United States - atmos_gasesECM4C_05 | ecosystem: Environmental > Terrestrial > Soil > Temperate... | reverse complement strand
ACGGAGACCACATCAACGGCGGCGGACAGCACCGGGTCGGTGGGCGGCGGGTCCGGCACCGAGACCACATCGACGGCGGCGGATAGCACCGGGTCGGTGGGCGGCGGGTCCGGCACCGAGACCACATCGACGGCGGCGGATAGCACCGGGTCGGTGGGCGGTGGGTCCGGCACTGAGACCACATCAACGGCCGCGAACAGCACCGGATCGGCCGGTGGTGGCTCCGGCGTTGAGACCAATGCCAGTAACGGCACGGTTACCGAGACGAACTCCGGAAGCCTAGCCACCGTAGCTGGTCAGGAAACCGCCGGCGAGGCCGGCGCAGCTGCTGCGGCCGCTGGGACTTTGGCCAACACTGGTGGCGGATCACCTGCTGGCGCAGGCACTCTCGGCGCCGTTCTGGCGCTCCTGGGGCTAGCGCTCGCAAGGCCGCGGGAGATTCTTAGGAAGCTCGTGCGGTAGAGGTTTCGCAGACAAGAAGAACCGTCGGGATCGAGCCCGGCGGTTTCTTTTTTGTCCCTCGCGGCCCAAATAGGGCCCTGTCAATATCACTTTATATATATCTGGAGTTGACAGAAGTTGGCCAACGGGCTACTCTTACAAGCAAGCAGAACCTCGACAAGAACGCATTCGTGTTTCACAATCTGTGATAAAGCGGCGGAATGCTTGGGTCCTGGGAGGGAACAACATTGACTATTTCTGTGGCGACGGCTCGAAACCCCATGTACTCACCTGATGACTCGGACGTGCTTATTTCGAAGTCCACCTGGCCCCTGAAGCTCTCTGGCCTGGTGTTCGCAGGTCTCCTTGTCATTGGGCGATCGGCGAGCTACGGCAACGTGACATGGACGCCGGCCTATCACGCCCCCAGCTCTCCGTTGGTCGTCGTGGTTGCAGGACCGCAGAAGCCAGCACCTGTCGTGCCGAAACTCGGCAGTATCGACGGCCTCATGAACAAGGCGTCGGCCGCGAACGAGGTCATTGCGTTCCATCCGGGCAACAGCGGTGACGGAGGGGACGGTCAGGGCGACACCAACTCGGGCGCTAACCAGCACAGTTCGGACAGTGCCAGCGATCACGAAAACGACGCCTCCGGGTCGGGACACGGCAGTGGAAATGGCGCCGGGACTGTGAATGAGACAGCAACCTCGGCAGGCGGCACCGGTCACGGCAGCACCAACGGGGCCACAACGGTTAGCGAGACGTCTACCTCTGCCGCGGCCGGAAGCGGTAACGGCACCACCAACGGCGCCGGGACAGCCAACGAGACCGCGACCTCCGCCGGGGCCGGGAGTAGCGGGAGCACCAACGGTGCCGGGACGGCCAACGAGACCGCGACCTCCGCCGGGGCCGGGAGTAGCGGGAGCACCAACGGTGCCGGGACAGCCAACGAGACCGCGACCTCCGCCGGGGCCGGGAGTAGCGGCAGCACCAACGGCGCTGGGACAGCCAACGAAACGGCGACCTCTGCCGCGGCCGGAAGCGGCAACGGCACCAGCAACGGCGCCGGGACAGCCAACGAGACCGCGACCTCTGCTGCGGCCGGAAGCGGCAACGGCACCAGCAACGGCGCCGGGACAGCCAACGAGACCGCGACCTCTGCCGCGGCCGGAAGCGGCAACGGCACCAGCAACGGCGCCGGGACAGCCAACGAGACCGCCACCTCTGCCGCGGCCGGAAGCGGCAACGGCACCAGCAACGGCGCCGGAACAGCCAACGAGACCGCGACGTCCGCCGCCGCCGGGAGTAGTGGCAGCGCCAACGGTGCCGGGACGGCCATCGAAACCTCGACCTCGGCCGCCGCTGGCAGCGGAAACGGCAGCACGAATGGGGCCGGAACAGCCAACGAGACCTCGACCTCCGCCGGGGCAGGCAGTAATGGGAGCACCAATGGTGCAGGGACGGCTAATGAGACTGCAACCTCAGCAGCGGCTGGGAGCAGCGGCAGCACCAACGGCACCGGGACGGCTAACGAGACCGCGACATCGGCCGGTGCCGGTAGCACCGGCAGCGCCAATGGTGTCGCTACCGCCACCGAAACAAGCACCTCAGCGGGCGGAGGCGGCGGCACGGCGACCGAGACCACGACGACCGCGGGACTTGCCGGAGCCACAGCCGTGGAAACGGGGACCGGTGCAGGCGAGACCACGACCTCAGGCGCAGGTGGTGCAGCGGCGGGTCAGGCCGGGACGCTCGCGAACACTGGGCATGCACTAAACCAGGGGCCCAGCAGCACACCGCTTGGAATGGATGGCCTTGCAGCAGGGCTACTCGCACTGATCGCGGCGGGCTGGTTGAAGCGGCGCGAACTCTTCGGTCGGTGGATACGGTAATAGATGACTTGGGCCGCCGGGCTGATCGCTAGCCCGGCGGGCTCACCCTTTCCCAGCCGTATGCGAACACTGACTTAAGCTGTCCATGCTTCCATGACCGTCAGCTACTCAACCATCAAATCGATCTCCGAACCGGACGCCATGGCGGGTCTGCTCGCCGACCAGGTACTCGGGCCGGTGTTGCCGTCAGTCAACGTTCGCAAGGTTCGAGCGCGACTAGGCCGGCGGTATGAGGCGCCACGGGTGCTGTGGAATGTCTACGAAGCTGAGCTGGAGATGCCAGGCGGCGTCGAGGCGAAACAGCTGTTCTGGACGAAAGCGTACTTCAATGACGAAGACTGTGAAAAGTACCGCAAAAGGGTCGAGAGCATACTCACTGCTCAAAATGGAAACCCGCTGGACCCAAACGGGTACGCGCGGTTTTTCCCGGACCTGAACCTCTTCCTGTTCTTTTTTCCAACCGACCCAGTCTTTCCGCGGCTTCCGCGCGTGTCGATTCCCTTAAGCATTCAGCCGATTTTGGAGAAACATTTCAAACTCCTTCGACCGGACGCAACAATTCGGTCCCTCACGTGCGTTCGGGTCAAATACATGCCCGAGATCTCCTGCATTTTGCGATACGAAGCGGATATCGGAGAGGAGCGCCCGCTCGCGATCTACGGGAAGGTGCAACATAGCCTCCGCGGCGCTATGACCTATGAGGTCATGAAGGCGCTTTGGGATCTGCCGGCTCGGGCGAGCGGGGATATTGTCATTGCGGAACCTCTCGGCTACTACCCCGATCTTTCACTTCTCCTCCAGTCCGAGCTATCGGGTGAGGAAGTCAAAGGCGATCGTCACTCCGAAATCTTTGTGGCTGAATCCGAGGCAGCGGGTCGGATGATCGGTGAAATTCATGCATCGAATATCCAGGCGGGCGAGCCGCACAATGCTGATGTGGAGCTCGGCCGGCTTGAGGCCCGGCTGGAAGAGTTCAAGATGACAGCGCCGAAGGTGTATCTCTTGCTTCGCGGCCTCTTGACACAGATCCGTGCAAAAGCGGAACGTCTTCCCCCTGAGGCGCCGGTACCATCGCACGGCGACTACAAGTACAACCAATTTCTCTTTGACGGGAATCGCTTCGGGATGATCGACGTCGAGTACTTCGTTCAGGCGGAGCCGAGCTTCGATCTTGGGAAGTTCTGCGGGCATCTGTGGCCCGCCCTGCCGAAAGACTGGTCGGACACCGCCCAAGCCAAGGTGGCCCGGCGTGTCTTTTTGGACGCCTATCTGAGCGTTCGACCGCAGTACGACGGACGTCGCTTCGCGGTCTATGAAGCGTTATCACTTGCGACCCGCGCATTGGTCGTGACCTGGGGCCAAAGCCGGAACGCCGCCTACATGGCTGAGACACTCACGGCCCTGGGCTATGAGCAGCTCAAGACGCGCTGGGGCGAGTAAACACGAGACCCCGGAAGCGCCCTTGCTAGCATGATTCCGCGTCAAGCCCCCATCGTCTAGCGGCTAGGACACGGCCCTTTCAAGGCCGGAACGGCGGTTCGATTCCGCCTGGGGGTACTCCGTGACGACGGCACTCGAGTCGGACCCCCTATGACGAGGTCGCGGAGCGTACAGCGATCGCCTCGATGGAAATCCGAGCCCCCGGCAGCGGAAGTGCGCGGACAATTGGGGTGGACCGGGCCGGTCCTGGCTCGCCGAAATGGCGGGCGTAAATCGCGTTGACGGCAGCGAAATCAGCAGCATCGGTCAGCCACAGCGTGGTCTTCACGACCTCGGCCAGGCTCGATCCGGCCGCCTTCAGGACGGCGGCCAGGTTCTTTAACGCCTGCTCGGTCTGCCCTTCGATTCCGTCGGGGAGCGTCTTGGTGGATGGGTCGATTCCGACCTGTCCCGAACAGAAGACGAAGCCGCCGGCATCGATCGCCTGGCTATAGGGGCCAATCGCCGGTGGTGCGTTTGGGGTCGAGACGGCCTTCCGCATCCTCGGACGGATCATATTCGTCCGCGGGGCCTCTGCGCGATCGAACAGTTTAGGTTTTCACTAAAGGTGGTATAGTTCCACGCGACCCCCATATTTGGGTCACCCGCTCTCGGTTCTCCTCCCCGTCACAGTACGGTGTCCTGCAGACCGCGGTCATTAAAGAAAAGGTAGAGGGGACCGAGGAGTACCCTCTTGACCACGACGTTTGCTGACTTGGGCGTAAATGCCCGTTTACTGACCGCACTTTCCCGCAGTTCGATCGACAGCCCTGTCCCCGTTCAGGTGGAATCGATTCCGCCGATGCTGGCCGGCCGCGATGTCGTCATCCAGGCGCCGACCGGTTCTGGCAAGACCCTCGCCTTCATGCTGCCGCTCGTCGAGCGGCTGATCGCGGTGGGCGGACCCGGGCCTCGCGCCCTGGTCGTCACCCCAACCCGCGAACTGGCGATCCAGGTCGACCGCGTCTTCCAGTCGCTGAAAACCAACCTCAAGTCGGCGCTGGTCTACGGTGGCGTTGGCTACGGCACCCAGGAGCTGGCACTGCGCCAGGGGGTTGATGTCGTCATCGGCACCCCCGGCCGCATCCTCGACATGGTGTCCCGGCGCCGCCTGGCCTTGAGCCGGGTGCAGCTGCTCGTCCTCGACGAGGGTGACGAGATGCTCGATGCCGGCTTCGCGCCGGACGTCGAACGCATCATCGAGATGACCTACCAGCCGCAGATCGTCCTGGCCTCGGCCACCATGCCCGAGTGGGTCAGCCGGATGATCGCGCGACACCTCGACGATCCGATCCGGGTCGTCGTCGCCAGCGACGCCGAGGACACGCTCGAACACGGCCTCCTGCGCGTCAGTCGGCCCGAGAAGCTCCGCACCCTCAGCCGCTTGCTGCGCAATCACAAGGGCTCGGCCATCGTCTTCGGCCGCACCAAGCACGGGGTGCGCAAGCTCAGCCGGGATCTTCGCAACCTCGGCCACGACAGTGCCGATCTGCAGGGCAACCTCTCGCAGAATGTCCGCGACCGCACCATGGACGCCTTCCGTGGGCTGCGGACCAATGTCCTGGTGGCGACCAACGTCGCCGCCCGCGGCCTCGACATCAGCCATGTCGACCTGGTGATCAACTACGACCTGCCCGACTCCCCCCAATGGCTCACCCACCGAGTTGGGCGTACCGCCAGGATGGGCGTCAAGGGCCGTGCCCTGACCTTTCTCACACCGGAGGACGAGACGGCCTGGCGGCAGCTTCGCCGTCAAGGCGCCCCGGCCCTGCAGGAGCTCGATGTCGCGCATCTACTGAGTGAGGGGGATTGGTGCTACGTCGCCGCCTCGCTCGTGGAGCCGGCGCCAGTCGCCGCTCGCGGACCACGACCGGCGCGCTCGGGTCAGCAGACCTGGCACGGCCGTCCTCGGCGCCGCCCCCGGGGGCCGTACCGCTCCGACCAGCGGCAGGCCACAGCGGGCGGGTAACCTTATAGGTAGGGGGGTCGACACTACCTAGGGGTGAGCTGATTTGGCGAAAAGCTCGGTAAGCGAAATCCGAACGACCCAGGGATTCGACTTCATCCGCGAGCTCGGCCAGCAGTTACGCATCGACAGCATTCGATCGAGCACTGCCGCCGGCTCCGGCCATCCCACCTCATCGATGTCCGCCGCCGACCTGATGGCCGTCATGATCACCCGGCACCTCGCCTACGACTGGAATGATCCGGGCGCGCCCACCAACGACCACCTCATCTTCTCCAAGGGGCATGCCTCCCCCCTGCTCTACGCCATCTTCAAAGCGGTTGGGGTGATCAGCGACGATGAGTTGCTGACCTTCCGGAAATTCGGATCGCGGCTCCAGGGCCATCCGACGCCGATCCTTCCCTGGGTCGATGTCGCGACCGGGTCGCTGGGCCAGGGGCTGCCGATCGCGGTCGGGGTCGCCCTTGCCGGCCGCAAGCTCGACCAGTTGCCCTACCACGTCTGGACCCTCACCGGCGATAGCGAGCTGGCGGAAGGCTCGATCTGGGAAGGCCTCGACAAGGCCGGCTACTACGGGCTCGCGAACTTCACCGCCATCTTCGACATCAATCGCCTCGGCCAGCGGGGACCGACCGAGTACGAATGGCAGACCGATGTCTATCGCGACCGGGTCCAGGCTTTTGGCTGCCGCGCCATCGTCATCGATGGCCACGATGTAGAGCAGATCGACGAAGCTCTGCAGCAATCGCGCGAGGCGACCGGCAAGCCAACGGTCGTAATCGCTCGCACCATCAAGGGGAAGGGATTCAGCGAGATCGAGAACAAGGACGGCTGGCACGGCAAGGCCCTGCCGCCCGATATGGCGGAGCGCGCCATTCGCGAGCTGGGCGGCATCCGGCATCTGCGCGTCGACGGGCTGAAGCCGGAGCCGGGCGAGCCCGCCATCAAGAATGCGCCGGTCGGCATCACGCTTCCCACCTACAAGAAAGGGGAGAAGGTCGCCACCCGGAAGGCCTACGGCGACACTCTGAAGGCGCTGGGCGCTCGGCCAACGGTGGTGGCGTTGGACGGCGAGGTGAGCAACTCCACCTTTGCCGAAGAGTTCGCCAGGGCCTATCCCGACCGATACTTCGAGATGTTCATCGCTGAGCAGCAGATGGTGGCGACCGCCGTCGCCATGAGCGTCCGCCATTACATCCCATTCGCATCAACCTTTGCCGCCTTCTTGACCCGCGCTTATGACTTCATTCGCATGGCGGCGATCTCGCAGGCCAATATCCGGCTCTCCGGATCGCACGCCGGCGTCGAAATCGGCGAGGATGGCCCGTCGCAGATGGCTCTCGAGGATCTGGCCATGATGCGCGCCGTTCATGGCTCGACCGTGCTCTACCCATCGGATGCAACGTCGGCGGCGTATCTCGTAAAGGAAATGGCAGACCAGCAGGGCATCAGCTATATCCGCACCACGCGTGGGGCCTACCCGGTGCTGTACGAGGACGGGATCAAGTTCCCGATTGGCGGCTCGAAGCTGATCCGCAGCGATCCCAACGATCGGGTGGTTTTGATCGGCGCCGGGGTCACCGTCCATAACTGCCTCGCGGCCGCCGACGAACTCGAAGCCGAGGGCATCAAAACGCGCGTCATCGACCTCTACAGCGTCAAGCCGGTCGATAAGGTGACGCTGCAGGAGGCGGCGGCCTTGACACGCGGCCGGCTGGTGGTCGTCGAGGATCACTACCCGGAGGGCGGCTTGGGCGCCGCCGTGATGGAGGCGCTGGCCGCCGACATGGATCCACCGCGCATCGTGCACCTCGCCGTCCGGGGACTCCCCGGTTCTGGAAAGCCGACGGAGCTGATGGACAAGGCAGAGATCTCCGCTCGTCACATCGTTGCCGCAGCCAAGCGACTCTACGGGTTATAGGAGGAAAGGAATGGCCGTTCTGAAAATCCTGGAGCTGGTCGGGACCTCGAAAGAGAGCTGGAGCGACGCGGCTCGCGAGGCGGTCAACGAGGCGGCGAAGACGGTTCGTGGCATCGAGACGGTCGAGGTGGTGCACTCGAGGGCCGTCGTCCAGAACAATCGTCTAACCGAGTACCAGGTGCAGGTTCGGATCGGTTTCCGCATCGAGCGAAGCGCTGGCGCCGCCGCGAAGAAAAAGGCGTAGGGTAAGCGACCATCATGCTGCGAAGCCTCTTCGGCTCAAAGGTGCCCGCGCGTGTGTTCATGCCTCCCGGGATCACGCTTCCGTCGAGCGCGGTCCAGGCTCACCGGGTGCGGCATCCAGCCGCCCAGGGGCAGGCCAAGGCGGGGCAGACGCAAAATTTCATCGTCTTCTCGGATGGAACGCCGTCCGGCGACGCCGCCGCGAAGGCGATGCTCGACAGCGCCGAGGCGGACTACGCGGCGACCCAGGTCTGGTTTGGTGGCCTGACGCCACCCGGATTGCCCTTTTACGTCTACGCGGATCCCAATGCTGGCGGCGCGTACCACATGACCTGCGCGGGCACCGACGTGCATGTGCTGTCCGACCCGGTTCGTGCGCCGGGCTTTCTGACCGCGGAGATCGTGGAGGTTTTCGAGGCCGCCATCAACAACGGCTGGGACTGCGGGGTGACGAACGGCGAATCGCTCTCGCGCGTGCTGGCCTTCGAACGCCATCCGGAGATCGCCGAAGAATTCAACCCGACCGAGCAGGATTGGTGGGCCCAGGGGCATCGCGATTACGTGAACGACAACTCCGCGGGTGACACCGACCAGATCGCGGCCGGCTGCGGCGACCTCTTCCTCTATTACCTGCACAGCCAGCTGACCTTCGACTGGGCGACGGTGTGCCGAGCGGGCGGCGCCGCGCTGGGGGCGACCTATCAGTCGTTGGCCGGCTACAGCCCGCAGCAGGGCTTCAGCGAGTTCGTGACGGCGCTAGCCACCATCGATCAGGGCGGCACGCTGGCCCTCCCGGCATCGGGAAATCCCTTCCCAATCAAGACCTAATAGGGCAGCTCGTCCTCTTCCATCCCAAAGTGATGGCCGACCTCGTGGCGCATGGTCTCGCGGACCTGTTCGGCCAGTTCCCGCTCGTCGGCGACGATGTTTTCGTGGTTGCGCTGGTAGAGGACGATGCGCTCCGGCAAGCCATGCTCGAGCACGGTGGCCCCCTCGTAGAGCCCGAGCAAGTCGGGATCTTCGCCCTCGCGGACGGCATCCAGGTCGGGCAGATCGTCGACGACGATCATGGTGTTGGTCAGCTGCGCCTGGAAGGTCTCGGGGATGGCGGCGAGCGCCACCTCGGCCATGCGGGTGAAGCGATCGCGCTTGACGCGGTAGGGGACAAGGAAGAGATCCGGCTCTAGCTCCGCGGCCCGCGCAAACGCCGCCGCCGCGTCCTTGTGGCCGAGCCAGACCTCGAGCCGGCCAAGGAGATTCCAGGTTGCCGCGTCCTCATCGCGTGTGAGCGCCTGCTGCGCATAGTCAGCCGCAGCCGGCATGTCACCGGTGCGGTAGGCGATGCGCGCCGCGAGCCGGAGCCATCCGGAATCCACTGGCTGCCGCAGTGACTGTAGCTCCCCGAGCGCCTCCGAAAACCTTTCGGCAATCGTGTCGATCGCACCGTCCGCGTCACCGTCGCGAGCCTGTTGTAAGGCCTTGACGACCCGGTCTCGAAGCCCCGGCCGGCCGCCGCCCAACCAACGGCTAAGCGGCATGCGACACCCAAGCGACGGCCTGCAAGCCTGCCTCTGGGACCTCGTTACACCGGCAATGGGCCAGCAGACGACGATGAACGCCCACGACTTTCAGAACCACGTGTTGAAGCGCCTGACCGCGCTGCGCCCGGGTTGGACGGTCAAGAAAGGGCCGGAGCCGTTTCAGCTGATCATCCGGCGGGTCCAGGAAAGCGACCTGCGATTCAACCTCGATAGCTTCTATCAGCAGTACCGCGAACAACCGTCGGCGCTCGACCGGCTCTTTGCCGCCCGGCTGCGCCGGCTCGACCAGGAGTGCGACAGCGAGGCCGCCTTCGGGGCGCCGCTGATCCTTCCCGTCCTGCGCCCGGCGAGCTTCCTCGAGTCGGCCGGCGGCCCGGTCGTCTACCGCCGGATGCTCGGCGACATGGTCGTCACCTACGCCGCCCATTACGCGCAGGGCATGCGCTACTTGCTGCCCCAGGACCTGACGGCGTGGAACGTCGGTCGCGACCATGTCGAGGTGATCGCACTGACCAACCTGGCCTTGATGTTCCGTAACGGCATGAAGTTCACCGGTCTCGAAACCGACAAGAACGGGCGGGCCCAGATGCTGATGCTGAGCTACGTCGACGCCCGGCCGTACGGCGCGGCGCTGATGCTGCTGCCCGAAGTCTGGGCCTGGCTGGAAGAGATGCTGGAGGACGTGCCGGTGGTCGGCGTTCCCGAGCGGGGTTCGCTGATCGCGGCCGGCGAGCGTGCCCAGTTGATGGGCCGGTTGCAGCACGACGTCCAGGAACGGCACCGCGAGGCCGCGTTCCCGGTATCCGACCACCTGTACTGCGTCGAGAACGGCCGCATCCGGCAGTACGCCCGCTGACCGGCCGACGCCTCGCCGACCGCTTCTAGGGATACCCACCATATCCGGGGGACGGATCGACGTGTTCCCGCGGACGGAGGAGCACGGCAAGGATCAGCCCGGTCCCAAAGCCACCCACGTGGGCAAAGAATGCGACCCCCCCACCAATCGCCCCGATGTTCAGAAACGCGTTGAGCGCCTGCAGCGCGATCCAGTAGCCGATGAAGACGTATGCGGGCAACGTGAAAATGAAAAACGGGACGACGAACGTGAGGATGCGCGCGCGCGGGTAGTAGAGGACGTAGGCAGCCAGCAGGCCGGAGATGGCGCCGCTCGCTCCAAGCATCGGGATCGTAGAGTCGGGCGTGATGAAGATCTGGAGAAGGCTCCCGGCGAGCCCCGAAGCGAAATAGACGACCAGGAACTTCAGTTCCCCAAGCTTGTCTTCGACATTATTGCCAAAGATCCATAGGAAGAGCATGTTGCCGCCGACGTGCAGCAGACTGGCGTGCAGAAACATCGAGGTGATCAACGTGCCAAGGTGCCGTCCCGCGGTGATATCCGCCGGGATGACGGCATATTGCGCGATCGCATTCTCGTTCATCACCGGGTTCTGGGCGAGGTAGAAGTAGACGCCGAAGTTGATCAGGATCAGCCCCCAGGTGAGCAGAGCTCGGCGGCGCGGCGGATTGTAGTCGCGGATGGGGAGCATGCGGGTAAGGCGATTCTATGGAGTGCGCCGCCTCTCCCGTCCCGACCGCGCCCTGAGCTTGTTACCCAGCCGTCACGGCATTGTCGCCCCACACCGACTCGACCCGATGGGCGTGTTAACAAACCGCTGATAGCCTCACAGCGTCGTGCCCGAGACGCGCGCCCTTTTTTCACGCCGGTACAGCCGGCGATCCTTCCTCGATCGGGGCCTGCGCCTCGGCGTTAGTGTTGGTGGTGGCGTCGCCCTGGCATCGTTGCTCGATGCTTGTGCGACGGGATCGAGCGGGATCGCCCCGACGCCGCCGCCCGGCGCCACCGTCATCCGGGCCCTGCTCTTCGACCAGGTTGGCTACGACCCCACCGTCCTGCAAACCCTGGCCGACAAGTTCCGCAGCTTGCATGACAACAAGATCTTTGTGTCGATCGAGACCGCCCACTACCGTGAGCTGTACGAAAGTATCCTGGCAGCCGGACTCTCGAAACCGTCCCCCTACGACGTCGTCGCGCTCGACCAGGTCTGGGTGCCAGAGTTCGCGAGTCGCAAGCAGCTGCTGAGCCTCAAAGACCAGATCCCGGATGATGCCCGCTCCGACCTGCTGCCGAGCCTGCTCGATGCGTTTTCCTATCAGGGCACGACGTGGGCGATGCCCCAGGTCCTGAACGTACAGAGCCTCTACTACAACAAGACCCAGCTGCAGGCGGCGGGCTTCGCCAATCCGCCCAAGACACTCGAGGACTGGTACACGCAGATGACCGCGATCCGTGGCCACCTCACGCCCTTCGTCGATTCGTGGGCGCAGGATGAGAGCCTGGCGTCGGACTTCGTCCGGCTCACGGCACAATTCGGCGGCGATCTCTTTGATCCGAGCGGGAAGCCACAGCTCCAGCAGCAGCCGGCCCAGCGTGCCGCGGCCTTCATGCGACAGCTGATCGACGAAAAACTCATCGCGACGGAGAGTGCCGCGAGCACCGAGCCCGACGCGATGCGCGCCTTCCTCGCCGGCGGCGTGGCCTTCAATACCAACTGGAACTTCGTCTGGGGGGCGATGAACGATGCGACCTACTCGCGCATCCTCGGACAGGGTGCGGTCGCGCCCATCCCGGCGGCGGCCTCGACCGGGAAGGCGGCGGCCTCCGTCAGCGGCTTCCTGGGCCTGGGCGTGCTGGCCAACAGTGCGCATGCAGAGCTGGCGGTCGAGTGGCTGCGCTACCTGACCAGTCCGGAGGTTCAGGCCCCGCAGACGGCCGAGCTGCCGATCTGGACCTCGCTACAGAATTCACCCGGGATGCGCAGCGCCAATCCGCAAATCGACGTTTTCCTGACCAACCTGGCGAACGCCAGGCCCCGTCCCAAGCTGATCCACTACGTCGAGGCATCGGCCGTCCTGCAGCGCCACCTTCACGACCTGGTGCTGGGCACCGTCAGCGCGTCGCGCGCGTTAGCCGACGCGCAGACGGATCTCGTCGCCCTCCAGGCGCGCTTTAGCGGCTAACCGCCTCTCGTCGGCCTACGATGAGAGCGGGATGCCATCGGATGTCATTGGCTATCGGTTTGGCCTAGTTGAGGCCGTCCTCCTCCTGCTGTTGCTCCTCCTGGCGTTTGGTGCAATCACTGTGATCGCCCGGGACCGGTGGCTCGCCCTCGGCCAGACCGAATCCCTGCTGGCCCGCCTGGCTGCTTCCAGCGTGCTGGCCTCAATCGCAGTCGGCGGGCTGAGCAGCCTCGTCGTCAACCTGCTGCAGGCAAGCGTCTTCTCGGACACCACACTCTCTGCCTCTACCGCGCGGGGCCAGGCGCTGCTGGGGATCGGGCTCGCGTTGGCGGTCACGATCGTCGGCATCATCCGGATCGAGACCTACCACCGGCGCTTCGTGAGTCCGCCGGTCCCGGAAGAGGACGCCGACTGGAAGGTCGAGCCGCCGGAGGTCGCCGGCCGCCGCTAAGAGGTTGTCGGCGAGGAGTTGACGATGATCTGTGAGGCTGGGATCTCGCCGTCCAGCAGGTTCCAGGCCGTCAGGATCTGGAGATAGGTGCCGTCCTGGTAGATCGCCATCATCGCCTGCTGCATCGCGTTGAGCAGCTCGCCATTCTTGGGATCCACCGCGATGCCCTCGGGATTGGTTTTGAAAGGCGGCCCCGCGAGCTCCAGCTGGTCCGGCGTCTGTTTCACGAAGTAGGCAGCCACCGGCGAGTCATCGAGCGCGGCGTCGACGCCCCGCTGCTTCAGGATGAGCACCGCCTGCAGATCGGTTGGAAAGACCATCTTCTTGATGGGCGTGGCCTTGCAGATCCCGCCATTGGCCTCGTCCACCGTGTTCTCTTCCGGACTCTGGACCTGGACCGCGACCTTTTTCCCACAGAGGTCGTTGATGCTGCCGATCGCTGATCCGTCGCCCTTGCGAACCAGGATCGCCTGCCCGGCGCGGAAGTAGGCGACCAGCGCCACCTGGCGTTGCAGGTCGGGCGTGATCTGCAACGCCGAGATGATCGCATCGCCCTTCTTGGCGAGCAGCGCCCCGACGAGTTGCGGCGAGTTGGTCGTCTGGAAGCTGGCCGCAAGGCCCATCTTGGCGGCGATCGCTTTGGCGACGTCGATGTCGAAGCCGACGGCGTGCTGGGTGGAGGGGTCGATCGACTCCTGCGGCGGGTAGGTGGTATCGGAGAGGAAGGTCAGGGTTCCCGGCCGGACCAGGTTCGTCGGGGGAGTAATGGTCGGGGGCGTCGGGCTGGCAATGGCGAGCGCTGAGGTCGACGGCGTCGCCTTGGCGATCCCGGAACTCGGGATAGCGCAGCTACTGAGGGTGAGGGCGAGTAGGGTGCTCAGCGCCAGGCGACCGATGGACGCGCGTGTCATCTCCCCGCTTCTCGCCCCCGCGGGGTTATGGTCTTGGCCAAAATCAGCGACCCAATTCTACGTCGGGGGCGGGGTTCCGGCATGGGTAACATGGGCGCAGCCTTGTCAGTCACGATCGACGGCCAGTCGCTTCGCCCCGCGGATGTGGTGGCCGTCGCGCGCCACGGCGAGCGGGTCACGCTCGGTCCGGCAGCCAAAGCCAGGCTGGCGTCGGCGCGGACGCTCGTCGATCGCCTCGTGAGCGAGGATCGAGTCGTTTACGGGCTGACGACGGGCGTCGGGGCGCTGAAGAATGTCCGCATCCCTCCCGCCGATACCCGGCAGCTGCAGCGAAACCTGATGATGAGCCATGCCGTCGGCGTCGGGCCGCCGCTTCCGGAGGAGTTGGTGCGCGCCGGCATCCTGGTTCGGGTCAACCAGTTCTGCCAGGGGACTTCGGGCGTCAGTCCCGCGGTCGCCGATCGCCTGGTCGACCTGCTGAACCACGACATCTGCCCGTGGGTGCCCGAGACCGGTTCCCTCGGCGCCAGTGGCGACCTGGCGCCATCGGCGCATGTGGGCCTGGTGCTGATCGGCGAAGGCGACGTGCTGTGGAAAGGCGAACGGCGGAGTGGCGCTGAGGCGCTTCACGCCGCAGGAATCCAGCCGGTCGAACTGCAGGCGAAGGACGCGCTCAGCGTGCTCAACGGAACGCATTTCATGACTGGGGCAGCCAGTTTGCTGTTGCAGGATGCGAAGCGGTTGCTGTTGACCGCGGACGTGGTGGCGGCGCTCAGCGTGGAGGCGCTGCGCGGCTCGCGGACGGCCTTCGATCCCCGGATCCACGCGGTGCGACCGCATCCCGGCCAGGTGGCATCAGCGGCCCGCATCTTCGCCCTGACCGAAGGCAGCGGGATCGCCGAGTCGCACGTGCTCTGCGACCGCGTCCAGGATGCGTACTCCCTGCGCTGCGCGGCCCAGGTGCATGGCGCCTGCGCCGACGCCGTCGACTACCTGCGTCGCGTCCTCGACGTCGAGCTCAACGCCGGCACCGACAATCCGCTGGTGTTCGCCGACGACGAGGCGGTGCTTTCCGGTGGCAACTTCCATGGTGAGCCGCTGGCGCTCGCACTCGATACCGCGAGTATCGCGCTCAGCGAACTCGGCAGCATCTCCGAGCGGCGTCTCTTCCGCATGCTGACCGGCTTCCTCTCGGAGCTCCCGCCGTTTCTGACACGCCACTCCGGCCTCGACTCGGGCTACATGCTTCTGCAGTACACGGCGGCCGCGCTCGTCACCGACAACCAGCTGCTTTCGACGCCGGCCAGCGTTCACTCGCTCCCAACCTCGGCCGACCAGGAAGATCACAACAGCATGGGCTGGCACAGCGCCCAGCGCGCGCGCCAGGTCGCCATCAATACGCAAACCATCCTCGCGCTCGAGGCGCTCGGGGCCGCGCAGGGGATCGACCTGCTGGCGCCGCTCAAGCCGGGTCGTCTCACCGGCGCTGCGCATGCCGCGATCCGAGCCAAGGTGCCTTACCTCGACCACGACCGCGTGCTCGAGCCCGAGATCCGCGCGGCTGTCGATCTGATTCGCAGCGGCGCAGTGGCAGAGCTGGCGCCAGCATGAGCGTTGCCACCCCGATTCGTGCCGCACGGGGTACCCAGCTCAGCACCCGTGGCTGGCAGCAGGAGGCGGCGCTGCGAATGCTGTGCAACAACCTCGATCCCGAAGTTGCCGAACGGCCAGAGGACCTCGTCGTGTATGGCGGCACCGGCAAAGCGGCACGGGACTGGCCGTCGTTTCATGCGATCGTCGCGGCACTGCGCCGTCTCAAGGACGACGAAACGTTGCTGGTGCAATCCGGGAAAGCGGTAGGCATCTTTCGAACCCACGAGTACGCCCCGCGGGTGCTGCTTGCCAACAGCCTGCTGGTTCCGCGCTGGGCGACCTGGGAACACTTCTGGGAGCTCGAGCGGCTGGGCCTGATCATGTACGGGCAGATGACGGCCGGCAGCTGGATCTACATCGGCAGCCAGGGTATCCTGCAGGGAACCTACGAAACCTTCGGCGCGCTGGCCGCCAAGAAATTCGAGGGCAGCTTGCGGGGCCGAATCGTGCTCACCAGCGGGCTCGGTGGCATGGGCGGCGCGCAACCGCTCGCGGTGACGATGCACGAGGGCGTTGCCCTGTGCGTCGAAGTGGATGCGGCGCGAATCGAGCGCCGCCTCAAGACGCGCTACCTCGACCGGGCGACGGCAAATCTCGACGAGGCGGTCACCTGGGCCGAGGAGGCCCGGCAGATCAAGGCATCGATGTCGATCGGCCTGGTCGGCAACGCGGCCGAGGTCTATGCGGAGCTCCTGCGTCGCGGCTTCGTGCCCGATGTCGTGACCGACCAGACGTCCGCGCATGATCCCTTGCGCGGCTACATCCCGGCGCCGCTCAGTGTCGACGAGGCCAACGACCTGCGTGCGCGCGATCCCCAGGAATACCTCGAGATGGTGAAGCATTCGGTGCGCGAGCACGTCGGCGCCATGCTGGCGTTCCAGCGGAAGGGGGTCGAGACCTTCGACTACGGCAACAACTTGCGTGGTCTCGCACTCGACGCGGGTGTCACGGATGCTTTCGAAATCCCGGGCTTCGTGCCCGCTTACATCCGGCCGCTGTTTTCCGAAGGTAAGGGCCCATTCCGCTGGGTCGCGCTCAGCGGCGATCCACACGACATCTATCGCACCGACCGCGCGGTCATGGAGACCCTGCCCGACAACGAGCACGTTCACCGCTGGCTGCGGTTGGCACGGGAGCGCGTCCAGTTCCAGGGCCTCCCGGCTCGAATCTGCTGGCTCGGTTACGGCGAGCGAGCGAAGGTCGGCCTGCGTTTCAACGAGATGGTGAAATCCGGTGAACTGGGCGCGCCGATCGTGATCGGGCGCGATCACCTCGATGCCGGCTCGGTGGCGTCGCCCTACCGTGAGACCGAGGCGATGCGCGACGGCAGTGACGCGATCGCGGACTGGCCGATCCTCAACGCGCTGGTGAACACGGCGTCCGGTGCGAGCTGGGTATCGGTGCACCATGGAGGCGGTGTTGGCATGGGAAACTCCATCCACGCCGGCATGGTGGTCGTCGCCGACGGCACGGCGGCAATGGCAAACCGTTTGGAGCGCGTGCTGACGACGGATCCGGGGATGGGCGTGATCCGTCACGCCGACGCGGGCTACGAGGTCGCCGTGGAGTTCGCCAGCCGGCACGGTATCGACCGGGCCACTTGATCCGCGCCGACTTCGCCCTTCGCCACGCCGGTCAGCTGGCGACCATGGTGCCGGTGACGGACGATCGGCTCGGGCGAATCCGAGACGGCGCCCTGGCGGCATACGAGGGACGCGTGGTCTGGATCGGCCCGGACCGCGACCTCGAGTCGCAGGTGACGCTCGACGGGGACCTTCTCGATGCCCGGGGGGCATGCGTCATCCCGGGCCTCGTCGATGCGCATACGCACCCGGTGTTCGCCGGCTCGCGCGCCGATGAGTTCGCGGATCGGCTGAGTGGTGTCCCCTACCAGGCGCAGCAGTCGGGTGAGCGTGGGATCGCTCGAACGGTACGGTCAACCCGCGAGACCGATGAACCGACGCTACTCGACCTCGCGCAGGGCCGAGCCAACCGTTTCCTCGCCAACGGCACGACCACGATCGAGGCGAAAACCGGCTACGGTCTCGACCTCGACAACGAGGCGAAGTCGCTCGACGTCCTGCGGCAGTTGGCAAGCCGGACTCGCTTGCGCGTCGTGCCGACCTTCCTCGGGGCCCACGTGCCGCCTTCCGGCATCGATCGCGATGCCTATGTCCGGTCGCTGATCGACGAAATGCTGCCGGCCTTCAGGCCATGGGCGGTCTTCTGTGATGCGTGGTGCGAGGCGCCGGCCTTCACGGCAAGCGAAACCCGCGCCATCCTGACGCGAGCACGAACACTCGGGTACGGACTACGTGTGCACGCGGCGCAGCTGGCGCCTGGAGAAGGTCCCGATATTGCAGCGGAGCTGAAGGCCAGTAGCGCCGACCACCTCGAGTTCGCGACGCCGATGCAAATCAACGCGCTCGCCCGGGCGGGAACGGTGGCGGTGCTGTGCCCTGGGGCCAACTTCACCACCCACGGCCCGCGACCCCCGATCGAGGCGATGCGGCAGGCGAACCTGCCGATCGCGATCGCCTCCGATCTCAACCCGGGGACCTCGAACTCCGAAAGCCTGCCGCATGCGATGAGCCTGGCGTGTGTCGGATGGGGCATGACGCCGGTCGAGGTTCTGGTCGGCGCGACGGTGCAAGCGGCTCACTCCCTCAGGCTCGAGGGTGTCGCCGGCTGTCTGCGAGTTGGCAGCTTCGCCGATTGCGCGATCCTCGACGTCGAAACTCCTGAAGCCATTCCCTACTATGTCGGCGTGAATCGCGT
>Ga0307478_10001722_pt1 | contig 18321 bp, 12 predicted proteins | sample atmos_gasesECM4C_2_FD_203713 | JGI IMG/M metagenome (GOLD analysis project Ga0307478, IMG submission 203713) | Hardwood forest soil microbial communities from Morgan-Monroe State Forest, Indiana, United States - atmos_gasesECM4C_05 | ecosystem: Environmental > Terrestrial > Soil > Temperate... | reverse complement strand
GCTGTGAATGTCGTAGAAAATAATGGGTTTACCAAAACTCGGAGCTTCCGCAAGGCGTACGTTGCGAGGAATCACGCTTTGAAAAACCTGAGTTCCAAAGAAACTGCGCAAATCCGTGGCAACCTGCCTAGAGAGGGTTGTGCGTTCATCGTACATCGTCAGCAATATGCCTTCGACTTCCAGGTTCGGATTCAGTGTTCGCCGAATGCGCATCAGGGTATCTAGGAGTTCGGATACGCCTTCCAGGGCAAGATATTCGCACTGGATCGGAACGAGCACAGCGTCTGCTGCAACGAGTGAGTTCAGAGTCAGCAAATCCAAAGCTGGCGGACAATCCAGAATGATAAAGTGATATTTTTCGCCGAGTGATTTTAGCGCCGCTTGCAACCTATACTCACGACTTTCCGCTGAAACGAGCTCTACGGCGGCGCCGGCGAGATTTTTGTCGGCGGGGACGACATCTAAGTGATCTACTTGCGATTTTTGGACGATTCTATCGAAGGGCTCGTTGAGTATCAAGGAGTGGTATAGCGTTCGGCGAGCGGGATCCTTGGCAAATCCGATAGCAGCGGTGGCGTTGGCCTGGGAATCGCAGTCGACGAGAAGCGTGGGTTGCTCAGCAGCGGCGAGGCAGGCGGCTAAATTCACCGCGGTGGTGGTCTTCCCCACTCCCCCTTTTTGGTTAGCAATGGCGATGATGCGAGCCAAACAGGTCCCCCGCGAGCGAAATCTAACAAAGTGCCGAAGAAGTTGCAAGATGTTTCACGTGGAACATCCGCATGTCAGTGGAAGACTCGCCCGGCACGGAGAATCGTTCCACGTGGAACAGCCCGTCCTGCTTGGTCTCCGAACCGTAGCTACTGGCGGCGACAATTTCGGACAGACAGTTCACTTGGAACATCTTGGTTTGCGGTGCAAACTCGTTTGTGGCGATCCCCGTTTGGAGAACTGGGCCGGAACTGGGTTTCGGATCTATTCCTATGGGGCGCTCACGCTAAGTACGTGAGTATGGGACAGACGATATGTTCCACGTGGAACGTGAGAGAGGGCCACACCGAGAGGATGAAAGGGGTTGAAAGCAGGATCATTTGTTTATTTTCTCTCTTCTAGCCGGGGATGCCCGCAGCTTGAGGTTTCCGCGAACCAACGAGAAGGAGGCGTCGCAGTGACTGGGGGATTTGAACGGGCTCGCGCCAGTCCCAGCAAGGGATTTTCTGAATTTCGGGGAGGTCGCGGGCACCGATCCAGAGGATAACTTGTTTCGTTGCAAGTTGATCCGAGAGTGCCCATTCCAGAAAGGGAACAAATTCCCCAAGCGCGCGGGAGCACACGAAATCCAGGGGAGCGACTTCCTCGCCCAGCTCTTCGTATCGACGCACAAGCACCTGGGTGTCTCTAAGTTCAAGTTCACGAATGACTTCCGCAAGAAAAGCGGCTTTTTTTAGGTTCGATTCGATCAGAATAGCTTGTAAATCCGGGCGCATGATCTTGAGTGGAAGGCCGGGAAAACCGGCCCCGGAGCCGACGTCGGCGAGCCGACCGTTTTCCACCGGCACGACCGAGGCGGCGTACATCGACTCGCAAAAATGACGATAAAGTATCTCCCGTGGGTCGCGAATGGCAGTCAAATTTATCTTCTCGTTCCAGGTCAGTAGAATCTTGATATATTGCTGAATTTGAAGCACTTGCTGATCACCGAGGGTGATTTGAAATTCGCCAAGAGCGCGGCGGACATCTTCCGGCGAAGGGAGGGCTGGGGTTAGTGTCTGCATAAAAGTAAATCTACTGATTCTAGGGAGCTATTCTCCTCCTTCCACCGCACTCCCAGGCGCGGCCGCTAGGTACTTGGGGCCGGCCACCCCCGCGACCATATCCAGAGCGCTGTGCCAGAAAATCACCGGGACCAGACTATCGTACGCGATTCTGGCCATTCCCAGCACTGTTCCGACGAGCAGTGTTCCAACTAAGCCGCCACGGCCCTGATAGAGGTGGGCCAGCCCAAACATCACGGATGAAACCAGGACAACGGCCCAAGCCGGGAGTCCTACTCGGACCAGAACCGCCATCGTAAACCCGCGATAGAGAAACTCCTCGCAAATTCCCGCTGTGGTTGCGAGCGCCAGATACGGAAGCAACTCGACCGTTGTCTGGGGAAAGATCCGCTGGGCGATGGCAACAAGCGGTCCGCGCTTCTCGATCGGAATCTTTCCCACACGACGGAGATTGAGCCACTGAAACGTGCCAATGGCAACAGCGCCGACGATCCCGACAATAAGCAGCCTGCTGCGGCCGGGCATGGCCAAGCCGAGTTGCGCCGCGGTGTACCCGTGGATCCAGCCGCGCCACGCCACAAGAGCGGTCATAGCCCACTGGAACGCAATCGTGGAAGCGTAAAGGGTGAGCCGCTCCACGGTGCCGACCTGCGGTTGGCCGAGCAACTTCTTCATCTTCACGCGACCACGCCACGGCAAGATCACCGTAAGAAGAAAAAAAATCAGAGCGATGTCCCAAGGCATGCGCCGATAAGAACACTTTCGGTGTGGTCGCGCAAGCGATGAAAGTCCGGTGTGGTGGATAAGTTTCCGATGATCTACGATTCGTTAATTTACTGGATAGGAATCATAAAGTGCATGGATGCGGTCCTGCTTTGGAGGTGCATGGCAGATTGAATCCGTGCGCTGCGCCTGTTTCCGGACTTCCTAACGCCGTCATGGTCGGCGCTTGCGAGTCCTTCTCAAAGACAATTTCGGAATCATCGGTTAGGAATACGTGTGACTAATTCAGTGGACGGCAGGTCAGCTCGGCGTTATCATGCGCCCGCGCCAGTCTTCCTGACACGGGAATGTCCGGCCGCACTCACTGGCAGCTCGCGTGGTAGGTCTGCCGAAGAAAGCGACTCACCCAACCAACCCGGGAGTGTGAATCATGCATCGCCGTGCCGCTTCCACGTTTTGTGCCGTTTCTGCTCTAGTTTTCCTGTTGCTACTTACAGCGCCAGTTTTTCTCAAAGCCCAGACGTCTGTTCCTCCCATTCCGGCGAACCATGTTCGCATTCATTACTTTCGCCCCGACGGCAACTATCTGGGATGGACTGTCTACGCTTTCGGTGACACCACCGAAGACACTTCGAACTTCAACGGCGGGCCGGTAAAGGTGACGGGGCAGGACCGTTTCGGCGCGTTCTTCGATGTGGGCGTCACGTCGACTGCCCAGAACGTCGGCATCATCATTCACCGGGGCAACACCAAAGACCCCGGGCCCAACGAATTCATCGATCCGGCAACTCAGGGCAACGAGTACTGGCAGCTCTCCGGCGGCAACGTCCTCAACACAACCGAGCCTCCCACGATCCAGCAAACGGATCCGCCGATTCCCGCGGGCAAGGCACGCATTCATTATCATCGGCCCGACAATGACTATGCGAACTGGAATCTCTATCCCTTTTTCGCGACCACCGATCCGAACAGCGACTTTTGCAGCACCAACGACTACGTAAGCGCTTACGACACCTACGGCGCTTACTACGACGTGGGAGTTGATCCCACAAAGTTCAGCGGCCTGCTGGGATTCATCATTCACAACTGCGGCATTAAGGACCCTGGCCCGGATATGCACCTCGAACTGACGCAGAATATCGAGGCGTGGGTGCTCTCAGGCAGCTCGACCGTCTACCTTACCCAGCCGCCGACCGAGTTCACCACGGAGCCGCCAATTCCAGCGAACAAGGCTCGAATCCATTATTTCCGTCCCGATTCGAACTATGCTTCGTGGACCGTCTACGCCTTCGGCGACACCACCGAAGATACTTCCAATTTCAACGGCGGTCCGGTCTTTGTGACTGGATACGACACGTACGGCGCGTTTTATGACGTTGGGCTCACGCCAAATCCACACGACCTTGGCTTCATCGTTCACAATATTTCGCTGGGCATCAAGGACCCGGGGCCGGACATGCACTTGAATGTTGCGCAATTCAACGAAGCCTGGGTGATATCCGGCGATGCTCAGGTTTTCACGACCCAGCCGACCGCGGCGCAATTGCTGGACGCGGTATTTTTCAAGCAGCAGGCGTTTTGGATCGATCGTGCGACGGTGGCGATCCCGAGCCAATTCCTACAGTCTGGGTTCACCTATCTTCTGAACTACGACCCGAACGCGAATTTGCAGTTGACCTCGACCGGGGTGACGGGAGGCACCAGCATTGCGCTCACTCCGTTTGCGGGTGGTTTCACACCCGCCGAGCAAGCGCAGTTCCCGCAGCTTTCTGGCTATGCCATCCTGCACCTGCCGGACAACACCAGCGGTACGCTCCTTGCGGCTGTTCTGAAGGGTCAAGTCGCGGTGTCCGCCACGGCGAGCGATGGCACGCTTAAGTACGTCACGAGCGTGCAGACCGCGGGCGTGCTCGATGATCTTTTTACTTTCGCCGGCAAGCTCGGTGTCGTCTTCCATAACAGGGAGAAGGAAGATTCGCGCGAAGCCCGCGCCTGCGATGCGGATGGGGAGATCCTGACCCGCGTGTGGGCCCCGACGGCGCAGTCCTTGAATCTCCAGCTATTCCAGCACGCTGCCGATGCCGCGCCGGCGCAAGTCACTGCAATGCATGAGAACAACGGCGTGTGGAGCGCCTGCCTAGACGAAAGTTGGAGGAACAAGTACTACTTGTTCGACGTTCGCGTCTATGTGCCGAGCCAGCGCGCCATCGTGGAGAACATCGTCACCGATCCCTACTCGGTGGACCTGGCGCTAAACGGCGTAAAGAGCCGCATTACCGATCTCGACGATCCGAACAGCGAGCCCGAAGGCTGGGAAGAGTCGCGTTCGCCTTCGCTCGCCAACGTAAACGATCTCAGCATCTACGAGCTGCACATCCGCGATTTCAGTGCCAATGACATGACCGTGCCGCCGCCCTATCGTGGAACGTACCTGGCCTTCGCCGAGCGCAGCACCAACGGCATGAGACACCTTGAAGCACTTGGCGATGCGGGTCTCAAAGCCGTGCACCTTCTGCCCAGCTTTCACTTCGCCAGCATTAACGAGGATAAGACCACCTGGCAAACCATTCCCGACCTGAGCCTTTTCCCGCCGGATGGCACAGCGCAGCAGGCCGCGGTGGCGGCGATCCAGAACACGGATGCGTTCAACTGGGGCTATGACCCGGTCCACTTTTTCGCACCGGAAGGCGCGTATGCCCTCAACCCGGACAATCGCGTGCGGGAGTACCGGGAGATGGTCAAAGGCCTCCACCGCGCCGGTCTTCGCGTGATTCAGGATGTCGTATTCAATCACACGAATGCCATCGGCGAGAATCCCAACGCCGTGCTCGACGAGGTCGTGCCGGGCTACTACAACCGCCTCGATGCCGACGGCAATCAGTTATCCGGTAGCTGCTGCCCGGACACCGCCCCGGAGCACAAAATGATGGGCAAGCTCATCGTTGACGCCGTCGTGCTGAATGCGAAGAAGTACAAGATCGACGGTTTTCGTTTCGATCTGATGAGCTTTCTCTTCGTCTCCAACATGCAGCAGATCAAAGACGCGCTCAGAAAGCTTACGCTCGAAAAGGATGGCGTGGATGGCAGCAAGATTTATCTCTACGGCGAGGGTTTCGATTTCGGCGAGGTGGCCAACAACGCGCTGGGAGTCAATGCCAGCCAGAAAAATCTCTTCGGCAGCGGCATCGGCACATTCAATGACCGCATGCGCGACGGCATCCGCGGCGGCAGCCCGTTCACGGATGAGCGTGTTCAGGGCTTCGCTACCGGCCTCTTTACCGACTCCAGCAGTTTCACGAATCTTAGCACGGCGCCTCCCGCTCAATTAGGCACGCTGCTCGAGTATACCGATTGGATCGAAGTCGGCCTCGCGGGCAATCTGCGCGATTGGACTTTCACCGACCACACGGGCACGACGGTGACGGGCGCACAGGTGAATTACAACGGCCAGCCGGCCGGCTACACCGCGAGCCCCGTCGAGGACATCGACTATTGCTCGGTGCACGATAACCAGACGCTCTTCGATGCCGTGCAACTGAAATCGTCTGCGGCCGACGACGTGCACGCGCGCGAGCGCCGCCAGGTCCTCGCGATGAGCCTGGTCGCGCTCGGCCAAGGCGTGCCTTTTTTCCTTGCCGGCGACGACCTGCTTCGATCCAAGGACATGGACAACAATAGCTACAACTCCGGCGACTGGTTCAACAAGCTGGACTTCAGCTATCAGTCCGACAACTGGGGAACCGGATTACCGATCGCCAGCCAAAATCAGGGCAATTGGCCAATCATGCAGCCGCTACTTGCGAATCCCGCGCTCACTCCGCAGCCCTCGGACATTGCGCATGCCCGGGACGCTTTCCGAGAATTCCTGGAGATCCGCGGCACCTCCGGCCTTTTCCGCATGCACACCCTCGCCGAAGTGCAAGCAAACCTGCATTTCTTAAACGCGGGCCCCAGCCAGACACCCGGCCTCATCGTGATGAAGCTCGACGCCAACGGCGGCGACTTCGGCCGCTATCAGCACATCATCGTGGTCTTCAACGCCACGAACGCTCCAGTGTCGTTCGAGAATTCCACGTTAATTGGGTTGGAATTGCATTTGCATCCGGTTCAACAGAATTCCGCCGACCCGATCGTCGGCCAATCGTCGTTCGACTCCCAGAGGGGTACACTCGTCGTGCCAGCACTGACAACGGCCGTCTTCGTGACGCGCCAGCCGTAGCCAGTTAGAGGATCAGGAGACAAGGCTCGGTACGAGCACGGTTCATTGCAAAAACTTCTTCAGGCGGCTTACCACCTATCTTCGGGCTAGCGCGGCCAAAGCCACCCAAAGGTGCCTGCAGTCAGCAGTCCGTAGACGAGCCCATCAAATACTTCCTTAAGGGTCATACCCCAAGGCTGGCCCCTCCAGATGCCGTTGCTCAGGTGTCCCAGGCCGTAAGCGAGGAAGGCCGCAGTACCTGCAACGCGGAAGACGGCCAGATAGTGGGTGCCGGGCGCAACCGTGTGCCCCGTGAGGTATGCGACGAAGAAGCCGATGACGAGGCAATACGCAAACCACAACCCGAGGAACTTTGGCATAACGGGCGGGCCGCTGGGGAACACCGTAAGCATCCCCACCGGCCCTTGCTTGAATTTTTCGATCGCGGCGGGGGACTTCATTTCCTTGTGGGTGCAATGGGGAAAATGATAGAGACCCCGCTTTAAGCCTGCGGAGCGCAAGGCCGCAAGAAGCTTGTCCTCGTCGGGGAGCTGCTGATAGTCGCTGCGGTGGTATGGCAGCAGCATGTACATGATGGAGCTGGCGAGGAAGACGACGATGGCTGACAGAACAATCGGGAGCCAAAGAGCGGCGAGGGAAACCATTGACAGCCTCCTTAGGGTGGGTGGAAGGCCAAGATTCTCTGCGGAGGAGACTATCTCTTCATGGGAGCGATGGTCAAGAGTCTGGAGCGGGTCGCGCCTGCTCCAGAGCTTCCGACGAAGTGGGCCGTCTCGATAAAGGGAAAGATGGACTTGGTAGATGCGCCTCTGTCGAGGCTCTCCTTTTCTCCTGTTGATCGTCTAAAGGAGCGTATGCCTTCTACTAAATCGGAAGTCCTGCAGGGCACACTCGATTTGCTGGTGCTGAAGACGCTCGATTCCATGGGGCCGATGCACGGTTTCGGGATCGCCCAGCGTATCCAGCAAGTTTCCGAGGACCTGCTGCAACTGAACCAGGGAACGCTGTATCCGGCACTGCTGCGGCTGGAGCAGCGCGGCTGGATCGTTTCGAAGTGGGGCGTTTCGGAGAATAACCGCAAGGCGAAGTATTACTCCCTGACGCGGACTGGACGCAAGCAACTCGGGGAGGAAGCGGAGAGCTGGGGACGCATGTCCGCCATGATCAACCGGGTGCTAAGGACGGGCTAGCGTATGCGCGAACCGTTCCGCACGTTCGTCCACCGCCTCGGTGCCTTGTTCCGGCGCCGCCGTCTCGAAGACGAGCTGGACGAGGAACTGCGCTCGCACTTGGAGATGGGTGTTGAACTGAACCTGCGCAAAGGCATGACCGCGGAGGAGGCCCGCCGCGAGGCGCTGCGCAGCTTCGGCGGCGTCGAACAGACCAAGGAAAATTATCGCGACCAGAGAGGACTGCCAGTGATTGAGACGGCTCTAGAAGACCTCCGCTTCGGCTTCCGGATGCTCCGGCGCAATCCGGGGTTTTCCGCGCTGGCAATTCTCTGTCTGACGTTGGGGATCGGTGCGAACGCCGCGGTGTTCAGCTGGATCGAAGGGATCTTATTCCGTCCCTACCCAGCCGTAACACACCAGGAGCGGCTGCTCGCGCTCGGCGGAACGGCGCCCGGGGAGGCTCGCGGAACGCCGCTCTCGTGGCCAGATTTCCTCGACTTCGAGAGGAGTTGCACGCTGTTTGACGCATTTTTTGTAACGAAAATTATGGGGACGACGCTCAGCATTGGCGACCGCGCCGAGGTCACCACTGGAAGCATCGTATCGGCGAATTATTTTGATGCTATCGGAGTACATCCGATTCTTGGGCGAGGATTCGAGCCGGGAGAGGACACGGGGCGGAACGCTCATCCCGTGACGGTGATCAGTTATCAGTTATGGAAAGGGCGCTTTAAGGGCGATCCGCAAATCGTCGGGAAGACGCAGAGGCTCAGCGGTACGCTGCACACGATTGTGGGTGTCATGCCAGAGGGTTTTTATGGGACGTTCGTGGGCTGGGCCATCGAGTTTTGGGTTCCCGCGTCGATGGAGGAAAATTTTGAAGCGGGCGGGTACAAACTGGAGGATCGCGGCGCAAGGTGGATTGAAGCGTACGTGCGACTCAAGCCCGGCGTCAATCTGAGACAGGCGCAGGAGGAAATTTCCGCCGTGGCGGCGCGATTGGAATCCGCCTATCCGGATACCAACCGAGGCCGCGGGATCAGACTCTGGCCGTTGTGGCAAACGCCGTTCAATAACGCGGGGACTTTACTTCCCACGCTCGAAATCATGCTCGTCGTGGTCGTGTTTGTCTTGCTGATTGCGTGCGCGAACGTCGGCAATCTGCTGCTGGTGAGGTCGTTCGCGCGACGCCATGAAATGACGGTTAGGATGGCTATAGGCGCGGGTCGCGGGCGTCTCGTGAAACAGCTCGTTACGGAGGGCCTGGTGCTTTCAGCGTTTGGCGCGGTCGGCGGGCTGCTTGTTGCGCACTGGTGCCGTCACGCGCTCGTGCTGCTCTTCCCCGCGCGCGGCGGCGTGACGATGTACCTTCCGGGGGAAATCGATGGGCGAGTGCTGGCGTTGAGCGCGGGAGTTTGTCTGTTGGCGACGCTCGTTGTCGGAGTAATCCCCGCAATTCAGACGCGCAAGCTCGATCTCGCCGGCGCATTGAAAGCCGATTCGGCGGGCGTTGTCCGAGGAGCTGGAAGAGCGTGGGTGCGTTCGGGACTTGTGCTGGTTCAGGTGTCGCTGAGTTTCGTATTGCTGGTTGGAGCCGGATTGCTGCTCGAGAGCCTAGAGCGAATTCGAAATTCCAGCCCGGGTTTTTCGACGCACGGGGTGCTGGAGACGGCCGTCCCTCTGGTGTCGGCAGGATACGATGCGCCGCGCGCGCAGAGTTTCCAGGACGAGCTGCTGGAGCGCGTGAAGGCGCTGCCCGGGGTGGAGTCGGCTGCCTTTGGGCGAATGACGCCGCTGAGCTATGGAAGTTTCTCTGAGACGCCGATTGCGGTAGATGGCTATCAACCCCCGCCCGAAGAGCAGCCCATCGTGCAATACAATGAGGTGGGCCCGGACTACTTCGCGACGATGGGGATTCCCTTGGTTTCCGGGCGTGAATTCACGCGCGCGGACGACGAGAAAGCCGCTCTGGTGGCTGTCGTGAATGAAACGATGGCGGCCCAATATTGGCGCGGCAGAAATCCGATTAGCGAGCGCGTTCAGGTCAAGGGCCGTTGGATGCAGGTGATTGGTGTGGCAAAAGATTCCAAATACGAGAGCGTTCGGGAGACGCCGAAACCCTTTTTCTACGTGCCTCTGCGCCAGAATTTCTCGCGCGGGGCAGATCTGTTTATCCGCACCCCGCTGAAGGCGGAGACGATGGCGACGGCGCTGGCGCGCGAGGTCCACGCGCTGGATCCGGGCCTGGCGCTCTACGAGGTGATCACGCTGCAAGAGCAAGTGGATCGCTCGACGTCGCCGCAGATGGTGGCCGTAACGCTAGTTGGTGTTCTAGGAGGATTGGCGCTGCTCCTCGCTACCATCGGACTCTATGGCGTGATGTCTTATGCGGTGTCGCAGAGCACCCGCGAGTTGGGGCTGCGCATGGCGCTTGGAGCGGACGCATCTAATCTCTTGCGCCTGGTCATATCGCGCGGCTTGGTGTTAACGGCAGGCGGAGTGTTGCTAGGCGGCGTGGTGGCATTGGCATTGACACGATTGCTTGGGAACCTCCTATACGAGGTAAGCCCATACGACCCGCTCGCATTCGGGTCGGCATTGGCGGTGATGACGATGGCCGCACTGGCAGCATGTTTCTTGCCCGCTTGGCGCGCCACGCGGACCGATCCAGCCCGGGCATTACGGGATTAATTCTCCGCATTGGATGACGGGTGCCGGTGTGTGTTTCTGTGCGTTTGGGGCCCTTGCACTGGCACGGCCTTAGAAGATTTCCCGTGCCTACTTCCGGATGACACGCAAACCGGACATTTTCAGGCCTGGCAACGCCACGATACGTCCACCGGGACTTTGGAATAACTCTGAGGAGGATGGGCAGCACATCGCTATAATCGAGACGCATTACAGGGAGGTGCGGCTTGACCCCAACCGTGAAGCTCACGGCCATGGTCAAGGCAGCGGGTTGAGCGGCGAAGCTGAGTCCAGGGTTGCTGGATTCCGTTTTGCGCCGCTTGCCGCGGCCCACTGATCCGAACGTGCTCGTTGGGTTTGACACCAACGATGACGCGGGGGTGTATCTGCTCGGCGATGGATTGGCTCTGGTGCAGACGGTGGATTTTTTTACCCCGATCGTGGATGACCCGCATACTTTTGGGCAGATAGCGGCGTCGAATGCCCTGAGTGACGTTTACGCCATGGGCGGACGGCCGATTTCCGCGCTTTCCATCGTGGGCTTTCCCGACAAAGGCGAGCCGGAGATTCTTGAGCAGATCTTGCGCGGCGGGCTCGCGAAAATGATGGAAGCAAAATGCAGCGTCATCGGCGGGCATTCGATTCGCAACGACGATATTCAATTTGGCTACGCGGTGACGGGAGTCATCAACCCAGATCGAGTTTGGCGAAATGTGGGTGCGCGCGCGGGCGATGCATTGCTACTGACCAAAGCGATTGGTACGGGCGTGATTTCCACGGCGCTGAAGAAGGACCGGGCAGCCGCGGAGGACTTGCAAACTGCCGTCGCCTCGATGACCGAGTTAAGTCGGGCGGCTTCTGAGGCGCTGCGAGAAGTGGATGAAAAGGCTGGCACAGCACGGGCGATTCACGCCGTGACGGACATCACCGGCTTCGGTTTGCTCGGCCATGCGCGCGAAATGGCGCTCCCGGACTCCGCCCGAGGAATCGAAGCCGTCTCGCTAGAGATCGATCATTCGGCGGTCGCTTATCTGCCCGGCGCACTCGAAGCCGCGCGGGAAGGATTTCTCCCCAGCGGCCTGAAAAATAACCGCGATTTTATTGGCGACTGTACGGGTTTCGCCGAGAGTGTTCCGCAAGAATATCGGGACCTGCTCTTCGATCCGCAAACGTCGGGCGGCTTGCTCATCGCGATTTCTCCCGAATCTGCCGACGCCGCCCTCTCCGGACTACAGCATCACGGCGTCTCCGCCCGCCGCATCGGGCACGTCGTTGCCAAGAAGAATCCGCTACTCTTCATCCGCTAGAATCGCCGGTGGCGCGACGAACCGCTAAACTGAAACCATGGACACGATTACACACGGCATCGCGGGGGCCCTGATCGGAAAGGCGATGTTCCGCGGCGAGGACATGTTTCGGTCGCAGCCCATGAACCGCGGACGGATCATCACATGGTCGCTGATGCTGGGCGCGATTTTTCCGGATTCCGATGTATTACGGGACTTCTTTTCGAGCGACAAGCTGCTGATCGTCACCTGGCATCGAAGCCTCACACACTCTCTGGTGATGCTTCCGCTGTGGGCGTTGGTTTTGGCGGGGCTTACACGGGCGTTTGGGAGATGGCGAAAGTGGGAAGGGCCTTCCCTCGCGGCTCTGACGGGAATCTACGCGGCGGGAATTCTGAGCCACATCCTGCTCGACCTGGTGACCACGTTTGGAACCATGATCTGGTCGCCGCTCGCGTGGTCGCGCCCGGCATGGGACCTCGTGTTCATCGTGGATTTCACGTTGACGGCAATTTTCCTTGTGCCGCAGTTGCTCGCGTGGGTCTATGCGCACCCGGAAAAAATGAGAAGGCGCGCACTTGGCATGTGGCTGGTGTTCATGCCGGCGCCGTTTCTGATCGCCCGGATTGGTGAAGCGGCTGGCGCGTCGATATCTGGCGCGGTCGTTTTGAGCGCTCTGGTTATTTTCTCGGCGATCTTTCTGCTGCCCGCGCTACGAGGATGGGGTCTGAAAATAAGGCCTGACCGTTGGAACCGCGCAGGCTTGGCGGGTGCGATGGTCTATCTAGGATTGACGGTTTTTGCGCATCACGCGGCACTCGCGCGCATCCAGAAGTTCGCGCAGCTCGATCAATTGCAGGTCGAATCGATCGGAGCGTTGCCGCTGCCGCCGTCGCTCTGGCATTGGGATGGATTAGTTCGAACGGAGCGGGGCGTCTACGAGTTGAGGATGGACCTGAGTGACAAGCGCGTGAACGATGGAGAACTGCTGACGCTGGAGCATCGCTATTTTCCTGATGCGCCGCCGAATTCCTACATCGAAGCGGCCCGGCGGCTTCCCGAAGTGCAGAAGGTTTTGTGGTTCGCGCGATTTCCTGTGACGCGCTTTCACAAGGAAGGGGAAGAAGCGGTCGTGGAGATTTCGGATTTGCGCTTTGCGCGAAGCCGGCCGGGGCGTCCGGCTTCGTTCACCTACCGCGTGGAGTTCACCGCCGATGGAAATGTGGTTTCGAAAGGCTGGGTCACGCGATAGGACGGGCATTCATGGGTGTCCTCGAGACCATCCTTATCTCGGATGAGAATTAACGAGCAGGCTTGCTGTTTGCCGGGTGGATGACCACTTGGCGATCCTCACCAACGCCGATGCTTTCCGTGCGCACGCCGGGGAAGTCCTTCAGGGCCAGATGCACGATGCGCCGCTCGCGCGAAGACATGGGATTCAAGCGAAACGGCTGGTGTGATGTTTGCACGCGCTCTGCGGCAACGCGCGCGGTCATGCGCAATTCTTCGAAACGCAAGGCGCGATAGCCGCCGCTGTCGATGTGGATTTTCTCGTGATAGACGGTCTCTAGGCGCAGCGCCTTGAAGGCCAAGTGCTCGAGCGCTTTCAAGAGCTCCGCGCCGTGCTCGAGCAGAAGCTCTTTGTCCTGGCCGTCGAGATCGGCGAGCACTTCGGCGTCGCCTTGTGTCCCAGCTTCATCGGATGAAATGGCGCGAACGTTTACTCTCAGCTCGAGCTTGGCGGCGCGAACGGTGCTCTCCAGGAAATGGCGGAGCGCCTCGGCGGTTGCCTGCCGGTCGAGCTTGCCGTCTTTGATGAGTTCTGGTGCCATGGAATTTTTGAACGCGACAAACAGCGTTTGCCTCTCGCAACAAATAATTCCGCTATTTCTTACCGCGCGCGGGCTTAGCCGGAACAGTCACAGGATGCGTGCGGTTCAGATACCACTGCTGCCCGATGCCCACGACACTGCTGGTGAGAATATACACTGCCAGGCCGCTGGAAATCGGCATAATCATGAACATTCCCGCCATGGTGAGGGGCATGACCTTCATCATCGCCTGTTGCTGCGGATCGGTGGCCGTCATCGGCGTCATTTTCGAGACGAGATACATGGACAGCCCCATGAGCACCGGCAAGATGAAGTAAGGGTCTTTCGACGCTAGGTCGCGAATCCACAGCCAGGGCGCGTGCCGCATCTCGATGGCGTAGCTGAGCGCACGGTTCAGGCCGATCCAAATGGGCATCTGCAAGAACATTTGGAAACAGCCGCCGACGGGGTTGATGCCTTCGCGGCTGTAGATGGCCATCACTTCCTTGTTCATCTCCTGTTTTTTCGGATCGTTGAGCTTGTATTTTTTGTAGCGCTCCTGGATGGCCTTGATCTCCGGGGCCACGCGCTGCATTTTCAACGTGGTTTTGTAACTCGAGATGCGTAGCGGGAAGAGCAGTGAATTGATGACCAGCGTCAGGACGACGATGGTCCAGCCCCAGTTCGGAATATAGCCGTGCAGCCACTTCAGGCCGTGGAACAGCGGGTCAGAAATAATTTCCAGCCAGCCGAAATTGATCAGCCCGTGCAACGGGGGAGTCATTTTTTTCAGGTCGTCGTAATCTTTCGGGCCAACGTACACGCGTAAAGCGAGCGGTTGAGAAACACTGGCGGTTGCGACTTGCGGAACCGGCTCCTGCTTGTCCTGACCCTCAGCCTGCACGGTCCTCGAAGATTTCCAGTAGCGCGTCGCGAGCGTGCCGGGAGCCGCGCCATTTGCGGGAAGAAACGCCGCGACGAAATACCGATCCTCAATTCCCGCGAAATCCTCTCCGACCTGCCACCTGCCCGGCGGCCATTTGTCCGGGCCATCCAGCTTTTTGTATAGAAAACTGTTGATCTTGCCGCTCTCGCCGTAGTAGGTCGAAACCGTTTCCACCGGAGCGGGATTTGTTACTGTCAAATCGCCAAAGCCGCCGAGCCAGGCGAGCCCGGCATGAATCTGCTTGCCGTCAAACTTGGCCGAGGTGTCCACGCGGACAACGTAGGTGTGGTCGAATCTGAAGTGTTTAGCAACTTCCAGGTGGCCGTCACTCCAACTGAATTCGACGTCGGCCGGGGCATGCAGTGTGCTGCCGTCGGTGGAGGTTTGATAAAGTCCCGCGTTTGCAGCGCTCTGCAATTGCTCATCATCCAGCACGACGGAAAACGGCCATCCGCCGGTCTGCTGCGAGGCCTCTGGATGCACGACGTCGAGCACGCGCTGCGGCTTCGCGTCGTCTTTGTATTTTTTGAGCTGCCAACTCTTCACCACGGCGCCGTGGTTTGAGATTTCCACGCGGTAGAGATCGTTTTCGATGACCATCGAGCGCTCTTGCGAAGCGTTTTTCGGTGTAACGGTTATCGGAGGTGTCGACGCCATGGCCGTTGCCGCAGGAGGAGCCTGCGTATTGCCCGCGGCTGAAGATGGTACTGGCCCTGGCGTGGCTGGAGCAGACTGTGCCGAACGATTCGCCTGAGGAGACTCAGCCGGTGGCTTTGGACCGAAGTATTTCGCCCAAAGCAGAATCACGCCCATCGAAAGCAGCGAAGCGACAAGGATCCGGAGTTCCGGAGTGAACTTATCTTTTTGCAGCGGCCCACTCACGAATGCACCTCTTTGGGCGCAACCGCATTTATTTCAGATGGCATTTTTTCCCATTTCTCCGGAACCGGATCGTAACCAAATTTTCGCGAGAGCGGATGGCAGCGCAGAAGCCGCTTCATCCCCAGCCAGACTCCGCGCGCCAAGCCGAATCGTTCAATCGCGTCGTAAGCAAAGCGGGAGCAGGTTGGCTCGAACCGGCAGCTTCCCGCGAACAGCACGGAGAGGTAGCCTTTGTAACATCGCAGCGCAAACAAAGCAGCTTCGACCGGCCAGGTCTGCGGGCCTTCGAAATGCGCGATATCTCGCGCCCCTACGCTTTCGTCTGTGGCGTGCTCTTCAGCAGGCGCAACAAATCCGCGGTCAGTGCCGCAAATGGCGCGCGGGCCACCGAACTCTTCGGATGTATGACCATGTCCCATCCTGCGGATATCTCCAGGCGGTGGCAGCGTACGATTTCCCGGACTCGCCGCCGAATCCGGTTGCGCGTCACCGCGCTGCCAAGCTCTTTCTTGATGCTGAATCCAAAGCGGCTCAGCGGCTGTTCGCTGGCGCGGAAGAAAACAGTGAAGTGAGAGCCTGAGCGGCGCTTTCCCGCGCGGTAGACAGCATCAAAGTCTCCGCGCCGCACCAACCGCGCCTCGCGCGGAAACGTATTCCCAGGCGGCCCCGGGCTATTCGGGGGTGAGCCGATGGCGTCCCTTCTTGCGGCGTGCCGCCAGTACCTTGCGGCCGCCTTTTGTCTTCATGCGTACGCGGAAGCCGTGCGTTTTGGAGCGGCGCCGCCGGCGCGGTTGGAATGTGCGCTTTGGCAAAGCAATCCCCCTTGGTAATACGCGGCCGCAGGGCAATTTCGATCACCTGCGGGCACGGCTCAGCCTACTGGTCTTGTCAGCGGCTGATTGCGAATTTATTAGTGTATGCGACCGCTATACGCAGGGTCAAGAAAATGGGGGGTAGCTTATGGGGAGGGGAAAAGTGATACACCCGGCGCAAATGTGATTTCCGCAATGCAACGCGATTGAATGTAGGCGAGGGCGCTTTCATCACGCGGGTCTGAGATTTCACGCGAACACGTCCAAATGGATTCTTCAACACCGGAAATCCTAATTCGCTATTGGAACCCATTGAAAATGCAGTTGTTGCAGGCGCTCGAAATTCGCATCACAAAATAATTCGTGAAAACACGCGTAACAATATTTGTGATCTCCGTGAAAATCGAAGAATAACGAGATTATGCTTTGTTTTCGTGTTTTTGTGCACGCGATGCGTTCGCAAAACCAGCGGTATCGCGTATCGCGCGCAGTTGATTGCATAACAATGTCGGCTCCCTCGACCCGAGTAGACTTTGGTTGACGACCAAGGCTCGGGAGGAAGGAGCCGGACATGATCATTATAGGAGTAGATTATCACCCGAGCTTTCAGCAAATTGCTTTTTTAGATCAGGAAACAGGTGAATGCGGAGACCGGCGATTGAACCACAGTGATGGAGAAGCGGAAAAGTTCTATCGAGACTTGCAGCAGAGAGAAATCAGCGTGCGGGTGGGGTTGGAGGCCACCGGTTATTCACGTTGGTTCGAGCGGTTACTCGCGGAACTGGGCATCGAGGCGTGGATCGGCAATGCCGCGGAGATCAAGACCAAGCGAGTAAGAAAGCAAAAGACCGACCGCGAGGATGCCAGACTCCTACTGAAGTTGCTGCTGGAAAATCGTTTTCCGCGAATCTGGGTACCGAGTCCAGAGAATCGTGATCTGCGGCAACTGCTGTGGCACCGGCACCGGCTGGTGCAGATGCGCACGCGGATCATGAATCAGCTGCAGGCTCTGGCGATGAACGAAGGCAAACGATGGAAGCACCGACTGTGGAGTGAGGAAGGACGAGCACAGCTAGAGAAGTTTCCGTTGGCTCCCTGGGCCAGCCGGCGCCGGCAAGATTTATTGGAGCTGTTGGACCGGCTGAATCCTACGATTGCGGAGTTAACTACCGCCGTCGAACAGGAAGCCAAGAAATGGCCAGAAGTGCTACGGCTGATGACGCACCCAGGCGTGGGCCCACTAACGGCTCTGGCCTTCGTGCTGATTATCGGAACTCCGGGGAGGTTCCGTCGCGGCAAGCAGATCGGCAGCTACATCGGGCTCATTCCCAGTGAGGATTCCAGTGGCGGGCGGCAGCGGCTGGGACACATCAGCAAGCAAGGCAACGCGCTTCTGCGTTTCTTGCTGGTGGAAGCAGCACAAGCAGCGGCACGGAGTAACCCGGACTGGCGGCGTCGATACCTACATCTAGCGATGCGTCGGGAAAAGAGTATCGCCAAGGTGGCCATGGGGCGCAGATTGGCAGTTCGGTTGTATTGGATGTGGCGGAATGGCTGTGAGTATTCGCAGTCCGTAGAGTTCGGTTCGCACACGGGACAGCTCGTTACCGGACATGGCGTGATGTAAAGCGTCTTCCAGTTGATTGGGCATCCCGCTCCCTCGTAAGAGGGAGTTTGAAGAAGTAATCATGGTCGAAGTTTTGATCGGTGAGATGTTTGGGTCGGACTGAATCCGCCCGACAGATTACAAACGAGCCGTGGTCGTCGATGCAGAGAAAAAGAACACGAAAGAAAACGAAAGAGAAAAACTCTTTTAGGTGAAAAGAAAGAAGTGCGCTCAAAAAGGGCTTGACAGGGCCGACATTGTTAGAGATGTCCGGTAAGGCGTTGGCGCAGGAATTGGCAAGAATTCATAACGCGAAGCTGGAGTTCGCTAACATGGGCGTGCCTACTGCCGAACTAGAGTGAGGTGCGAAGTGCAGTGATACAGGATTGGGCGGGAGTTGATCA
>Ga0307478_10001721_pt1 | contig 18322 bp, 16 predicted proteins | sample atmos_gasesECM4C_2_FD_203713 | JGI IMG/M metagenome (GOLD analysis project Ga0307478, IMG submission 203713) | Hardwood forest soil microbial communities from Morgan-Monroe State Forest, Indiana, United States - atmos_gasesECM4C_05 | ecosystem: Environmental > Terrestrial > Soil > Temperate... | reverse complement strand
CCGGTTAGGTCCAGCCTGCCGAGGATTGCAGTAGCAGCACCCCCCAAAGGGCCGCCGTCCCAGGAACGGCGGCCCTTTCCCTTTTTCTCGCACGCCTCCCAGCGGTTCGTGGCGCCTTACCAGAACTGCGCGTGAACCCAGCGCCAGGTGGCCCGAGCCACCTGGTGGGCTATCGAGGACCTTTTGCCAGCGATTTTCGCGGTTCCCGTCATTCCTTCGCGCAGCGAGCCGTCTGGATTGGCGAATTCCATGTCGACGGCAAAATAATTGGTGAGCTGCTGGCCGAGCCGCTGGAGGTCTTGCGTCTCGGAGACGGGGCGGTCGGCAGCTGCGGCAGGGAGGATTTGGTCGACCTTACCGCGATAGGTCCGAAAGGGAAACGGAATCACTTTCGCTTTCGCTGCTGCGCCCGGATGAACGTCCTCAAGGTCCCAATCGCGAACCAGGATGCGGGCTTTCATGGTGCTGCGGTCCGCTACTGTGGTTAGTTCGTCGCCGGCGTCAAGAAACGCGCCAGGCTGATGGCTCATGCCGGCGGTGGAGATAACGCCATCAATCGGCGCGCGAAGCTGTAGCGCCGCAGCGCGGCTTTCGGCGACCGCGAATTCCTCCTGCAGCCGCTTGCGGTCACGCACCGCGCCGGCGGCCTTCTCATAATCCGAGCGATCCTGCCCGTTGCGAAGGTCGCTGCTGGCAAGGGCAAGCTGCTCGCGGAGAATGGCGACATCAGCTTCGATTTCGGGATTGCGCAGCACGGCGAGCACTTGTCCGGCTCTGACGGTTTGTCCCTGTTGAAAATAAACACTGGAGATTTGACCCGGCACTTCGGCGTGCACACGGACGGTTCGTCCTGGTTCGAGCACAAAAGGAGTGGAAACGTTGGAGCCTACGGGCGGCAGCAGCAGGAGAAGCGCCACACCCAGCGCTCCTGCTTGTTGTGCGCGCGTCATTTTCCAAGCCATGTAGTCCTCCCGTTTTTGGCGCAGCCAGGCGAGCGTGGGCGGCCAAACCTGCCGGATCCCTTTTCTGGTGAAGAAATAGATCACGCCGAGAGTCGCTAGCGCACCCCACCAATCGCCCAGTTTGGAAACCAGAACGTTCTTCGCGAATACCAGAACCAGGATCAGCAGCGACGTGCTGTAAATGATGGCGGTGACTCCAAAGAGAAAAAAAATGCGACGCTGGCGCTTGCTGGCCGCGGGCAAGTCAATATCATGGCGCAGCAGATATTTCTGCGCCCAGACGCGCAGGAATGCGAAAGAATCCTCGCGCAGATTATCCACCTGCAGGAATTGTGAAAGCGCGTAGTAGCCGTCCGCTTTGATCAGCGGGTTCAAATTCAAGAGCGCACCTTGGATGCCGCTTAACAACATCATCTTGTAGGCCAGATCATTCAGCACCGAACCGGCGGGCGAGAAGTGCCACACAACTCCTGAGAGGCCGCACAGCACCAATTCGATCCAAATTCCGGCGAAGATCACCCACTGGCGCTGCGAGCCGCGCTTGAAGAGAAGAATGTCGGTGGTGTCGGTGTAGAAAGCGGGTGTGAAATATATCAGCAGAAAGCCCATCTGGTGGACGTCGCCGCCAAAATGCTTGCAGGTAAGCCCGTGTCCGAATTCGTGGATCGCGCCGAGAACCATCAACAGGATCCAGAACATCCAGATGTCGTAAGCGCTCTTATCGGAAAAGTTGTAGAGCGCGGAAGTATCCTGCTGCACGCGCGCCCAATCGCCCGCCAGCAGATAGCAGGCAATGACGAATACGAAAAGCGAGAAAACCACGAACCCGGGCGTAAACATCCAGCTCAAGTAGGGATCAAGCTTCGCGAGCGTCTTGTCGGGATCCCAAGCCTTGAAACTGATATAGAGCATGCTCGATTGATCCAGGCGGCCTTTGCGCTCGTCGCGAATGCGTTCGAGCACCGCGAGGTTTTTTTCGCCCACCGAACGCTCCCACATGGCGGGCTCGATGCTGTCGAGGAAATCGAGCACTTCGGCTTCGCTGAGCGGTGAATCTGGATGGCGCGTAGTTAGTTCATCGGAAATTTCAGCGGCGGTGTGCGCGCCGTCGCATAACTTGAGCAGCTCATACTCCGTGCTGCCGTAGCGATTGTAGGAATTGGTTTCGTAGTTCTTGATGACGTAGCTGGTCTCGCCCGCCACGATCTGTTCGCTGATTCGCAAATCCTCGCGCAGCTTGGGACGCCGCAAGCCTTTGGCCGCGACGCTGGAGACTTGCAGGCTGGTAGGTCCAAAACGCATTGAGCGATTCCGTCAGGGTTTCAGGCGTGAATTGGGTTGCGTAGTCCCGGGCCAATTGACGCGCACAGCCATGCCCGGACGCAAATCCGAGAGGCCGGGGCCAGTGAGCTGCGCGAGCACGTCGTAGCTATCGCTTGCGGCGTCAACTGTGGGACTGACTTTTACGATCCGAGCATTGAGCGCGCGGTTCGAGTTGTCTGCGAGCGAGAGTTCCACCGCACCGCCTGCGGCGGGACGACGCCCGGAAGATTCCGGCACCTGAAATTGCACTTGCAGCGGAGCGAGCTGGCTGACGCGAAAACATTTGTCGCCTTTGGAAACGGCTTGGCCTTCGCGGATGTAACGCCGTACCACGACACCGGCGAAGGGCGCATGAACGCGAGTCTGGTCTAGTTCCAGATCCAGGCGATTGATTTCCGCGTGGCCGCTTTCGACCAGGGCTTCATATCCGTGCAAATCGAATTCAGCGGCTTTAGCTTCGAAATCCGCAGCTTCCAGATCGGCGTCGCTCGAAAGCCCTAACGCGCGAAGTTGCTGCTGGCGGTGTAGCGCGGCCGTCTTGGCTTTGAGCTCGGCTTCCTTGTATTTGCGGTTGTTGTCCTCCACTTGCAGATCGTCGCGAGCCTTGATGAGCTCCATCTGCAAGGACCGGTCGTCGAGCTGGCCCAACACTTCGTTCGCTTTTACCGTGCCGCCCTCGTCTTTCGTCAGTGAGGTGACAACGCCATCGCGCTGCGCGGTGATGTCCACCTGATGCTCCACGGTCAGGACGCTGAGGATATCGCCGGGTTTCACGGCCGCAGGCGCTGACGGCGCGGCGGGAGGAGGCGCGACCGCAGGCGACGCGGGCGTCGGACTGGACGCCACAGTCGAATTGTCGCAGCCGATGCCGGTGACGGCCGTTGCGACGATGAACAACGCCAGCACAAATTTCTTCATGACCGATCCTCGTTCCTCGCCGCAGCCGTCGCAGAATCGCTAAGGCAGCCAGCTCCATGCTTCTTGCCACAACCAGCGGAAAGGCGAGCGCAAAAGAGTGTATCCCACCGGATACCATCCGCTCTTAAACCATCCGCCGCCTGCACGAATTCGCGCGCGGCCCACCATGCCGTCGCGCGCGAGCCCGCCAGGATTGTCAAAAACTGCGCGCACGATAAAATATTGTTCTCCGGCCGCGGATTTCGTCTGCGCGCCGATGCGCTCGACGGTGCCTTCAAACGTGGCGGTCGGAAATGCGTTCAATTTCAGCGCGACATTTTTTCCCGGGTGGACCAGCTCCAAATCCCCTTCCGGCACGCTCATTTCGGCGGCCATACGCTCTTCTCCCACAATTTCGGCAAAGGCATCGCCCGGCTTTACGAGAGTACCGGTCTTTTCTTCTACTTTCGGTGTTATCACCATTCCGGCGATGGGCGAACGCAACTGCGACTCGGCAACGCGCTGCTGCTCGAGCTGCACTTCGGCTTCGTGCAAGTCCGCGCGGATTTTGGCCTGGCCCGCCGCGGAAGGATCGTTGCGGAATTCGGCGTCGGCCAGTTCCCTCCGCGCTTGCGCAAGCGCGGATTCAGCCTGAGCCAGCTTCACGCGATCGTCGCCGTCATCGAGTTGCGCGAGCGCCTGGCCGGCCTGCACTCTATCGCCTTCATGAACGAAGACCCGCTGCACCACGCCCCCATCAATCGCGCTGACGACGCGGCGCTCGGCCGGAACCACGGTGGCATCGGTCCCGACGCGCATCGGCCACGGAACAACGGCGAGAAATATCAGGCCCAGCCCAACGCGCTGCGCATATTCCACCCAGCGCCCGCGCGGCACCGCCGACATCAGTTTCTTTTTCCGCTGCGTCCAGGGCTGCAGCAAGTTTGCGAGCGGTACTTGCTGATAGAGCTGCGCGTTGCGGATCGCGACGGTGGTCTGGTTCGCGAGAATCGCCACCGTCTCGCGATTGTTTTCGCTGAGAAAATCGGCGTCGCTGCTGAGCAAAGCCATCACGCCGAGCGTGCCCTGATCATCGCGCAGGGGCAGGGCGTAGAAACCGTTTTCTTCGTGCTCCTCGAGGAACGGCACGATTTGCGCGCGAGCATCTCCGGGGTCTGTGCGCCAACCGTCTTCGTAGAGATCCGCAGAGACTGCTTGTTCCTGGCCGGCCACCCACTCCAGACGCGAACGCAGGTCGCTCATCTCGCGCGTCTTGGGCACTTCAGGCTCGCCGGAAAGCGCGCCAAGCACGAAACGGCCGCGATCGAAAAAGCCGATCACGCAGCGGTCGAACGGAACCACCGACGAAGCCTGATGCACCACGGTGGAGAGGACGTGATCGAGATCGAGCGTGGAGGTGATTTCCTGCGAGATTTTCAGCAGAGCGTCAAGCGCATGAACTTTGCGCTCCGATTCCAGAAGATTGGCGTTGTGCAGGGCGACCGCGGCTTGTTCGCTGATGGTTTCGAGGAAGAACAAATCGTCTTCATCGAACGAGGAGCCGTCCTGTTTGTTCACCAACTCGACGACGCCCAGCACTTCATTCGATTTGCGCAGCGGCGCGCCGATCCAGGAGTTAATTTCAAATTCGCCGCCGGCTTTGAGGCGTTCGGCGAAGGCGGCTTCCGCCGAGGGATCTTCCACCAGCTTCGGGCTGGCTTGCTGCGCGACTTCCGCAAGCAAGCCTTCCGTGAGCGAGACGCGCGCATCGTCTTCTATGGTCGGATCTTCGCCGGTTTTTTGGGCGAGGTATAGTTCCTGCGAGCCGGCGTCCGCGAGCCACAGATTGCAGGAGCCTGCGCCAAGGATGTCGCGAATTTTCCCCGCGACGATGGGCAGTAGTTCGCCGAGTTCGAGCGTAGACGTGAAAGTACGGCCTAGGTCGTACAGTGCTGTCAGACGCTCGAGGGTGGAAAGCTGCGCGTGGCGCTCACCCTCGATAGCGTCAAGGTTCGTGAGTGCGGTTCCTGCCAGGCGGCTGGCTTCTTCCAGGAAATGAGCGTCTTCATCGGTAAATTCGCCGCTGCGCTTGTTGAGGACTTCCACCACGCCTTCGGCGGTTTGCGCGCCCGGCAAAGAAGCGAATAACGCGGATTTCACGCGCGCGCGGCTGGCGTCATCGAGGTGCTCAAAGCCATCGTCGACCACTTCCTTGCCGCTCAGTCGGCGCGTTTCAGCAGATTCGTAGATTTCGGCGAGCAGTCCTTCGCTGACGGCTTCGCCCAGCGGCGCGAGCCGCTCGCCGGGTTCGTTCCAGCGCATGCGGCAGATCAGGCCTCTGGGTTCGTCACCGTTGCTGGGGCGAGAGCCGTTCGAACTCGCGGCGTGCGTCCACACAAAAACAGCGCGTGCGCCGAGGGTGGCGCCCACGCGCGCGGCGAACGTTTTCAGCAAAGTATCCTGGTCGCGACAGGCTAAAGCCACGCTCGCAAGTTCGAAGAGCGCGGAAGACGTTTCCATGATTCTCCCAGGGGAAGGGACACAAATTCAGTCTCCGGCCGCCGCTGACAGCGACACCCCCAACAGGCCGCCGAAGGGAATGGGCGCAGCCTAACAAATGGAGCGAGCGCGCGTCAAGGAAGCAAGAGGCGGGAGGGAAGAATACGGACTGGGAAAGAGGGCCGAACCAAGATTCGATCCGGCCCGAATGGACGCCTGCGGCTGGGCATCACTTTACGGCGTCGGTATGCCAACCGGGATTGACCCAGCGGCCATTACGCCAGACGAATATTTCCGTCACTCGGCCGGATTCCTCGGAACGCTTGCCGTTCGATTCGGTTTCCAGCACGTACTGGCTGTAGAGCATCGCGACGTCGCCGAATCGTTGAATCTCCGTACGCGGAAATTCCAGGCGCAGCAGCTTTCCGCCTCCGGTGTGAAAATCGGCTGCGGATTGCAGTATTTCCTTTTGGTTATGCCAGTTTGTTTCGCTGGCGCTGATGGCGATTGTTTCCGGCGGGACCTCGCGTTCAAGGGCCGCTTGATCGCCCGCAAACCAGTCACGCCACACCGCCTCGCGGGCGGCGAGAAGTTGGTCTCTCCCTGAATCTGGCGATGGCGCGGCGGCTGAGCGCAGCCCAGCCGAGGCGGCAATCGCAAGGACGGCGGTCAGCAGTAGAGTTCGTTTCATGGTGAAGCTCCTTTTTCTATCGATATGGTGCTGCGGGGCCTGAGGACTGCGATTCGAATGCATTTTTAAAGACCGTTGCTGGCTCTTCGTGCCTCAGCGCGAAAAGGCCGAAGCGACAGAATCACTTCTTGGGCGCTGATCCATACAACGCGAGCAAGATTGCCGCCGCAGATGCGGAAAAAACTGAGTAGTCCATCGGCGATTTAATCCCGAAGGAAATAGCCATAGCTGTGCCGAAGAGCACGAGCAGTGTTGCACTTGCCAGCGCTACCCAGCGCGGCCAGATTCCGAGAATTAGCGCGACACCGAGCGAAAATTCAGCGGCGGTCGCGGCCCAGGCCAGAAACGGTATCGTCGACGCCGGCATGAACGAATTAACCTTGGCGGTGTACGCTTCGAACCCCGCAAAATCGCCGTAGCCCACGTTACGGCCGGTATATAGACCGAAGCGATCGGCAACGCCCGAAAGAAATGCTGCGCCGAGTGCGAAACGTGCGTAAAGAATGCCCAGCCGCTCGAGCTTTTGCGTGCGAACGCATTTGGCGGCCAGCTGTGATTTACCTTCTGCTGAAGCGAGCGGCACGTTGCTGCTCATGATCATTTACCTCCGGTGGGATTGCCGCTCGGCGGCGGGACGCTGAGTTCCGTGTCATGGTCGCAAACGAAGTAGGCGACGAACTTCACTGGCTCCGTCTTGCTGGCGTTGGCGGAAACTTCGTGCACGCCGTTGGGCGCCTCGTAGAAGCTTTCACCTGCGCGATAGATCGCCTCCGGCCCGCCCTTCACTTTCGCCCGCAATGCTCCTTTGATGACGTAGACAATCACGGGGCACGGATGGCTGTGCGGCGCGGAAGACGCGCCTGGTGCGTAGGTCACTTCCACCAAGGTCGCTTTGAGGTGGCTGGCCTCGAGCTGCGGCAGAGCTTGAGTAAATGCCACGCGCACTTGTTTCTCGCTGCCGGCTTGCGCGAACGCCGAATGGGCGTAGGCACTCTCGGCATAGCTTCCGGCGGCGGCAGCGAGCGAAAGCGCGGTGAGCCAGCCCGCCCATTTCGTAAGCTTGGTCATGGTCAATTCCTCCGTGCGCCAAAGTTAGACAGTAGTGGACTAGCAGACAAGAACCACTTACAGTATTTCCGCTGTACCACTTTTGGGGTCAATCGAGGTATGGCAAAGCGGGCGACCGGATTTGCATTAACCCTTCCTCCGCGAGACGCGGCAACTCCCGCGTACCGCTGGCTGTATTCCACTCTGCGCGCGGAAATCCTCGACGGGCGCTTGCGCGCGGGAGCCCGCTTGCCTGCCACGCGCGACCTCGCACAGCAATATGGCCTTTCGCGCGGCACTATCGTCAGCGCCTTTGAGCAGTTGAAATCCGAAGGGTACGTCGAAGGCACCGTAGGTTCGGGCACGTACGTCAGCAAGGTGCTCCCGGATGAACTGCTGCAAGTATCCAGCAATGCGAACGCGCAACTGCGCGCCCAACAGAAGCACCGGCGACGCATGGCGGATTACGGAAGGCGCGTGGATCTTTTTACGGGTTTCGAAATTCGCGCCAGTCGCGCGTTTCGTGCGAACCTGCCGGCTTTGGACCTTTTCCCTGCAACTTTATGGGCGCAGCTGACAGCCCGACGCTGGCGGCGCGCTTCAATCAATCTCTTGCTCGGGTGCCACCCGCTCGGATATCGTCCGCTGCGCGAAGCAGTGGCGGATTACCTCGGCGCGTCGCGCGGCGTGAAGTGCGTGCCCGAGCAAGTTGCCATCGTTTCCGGCGTGCAGGAAGCACTGGATCTCGCGGCGCGGCTGTTTCTGAATCCCGGCGACCGCGTGTGCATGGAAGATCCCGGCTACCCTGGCGCGGCCATCGCGTTCGAAGCAGTCGGCGCGAAAATTTCCGCGGCGCGCGTGGATGAGGAAGGTATGGAGTTGCGCGACCGCGTCTTGCGTGGTGCGCGCCTGCTGTACGTGACGCCCGGCCACCAATTTCCGCTGGGCATAACCATGAGCCTGCCGCGACGCTTGGAATTGCTCGAGTGGGCGCGGAAATCCGGCGCGCTGATTCTCGAGGACGATTACGACAGCGAATATCGCTACTCGGGGCGTCCGGTGCCGGCGATGCAGGGGCTCGATCGCAATGGGCTGGTGCTGTTTGCGGGGAGCTTCAGTAAAGTGCTTTTCCCGTCGCTGCGCCTGGGGTATCTCGTGATTCCCGCGGACCTCCTCGATTCTGTTGCGGCGGCGATATCTGTAACGAGCAGGCACGCGCCCGTTGTGGAGCAGGCTGTGCTATGCGACTTCATCACCGAAGGGCATTTCGGGCGGCATCTGCGCAGGATGCGGGAAGTGTACGCGGAGCGATTGTCCGTGCTGCTGGAAAGCGCGCGGCAGAGACTCGCGGGACTGCTGGAAATTTCGAATATTGAAGCGGGATTGCAGACGGTGGGTTGGCTAAAGCGCGGGCTGGACGGTGAATCTGTCAGGAACGTTGCCGCGAAACGGGACGTAGAAGTGATACCGCTGAACTGGTACAGCCGGGGGCGAATGTCGCGCGAGGGATTGCAATTAGGCTTTGCGGCCGTGGACGCGCGGGAAATCCGGCGCGGAGTGCAGGAGTTGGCGATCGCGCTCGAAGCGAAATAAGATAATCCGCCGTAACTTGCTGCGGTGTGCGACTGGGCAGCGAAAGCACCTCATCCATATTCGCATTTCAATCGCGCATCAAGATTCACGCTCCGCAGAAAAGACTTTCGCGCATCCCCTTGATTGACGGGCGCAATTCGGTTAGCTTTGCACAGCGTAGCGAGGGACACGTGAACATCGGGATCCGCAAAGCGGGCAACGCGACGATCTTGGACCTGGACGGGCCGCTCAAGCTCGGTGACGCCGAAGAGGCTTTCCGCAATCAAGTGCAGCAACTGCTGGACAACGGTACCACCCACATTGCCGTGAATTTGGCCGGGGTTACTGAACTGGACAGCTCGGGAATCGGCGCGCTGGTGCGGGCCTTTACCACGTTGAAACGAGCCGGCGGCAAGGCCACCTATTTTGCGGCGAATAAACGCGTGATGATGCTGCTGAAGATGGTCCGTTTGGATTCGATTTTGGATTTGGCAGAAGACGAAGCGGCCGCGCTCGCGCGAATCTAGAGCAGCGCACTCCTCAGAAGCCTGTTTCCCCGAAAAATTATCGACGATCGAGCGCTGGATGGCGAACGTCGCGGCCTGCGACGAAGTAGATCACATCTTCCGCGATGTTGGTGGCGTGGTCGCCGATGCGCTCGAGGTTCTTAGCCACGAGAATCAGCTCGAACGCCGCGAAAACCTGCGCGGAATCTTCCATCATATAGGTAAGCAACTCGCGGAATAGTTGATCGCGCAGGCGGTCCACCTGATCATCGCGGCGGAGCACGCTTTGCGCCAAATCCTGATCGCCGCGCACCAGTGCGTTCAGGCTGTCGCGGACCATGGCTTCGGCGAGTTCGCTCATGCGCGGCAGATCGACGTAAGGTTTCACCTGCGGATGGCGGAGGATACGCATGGCGGATTGCGCGATGTTCACGGCCTGATCGCCGATGCGTTCCAGATCGCCATTGATGCGCGAAACGGCGAGAAGAAACCGCAGGTCGGCGGCCATGGGCTGTTGCAGGGCGAGCAAGCGCTGTACGCGCTCGTCAATCTCGATCTGCATTTCGTTGATGGCGTCTTCCTCGGAGAGCACGGTCTCCGCAAGGTGTTCTTCGGCGTCCAGCACCGCGTGGACCGCTTGATGAACGGCGCGCTCCGCGAGGCTTCCCATCCAAAGCAGCCGCTGCTTCAGTTCTTCCAGGTCGTGAACAAAATGTCGTTCCATGGCTCCTCAGTTCTCCGCGCCACTGCAGCGCCGTCGCGCCAAATCGTCCCGAGCCTCATCCGAAGCGGCCGGTGATGTACGCTTCTGTACGGGGATCCTTCGGCGTAGTGAACAGCTTCGAAGTTTCGGTGTGCTCGATCAATTTGCCGTCGAGCATGAACGCCGTGTAATCGCTGGCGCGGGCCGCTTGCTGCATATTGTGCGTCACAATCGCCATGGTGCAGCTATCTTTTAACTGGAACATCAGCTCTTCGATTTTGGCGGTGGTCACCGGATCGAGGGCCGAGCAAGGCTCATCGAGCAGGAGCACTTCCGGATCCACGGCCAAAGCCCGTGCGATGCACAGGCGTTGCTGCTGGCCCCCGGAAAGAGCAAAAGCCGATTTCTTGAGGTAATCTTTCACTTCTTCCCACAAGGCTGCGCGCCGCAAACTTTTTTCAACGAGGTCGTCGAGCCGTCCTTTGAATCCATTGATCCGCAAACCGTAGGCCACGTTGTCGTAAATGGATTTCGGAAAGGGATTGGGACGTTGGAAGACCATCCCAACGCGACGCCGCAAACCCACTACATCCATTTTCAGAATGTCCTGGCCGTCCAGCAGGACGGCCCCCTCGACCCGCGTGTTGCGAATCGTCTCGTTCATGCGATTCAGCGTGCGCAAGAAGGTGGACTTGCCGCAGCCAGAAGGTCCGATGAGCGCGGTGATGCGGTTCGTCGGAATGTTTAGATTCAAGCCAAAGACAGCCTGTTTCGGACCGTAAAAGAAATTCAGGTCCGAAATTTTCAGGCGCACCTGGTGCTCGGTCGTTGGTGATGTCGTTTTTTCCATAGGCGCTGGATCTCTCAGTGCTCTTGCTGATAGCGCGGATTGAGGTGCACCACTCAAGATTGCGTCCCTGCCTTTTGTCAGACGGCTTTGGTGCGCGCCAGTATAAACCGCGCGCCCAAATTAGATACGAGAACGAGACCCAAAAGGACCAGCCCCGCAGCCCACGCTTGGCGGTGCCAGTCGTCGTACGGTGCGATTGCGTAGGTATAAATCATAACAGGCAACGAGGCGATGGGCTGTTCCCAGCCCTGGCTCCAAAAGCGGTTGCTGAATGCAGTGAACAGCAAAGGCGCGGTCTCCCCGGCCACGCGAGCCAGAGAGAGCAGCATGCCCGTCAGAATGCCTCCGCTGGCGGCTGGCAGCACCACGGTAGCGATCGTCTTCCATTTGCTGGCCCCTAATGCCATGGCAGCCTCGCGCATGTTTCCGGGCACCGCGCGAAGAAATTCCTCGGTGCTGCGCACCGTGATCGGAATTACCATGACGGCTAACGCCACGCCGCCAGCAAGAGTCGAAAAGTGCTTCACCGGCAGCACCACGAGTGAGTAAGCGAAGATGCCGATCACGATTGAAGGTACGCCATTGAGCAAGTCGGTGGTGTATCGAATGACGAACGAGAAAGTCTTGCCGCCAAATTCCGCCAGATAGACTCCCGCCATCAGGCCAACCGGCAATCCCATGATCGCCGCCAGAAAAAGCAGCTTCAAACTGCCGACAATGGCGTTCGCCATGCCGCCGCCCGTCTCGCCCACCGGTTTGGGAAGCTGAGTAAAGAAGTTGAGGTTAAGCGATGCGCCGCCGTTCCAAATCAGGTAGCCGAGAATGAGAAAGAGCACAGAGACGACGCCCAGAGCGGCGACGCCCGTGAGAGTCAGCATTACGTTATTGACGGCCTTGCGCCAAAACAAGCGAGCGCGGCTCATGCGGGGCGGCCTCCTCCGCGTTCCGTGGCGACAATCAGGATGCGCGCCAGGCCGTTGAGGATGAACGTCATCAAGAAGAGGACGAGGCCGAGTTCGATCAACGCGCTGAGGTACAGATCGCCGGTAGCCTCAGTGAATTCATTCGCGATCACCGATGCGATGGTGTATCCGGGCGCGAACAGCGATGCCGTAATTTTCGGGTCGTTGCCGATTACCATGGTGACGGCCATCGTTTCGCCCAGCGCGCGCGCCAGCGCCAGAAACACCGAGCCTAGAATTCCGGTGCGCGCCCACGGAACCACCGCCTGCCAGGTGGATTCCCAGCGAGTGGCGCCCAGCGCCATGGCAGCCTCGCGCTGTTCACGCGGCACGGTGAGCAAAACCTCGCGCGATACGGAAATGATGAAGGGGACGACCATGATGGCCAGGACGATTCCAGCAGTGAGGAAGCCGACGCCGTAGTTCGGCCCTGAAAATAGCGGGGTAAACCCCAGCACGCTTTTTATGGCCGGCCCGACGGTAGTGCGCATGAGCGGCACAACAATGAAAATTCCCAGCAATCCGTAAATGACGCTGGGCACGGCGGCCAGCAGGTCAATCAGAAAAGAGATGCCATCGCTGATTTTACGCGGCGCGAGCTCGGAAAGAAAAATGGCGGCGGCGAGCCCCAAGGGCACGGCAATCACCAGCGCGATCGCCGAAGTCACCAGCGTGCCGTATATGAAAGGCGCCGCGCCGAAGTTATCAAAAATAGGATCCCAGGTGCGCGTCCAGAAAAACATCCAGCCGAACTTCGCGCGGGAAAGATGCGACGTCTTCCACAATTCAATGACGAGCAACGACGTAATCAGCAGAATGCTTGCAGCGAAAACCAGTGTAATCAGGTGGGCGATCTCGTCGCCGCTGCGCAACTTGTGAACAAACGCACGAAGTCCTGATTTGGGCGGGACCTCGTGCGCGATGGTAGTGGCAGTGGCCGACATTAGGCGCTACTGAATTAGAGAAATAGCCTTCATTTCCTTGGCGATAACGGCTTTGGGAAGCTGTGCGTAGGTCAATCCCTCATTGTACTTTTGACCGTCCACCAGCATCCACTTCAGAAAATCCTTAATGGCATCCCGCTTGGCCGCATCTTCGATATGCGCCGGAATCAACAGCCACGTGAAACTCGAAATTGGATACGCGGTAGCCCCTGGAGCGTTGGTGATCGAAACGCGGAAGTCCTCCGGCATATCCTTCGCGGCGCCAGCGGCCGCCGCTGTGACGCCGGCGAGATCCGCCTTGACGTATTTGCCTGCGGCGTTTTGGACCTTGCCAAAGCTGATGCTGTTTTGTGCCGCATAGACTAACTCGATGTAGCCAATCGCATACGGCGTTTGCTTCACCAAGCCGGCTACGCCTTCGTTCCCCTTGCCGCCCAGGCCTACTGGCCAGTTCACCGAAGTGCCTTTGCCGACCTTGTTCTTCCACTCTTCGCTCGCTTTGGAGAGGAAGTCGGTCCAGATGTAGGTGGTGCCGCTGCCGTCCGACCGATGTACGACAACGATGTCCGCACTCGGCAAGTTCACGCCGGGATTCGCTTTGGTAAGTTCGGGGTCGTTCCACTTGGTAATTTTATCCAAGAAAATATCCGCCAGCGCCTTCTGAGTGAAATTCAGTTCGGCGGTCACACCGGGGATGTTGTAGCTGGGGACGTCGGCGCCCAAAACGGTGGGGAAGTGCAGGATCTTGAACTTCGATTGGGCCAATTGCTCATCGCTCATCGGGCCATCGGAGGCCCCAAAGTCAACCGTACCAGCTTGCAATTGGCGAATGCCACCGCCTGAACCGATGGACTGATAATTGATCTGAATATTAGGATGTGCGGTGTGATAAACATCAAACCATTTCGAATAGATGGGATAGGGGAACGTCGCACCGGCGGCGTTCAGAAGGATGGTACCTGTATCAGCTGCCACAAGCGCCGCAGCGCCGAGCAAGAGCGACACTACCAGCATGATTTTTTTCATTTTCTCGGATTCTCCTCGATACCATTTTTTGACTGCAATGTTACTGACGTGTTACATCAGCGCGAATTGGGAATGAAATAAGCGCAATCGAAAAAGAGGGGTGGAGGCGCAGCCCCGGGGGTGTGGACGAGCTGCGCCTCGCGAGTGGGAGGTACTTGGTGCGTTGCTTCCCGCGCAAATGTTGCAGCGCAGGAACTTGTGAGGGCTCGTTACCGCGCTGGCCCAGGCGCGGGAGCTCCCTAAATTTGGCGTTCTACTTCTTCCCCTGAGTGACACTACAGCGATTTCACTCTAAACTCGGACATTCAATCCCCGATGAGCAGAGCATGAAATAACCGTTACAACGCACCGGAAGCGCTCGCGCTCTCGGTGTTGATCTCCATCTGTTTCGCGCGCCCGTGACGGACTTCCAGCCCGCGCACCCAGAACAAGATATCCTCGGCGATGTTGGTAGCGTGGTCGGCAATCCGTTCCAGATGGCGCGAAGCCAGCACGTAGTGCAGATTGGGAGCAGCCAGGGCTGGATTCTGCGTCATGCCGGCGAGTAAGGATTCAAACACCTGGTCGCGATATTGATCCACCACGTCATCGCTTTCCAGCACCTGCGTGGCTAAGTCCACATTTTGATAAATCAGCGCTCCCAGGCACTTCGAAACCATGGCACGCACGGCGGTCGTCATCGGTTCCAGATCGGTGGGGATGTCTACGTCCCCCATTGCCGAAAGAGAAATGGCCCGTTCGCTCAGGTTTACGGCCAGATCGCCCATGCGTTCCAGGTCGTTATTGATCTTCAGCGTTGCGACGATCAGCCGAACGTCGGTATCGAGCAAGTTTCCCTGGCGCAACATGCGGATGGCGTGTTCGTCTATCAAAATTTCCATTTCGTTAATGCGCGGCTCCGTGAGAAACACTTCGCTGGCCAGTCGCTCGTTGCGTTCCAACAGCGCCCACAGTGCGCGGTTCACCGATGCTTCCACCGTGCGTGCCTGAGACATTAAATAATTCACGAGCACGCTTTGAAATATGCCTTCCCCGTTTGATTTTGCATTCGCCACTTTAAACATCCTCCCCTGCAGGCCCCCGCTGTTAAGAAACCGCCGTTTACAGGATTGGCGCTGAGGATTTCAAGAGCATAAACGCTACGTAAATATTTGAAGACAAAGGGGTATGCGGGATTTACAGATCGAGGGGAATTGAGAATGAGAACCGCGAGCCCTGTCCGACGGTGCTCTCTACCCAGAGCCTGCCACCGTGCGCTTCCACGATATGTTTGGCAATGGATAGCCCTAGGCCGGTGCCGCCTGCTTCGCGCGAACGCGCCACGTCCACGCGATAGAAGCGTTCGAAGATGCGCTCCTGATCGGCGAGCGGAATGCCAATGCCCGTGTCCGCCACGGAAATCACCGCGTCGTGGTCGCCGGCATCAGCGGTCACGCGGATGTGGCCTCCTTGAGGCGTGTACTGGATGGCATTGTCCAGCAGATTTTGCAGCACGTCGCGAAGCAACCCCGCGTCTCCACGAACAGCCGGAAGTTTCGGTGGCACTTCGATCTCCAGCGTGATGTCCTTGCGGCTGGCTTTCAGCAGCGTGGTTTCGGCGCACGCTTCGATCAATTCCATCAGCCCCACGGTGAAGTATTCCACTTCCAGCTTTCCCGCTTCGATGCGGGCGAGTTTCAGCAAATCGTTCGTGAGCCGCGCCAACCGGATGGCATGGTTGCGGATGATTTCCAGGAAGCGGCGATTGTTGCTGGGATCGTCGAGCGCTCCGGCGAGCAGAGTTTCCGCGAACCCTTGAATCGCCGTGAGCGGCGTTTTGAATTCGTGCGAGACGTTCGCGACGAAATCCTGCCGTACGCGCTCCAATCGACGCAACTCGGTGACGTCGTGCAATACTACCACCGCGCCCGAAGGTTTTTCTGATGGCCCCCGCTCCGTCGCCGAAGCTTCCAGCGCTTTTACCGGAGCGGCTGTTGCAGAAAAACTCTGTGTTTGGGTGATGCCCATGACGATATCGCTCTGCAGTCCTTCGCCGCCGTGCAGCGCTTTCCGAATCAGCGCCAGCAATTCGGAATTGCGTACGATTTCGATGAGCGCGCGGCCTTCGCCGCTCGCTCCGCTCACGTTGAAAATTTCAGAAAAGGCGCGGTTGTAGAAAACCAGACGTTCTTGCGAGTCAATCACCGCCACCCCTTCCACCATGCTGCGCAAGATCGCGCCAGAGCGATTGCGCTCGCCGCTGAGCAGGCGAATTTCGCGATCGAGGCGCGCGGCTGTCTGATTCATGCTGTCAGCCAGGTCCGAAAGCTCGTCGCGCGGGCCCTCGCGCAATACGGGACGGAAGTCGCCTTCCGCGATTCGTTGCGAAAAAAGCTTCAGCCGGTCCACGCGCGAGGCAAACATTCGCGCAAACGCCAGGGACACGAACACGCCGGCGACCAGCATCAAGAAAGTAGCCGTCAGCAGCCGCTGCCGCAGTTCCACGACCGAAAGATTCACCACCGAAAGCGGCAGCGCGAGGCGGATCACGATGGGAGGGCTTCCGGATTGTTCGTAGCGCTCCGCGCGGTATACCAATTCCCGATTCAAAGTCGCGCTGCGGTGCACCGAATGCCCCGAGCCGTTCGCCAGAGCATCCTGAAACTCGGGACGATCCGCGTGGTTTTCCATTTTTTCGGAGTCGCTGGCCGAATCGGCGAGAACCCGACCGGTGCCATCAATGATCGTGACCCGCACGCCGCTTTGGGCCACACGCGCGGTCCAGTTACGCAAAGCCGCATCGTCAGCGGATGTTGGGGGATCCGCGAGGGCGAGTTTCACCAGCGAACCGAGCGCGTCATTCGCGGAACGAATCGCCTGCGCGCGAACCACGCGGACCGAGTAGAGATCCACAGCGAGCAGAACTATCAGGAGCAGGGCGGCATAGGTGAGCCCGAGCTTCCAGAACAGTCTAGCTTGCACGGGTTTCGAAAAGGTATCCCGCGCCGCGAATGGTTTTCATGAAGGCAGGGTGTTGCGGATCGGTTTCGATTTTTTCCCGCAGGCGCCGGACGTACACGTCCACGCTCCGCGGCGTGACGAATCGCTCCGTCCCCCAAACCGCGTCGAGCAACTGATCGCGAGTGAAAACGCGGTTGGGGCGTGCCGCGAGGAAATACAGCAGGCGGAATTCCAGCGTGCTCATCGGCACCGGTTTGCCGGTGCGCGTCACGCGATAAGCCGCGGGGTCAATTCGCAGCGCGCCGACTTCAATCGGTTTTTCGCTCGGCGTGCCCGGTTCCGCGCGGCGAAGTAAAGCTTTCACGCGCGCCGCAAGCTCTCGCGGGCTAAACGGTTTAGTGACGTAATCGTCCGCGCCCAGCTCGAGCCCGACCACGCGATCCGCTTCTTCCCCTTTGGCGGTGAGAATCAAGATCGGAATCCGATTCAGGCTCACGTCCTTGCGCACTTCCTTGCAAATCTCCAGGCCCGAAAGTTTGGGCAACATGAGATCGAGCACCAAGAGATCGGGCGCAGCTTTTCGGATTTGCGCGAGGCCCGTCGCACCGTCGCCGCTCGAAGCTACCTGATAGCCGTCCTTCTCCAGGTTATAGCGCACCAGCTCGACAATGTCTTTATCGTCTTCGATTACCAGGACACGTTTCATCTATTTTCTTCTCAGGGAATCGCACACACCATACGGGAAAGAGGCCCTCAGAAGCAAGACGTTGGGCGCGCGCAGAGATTTTTTAACACCCCGTTAATACCGTGTCACAGCGGTACGGTGCGTCCCAGTTGAAACATGATTCCGTTTTCGGTCCAGTTGAGCCGCCGCGGGAACGCGGCAGCTCATTGATTACAAAATGGTTGTCTGAATTCAAGCTACGAGGATTTGGCCACCATTCTGCACGGTTCTCCGTTACTCATTCCGCGACGCAAGGCACGCCCGGTTGCGGACTTGAGCGGCGCCGGAAGATCGGCCGGAGGCAAACATGGACGCGTCTGAGGCACGCCAACTGGACCCAGGACGCCGCAGCGTGGAGTCACGCGATTTTGAGGCAGGGCTGCGCCGGAAGATTGTGGGGCAGGACGAAGCGGTGCAGGCGGTGGTGGATCTATACCAGGTGTTTCGAGCCGGCTTGAATTCACCGGGGCGTCCAGTGGGGAACTTGCTGTTCCTGGGGCCGACCGGAGCGGGCAAGACGCGGGTGGTGGAAGCGACGGCGGAAGTGCTGTTTGGCGATCCGCGCGCGGTGATCAAGGTGGATTGCGCGGAATTTCAGCACTCGCACGAGATTGCGAAGCTGATTGGTTCGCCTCCGGGATATTTGGGGCACCGCGAGACGCATCCTTTGATCACG
>Ga0307478_10001718_pt1 | contig 18346 bp, 18 predicted proteins | sample atmos_gasesECM4C_2_FD_203713 | JGI IMG/M metagenome (GOLD analysis project Ga0307478, IMG submission 203713) | Hardwood forest soil microbial communities from Morgan-Monroe State Forest, Indiana, United States - atmos_gasesECM4C_05 | ecosystem: Environmental > Terrestrial > Soil > Temperate... | reverse complement strand
GTCCTTCACGCTCGGCGGCACTAGATACGCTTGATCCGGCTCGTACGGCAGAAATCGTCCCATACCTCTCTTTCTGCCTCATCTTGCATACAATTACAAGCTAGTTCTCACGCACCCTCTAAAGCCCCTGCCCCTTTGTGACCTTAACAGCAGAGGTGAAGCGCTGCGCCACCCCGAACCGCCAAGTCCACATGTGAGTTGACTCCTGAAGTCAAAATCCCCACCCTGTCGCAAAGAACGCGACAAGGATGAGGCACCCTACGAGTTGGAATTCCAAGTAAGGGTTCAAGAAGTCAAAATTCTCAACCTGTTGCCCTGAAGATCGGTGTGTGTGATTGCAGAGAATTCCGTGCGAGGCCGATGTTAGGGAACATTAGCTAGGGATCCTTCGACTGCGGTTGTGCTTCGCGTTCGCGAAGCGCAACCTTCGCTCAGGATGACAGTATAGTAGGAGTTGGTGACACTCATCCCCATCTTACTTACAGCTTCAGTCCTCTTAAATATTCGCGGAATGGTTGGCCTAAGTCTTCGCGTTTTAGGGCGAATTCTACTGTGGCTTTCAGGAAGCCTAGTTTGTCGCCGGTGTCGTGGCGGCGGCCTTCGTAGACGTAGGCGTACATTTTTTCTCGCTGCAGCAGCGTGCGCATGCCGTCGGTGAGTTGGAGTTCTCCGCCGGCGCCGGTGGGGGTGTTGGCGAGGCAAGCGAAAATTGCGGGCGTGAGAATGTAGCGGCCGATGATGGCCAGGTTTGAGGGAGCTTCTTCGCGCTTGGGTTTCTCGACCATGTTCTTGATTTCGAAGAGGCGCTCGCCGAAGCGGCTGTCGACGGGGTTGACGTCAAGGACGCCGTAGGAAGAAATCATTTCGCCTTCGACGATTTGCGTGGCTAGGACGGAGCACTGGGTTTGATCGAATACATCGACCATTTGCTTGAGGCAGGGGACCTTGGCGTCGATTACGTCGTCGGCCAGGAGAACGGCGAAGGGTTCGTCGCCTACGAGTTCGCGGGCCATGAGCACGGCGTGGCCCAGGCCGAGAGCTTCTTTTTGGCGGACGTAGGCGACGTGAATCATGTCGGAGATGGAGCGGACGATCTTGAGCAGATCGGTTTTGCCGCGCTGCTCAAGCATGGTCTCGAGTTCGTAGCTGACGTCGAAATGGTCTTCGATGGCCTGCTTGCCGCGGCCGGTGATGATGAGGATCTGATCGCATCCGGAGGCCATGGCCTCTTCGACGCCGTATTGGATGATGGGCTTGTCGACCAGCGGGAGCATTTCTTTGGGCTGGGCTTTGGTTGCGGGGAGGAAGCGTGTGCCTAGGCCGGCGGCGGGGAATACGGCTTTGCGGACTTTCATGGGCATAAGGGCGGTCTTGATTAGTCGTTGGATATTCTTCTTTAGTTGCCGAACAATTGTAAACGGTGGAGTTCAGATTCGTGTTAGAGTACTTCGCCGAAGATTCCGACGGAGATGGCGATGATTCGCGGGCAAGAATTTTGGGTGTGTGTTTTTATGCTGTGTGCCTCACTGAGTGAGTTTATCGGCTCTCTCTGGCGAGCTCATGCTACTTTTGGGTCGGATTTGTCTCTCGTGCTGATCGCAGGGGTGCTCTTTGACCTCGTCATTGCACTCGGATGCGTCCGCATTCAACGCAGTCTTGGAAGTTTGCAAGGGAAGGTCGATGGAAAAATCCTTTCGACGATTTCGCAAAGTGTTTACCTAGTGGTAATGTTTGCTTTCCTAGGTTTTATGGATCTGATGGCGATCCGTCATTTGCGATAGCTGTTCTTATGCGATTTGTAGGCCGAATCGGGCTGGAGTCCTGTCGATTGTTGGCCGGATCTTATGCGGTGCTGAAGCGCCGCTCTTCCGCAATGAGTTGACTTGCGACGCGGTTTAATCCGCGCCCTCTCAAGGTTTGGCCGCTTTTTTCCCCAGAACACATCGTAGGCACGGAGTGTGGCAGAAATGCCTGGCAAGGTCCGTTGCAGTGTAGCAAAGGGGAGCGGGGTCCTTCGACTTCGTAACAGCTTCGCGATCGCGAAGCTGTTACTTCGCTCAGGATGACAGGGCTTGGGTGGACTCAGGCGACTTTTCTGTACTTGCTAGTTGTTCGAGGATTGTGCGGAGGGAGCGGAGGACTTCTTCTGCTGCTGTGGCTTTCAACATGAATTTCAACATGCCGTCGGGGGTGAACTGTGCGCCGCGCTGCGCGGAGACGAAACGGGCTAGTTGCTCGGGGTCGACTGTTGCGTCCGGGCGGAATTTTAATGTGACGTTGTCGCGTTTGCGCTCGATGGCGTTTACGCCGACTCTCATGCACAGCAATTTTAGCGAGGCGTAGTCGAGCAGGTTGCGGACCGCGGGCGGGGGTGGGCCGTAGCGGTCTTTCAACTCAAACCCAACATCGTTCAACTGCGATTCGGTTTCGACTCTGGCGACGCGTTTGTACATCTGCAGGCGCTGGTTTTCTTCGGGAACGTAGTCGCCAGGGATACGGATGTTGAGGCCGAGGTTGAGTTGGGTTTCGGCCTCGTCGGGAGCGGCTTCACCTTTCATTTCTCTTACCGCGCGTTCCAACATCTGCGTATAAAGCTCGAAGCCGATGGCTTCGATGTGGCCGCTTTGTTCGCCGCCCAACATATTTCCTGCGCCGCGGAGTTCGAGATCGAGCGCGGCGATTTTGAATCCGGCGCCGAGATCGGAAAATTCTTTGAGGGCAGCGAGGCGGCGGCGCGCGATGGGCGTTAGCTCGATTTCCGGCGGAAGCATGAGATAAGCATAGGCGCGGCGATTGGAGCGGCCGACGCGTCCGCGAAGCTGGTAAAGCTCGGAGAGGCCGAGGCGGTCGGCGCGGTTGATCAGGATTGTGTTGCAGAGCGGGATGTCGAGGCCGTTTTCGATGATGGTGGTTGAAACCAGAATGTCAGCTTCGTGGTGCATGAATTTCAGCATCACTTTCTCGAGTTCGCCTTCGGACATTTGTCCGTGGCCGACGATGATTCGGGCTTTGGGAACGAGGGCCTGAAGTTTGGCGGCGATCTCCCAGATGGTGTCGACGCGGTTGTGGACGAAGTAAACCTGGCCGCCGCGTTCGAGTTCTTGTTCAATGGCGGACTGGATTAATTTTTCGTCCCAACTGGCGACGACGGTTTGGATGGCCATGCGATCTTTGGGCGGAGTTTCGATGACGCTCATGTCGCGCAGGCCGACGAGCGACATGTGGAGAGTCCGCGGAATGGGCGTGGCCGACATGGTGAGGACATCGACTTGCTTCCGCATTTGCTTGATGCGCTCTTTGTGGCGGACGCCGAAGCGCTGTTCTTCGTCGACGATGAGGAGGCCGAGATCGGAGAATTTGATGTCTTTGGAAAGGATGCGGTGAGTTCCGATCAGGACATCGATTTTGCCGGCTTCGGTTTTCTGCAGAATTTCTTTTTGCTGCTTGGCATTACGGAAGCGGCTGATCATTTCGATGGCGACGGGGAATGGGGCGAAGCGCTGTTTGAAAGTTTCGAAGTGCTGGAAGGCGAGGACAGTGGTGGGCGCGAGCACAGCGACCTGCTTATTGTCGCTAATGGCTTTGAAGGCGGCGCGCATGGCGACCTCGGTTTTGCCGTAGCCGACATCGCCGCAGAGCAGGCGATCCATGGGCTGCGAGGATTCCATGTCGCGAATGACGTCTTTAATGGCGATGGCCTGGTCTTCGGTTTCGTTGAACTCGAAGGCGTCTTCGAACTCACGGAACCATTCGTTGGAGGGCGGAAAGGCGTGTCCGACGGCGGTTTTGCGTTCGGCGTAGAGCTTGAGGAGTTCGTCGGCCATGTCTTTCATGGCCTTCTTCACGCGGGATTTTGTTTTTGCCCAGGCTTGTGTGCCGAGATGACTTAACGGCGGCTTTGCGCCTTCGGAGGAACGGTATTTCTGGACGAGATCGAGTCGCGTGAGGGGAACATAGAGGCGGGCGGATTCGGCGAACTCGAGCAACATGAACTCGGCGGGGCCATCGCCGTGGTTAATTTCTTTCAGGCCTTGATATTGGCCTATGCCGTGCTCGACGTGGACGATGTAATCGCCGACCTGGAGGTCGCGAAAGTCGGAAAGGAAAGCGGAGACTTTGGATTTCGAGCGTTGCGGGCGCGAGGCGACAGACTCGGATTCGTCAAAGAGATCGCGAGAGCCGAAGATGGCGAGATTGGATTCTGGTAGAAGAACGCCTTCTGGAACGTAGGCGGTGGCGAGGGTGGTGGTGAGGATTTCTCCCGCGAAGTAGCTGGTTTCGTCGGCATAGCTTTCGCCGCCTCGGGTGCGGCTGCCGAGCTTGAAGGAGACGTTGTATTCCGTGAAGACATCGGCCAGACGTTCGACCTCGCCGATGTTGGGAACGGCGAAGAGGACGCGCTTGCCTTCGCTGTTGAGCTTTTGCGCTTCGGCGAGCATGGCTGGGACTGCGCCATGGAAGCGGGGCGAGGGCTGGGTGAGAAAAGAGATTTCGGAAGGATCGTTTTCGTTCAAGCTGAGACTTCGGGTGATGCCGAGGTGTTCAATCTCTGCGCCGGGGAGTGCGGCGGTTTTCTGCCACCAATCGTCGGGCGGAATGTAGAGATCTTCGGGACGAACAAGATTGCCAATGCCGCTGCGCTCGTGAGCCTCGGCGACGCGAGTCCAGAAGTGGTCGAATTCTTGTTTGAGTTGATCGGGTTCGTCGAGAAGAACGGCGGCACGAGGAATTAAATCGAAGATGGTGCTGTTGGCTCCGGCGACGGGGGAGTAGAACTCCCAGCCGGGAAAGACATTGAGTCCGCCGGCGCGGACGGCGGCTTCGACGATCTCTTCGTTACCGGTGATGCGTTTTCCGCTGAGGCGGGTGTGAATTGCGCCGAGCAGGTGCTCACTGACGGGAGTTTCGGTGAGTGGGAGGAGCAAGGCTTCGTCGACGGGATTCGAAGAACGTTGCGAAGCGGGATCGAATTTGCGAATGGAATCGGCCTCATCGCCAAAGAATTCGATGCGCAAGGGGCGATCGGCCTCGGGGGAGTAGACGTCGAGGATGCCACCGCGAACGGCGTATTGGCTGGGCATTTCGACGACATCCGTCGAGGTGTAACCGACGGTGTTGAGGTGGGCAAGGAGAGACTCCAGATCGAAAGACTCGCCACGACGGATGGTGCGGGCGAGATTTTCGTAGTAGTCGCGCGAATGGAGGCGGATGGCCGTGGCGGCGACCGGGGAAATCACGATGGAAGCTGCGCCGGTGGCAATCTTCCACAAGGCGGTCGCGCGCTCTTCCTGGAGTTCGGGATGAGGCGAGAGATTCTGGTAGGGAAGCACGTCCCGCGCGGGAAGGGAGACGATTGAGTCAGGATCGCAGGCGGCGGTGAGCTCGCAGAATCCGCGAAGGACCGGCGCGAAGTCTTCGACGGCGCGGTTGTCGTTGACTACGAAAATAAGCGGACGGGCGGCAGCGCGCTGAAACAGCACGAGCAGCAAGGCTTTTGCCGTGGGAATGAGCCCGGAGACACGAATACGCCCCGTGCCCTCCTTGAGGTGGGAGGCTACACGCGCGAAGACGGGAAGCTTTTCTACGTCCGCGAAGAGTTCGCGGACGAAGGGAAGAAGCATGCATTCTGATTTTAGCAGGAGTGAGGAGGTGGGGTGCGGGGTTGCGATATGTCTTAAGACTTAGCCCGCAACGACATCGAGCACACCAGTCGCGATCGCGCAGGAACGGAGCTCGTGGGGGTTCCACCTCGCTTCCGCTTCGGCGGGACGGGCGAAGGCGCCCGTCACTACATGAGGTGTGCCCAGGAGGCGCGCAGGAGGGGTCGAGTGAGGCATGTGGGGCCGCCGCTGCCGTTGATGCAGAGTTCGGAGCCGGGGAAGGTGCGAACGTCGAATCCGTTTTCGCGCAGGCGGGCGTTCGTGTTGAGATTTTCTTCGATGGCAAGCAGGCGATTGTTGCCGAGGGCGAGGACGTTGCAGGCGAGAGTGTCGCGCTCGGAGTAGTCGATCTCGATGAATTTGAATCCGCGGGATTTCAGGAGTTCGACGGTTTCGACGGCGAGCCAGGGGAGATCGACGAGCGCGGTGTGATCGTCGAGCAGGCTGATCAGGGACATCAGATGCAGGCATGCGCTCGGGCCAGGGCCGTAGGGCAGAGGCGCGGAGAGAACTTGCACGCCTTTTGGCGCGAGTAGGTCGCGCATCTGTTGAATGCCAGCGGCGTTGGTGCGGTAGCCGTGGCCGATTAGAAGAGTTTTGGAATCTAGCCAGAGGATGTCTCCTGCCTCGGTGGTGCCGGGAGGGGTGATAGTACCCAGCGTGGGGATGTCTAAGCTTTTGCAGAATGAGGAATGGATGGGACCTTCAGTTACGCGGTTCGGCTTGCCTGGACGCATCACGATCAAGCCGTAATCACTCGGAAGGGAAGCGTCGTGGGTGTAGACGGCGTCGAGGGTGAGTGCAGGATCAGGGGCAAGTTCAATGATCTCGGCGCCGACGGCTTCGAGTTCGCGGCAGAGAGTTTCATGTTGCGACTGTGCTCGATCGAAGTCGGGCGCATGGTGGAATCCCAGGTCGTGCCAGCGGGCAGCGTACTCCGGCCGGTTCCATCCGGCGATGCGAGGAGAACATACCATTACGCGCTCAAGGGCGCCGACCATCGAATGTCCATTGAAATGCGTCTTGGAAATTGTTTCGGGCATTTTTTCTTGTCTCTGCGATGTTTCTGAAACTGGCGAGCCTGTTAGGAATCTATATGGGCATTATGGCAAAAGCAATGTGGGAAGGCTCGGTGCTGGCCGAAAGCGATAAAACGATCGAGGTCGAAGGCAATCAGTATTTTCCTCCGGAGGCGATCCGCAAGGAGTTTTTCAAGGCGAGCGAGGCGCATACGGAGTGTCCGTGGAAAGGCACGGCAAGCTATTACGATGTTGAGGTTAAGGGCAAACGGAATGCGGGGGCTGCCTGGTTTTATCCGGAGCCGAAAAACGCGGCGAAGCAGATCAAGGGATATGTGGCGTTCTGGAAAGGCGTGAGCGTGGAGAAGGATTGAGCTTGCTCGCACTCTGCTGATTTGAAGAAAAGGCGGTCGAGCTTCGCTCGACGGACAGCCGAGGGCGGCTGTCCCCACATGGCTCTTCTCGTGACTAAAGAGAGTAATCGGTTCGCGAGTTTTCTACTTCTTAGAACTCGACGTGGGCACGGAAGGCGGGGACGAGGACGGGACCGCGATCGCGGTTGTAGCCCGGGTTGTTGATGTGTTGCAGGCCGGGGCCGACATAGATGCCGCGCCATGCGTGGATGGTGTAGTAAGTCTCCAGAATATTTTCACGGCCGTAGTTCAGGTTGCCATCGCCGAGGAGGAAGCCGAGACCGCCGTCGGCGAGGTACGTCTGATGATCTTTCTTGATGGCGTTGGAAACGAAGGCGATACCGGCACGATCCTGCTTGCGATGCCACCACGCGCCGTTTGCGCCTATTCCAGCGGCAACGGTCTGATCGACTTCGGTGTACGCGAATGATTCAGTTTTGCCGTTATCCCAGCCGACGCGGGTGAATGCGGTTACGTAGCGCGTGAGATTCTGTTCGAGGTTAAGGCCGAAACCATACTTGCGGGTGATGTGCCAGGGATGGGTTGCAATTTCTGGAACGGGTGTCAGGCCTGCTTCGAAGTTGGCGATTGCGTCACGATAGATGCCCATGTTGGCGGCGTTGGTGTAAGCCAACAGACGGACCACGCCGGATTTTTTCGGGAGCAGGCCGCGACGAAGTTCGTATTCGAAGTTTTCCGCGTGGACTTGCCAGGGCCTCCAGACGAGATCAATTCCATTCGCGACTTTTGGCATAAGGGCTTCGGCGAAACGGAAACCCCAGTTGCGGTCTTCGTAATCGGCGGTGGCGCCGACGGTGTAGCCGCGCGTGTCGGCGGCGTAGTCCCACGCGCCATTGTTGTCGATGGTCCAGTTGGTGAATTGAAAGTGGGTGTCAGAGCCCACGGAATTGATGTCAAAGAAATCTGGCATGCTGAACTTGCCGAAGCGGATCTCCAGGCGACGGCGCGGCAGCTCTTCAAATAGCGAGAAGGGGTTTCGTTGATTTTCTATCTTGTCCTTGCTCAACGCAAACACTTTGTGAATCATGGCGCGGCTCAGATAAGGGGCTTTGCTGAGAAGTGGATTGCGCACGATATCGAGATCGGTGTCGCCGGCGAGTCCCAGGCCGGTGCTGAGCGCGGCGCCGCCGGCTTCTTCGATATCGACCAGGATTTCGGTGGAATTGTTGAGGCGCACGCCGCTGTAGAAGGTCACAACTCGCGACGTGGCTTTTTCGTAGTTGGGGCTTAGGCTGTTCCGGCCGCTGTAATCGGCGGGGAATGGGGGATGGGTCTGGAAAATGAAATTGGCCTGTCCAGAGAGCCAGAAGCGAGTGTCTTTGAGATGAGGGAACATGGCCTGAGTAGGGTCGTCTGACGGGGGATCGGACGGGTTCACCTCAGCTATGGCGTCGGCCTGGGGAGGAGCATCAGGTTTCGCAATGGAGGGTACGTCCGATTGCGCCGTGGGAGCTTGCGCTGGCGATTGAACGGAGTTTAGGGCTACGAATATGAAACATAAAGCAAAGGCCATTCCCATACGCCGGAACGTGGCAGAGGCGGTGCTGAGCGCGATATTAAGAAGGAATGTCAATTTCGTAATTGCAACCAGGAGGATTTAACTCAAGGCTTCCGGCGCTCAGTTGCGATGGCAATTTTGGTATACGTTCAATCTATCACTCTTAGTTAACTATAGTTAATCATACTGCTTATTAAATTCCTGGTGCTGCGCGAACTTTACCGAGGCTACGCAGAATTGGTTAAAGGAATGTTACAAACCGGTCGCGCGCGGTACTAACGGATTGCTTTATAGCATACCCCAGTATAGTATTGTCAAGGTAAAAACATATGAGGATCTGAGATGGCTCACACACTGCGGGATAAAGAGAAGCTTAAGTTACGGGTGAAGCGTATTCGCGGGCAAATTGATGCGATGGAGCGCGCGCTCGATGAGGGGAAAAATTGTGGAGACATCTTGCAACTGATTACGGCTGCCCGTGGCGCGATGAACGGACTGATGGCGGAACTACTGGAGGATCATGTCAAGTTCCATGTGCTTGACGGCTCGCGCAAACCGAATTCAGAACAACTGATCGCGGCGGATGAGTTAATGGAGATTGTGCGGTCTTATCTCAAGTGACAGGTCGCGAAGAATTGGCTGGGGCGGAGAATCGCAAGGATAGAGTGATCCGTAGCTCGCTAAAGCAAAAAGGACAGCCCGGAGCCCCCGAAGCTGTCCCTGGAACCCTCCCGGTTAGAAGGGCAACGTGATGACCTCAAGTTACCGGAGCCATGTTGCAAAATGATGGCAGAAGAATGAATATCTGGTTAATTTGTCTTTAAGTTGTCGGGGAGAGCGCTGATATAGTAATCGCGCAGTCACTGTTGACATCTGTCCGGGAGGACTCGATGCCGTCCACTACGTCCCGCAAAGTTGAAGAATCCCGCCGTCTGCGCAAACGTGCGGAATCGATGATTCCGGGCGGAGTTAATTCTCCGGTACGAGCTTTTGGATCGGTTGGCGGGGAGCCTCCGTTTATTGTGCGGGGGAAAGGTTCGCACATCTGGGATGCGGACGAGAACGAATTCATTGACTACGTGGGATCGTGGGGGCCGTTGATTTTAGGGCATGCCGCAGCGGATGTGCTGGATGCCATCGTGGGTGCTGCGTGCAATGGAACCAGCTTTGGAGCGTCGACTCCGGCGGAAGCGGACCTGGCTGAGTTGGTGCTGGCGGCGTTTCCGCCGATGCAGAAAGTCCGATTCGTAAACTCGGGAACCGAAGCGACGATGTCGGCGATCCGGCTGGCGCGAGCCTATACGAAGCGCAAGTACATTGTGAAGTTTGAGGGGTGCTATCACGGGCATTCCGATTCGCTGCTGGTGAAGGCGGGGTCGGGAATTGCGACGCTGGGCATCCCAGGATCGGCGGGAGTTCCTGATGAGTTTATTCAGTTCACGCTGGCGTTGCCATTTAACGATATTAAAGCAGTGGAATATGCCTTCCAGAAATTCAAACACCAGATTGCCTGCGTGATTGTAGAGCCGGTGGTGGGGAATATGGGATGCGTGCCGGCAGCGGATGACTATCTGGTGGCGCTGCGCATGATTACTGAGCGCGAGAAAGCTGTATTGATTTTTGACGAAGTGATGACGGGATTTCGCGTGGCGTTTGGTGGAGCGCAGGAGCTTTATGGTATTCGGCCGGATCTGACGACGATGGGCAAGATCATTGGTGGAGGCTTGCCGGTTGGGGCTTACGGCGGATCGAGCGAGATTATGGACCTGGTCGCGCCGCTAGGTCCCATGTACCAGGCGGGGACGCTATCGGGAAATCCACTGGCGATGGCGGCGGGATGCGCGATGCTAAAGCATCTGCGGGATCACAAGCAGGAGATTTATCCGTGGCTCGAGAAGTTGAGCCGGCAACTGGTTGAGGGAATTGCGGGGGTCGCGAAGGACGTGGGCGTGCCGCTGTGTTACAACCGCGTGGGATCGATGTTTACGTGGTTCTTCACTCCGGGGCCGGTGACGGATTGGGATTCTGCATCAAAATCAAATACCGAAGCGTTCGGGAAATTCTTTCGAAGCATGCTGGATAGTGGAGTGTATCTGCCGCCGTCGCAGTTTGAGGCCGCGTTTGTTGGGGCGACGCACAGTGAGCAGGATATCGAGCAGACTATCGCGGCGGCGAAGGAAGCGTTTGCGGCGGTGCGGGGATGAAGGGTTTGATTTGAGAAATAAAAGAGCTTGCATTTTTTGGGTTTTCCTAGTTCTTGAGTTTCTCATCAGGGGCTGAAGCCCGGCCTTTTCTGGAGTGCTTGAGACGGCTGAAAGTGGCGCTCTTCCACGGTGGGGGTTTATAACGCCGCAGGCAAACAGCAGGTTCCTCGACTCCGCAAGATTCATTCGCTTCGCGAATGAATCTTTCTTCGCTCGGAATGACAGAATTGAAGGGCTGCGGCCTAGGGGATTGGCTCCATTTCTTGCGGCTTACTCCGACTTACGGGGCTATTATTTCTAGCACGTTTGGGGTTTTAGTTCTGGGTTTTCCTAGTCTTGGTTTTATTCTCGGAAGCAGGGCTGAAACTGGGTGGGAAAGCAGGTTCCTCACCGGGCGTGCCGCCCGATTCGGAATGACATCGGTATTTTGCTTTCAGCCTTGGGTTTCCCTCGTTCTTAATGAAATAGCTTTCAGGTCCCCACTAATTTTGGATTTCCTAGTTCTTGATTTTTCCTAGTTCTTGATTTTTCCTAGTTCTTGATTTTTCCTAGTTCTTGGTTTTTCCTCTAGTCCTTGGTACTCACTAGGCCACGACATCATTTGTGGAATGGTCACAAATTCATAATCCTTCTCTTTGAAGCGTGTGATCAGATGATCTGTGGCCAAGACGGTTTGGGAGCGATCGGCGCCCATTTGTTTGTAGCCGCCATCGTGCAGCAGGATGACGTCGCCGCCTCGAATTTGTCTTATCACTTTGTGCTCGATCTCGGCGGCGGGCGGGGCACTCCAGTCGTAGCCGGTGACGTTCCACATTACAGGTTCCAAGCCGAGTTCCCGCGCGATGCGAAAAACCGCAGGGCGGCGACCACCGAAGGGCGGACGGAAGAGGGTAGAATGCTGGCCGATCGCATCGTTCAAAGCGGCGCGGCAATCGAGAAGTTGTTGGCGGACCTCGGCCTCGCGCTTGAAGGTGAGTAAGGGATGAGTGAAGGTGTGATTGCCGACGACGTGGCCACCTGCGACAATTTCGCGAGCAATTTCGGGGCGCTGCTGCACGTAGCGTCCGATGAGAAAAAATGTTGCGAGAACGCTGTGTTTGGCCAGAACGTCTAAAAGTTGCCTTGTGTGCGGGTCGTTGGGACCGTCGTCATAAGTCAGGGCAAGTTGGCGTGAGCGGGGCGGCAATCCTTTGAAGGTTTGTCCGTACCATTGGCCGGTCGGCGCCATGGACTGATAACCCGCCGCTGCTGCGGCCGACAGGGCAGTGCCCGAGATGATGTAACCCCACATGCGGGCATTGTAAATGGATTGAGTGATTCGGCTTGTGTGATTGGGACAATTGAAAATCGATCGATGTCTCTTAGATCGGACAATCGCCAAATCGCTTAATCGCACAATGGCTCACTCTCTCAGTTTCTCCTGTTAACTCTTCCCTCAATTGCCACCCGGCGTTATCCGAGATATTCTGCCAATTCGAGAAATTGCGTAAACCATGGCGAATCTTTTCGAACTCCCCCGTTACATTGCTGTGGAAGGTCCGATACGAGTTGGCAAGAGCACGCTGGCGGGGATTCTCGCTGAGCGGCTGACGGCGCAGCGGGTGATGGAAACGGAGACCAATCCTTTCCTGAGCGCGTTCTACGAGGGCGAGCGCGGGGCGGCGTTCCAGGCTCAGTTTGCCTTTCTGGTGCGGCGATTCGAACAGTTGCAGGCGCTTGACCTGGGTTCGCGATCGCAGAGGACCGTGGTTGCCGACTACATTTTCGAAAAAGACAAGCTTTTTGCCTGCCTTAATCTTACCGACCAGGAACTCGATACCTATAACCGGTACTACAATCACTTCCGCGAGCAGTTGCCCACGCCGGATCTCGTGATCTATTTGCAGGCCACGCCCGAGATCCTGAAGAAACGCCTGAAAAAAAAGAACGCGCCGGGCGAGAAGGCGGTTAGCGATGAGTATCTGGAAGAAGTGGTGAAGGCTTACGAGCACTTCTTCTTTCACTACACGTCGTCGGATCTGCTGATCGTCAATACGTCCGACATCGACTTCGTTGAGCGCAACGAAGACTTGCAGGAGTTGTTGCGGAAAGTGACGGAGCCGATCAAGGGAACGCAATACTTTTTGCCGTTGGGCGGGCAGGAGGCGGTGGGGGCTTGAGAGGCGTCGATAGTCGTTGGTTGTTGGCAGTTACTTTTCGTGTCGCGGTAGTGAATAGATGGACAGCAGTTGACCCACCCTAGAAAACTTGGGGTCGGCGGTTACCAACCACGCGCGGCGTTCGATTGCCAGTTCCGCGGCGAAGGCGTCGGCGTATCCCAGGCTATGTTTTTGTTTCAGCGCACCGACCCGGGACGCTCGTTCTCGATCCACAGCAATGACCACGATTGGTAGTTCTTGCAGAACGTTCTCGGCTTGCTGGGCGCCGGTTTCGCCGTGCCTCCTCCACTCGATGTAGAAGACCTCTCCCCAGGTAACAGCCGACATCAATAACGGCCTGTCCTGTCGTCGCGCTTCGTCGAACAACTTGCGGATCTTTTGCGCAGCGCCGTGACGAGCCTCAAAGAATCCCAGCAGAGCATTGGCATCGAGCACGTAGCGGCGACCACCTGCACGGGATGCGGCGGGAGTCATGGCAGCTCTTGCCTGCGCTCGCGCTCCCTCTCCCGTTCGCGCTCGGCCAAAGATTCCTCAAACATGGAGGGTTCGCCGGGCTTGGGCTTCTGGAATCCCATGATCTCGTCTAAGCGCCGCGCGGTAATTGGAGTCAACACGAGCCTGCCTTTGTCGTCGGTCCAGGTGGCGGGAGTGCCTTTGTCCAAGCCGTATTGTTCGCGTAGTTCGGCGGGAATCACCACTTGACCCTTGGAGCTGATTACGGTGCGATAGGTAGCCATGAATATATCTTACCATCAAGTAAGATCGACTTCCAATCGCCTTACAATTGAAATTGAGGCTCCTGCCAGGCTGGTACCGTCGAGCTTCGCTCGATGGACAGCCGAGGGCGGCTGTCCCTACACAAGCATTCTCCGCAAAACCGGGATTTCGGGGGGGGCCTAAAAACAGGCGTCGACTAGGGGCGATTTTGCGGTTACAATAGCTGCAGCATCCACGAAAATGCGAAACAGGCTCTATCCGGCAAGCCGGAGGGGCACTGGAGGAACAATGAGCATCACCGGAATTGGCGTGCGTCCCGGCATGTCGGGAAACGACGGGATGCGCCAGAAGGTCACGACCGCGACTCTGCGGGAATTAAAACTCCGTCACGAACCAATTACTTGCCTCACCGCCTACGACTACGCGACTGCGCGTCTGGTTGACGAGGCTGGCATCGAGATGATCCTGGTCGGCGATTCGCTGGCCCAGGCCATTCTCGGGTATGAGAACACGCTATCGGTCACGATGGACGAGATGCTCCATCACGTAAAGGCGGTGCGGCGCGGCGTGAAGAGCGCGCTGCTGTTAGCCGACATGCCTTACGGGTCTTATCAGGTTGACCCGCAAAGCGCCCTTAGCAACGCCACGCGCTTTGTGAAGGAAGGCGGAGCGGAGGTGGTGAAGATCGAGGGGGGCGAAAAGCGTGCCGATCTGATTCGCCGCATCATCGACGCCGAAATTCCCGTGGCTGGCCACATTGGGCTGACGCCGCAGTCGGTCAACGTAATGGGCGGATACAAGGTGCAGGGAAAAAATCTGAGCGCCATCGAGCAACTCATGCGGGACGCCGTGGCTCTCGACCGAGCCGGCGTGTGCTGCATTGTGCTGGAAGGGATTCCGCGCGAGGTGGCAGCGATGATTACGGTGGAAGTGAGTACGCCGACCATCGGTATTGGCGCCGGGCCGGAGTGCGATGGCCAGGTGCTGGTGTTCCACGATCTGGTGAATCTGACGTTTGCGCCGCCAGCCAAATTCGTGCGCCGCTACGGCGATGCGGCCTCGCTGATTACGAACGCGGTACGGGCATTTCGCGCCGACGTTCGATCGCAGCAGTATCCGTCGGATGAGGAGTCGTATCATTTGCCTCGGGAGACGAAGGCTGGGTTTGAAACCGTTCTGGCGCGGAAGCGAACTATGCAGAGGTGAGGAATGCTCTTGCCACGGATTTTCGCTGATCACGCGGATAAAGCCAACGATCCAAACATTCGCGTGAGCGTGCTAGGCTAATATTATCCAGGAGGTAGTTATGACGAACCTCTTACCTGCATTTTTCTTTTTCCCCTTTCTCGGGTTTGGTTTCGTAATGTATTTCCTGCCGTCGCTGATTGCGCTCGCGCGAAGCAAGCGGGACATCGCCGGAATCGTTCTGCTTAACGTTTTTCTGGGATGGACGATGATCGGATGGGTCGTTGCTTTAGTGTGGGCCGTGAAGGCAGACATGCCCGCGGTGGTGCGGTGAGTTTGTTCGGCGCCCGGCGCTGCACGCAAGAAATGTGTTTTGCACTCCTTCCGGGATTGATTGTGGCGATGAGTTTTTCTCTCGCGGCATGCTCACGCCACGACGTGCCGCCCGCGCCAGACGCATCCGCTTTACTGCAGAACATTGGCGCGCCCGATCCTGAGAAGTATCCGACGCAGGAGAACAAGCATTGGGGCAATCCGTATCTCGTGATCCGGGCTGACAAGATCGGACTGCTGAGCGGCGCCGCAGCTAACGAAGAGCAGATGCTAAAGCCAGAAGAAGTTTTGCCTGCGCTCGCCCATTTGCCCGTATCGGCGTGGCCTTATGGCCGAGTGGTCGCAATTCTCGTGCAAGAGAAGCCCACCGCATCCGAACAGGAGAAGGTTGCGCTGCGACGGAGCCGGGGAATTGTGGCGGGCGACCTGGAGACTGCACACATTGCGATTCATTGGATCGCCGCTTCCTGAAGTCCGATTCCTCCATGAGAATCTGCCACACGATCGATGACATGCGAGACGCTTGCCGCGCGGAAGGGCGTAACAAGCGATTGGGATTTGTGCCCACCATGGGCGCATTGCATGAAGGACACTTGTCACTGGTGCGAGCGGCCAAGGCGTCGTGCGACGTTGTGGCGGCATCGATCTTCGTAAATCCTACACAATTTGGAGCCAACGAAGACCTGGCGAAGTATCCGAGGATGTTTGAACGTGACCGCGATTTGTTGGAGAAGGAAGGCGTGGAGCTGCTCTTTGCGCCATCGGTCGAGGAAATGTATCCGCGAGGCGCTTTGACGTGGGTCACGGTAGAAGAACTGAGCGACAAGCTGGACGGGAGATCGCGGCCTGGACATTTTCGCGGCGTCACGACCGTAGTGAGCAAACTTTTTCACATCGTTGAGCCGAATGCAGCCTTCTTCGGACAGAAAGATGCCGCGCAAGTGGCGATCGTTCGGCGCGTGGTGCGCGACATGAACTTTCCTGTGGAAGTAGTTGCTTGTCCGATTGTGCGTGAGGCGGACGGACTCGCAATGAGTTCGCGCAACGCCTACCTTGATGTGCACCAGAGAAAAGAGGCGCTGGTGTTGCGTAGGTCGTTATTGCGGGTAGAAAAATCCTGGGAGGGTGGTGAGCGAAGTGCGGCGAAACTAGTGGCTGCGGGGATTGAAGAATTTGCCGGCAAGAATTCGGTTCGGCTTGATTATTTCGAAATCGTAGATCCTGACAATTTGGATTCCATTGACAGAGTGATGGATGGCGCGCTGGTTGCAGTCGCGGCATTTGTCGGTTCGACACGGTTGATCGATAACATTTTGCTGGGGAAAGCTGGAGGCTAAGGCTGGGGCTGGGCGGTGGTTGCAGTCGCAGCTGCAGTTGTATCCGGTGAAATTCCTGGAGGCGACAGACGCTCGCGCATTATGTTTTCCACTACTGACCACAAGTGAGGATCGCACTCGCTCTGCATGTGGCCGGGAGTGAAGAAACGCTCGACACGGGACTCGTCGGTGCACGCGACTGGATTTTTCCTGTAGTCGATGCGGTAATTCCCCAAAATTTCGGTTTTCGCCGGGTCGGCGGCCGTAATCTTTTCTCGGCCGTGGAGGATGCCATGCGGCTGGTAGAAGTTCACCGCCTCCGCGACGTTGCCAGGAATGACGGAATCGTTCTGCCAGATCTTGGCGATGCTGTCGACCTGCACGGTGAGCAGAACGGGAACCCCCGACTTTTGCAGGTCGCGAGCGAGCAATACGGCGGCTGCGGCTCCCCAACTGTGGCCGAAGACGATAATGCGAGCCCGAGTTTTTTCTTCAGCGGAGAGGCCGCCGTCGTGATCGATATCGAGCAGGCGCATGACCGTATCGTAGGCACTCTTCCGGCGGCGGTTTTCAAAGACGGCAACGTAGGTGTCCTTGGGAGAGGATCGCTGGATTCGCTGGGCAAGGCGAACAGGGCCGTGGTGAAGATTGTCGTGGCTTACGAAGCCCCCCACGAAACCGATGACAATGTTGGAGGGAACTGTTGTGACCGTAGGCCGGAGCACTGCGGTATCGACCGGTCGCGATAGGGCCGGCATAGCTGCACTGAGAATTATCGTCGCAGTGACTAGCACAGCTCGAAATTGAACCAAACGGAGCAGATAGACTCCTCTGATCGGTGAGATGACATGTTCCGCGGGGAGGATGCGGAAAAAACAGACGATTCTATTCACAATCACTTCGCGACCGACCGCTCTCGAGTGGTCTCCCCGCCGTACCGACCATCGGCAATGCCAGCAAATGCCTTTACCAGAGCGGGTTGGCGCATTTGATCCGAGGGACAGTGTACACCCGTTTGTCAAGAAGGGGATTTGATTACTTCAATGATCCGAAGTGGGGGGAAAGTGTGGAAAAAGTCGGGTGCGCCGCGCGACGCGGTAGCCCCTTGGGACCGGAATGCCACCAGATAGTCCGCGGTATTCTTGAAATCGGAGATGATGCCTCGGCCGCCGGGCTTCAGCACCCGGACGATCTCACGGCATGCCTGATTGCGGCCCGCGCGGGTCGGAATATTATGGATGCACAGATTGGAAAGAATCACATCGAAACTGGCATCGGGAAAGGTCAGGGCTGTGGCGTCATCGTTTCTGACTTCGACACGGGCGGAGACGCCGGCGAGATCCACATTGCGTTGCGTTTTTTCCAGCGAGTTCCCCGAAAGATCAGTCTTGCTCCAGACATCAATGCCGACAGCTTTTCCGGTGGTCAACTTTCGTGCCGCGCCGATCATTAGCAAGCCGCGACCGGTGCCGACGTCGAGAACTGTTTCATACCCGGTCCAGTTGATTCGCGCCAGCATCCGATCGCGATGGTGAAACTTTCCCACCTTGGCGTAAAGAAGCATGGCCGCGCCTTCCAGCAGGCAGACTGAACCGACAGCAATGGCCGTGGGACGAAGCGCGAAGCGGACGGGGCCTAGCGTAAGCACAGGCAGGAACCACGACAAGACGAGAAGGGCGAATCCGACGAGGATAAGGTTGCGAATGACGCCGGGAGCGTCAATGCCGTAGTCGAGTTTGGTGCTATTCATTGCAGTCAGGCGGATTGTAACTGAAGCTGGCGAGGGTTAACGATGGGTTTTTGGGCCGGAGACGAATGGGT
>Ga0307478_10001717_pt1 | contig 18372 bp, 15 predicted proteins | sample atmos_gasesECM4C_2_FD_203713 | JGI IMG/M metagenome (GOLD analysis project Ga0307478, IMG submission 203713) | Hardwood forest soil microbial communities from Morgan-Monroe State Forest, Indiana, United States - atmos_gasesECM4C_05 | ecosystem: Environmental > Terrestrial > Soil > Temperate... | reverse complement strand
AACTGTTAAAGATAGACTACGAAAGCGCACAAACAGCGACAAGAGGCCCAATGCCTAGGCAACTAAAGTCCCTGATTAGCCCCTCCATTCGTCTCCACTCAGTAACCGCGAGCTGGTTACTCTCCAGTTCGCCCTGCCATGTCCGAAATAGTCGGATGACTAAGATTGCCCACCCTTCAGCGAGCGCGTAATCTGCTCAAGAAAAGCTCTAGCTTCCGCAGGCGTCAGCGACTCGCCTTTGGCTTTTTTTCGGGCCAGAAGCCCAGCCGCGGCTTCGGACTGCGTTCCGGAGACTCCCGCAAGCGTCTCTACAGGACGGGGTGCCGTCCACTCGTAATCGGAGTGGACCTCTTCGCCGCCGGCCGCCAGCCGCGCGACCGACCGATCCGCCGGCCGGTGCTCAGTGACATATTGAGAGATATCCAAATCGGAGATCACCTCGCGCACAATCGCCGCATCGATCATCGTCTGCCGCATCGCGCAGGCAAGAGACATGGCGTTAAAACAGAAGTTATTGATGTTTCGCGGAATCCCTTCGGTGAACTCCGCTGTATCGGCCAGAGCTTGCGGGGTGAATAAGTTCCCGCCTTCATAACCCGCCACCTTCAGCCGGTGTTGGATATAGTTCCGCGTGTCTTCGACTGAGAGTGGCTTCAAGCCGCTCACCAGCGAGATGCGTTGCCGCAATTGAGCCATATTCCGGCTGGCAAGTTTATCCGCCAGTTCGGGTTGACCCGCCAGAACTATCTGAAGAAGTTTGGCCTTTGGAGTTTCAAAGTCGGACAGCAAGCGGATGGTCTCAAGCACCGATGGATCGAGATTCTGCGCCTCATCCACGACCACGATGAAGCGGTTCCCGGCGCGAGCCTCGCGCAGCAAGTGCTTATTGAACTCCTCATGCATCTTGACGAAATCATGATCGCCGGTGTCATAGCCCAACTCGGCCAACAGGAAGCGCATGAACTCGCGGGAGGTACATTGCGTCTGAAATAGGAACGCAGTTTTCGCCGAGTTGCGGAATTTCTCCAGCAGGTGGAACAACAGCGTGGTCTTGCCCATACCGGGCTTCGCGATTAAGGCAAGGAATCCTCTTCCCACCTCGATGCCATAGAACAACGAAGCCAGTGCCTCGCGATGCGCAGGACTCAGATACAGATATCTCGGATCTGGCGTAACTCCGAAGGGTTGTTCCTTCAACCCGTAAAATTTCAAAAACATTCCTGATCCCCCTTAGTTCTCTTGCACGCTTTCGCCGGCTGCTGCAACTGATCAGGCAGGTTCAACCTGGTAGCCCTTAATTCGAACCGAGAGCGAACGCTGAATCAACTCTACTGAAACGACCAGGGTTTGATCTTCATCGTGCGCCGAAAGAATCCCCTCGACTCCGTCCAGCGATCCGCCCCGGATTCTCACCCGCTGGCCGACCTGGAGAAACGAATGCTCTTCGAAGGGAACGCTGCTGGCCACGAGCCTTCGCACGTCTTGAATCTCGCTGTCCGGAATCGCCATGGCAACATTGTTGGGACCGACGAATCCGGCCACTCCATGAGTCTGCAAAATTCGCAGCCGCTCGGCTGAGGAAAAAATCATGCGCACAAAACTGTAGCCGGAGAACACCGGCATCTCGACTTCTTTAGTTCGATCAGTCCACTGGCGCGTGCGCTTTACCAGCGGCAGAAAACTCTCAATTCCCTGCCGCTCCAGTTGTTCCGACACCATTTTCTCGTGGCGCGAACGGGTTCGTATCGCATACCAACATGGTTCGTGCAGCCAACTTGTAACTAATTCGCCAACGCTGGAATTCCTGACATCGCAATCTGTGCCGTAAGTCTCGTAAGCCATAACTCTTTCATCACCCCGCCCAGGTATGGGTTAACGAACAATTAGGCATAGTCACTGGCGTCGTGGCCAGTTCGGTGAAACGTTGCAACTAAAAGGGGGATCGACTTCGAAAAAATGGCTGATGGGATCATCTCCCACCCTGTTTCCTTGTCAATGATCCTATCCCGGCTGTGAAATTTCCTGCAAGAGGCGGAAAGTGGAGAGACTAAAGTCTCTGACGAGATTTAGCCTTTCATTTCTATAACTTTCCGGCCTCGGCGGGAGTACGCCAGGGACGCAGAAACATTGCAGAAACATTGAGGAAACCAACGCGCAAAAGCAAAAATCCCCGATAGTGCTATTTACTCAGGGTCTAACTCCCGTTATTCTAACTCTAAGTGTGGACCAGCCGCTGTTCGCAGAGCGGCCACCTCCCTCGGATAGACGCAGCACGAATTTCCCATATGGTTCAGTCTCCTGCGGTTCCCGTGCAAGACCCGCTTCGCGTATTGGCGGCCGACAGCAATTCCATGAGCACTCAATTGCTTGCGGACGCTTTGGCTCGTGAGGCCCCCTTTAAGATGATCGAATCCGCCCCAACGCCGGCCAGCATTCTTACGCTGGTGATGGGTGAGAAGCCCCATGTGGCGGTGATCAGCGCGAAGCTCGGCGAAAAGGACACGGCAGGCTTCGAAGCGGTCCGCGAGATTCGCGCCCAATGTCCCGATACCCGCGTGATCATGCTTCTCGACACGTCCGAGCGCACCAGCGTAACCGAAGCGTTTCGCACAGGAGCCCACGGCATTTTCTGCCGCACCGAACCGTTCCGCTCACTGGCCAAATGCATTCATTGCGTGCATCTCGGGCAGGTGTGGGCAAGTAGCCGGGAACTACAGTTCATTCTTGAAGCTCTAGCGCAGCCCACCTTCGCAAACTTTCCCGGTATCGGGGGTTCGCTGCTCTCGGCGCGCGAGGTCGATGTTGTGCGCTGCGTTGCTGAGGGACTTACCAATCGCCAGATTGCGCATCGTCTGTCGCTCACGGAACATACAGTCAAGAATTATCTATTCCGTATTTTCGACAAACTCGGCGTCTCCAGCCGGGTCGAAGTGCTGCTTCACGTGCTTGGCAAAGCGAATATTCATCGTCCGACCGCAGTTCCATCTCTGCGGGGACAATCCGGGCCCATGCCTGTCCCGGTCAAGGCCTCATCCGCGCCTCAGATCAAAATTCGCAAGACCGCAACCTAATCTCTTTCCGCCGTTTCTACGGCGGTCTTTATTGCGGCAATCTGAAATTGAGCGTGACGACGGTCTGCATTTCTGCGCGATGCCCGTTCACCGTGTGCGGTTTGAATTTCCACTGCCTCACTGCGTCTGTCGCTGCCTGAGCGAGCAATGGAGATCCACTAATCAGCTTCAGTTCCTGCACCGCCCCAGCGGGGTTGATGTGAACTTCCAGCACCACCGCACCCTGGACCCCCTGTCGGCGCGCTTCTTCTGGATAATCCGGCTCAACGCGATGCACCAAGCCACTCTCCGCTGCAACCGCGGACAACTCCATCGTACCTGCCGGTTCCACTGACGACGCTGGCTGAACCAGTCCCTCTGGCGGATGCTGCGATTCAGCCAGTTCCCGCGCTGCTGGCACGTGAAATACCTCCCGCCCGTTTTCGTACACCATCAACTCGCCCGGGCGAGCCGTTGCATAGCGTGAGTTTGATGGCGAAGCAGAAGAAGTTGCCGAGCCGGAAGCATTGCTCGTCTGATGAACTTCTCCAATTGCGCCGAGTACAGTAGACGTCGCCTTAATGGAATGTTCGTGCGCAGAAATTCGTTGGGACCGTAGACGCTGGCGGGCAAGCGTGCCAAGCATCAGCGCGCAAATCAGAACCACAAAGCCTAATGCTCCGGTAAGCACATCGAAGCTGCGGCCCGAGACGATCCTTCGAGCGCCTTCAACGATTCGCGGATCGATTGGCCGACGATCCGTCGCGGTGTTCACCTGTGAAAAAGACGGAAGCGGAACCGGCGTTACTGAGGGAGCCGGCGGAGGTACAGCGACACTCTCCATATTCTGAAGGATGCGTTCTCCCAGCGCTACGAGTGCGCGTTCATCGCGCTCGCCGAAGGATGCAGTCCGCGTCGAAACGACTTCAATAAGACCGACCACTTCCTGATCGCGTAATAACGGCAAGGCCAACATCGAGCGTACCCCGAGACTGCGGGCTGCTTCCATCCCGGCGCGAGGATCCGCTTGCACATCGTCGCATCGTTCCACTCTACAGGTCCGCAAACACTCCTTTGAATTACTCGGTCCGGTTTCAAGCCGCGATCCAAGTTGCAATCGTGTGCTTCCGCTGCAGGCGCGGCATACCATCTCTCCATCGCGCGCTAAAACGATGGCAGCCCCCGTCGCGCCCGTCGCCAGGGACGCCTGCTCGACGATTTCATTGAGCACGATGTCGAATGCGAGGTCGGCGGCAAACTCCGCAGAGAAGCTGCCTCCGCCGTGTGCCGCAAATCGCGCAGCGAGTGCTGCGAGGTCGGATTGGATGCTTGGGCTGGCAATCGGCGCGGGCGCGCTATCCGTAGAAGATGGTTCTGCCGCGGGACTCTTCCCAGATTCAGCAGCCGGCATGGGGGGCTCAGGCATGCGAAGAACTCAGAAATGTGCTTCTGTAGCGGAGTTTCAACCCAAACGAAAGCCTTGTCAATATCACAGTCGGCCCCACTGACTCTGCCGGAGCATGATCCGCCAGCGCCCGCAGGCAGACGATCCGACCGCTCACCCGGCGAAGCGTCCCGAAACGGTCATGCACAAGAACCACGAACCAGCGTGTGCCTATATCTTCACTTCCCTGCTTTCCGACAGATGTTAGAATTAATTAATCTTGCGGCTCGGCAGAATGAGTCTTAAAACTATTTTTTTTGTTCCCTCTCGATATCTTTTGACGCCCGCGTCCGAGCCCACAACTTTTCCAAGTTCTTCAAACCGGAGAGTCTGCATATGCGGATTGCTGTAGTCGGTTCCGGCTACGTCGGTTTAGTCGCGGGGGCCTGCTTCGCCGACCTCGGCCACGACGTCATCCTGGTGGACAACGACGAGCGCAAATTGGCCGCGCTCAAGAATGCGCAGATCCCCATCCACGAGAAATTCCTTCTCGAACTATTGAGCCGTCATCGCGGACGCCTTCTGCAATTCTCTGACGATCTGGCGGAAGCTGTGCGCGCGAGTTCGGTGATTTTCGTGGCCGTCGGCACACCCCCTACAGATCGTGGCGATGCCGATCTCTCTTACGTCGAGTCGGTCGCCCGCGAGATCTCGGGTGCCATCGACGAATATAAAGTAATCGTTGAAAAGAGCACCGTTCCGGTCTACACCAGCGAGTGGGTTCGCAAGATCATCCTACGCAACGGGACTGACCCAGAGTCCTTCGACGTCGCCTCCAACCCTGAGTTTCTGCGCGAAGGCACGGCCGTCACCGACTTTCTTTTTCCCGACCGCATCGTCATCGGCTGCGACAATGATCGCAGCGCCGATGTTCTGCGCGAGGTTTATGCTCCACTCACCAATGGCGCCTACTACAAACGCCACGATGCAATTCCCTGCCCTGACCGCGCCTCAATCCCGCCTCCCATCATCGTGACGAGTACGAAGAGCGCGGAGCTCATCAAGCACGCCTCCAACGCATTTCTGGCCATGAAGATTTCCTTCATCAATGCGGTCGCTTCCATCTGCGAATCCGTGGGCGCCGACGTCAATCAGGTTTGCCACGGGATTGGCACCGACTCCCGCATCGGTCCGCGCTTTCTGAATCCCGGCATCGGCTACGGCGGATCTTGTTTTCCCAAAGATGTGATGGCCTTCCGCGCGGTGGCCCGCGAATGTGGCTATGATTTTCGCCTGCTCGACGAAGTAATGCGCATCAACGAAGATCAGCGTGATCGATTCCTCCGCAAAGTGCGCAGCGCGCTCTGGACCTTGCGCGGTAAACAGCTCGGCGTTCTTGGCCTTGCTTTCAAAGGCGGCACTGACGATATTCGAGAATCGCCCGCTCTTTTTCTGGTGCAGGCTTTGCTCCAGGAAGGCTGCAAAATCACGGCCTACGACCCAGCAGCCATGGAGCGTACGCAGGAAGTCATGAACTCAGGCCTTCGCTTCGCCAATTCTTCCTACGAAGCCGCACGCGGTGCCGACGCGCTGCTGATTCTCACGGAGTGGGAAGAGTTTGCCAATCTCGATCTCGATCAACTTAACCAGGAACTCAAATATCCCATCGTGATCGATGGCCGCAATCTGTACGATCCGGAAATCATGGCGGAGCACGGCTTCACCTACTACAGCGTCGGACGCGCGGCATCGCAACCCGAAGGCGTTCCCGCCGCCGTGAAGAACGCGAAGAAAGCATGACTCAATCTCGCGCTCTGGTAACTGGAGGCGCCGGCTTCCTCGGCTCCCATCTCTGCGATGCCTTGCTTGGTGACGGTTGGAGCGTGGTTGTGGTCGATAACCTTCTCACCGGCCGCCTCTCCAACATCGCGCATCTGGCAAACGACTCTCGTTTCGAGTTTGTAGAAAAAGACATTTGCCAGCCATTCGATGTCGGCCGCGTAGATTACGTCTTCCATTTCGCCAGCCCCGCCAGCCCAGTCGATTATCACGTACACGGGATCGCCACTCTGCAAGTCGGATCGCTCGGCACTTTTCATGCCCTCGATGTCGCCAGGAAATACGCCGCGAAATACCTTGTGTCGTCCACATCCGAATGTTACGGCGACCCGCTCGAGCATCCTCAGAAAGAAACCTACTGGGGCAATGTGAATTCCATCGGCCCGCGCTCCGTTTACGATGAAGCCAAGCGCTTCACCGAAGCTGCCACCATGGCATACTACCGCTATCACAAAGTCGATACGCGCATCGCCCGCATCTTCAACACCTACGGTCCTCGCATGCAGTTGAACGACGGACGCGTCGTACCGAACTTCATGAAGCAAGCCTTGCGGGGCGAAGATCTCACCGTCTACGGCGACGGCAGCCAGACCCGCAGCTTCTGCTACGTCCGCGATGAAATCGAAGGTTTCATGCGCCTTGCCAAGTCCTCCGAATACATGCCGGTAAACATCGGCAACCCAAATGAGTTCACCATTCTCGAATGCGCTCAGCAGGTATTAAAAGTGACTGGGTCAAAAAGCAAGATCGCTTACGAACCGCTCCCGCAGGACGATCCTAAGCAGCGCCAGCCCGACATCACGAAAGCTCGGCAACTGCTGGGCTGGGAACCAAAGATCGATCTCCCAACCGGCCTGCGAATGTCGCTGGATTATTTCCGGAGCGCAGTCGAAGAGGAATCCACCACCACGCAAGGTCGCTCCGCTCGTAGCAGCTTTCGGTGAGATAGCGAATTCACTTGCGAAATCGATTCTTTTCGTTATCCGGACAGATAGCGTGTGCTATCCGATCAGATAGCAAACCTGTGCCGGTTCGGCACGGTGACGACGGCAGCATCGGCACCAAAAAATTCCTGCAACCATATACAAAACAATCGGTTAGCGCGATATTCACAGCCTTTGCACAGCCACAAAAGTGGCTGGCCATTGGCATGCCGTGTGTCGAATGCACCACGGCTCAGTAGAAAGCAGTGGGGGAAGCGCTTTTTGAATCAGCTCTTGCTGAGCTTGGTCGAATCATGGATCCGACGTGCCCCCTCATCGGATCCTTGTTTTGTATCCTAGCGAACCCTAGGCCGAACAAATCAGATCACGAGATCCGTTTTGGGCCGTGAGCACCGTATCAACGCTGTGATCGCCTTGTTCGGCGTTCGTAATAAGAAGAAGATTTAGTTGCAGTTCGAGATTTTTAAGTCAGATTACTAGGCCGAACCCACTGGGCACCAAAATTTTCCGGATAAAGGTTCAAGAAACCTATTAAGGAGAAGGCTCTATGCGATGCCTAGCTGCAATTCGCGTCATGTTGCCGTGGCAGATGGGAATCCTCATGCTTACACTCGCGATGCTGGTCTCCACGGCGGCGGGACAAAACTGCTGCGGGGTCGGTTGTCACTGTTGCACCTGCGCTGGTGGACCACCCTGCGCCAGCCCGATCATCATTGACACGACCGGCCAGGGCTTTCAGTTAACATCGGCGGAGGATGGCGTCATCTTCGACATTTCCGGGACCGGACATCCAGTTCTAATCGCGTGGACAGTTCCCAAGGCAGGCAACGCTTTCCTCGCGCTCGACCGTAACCATAACGGCAAGATCGACAGCGGCAAGGAACTTTTCGGCAACTTTACCGCCCAGCCGCCCTGCCCAGATGGCGGGCGTACCTGCCTTAACGGTTATCGCGCGCTGGCTGAATTTGATAAGCCAGAAAACGGCGGTAACGGCGACGGGATTATTGATTCGCGTGACGCCGTGTTCTCACATCTTCGCCTGTGGATCGACCAGAACCATGACGGCATTTCGCAACCCAAGGAACTGCATACTCTTCCTGAGCTTGGTGTTTATTCTCTGGCCCTCCACTATGAGGAGGAGTGGCTGAACGATGAATTTGGAAACCTCTTTCACTACAAGGCAGCGGTTAATCCTGACTCGCTAGATGGCACCTCCAAGGACGGGCGCTGGGACTACGACGTATTCTTCGTGTTCGACGCAGACGGCAATCTCCCAAACGCTGAGAGTGATGTTTCTGAAAAGAACTAAATGCAGCCGAGGTCTCTCGTTAGGCGCACTTACATTACTTCGAATCGAAGCCGCAAGGAGGGATAACAATGTGGGTTCGCTGGGGACTGCTCGTGATTCTCTGCTCGGCACAGCTGTTTGCGTCAGACGGCGGCTGCGCTGCGTTCTCGGACCAACTCAGCTTCCATGTTACTGAATATCTCTTCCACCGGATAGTATCGCAGACAGGTGGCACGCCCAGCATCCTATCCGCGGCCTTGGTGCCAGGCACATGCTATCGGAAACTCCTGATTCGGGTTTCTGGAACCTCTAACCCCATGACCTTATACCTCTCCCCGGATCAGCGGTTTCTGACTTCCACTCTTTACGACCTAGACAAGGATCCTGAGGAAGATGCCGCACAGACAGCATCGAAGGTGCAACGGCTGCTGATGCGCGATGAATCACCGCATATGTCCAGTCGCGATGCACACGTTACTCTCGTAGAATTTGTCGATCTGCAGTGCCCCTATTGCAGGCGATTTTCAGACTGGTACAGGGCACTACCACCGGAACTCACCAGCGGGACAATTCTGGTCTTCAAGCATCTTCCACTTCCCATGCATTCGTGGGCGGAACTGGCTGCCGAATACTCAGTTTGTGCGAGCCGGCAATCGGCGGACGCCTTTTGGGAATTAGCGAATTATTTCCTGTCCCACCAAGATGAAATTACGCCGGCCAACGTCAAAAACAAGATTGCACTGGCACTCCCGCGAGCGTCGACATCCGCGGTCCAAGAGATCGGGTCCTGCGTGGCGGCGGGCGCAGGAGCTGCCGTCGTTGCTCGGGACGTGGCCGTCGCGAAGGAACTGGCTGTCAGTAGCACGCCTACCCTTTACATTGATGGCCGACGAGCCCCTTACCCGCACTCGGAGGAAGATCTACGGCAGTTGTTGGAACGCGAGCTGAGCGCCCAGTCTGAACATTGGGCTTCATCGGGAAGGTAGTCCTTCAGGAGGAGACTGTGAAATCGCGAGTTTACATTGTCTTGCCCGCCGTGGTTATGATGCTGGTGGCAGCATCCCTAGGGGCTGGTATTATGCCGCTCACTCAAATCGACAGCAAACCGGACGCTAGGATCGATATCATTCCCATCGACGAAGAGCATAGCTCGGCGATACCAGGATCGTTGAAGAGCTTGCCGCTCAGCTTCCCACCGGGCTCGTTCCTCCTAGTCAACCGAACGGGGACGCCGATCACGGCGGTTGACGTGAGATGGAACTACACGGATGATAAGGGTCAGTTGAAACAACGTGGAATCACGTGCGACGCCTATGCCTTTGCGCCCTTGGACCCGATTGTCGAAGCCCATGACCTTTCATTGATCACCCCGTACGGATGCACGCGACAATCGCTTTTCGCCCACCTCGGTACCGGGAACTTTATTGGCGGGTCGCCCTTGGCTGCGACCGCGGGAGCACCCGTCTCTGCCGACCTAACCGCAACCATCCATCTCTACATCGATTCCGCGATCTTCGCGGACGGTCAGATATGCGGCCCGGATAAGTTCCAGTACTTTCTGCAAATCCAAGACCGCTATTTAGCCGTGAAGAACTTCGTGGCAGAAGTGGAAGCCGGAAGAAACGCGGGAGAGAATCTAACTACCCTGCTCACCCGCGTCCGCAACGACGCTCGAAGCAAGGCTGATACCGGTTCTTCGAGAGCGTCTTCTCGGAGGGCATACTATGCCGGCCTCCTACTTCGAAGTCCTAACGCGGAAGGCTCTCTCCAACAGCTGAAGGCGCAAGTCCCCCCTCCAGCCTTCGTCCACACAGGAGGTCAGAATTAATGAAGAACATTTGGTTGGTAGCCTGTTTAGTGGCCCTTGTGATGCTTGCTCCGCAACCAGCGCACGCGCAAGTGGACTACGTGTTCTCTTATTTCCAATGCGACCCCTCCTCCTGCCAGGAAACTGGGCCTCCTGAAACGATAGGTAGTGTTTTGGTCTCCTTTAACGGCACCTGCACTGGAGGAGTGATCGCCGGGCTCAACGGAAGCGCTAAGATTACAATAGGAGTACCGAAGGCGTGCTCAACGCCCTATGTCCCTTACGCTCTGGTCGAGACAAGTGAAAGCGAGTACCTCGACGATTGCGGAGAGCCCTACTACGTCGACTATGTTACCGAGACCGGCGAGGTCTTTAGTATAGATGGCATTACCGTAGTCAATATCAGCAACACGTCGGGGTGTGACGGGAGCATCACAAGTCCTGTCGTCATCGGTAAGAAGCCCTGCTGAGGGGTTCGATAGAGGCGAGAGGCAAGCGCCGTACCTTGCCTCTCGCGCTCCCCAGCGACTTCTCTCGCCTCGTTCGCTAACGGGCTGCGAGCCAACCGCACCGCGCGCAAGATCGCGATTGCGCAGGGTTTGACTCCGGAGACTTGCGCGAGATGCTTCGCGCTAGATCCCTCGGACGCAAACTATAGGAAATGGCAGAACAAAAAATGAGCGGACCTTGGGAACGACGGGCCAATTGCGGGGGTATCTGTCTTATACGTGGAGATAGTGCGTCTACGAAGGCAAGCGTTTCCAAATCAGGAAAATAATTTTGATGGGAGACAATTCTTCTGAAGAGAAACGAACAACCGATTCGGTGCTGCTAGCACCGAAGACTAGCCGACTATTCGCTAGTCCCAGCCGCGGCCGCGACGAAATCAATCAATTGCTGCACGCCGTGGCGTTCGTTTTTGGTGTTCAGCTTGAATGAGATCCCCATCCCGTAGCCAGGATGCGACGCCTTCACTTGACCGGTTAAGTGCAGCTTCATTTCGTGCGTGCGTACAATAATCTCTATCGGAGTGCCCACGGAAAACGCGAGTGGCATCTCCAGGTAGCATCCGCCCGGCCCCAGGTCGCTGAGGTGGCAGTAATTCTTTACCGTACTTCCCTGCTGATAAACCTCGGCGCCCAGACGGCAAGCGTAGCGGGTTTCCCGGCGGCGGTTGTCGGGTTCGGAGCGCAGTCGTGCTCCCGCTTCTCCATCCCGGCCTGTCGCCTCCTGTCGATCTTGCCGATCCTGATGCTGCTTCTCAACGATCTGTGCTTCCGCCACACCAGAATCTTCACGCGGGCGGATTGAGTGCTCGACCTCCACCGACTGTGTGGCCAACTCGCGCTGCATCGCGTCGCTCAGGTTGATGTTTAACCACTCTCGCAGAACGCGCCGCGAGGCTTGCGGCACATCCACAAACTGAATTCCCGCGCGCCCGTTCCAATCCTGCCAAACCACCTGGCCCGACAGCCTTACATTCGCCATCTGTCCGGGCAATTGAAACTGAAAATAAACTTTGCAGGTCGGTGGCAGCCTCTCCCCGAAATTCACAGCCATGCCGTCTTCCGCCAGGTCCACCAAAGTAGCTCGAGCCTGTTCCACGCCGGCATAGTCGATGGTTGCATGGGTATGCACCGGAGCGCGTCCTTTACGACGTTTATCCCGGTGTAGGACACTCTGTGCCGCGCGCAGACTGCTCACCGCCCGCTCGTAGGACACTGGCTTGTACAACACGAAGTTCACTCCAAGCGAGAACATCTCGCGGATGCTCTCCTGCCCCGTGACTATGGCCACGGCCAGAGTTGCGTCATTCAGACGGGAGGAACGGCTCTCGTGCAACAGCGAAACCAGATCCGCCTGAGTTTCACAATCGAGAATAATTACGTCGAATCTGTCTTGCGCGAGGCGGACAAAGGCGCGGGCGGCATCCGAGCATAACTCCACGCGGATGTCGAGTTCCTCCAAAACGCGGCTCAACACTTGGACGGATGCTTCGTCTTCGCAAACCAATAGCGATGAAAGAGTCATACCTGCATGATCGTAGGATCACTCCAGTTCTTCCGACAAGTTACCGGAGTCATCGCCAGGTCGCGGGTCTTCCGTAAGAATCACGCTAACTTCCCTGAACTCAGCGAGTGACCTGAGTCACCACCGCCATTACAAAAGACCAATACGCCGGCGTTGCACCGTGGTGCTTTGACGCCGTCAGTCCCTGTTCCTAGGATGAAGTCTGCCGCACCGGTACAACTGCCGGTCGGGCTACCTTCCCCGGTTAAGGTTCCAGTCTATCGACAGCTTTAGGAAATCCTGGGGAGATTAGCACCCCCGAAAGAACTTATGGCATTGCGGAAACATAACGGCTTCTCACTGCTGGAGTTGGTGATCACGATCAGCATTTCGTTGATCCTCGGTGGGATCACATACATGGGACTTCAGCCGCTTCTGCTACAAGGTCACGTCAATACGGGGTATGAGAAAACCCTGATGATCCTGCGCAACACTCGAAACCAGGCGATCACTCAGGGACACCAGTACCAAATCAACTTCACCCCGTCCACCGTTCAAGTCCAGTACCAGCCTCCGGTGATTGGAGGAGTGGCGCAACCGATACAGCAAGTGATGACCTATACGCTGCCCCCAGACGTTAATTTTGCGACGAACGGATATCCGGCCAACGCACCGGACGGCTTCGGCACGGGCTTGAACGCCCTTGACTTCGAATCATCGGCACAACCTGGTGTCCCTCTCGCTCCTCCCTATCTGGTGTTCATGCCGGACGGCTCTGCGCAAGACAATCTCGGCAATCTACTGGCCAGCGGAGTTGTCTACATCACGCTCCCATTCGGCAGCAAGTACAGTTCGAAAGCGATAACTGTGTGGGGAGCAACCGGCCGAGTCCGCGGATGGGCGCTGACTCAACAGGCAGGTCTTCCGATATGGGTGCAAGAATGACGCAAGAAAACAAGCAAACGGAGCGTTGCGACCAAAGCGGTTTCGCGATCATCGAGGTTTTAATCGCCATCGTGATTTTAACCGTCGGGATGACCGCCTTAATCGGCGCCTTCGGGTTAGCGATCACGGCAACCGAGTCGGCGCAGGAAGACTTGATCGCTCGGCAGAAAGCGCTTGATGCCCTGGAGAGTATCTACACAGCCCGCAATAGCCAACAGCTTCCTTTCGCGGCGATCCAAAATACGGGCAGCGGCGGGATCTTCTTGCCTGGCGCCCAACCTCTGCTTTGTGCGGGACCCATCTATGGAATTGTCGGCGTGCAGGGCGACACCGCTCCGTGCGTTACCGCGTCCGGAGCCGCCTGCCCCAACGGCGGCGTCGAGTGCACCATCCTTCCCGGCCCCGATGGCGTTCTCGGCACCCCCGACGACGAAACTTTCAGCTTGAGTAACTTCACCCGCACGATCGCCTTTAACCCTGTGAACCTGCCCGGCGGGCCAGTCAACGCAAACCTGATCGGCGTCACTGTGACAGTTAGTTATACCAAACCGAATTGGCCAACCCGCAACTATTCCGTCAATGGATTGATCTCGAGTTACCACTGAGCCAGTAAACCATGAGACTACGGAATCCAAAATCGCAACGCGGCTTCACACTGCTGGAGTTAATGATTGCCTCTGTCATCGGCCTCATCATGATGGCGGCGATGACCACCTTGTTCCGTCAGGCCTCGAACGTCGCTTTCACCGTTACCCAGCGCGCCGAAACCCAGCAGAACATGCGCTCCGGTATCGAATTGATGACCAAGGATATCAGTCTGGCCGGCGCAGGCTTGCCGACTGGGGGCTTTCAGTTGCCCAATGCTTTGGGAAATAGCAGGATCGCTTGCAACCAGGGTGGCACTTGTTACGTTCCGGGCGCCGTCTACCCCAACGGCAATTACCTCACCGGCATCATCCCCGGCTTCGGCAATGGCGTACAGGGCGGCGCGCTCATTCCCAACGCTCCGGCTGCGGTGAATGACAGCATCACATCGATCTATTCTGACTACAATTTCCCGCTGAGCAACTTCAAGTTCACTTTTGCTGGGGGAGTTTCAACCACTGCTACGGTCACCCTGAATACTTGTCCTGCCGCCTGTCCCACCGCCGGACTGCCTACGAACATCCTGGCACCGGGCGGGCTCAATGTGGGAGACCTGATTCTGTTCAACGTGCAAAACGCAGGCACCGGCGTGGGCGCGGCGAATGGCCAGGGCACCAGTTCCGTTCAGATCGCCACCGCAGTCGCCGAGATTACCAGCATAGCCGGAGCCGGCCCCTGGGTGGTTGGTTTTGCCAGTCCCGACCCGCTCAATATCAATCAAACCGGCGCCAACAGTCTCGCCAATGCGCTCACTGCTGCCACCGGCGCAAATGACACCATAAGCGCGAACCGGCTGTTTGCGGTCACCTATTTTCTGCAGGTTCCTCCGGCTGGGGGCACGATTCAAACTCCACGCCTGATGCGCCAGGTCAATGGTCTCACCGCCGTGCCTGTGGCGGACAACATCCTCAACCTGCAATTCAGCTATGACGTGATCAATTCCGTTGCAGGCACACTCGACGCGAATCAGGCGAATCCGCTGCTCGCGGGAGATAACCTGGCGCTGATTCAGAAAGCCAACATCCTGGTGATGGGGCAAGGGCCGCTTTCGGGAGGCACCCGCTCTCAGAGCATGTATCTACAGACTTCGGTCAGCGCGGGCAACATGAGTTTCTGCAATTCGCTGAGCAATAGTGGAAAGGTTTGCCAATGATTGGCTATCTGCGTCGGTCGCGTAAGGTTCAGGGGGAAAAAATGGGAAGGATAACCGCAGATTCGCGAGGCTTCACGCTCGTCGCGGCGCTTCTGTTGACGCTTTTGATGTCGGCCATGGCAGTCGGGCTGATCTACATGGTCAACAATGAGCAACGCATGGGCAGCAATGACCTTGAAGGCAACATCGCCTACTACGGCGCCGAGGCTGGCATCGAAAACCTGACGGCCTCGCTCTCTCAGCTATACCAGACCTCGCAGACACCGAATGCCGCCGCCCTTTGCGCTCTGACCGCTCCCGCCTACTATCCCACGGCGGTTACCGGTTCCAACATCACCGGCATGAATTACACCACTTCGATCAGCTGGCCTCCAAACAACGTTTGTCCGACTGCTGTGAACCCGACGGGCACGTGGGATATCGTCGGCGCCGGCGCGAACCAGGGGATGGTGGCAACTCTCATCCCGTTCAATTTGCAAGTAACCGCCACGCGACAGTCAAGCGCAGGTCAGGTAGGCACCAATGCATTGGCGGCAACAGGCGCATCCGTGAACCTCACCCGCACCGTAGAAGTCGCGCTGCTTCCCGCCTTCGAGTTCGGACTGTTCTGCGACGGCGACTGCGATTTCTTCGCCGGACCGAACTTTAACTTTGGTGGCCGCGTTCACACCAACGGCAATCTGTTTCTCGCCTCAGGCTCGAGCTTAACGTTTACCGACAAGATCGCGGCCGTTGGAGAGGTGATTCTCGACCAACTGGAAAACGGCCATCCTACTACCGCCGGTTACAGCGGCCAGATTTACGTGCCCGCCGCCTCTGGAGCTTGTCCTCCTGCCCCGGCGAGTGGACCGGTCGCTCCCAACTGCAACGCGCTCACTGCCGGCAGTTGGACGGGTGGTTTTGCGCCGTCCTTTGGCACACCGAACTACCCCAGCCCCCTCGCGTGGCCAAATATCTCCCAAGGAACCGTCGCGGGCGGCGGATTTAACAGCTACGTCACAAACGGGTATACCGGCGCAACGAAGTTGCAATTACCTTTCGTGCAATCTGACGTGGTGGGGGCCATCGAGATCATTCGCCGCCCGCAGGCAAGCGACAGTCCGCTCTTGAGCACCTCACGTCTCTATACCGAAGCGGCAATCCGCATTCTTCTGGCCGATACCGAAGCCGACCTTTACCCTGGAAGCGTCCGGGCCGATGCCGCCACGCAGGACTTCCAGATTGGCACCCCGTTCAGGCAGGGCGCCGGCGGCCTGGGTTATGTGACGTTGCCCGCAACGTCGGTAGCTACGGGAAACGGCGTCGCTGCAGGAAATATGTACTACGCCGCGGCCAAGCCGACCGCCGGCCCGAACAATTGGACTGCGAACGCGCCCACGACCTGTTCGGCCGCTCTAACCACATGGCCACTGTTCGGCCAGGTTACTTCGTCGGCTCCCGATCCTCTGTGCTCGGGCACCTGGCTTCGCGTGGAATACTGGAACAGTACCACCCAGGCTTGGACTGGCATCACGTCAGAATGGCTCGGTTACGGTTTCTCGCGCGGCTATAATTGGCCACCCACCCATCCTTACTCGAGCAACACCGCCACCGTTCCCTATTGCCCAAGCTTTCCTAACTACCCAACGGGGCCGTGCCAAAATCCACTCAGCCCGGCGATCTTGATCATGCAGCAGCAGCAAAACGGCAAAGCGCCCAGCACGGCAACCGGCGCCGCTTCAACTGCGACCAATTGGCTTCCCATTAACTTCTACGACTCGCGTGAAGGCGAGCCCAGAGACAGCCGCCCAGCCGACGTAGCGCCGCCAAACTCCGACTGCAGCCCGAACGGGATCATGAACGCAGTCGAGCTCGACGTAGGCAATCTGTGGCTCTGGCTGCAACAATCAGGGCCCTACGCCACCGGCAGTGGCAATAAGGTAGCTACGACCAATCAGAATGGCACCGTCGAGAACGGTTACATTCTTTATTTCATGGACCATCGCGGCATGATCCCCGATGCCCACCCGTTCCCTGGGATCGCTTTCTATAACGGCTTCTCCGGAATGTCCGGTCTGAATGATGTAGTGAACAGCGGGTCGGCGGTCGGCGTGCCCAACGGCACGCTGGAACCGATCACATATTATGTCGCTTCGCCTACTCCTTATTCGCCGGAAGATACGGCAATAAAAGGTACGACGATACTTGGCGCGGCTGTCGACAACTGGGGTCAGAAAAACCTGGGCGCCGGATTTGGCATTCCGCTGGCGAGCATGGCCAAACCCTATTACATTCAGGGTTCCGTCGCCGGTAATTTGATCCAGTGTTACTCGGGAAGCACCGCTGGCGTTCCGGTGTACGGCACAGCCACGGCCGAATGGAACATGGTAACCGGCCCACGGCACGTGTTGCGCCTGATCGACGGAGGCATGGAAACCACCGGCACGAGTTTTGTGCCCCCCACGGGCGCAGCGGTTCTGCCGAACGGGCAGGCGTGTCCGGGCACGTGCGGCTTCACCGTCGCCTCGGAGGAACCGGTTTACGTGTACGGAGACTACAATACCGGGCCTGTCGATGGCTTCTGGCCAAGTGAAAACAGCACCACCAACCCACACTCCGCCGCCGCGATCATTGCGGACGCGGTCACTTTGCTTTCCAACCCGCCCATCAACAATGCGGCCCTCCAGGTGCCGACGAACAAAACGGGCTGGTTTGACCTGGAAAGCTTCCTCTATCCTCAACAAGCCGTGAAAAATGGCACCAATCCTGGCCGAATGGGAAACACCAGCTATTACCGGGTCGCCATTGCCGCTGGGAAGAGCATTCCGTTCCCGCAACCGGCATGGGGCGGGCAGGATTTTGGCACCGATGGCGGTATGCACAACTTCCTCCGCTATCTCGAGGATCGGAGCGACAATGGCCAGGGCGGACGAGTGAACTATGCAGGTTCGCAGATCAGCATGTTTTATTCCCAATATGCCACGGGAGTATTCAAATGCTGCAACTCCACGTATAGCGCTCCTCAGAGAAACTATTTCTTCGACACACAGCTGCTGAACCCGAACAATCTGCCTCCCGGAACTCCCATGTTCCAGGACGTGGTGAGTTTGGGCTTCCACCAAAGCTTCACACCGCAGTAAGATCGCACGAAGCTGGATTTAACACCCCGGTCGTCCGCGGCCGGGGTTAATTTTTTTGTACTATTCCACCCGCGCACCACTTCCCGTACGATTCACAGACAAAAATTCTGTGCGTAACCTAACTCATCCATGAGCGCGCTGCCATCGACACCACAACTCGAGAGTCCGGCCACCGTGCATCCAAGCTC
>Ga0307478_10001716_pt1 | contig 18389 bp, 10 predicted proteins | sample atmos_gasesECM4C_2_FD_203713 | JGI IMG/M metagenome (GOLD analysis project Ga0307478, IMG submission 203713) | Hardwood forest soil microbial communities from Morgan-Monroe State Forest, Indiana, United States - atmos_gasesECM4C_05 | ecosystem: Environmental > Terrestrial > Soil > Temperate... | reverse complement strand
GCCCCGCTGGGCGGCGGGATGGTGAAGTTGGATTGGTTTAAGACCTACGTCCCGGCTGATTTGCCGGAACAATTCGAAACAGTCCTACAAAGCTGGGATACAGCAAGCAAGCCCGGGGAGCTAAGCGATTACACCGCCTGTACGACTTGGGGCTTGCAGAAAAATAACATCTATCTTCTCGCTGTGTATCGCAAGCGCGTGGGGTACCCCGAGCTGAAGCGCGCTGTGCACGAACAAGCCGCTGCGTTTAACCCGAACACAATATTGATCGAAGATCGGGCCTCGGGTACACAATTAATTCAAGAGCTAGTCGGTGATGGGATGCTCGCGATTCAAGGGTATGACGCTTCGATGGACAAGATAATGAGGATGCACTCAGTGACGAGTACGATTGAGAACGGCTTTGTCCATCTGCCGGAGAAAGCGGCCTGGCTCGGCGAGTACCAGCTCGAGCTTGCGAGCTTCCCAAAGAGCAAGTTTGACGACCAGGTCGACTCAACTTCTCAAGCACTAGATTGGTTCAAGCAGCAGCGCACGGATTCGGAGTACGGGCTTCTCGAACTCTACAAACGAGAGATTGACCAGCTGAAGATCGGAAGGCCAACGTACAACCGGAACGATTGACGTCTGCGACCTACCGATTAGAGGTTGACCGCACCAATGACCGTCGCTAACGCACCGAATTGACGTTCTCACAATGCCACTGGGCATCGCTCGAGCCGCAGATGCAGTCCGTATGGTGGCTGACGAATCCGCGTTTTTCCGACTTCCTGATGGATGCCGTTACACTCGGAGGCAGCCAATAACGATACGTCCTGTTCTTGGCCGGTATTCGCAACATGCCGGCAATTAGTTCCCTGTAAATTCCCTGTTCCGCGATGCTCCTGAGCGGCCAGCTTTGCATCGAATGCGCCGGACGAGCAGCCTTTCTGCGGATACTGGTCGGCAATACCAAGATGTTTCCCTGATTTTTTCCCTGTTTTCGGTCGGGGTCATCTATATAACTGTGATTCGCTCCGATTAGGTTTCCACGTCGGCGGAATGGTGAATCGGCCCATTGAAGGCCAGAGCGCACGCCAGCAGACTAGAGCCTGCCACGAAACGAACTCGCCGATGAGCTAATCGCCGGAAGTGAGCTGATTACGGCTTCGGTCAGGCCGTTCGAATTTGAAGCGAGTCTCGGGATATACTTTCAGCCTCCAGCCCAATGATCGTGTAGCGTTTTAGGAATCGGACATCCCTAACGCGACAAGCAGAGGCTGAAGAAACACCATGTGCGGAATTTGCGGTGCCATCGGATTTGACTCCAAGGAAAACGGCGAGGCCGTGGTCCGTCGCATGCTCGCCGCCATTGTTCATCGCGGCCCCGATGAAGAGGGAATACTCGTCGCGCCGCCGGTCGTAGCCGGCACACGGCGCCTCAGCATCATTGATCTGCCCGGCGGCTCCCAGCCCATCTGGAACGAAAGCGGCACGCTCGCCGTCGTCTACAACGGCGAAATCTACAATTTTCGCGAACTGCGCCAACAACTCGAAGCTTCCGGGCACAAATTCCGTACACACTCGGATACCGAAGTGGTCGTCCACGCCTACGAGCAGTGGGGCGAAGATTGCGCCGCAAAATTTCACGGCATGTTTGCTTTCGCCGTCATCGAATTACCCCAAGGACGCACCGGCCGCGCCGCGTCCGTATTTCTTGCGCGCGATCCACTCGGCATCAAGCCGCTCTATTACACGCAGACGAGCGAAGCGTTCTTGTTTGCGTCCGAAGTGCGCGCGCTGCTGGCCAGCCGCTGCGTCGCTCCGCAGCTTTCCGCGGAAGCCGTTCCGTCCTACCTGCTTTTCGGCTCCGTCTGCGAGCCCGCCACAATGGTCCAGGGCGTCTTCTCGCTTCCGCCCGGTCACTCCTTGAAAATCCGCGCGGATGAACCGCTTCGTTCGGCTGAGCCTCGATCATATTGGGATTTCGCCAAGGACTTCAGCAAGCTAGCGGACGCGAAGCACCAATCAGCCGCGCCAGATTCCGCCGGTGCTGCCTCTGCCGTGCGCTCGCTGCTTGAAGAGTCTGTCCGCGGGCACCTGATCGCTGACGTTCCCATCGGCGTGTTTCTCAGCAGCGGCTTGGACTCTACCGTCATCGCTGCGCTTGCGAGCCAAGTTCAGAAGGGCGTGCATACGTTCACGGTGGCATTCCCTGATTCGGAGTTCAGCGAGGCCGAGATCGCGCGCGCCACCGCCCAGCGGCTGGGCACCGAGCACAGCGAGCTGACCCTGTCCAGCGTCGAGATGGTCGCGCGGCTCGATGAAGCTGTCGCTTCCTTCGATCAGCCCAGCATGGACGGCATCAACACCTTCTTCGTCTCCTGGGCCGCGCGCCAGGCTGGATTGAAAGTCGCGCTCTCAGGTCTCGGCAGCGACGAACTCTTCGGCGGGTACACTTCTTTTCGCGCTACGTCTCAGGTGGCGCGGATCGCCGCCGTGGCCGGGTTTTTCCCTCAGCCTTTGCGGCAACTCGTAAACTCCGGGTTCAAGCACACGAAAACTTATCGCGGCGCGCCGGACGTTTTTCGCAAAGCGCTCGCGGCGTGGCTCGATCCGAAGCTTTTTCCGTCGCCATATTTTTACACGCGGGCGCTGTTTACGCCGCGGACCGTCGCGGGACGTCTCGGTGAGGATGCCTCCGCGTGGCACGCCATGCCCTGGACGAAATGGTTCGCGGACGCAGCGCGCGAAGCGCATGCGATGGATCCGTTCACGCGGATTTCCTGGCTGGAGTTGCGGTCGTATCTTGTGAATACGCTGCTGCGCGATACGGACGCGATGAGCATGCGGCATTCGCTGGAGGTGCGGGTGCCGTTCCTCGACGTGCCGCTGGTCGAGTACGTTCTGGGCGTTCCGGAAGCGCTGAAGCGCAATCCCCGCAAGCCGAAATCTTTGCTGATTGACGCGATGAAGGACTTGCTTCCGGCGGAAGTAATTTCACAAAACAAGCGCACATTCACTTTTCCCTGGGAGACTTGGTTGCGCGGTAAGTTGGGCGAGCGTGTAGCGGTGGGTCTGGGCGACTGGTCGCCCGCACTGCACGAGCGCTTCGATGGGCGCTTTGCGCTCGCCGTCTGGCGGGACTTCCTGCGCGGCCGCACGACGTGGTCGCGGCCGTGGAGCCTCTACGTCCTGAACGAATGGGCGAAGCGCAACCTAAGCGTCTCAGAATCAGCAGCCGAACCCAATCACAAAACAGCCGCCGCCCACGTGGCCTGACGATACGCGCGGCGCGGAGGCCGAATTTTTTCGCGTCGCAGCGCGCATTGAGCGAGATGGCTCGTCGCTAACGTCAGCGCGTCGCCTTGTATACGCGCACGTAATCCACCAGCATGGTCTGCGGGAATGTCGTCGTTGCGTCGGGAGGCCCGGGCCAATCGCCGCCGACGGCGACGTTCAGGATGATGAAGAACGGGTGATCGAAAACCCATTTCATCCCGGCGGGGAGTCGCGCGGGCGTGAACGTCGCGTACAGCTCTTGATCCACAAAAAAGCGCACGGTCTTCGGTTCCCATTCCACCGCGAAAACGTGGAAATTGTCAGCGAAGTGCACGCCGCCGGGCAGCTTGTATTCGGATGTGTAGTCGCGATCGCCTGAGTAGCCGGGTCCGTGCAGCGAGCCGTGCACCATGGACGGCTCCTTGCCGATATTCTCCATGATGTCAACTTCGCCGCTGGCTGGCCAGCCGATCGTCCCGATATCGTTTCCCAGCAGCCAGAACGCGGGCCACAGCCCGCGCCCGCGAGGAATCTTGATGCGCGCCTCGAACCGTCCGTAGGCCTGTTCGAAAAGCCCTTGCGTGGTGATTCGCGCCGAAGTGTAATCGCGCGTCACGTGGTCGGGCCCGGTGAAATTTTCCTTCAGCGCTTGAATCACCAAGTTGCCGTCGTGGATGAACGAATTCTCCGGCCGGTTCGTGTAGTACTCCAGCTCGTGATTGCCCCAGCCGTTGCCACCTACCTCGAATTTCCATTTCGCCGGATCAGGACGCGAGCCGTCAGGCCCGTTGAACTCATCGCTCCAAACCAAAGTCCACGCGGATTTGTCATCTTGCGGGAACGCATCTCTCGCCGTTGCTCCGCACACGCCGAGCGTGGCGAGCAACAAAGTAAAGGCCACCGCGAAACGCGCAAAATGCGACCTGAATGACGTCATGTTCCTCCGTCACCGAGCCCGATCACAAAAACCTGCTGGGCACGTCGGCTGATGGCTGCGAATCGCGAGTTTCCAAACACGCAAATATTGCCGATTAGAACGAGGTGCAGTTGTTTGTTTTCTGCGAGTTACGTTGAATTCTAATATCTGCCATTGTCGATTAGAAACGGCTTTTTGCGTGATTTGTGATGCTTGTTTTGTGACGCGCGGCGCGCGGTCCATGTTGTGCGGCGCGGCCTGCAAGGTGTGACGATTAGAGGGCGCGGAATTCGCGGAAAGTGGATTTGTGTTGCGATTAGAAAGTGATGCGGCCTTTATTTTCATGGGGTTGCGGGGATTTTTGAATGCGGCCTTGTTGCGGTTAGAAATGCGGGAAAATGCGGTGGGCGGAAGCGCAGCAGGAGCGCTGGCGACAGTTTTACCTGGTCGTGGGATTGGGGCGCCCGCCGAAGCGCGAGGGCGTAGTAGGGCCTGCCCGCCGAAGCATGGCGTGCGTAGGCGGGGCTGCGTTGAGCGCTTGCCTGTCGCCGATGTGGCGGTCCGCATGTTGCGTCCTCAGTGGGGCTGAAAGATTGCCCCGATTTACTTTATCACTTTTTGGGTGTATTTACTATAGATTACACTGCTGAGGGGCTAACCAGCGGAAAGACGGGACGTAGGTCGCGTGCACTCGCGTGCGCAGGCGCGGGAGCCAAATTCAAGAGCCCTGCGCCAACAAAAGCCGCGGGGATGGAGCACCCGAAAAGTCAAAGGCTGGCCCATCCGCTGTGTGAAAATCACGTCCTATAATCATCGGTCGGATGCTTTCTTCGGAGCCTTGGTCGTCAGGGCTGCCCAAGTTCACTGGGAGAAAGGAGCCGACAATGTCATCTAATCCGCCTGGACTTGCATGAGGAAGGTTTCATTTGCACACTCCTTCGGGCTTTCGCTCGTTTTCCCTCGCGGTGTCGTATGACTCCTGTACTTAATTTCTATCCCAGCTGTGATACCGCACAAGAGAACTATCGTACTTAATACTTGACAATGGTCTACGTACCTTGTAATAAACCACGGCGCTGTCTTTAGGAAGGTCGGGCTTGCAGGACCTTTCGGCCGCTCCGTCCTACCAGAGACGGATATGTCGGCGGATGTCTTTCGGGGTGCTATGCAACTTTGGCACAGAAAGCGATCTTCAACGCCTCCAAATTCGCTCGCTCTGCCAGGTCAACCACAGTCCAATCAGCAGGCCCTCGGGGCTTGCGAGGAGTGCTGACAATGGGTACAACGTGTCTAGTGTCTCATGCTAAGAAATTTGGAGGAAAGTTGGGTTGGGTAGTCCTGGCGATCATCGCTCTCTCCAATTTATCTTTTGGGCAATCAATTCCGGGCACCATTTCTCACACCACGAACGTTATAAAGTACGACAACCCCAAATGCTTTGTGATCACCACCCAATATAGTTGGACGTTCACGGATACCCAAGGCGGAGCGCATGCTTTCGCAGGCGTCTCTGACGTTCAGACAAGGTCCGGGAGTACGTGCGGAACCAAGACCACAACAACGAGTCTGGATGAATGGTCGAACGACGGCGTCTATTACATAGAAGCGACAGGAGCAAGCGCGTCGGTGACGCAAATGGCTGGATACATCAATCCGAAGTACATCGTTGTCGGCGTCACCTACGCGCCGCCTGGCGGTCAAACCAGCAGCAATGTTTCATACGGAATGACCGATTTTGTCGGAACCACGACAACCAACACTAGTTCCTTTAACTCGAACTACATGGAGTCGATCTCGGTTTGTGGGGGAACATGCGGAGGCGGGTCTGGGACCCCAACGATACCCGTTTTTGGTTTCTTTGGTGGAAGTTCGGTCACCGGTAGCGAGAGTACATCTTATACGTTGGCCTCAAATAGTTCGAATTCTGTTAGCGTTAGCAAGCAGACCAGTTTGCTTTACATGACCCCGGGGGTGCCGAACGTCTACAGCCCGGTGAATCATGACTATGACTACATATGGATATGGGTGAATCCGGTAGTTCGTTTCACCGTTCTTGGCTCCAATACTTCAACTTCCGGTTCGATTATCTGGAATGGATACGGCTACGATTGGAACGACCCCTTGCACGAGGTGGATGTCTGGCCGGTTTATGTCGGCTACCTGAATGGTGACTTTGCGAAAACACAGCCCGGGGGCGTGTACGACTGTGGCGGCGTCAGTGAACCGATAGATTGCCAAGACGCGGGCGTCTTGGCACGTTCCTGGGTGGGGACAACACAGACTTTCGCACCCGGAGCCGGTGCGGGGATCACCACCGCCGACTACCCCAACATACTTGGCGCGGATCCATTCGCCAAGAACCCCGGATATCTGGTGAATCTGGCGTCTGGAGTGACCCCGGCCACCACGACAGATGGTCGCTTCACAGTCGCGGAGGCGGGCAACACGCAACCCCAGCCGTTCCCCTATGAACAAGCGCCACTGGACAGCACCACGGGATTGAATGAGAAATACTCCGACCAATATTCGAATAGCACCACCATCGGAAAGGGCTCTTCCTATACCTTCAGCGAAGGCTTCGGCCTGGATGAAAAATTTGGATTCAGTTTCTTCGGGCAGGGCCTGCAGTACGAACTGAAACAGAATTGGATGTACACATGGATGAGCACCTGGCAAAACACAGTGACCAATACGACCACGCAAACGGGCTCTTTATCGATCACGGGGCCGCCTTGTCCGGCCGCTGTCGCCCCATGTATACCCCAGTATACCGAGCCCCACGAGTTCGCGGTCTATCAGGATAATCTGTACGGGACGTTTATGTTTTGGCCCGATCCCTACTTCACGATAGGTCCCGCCACACCCGCGTCGCAAACCGTGGTGGCAGGGGGAAGGGCCAGCTACACCATCCCTACCGCGGCAAATGCCGGCTACACAGGAACTTTGAAATCCTTCAATGTCGCCGGACTCCCTTCCGGTGCTACCGCCAGCTTTAGTCAGACCACTGGCACCCCTGGCTTCTCGACGACGCTAACCGTCAGCACCACATCTGCAACACCGGCGGGATCTTACCCGCTTACCGTCAGTGCAAGCGACGGATCCCTATCGTACTTCGCGTGCACGTCGGGTTGTCCTACGACCCAGCCATATCCGACCTTGGTGGTGGGCTCGGCGCCAAGTTTCTCGATCTCAGCCGCACCGGCTTCACAGACGATTGGCGTTAGCGGCGGCACCACATTTGCCGTCACAGTCGCCGCCGCAAACGGCTTCGCCGGCGTCGTGGATTTGAGCGTAGATGGGCTCCCGTCCGGCTCGTCGGCCACCTTCAGCCCCGAGACGGTTACAGGCTCTGGTTCTTCGACTCTGACGTTGACCACTACCGCGTCCATCCAACCGGGCACGTATGCGCTGACGTTTACCGGAACCAGCGGGAGTCTAACGAAAACTACGATGGGCACATTGGTAGTAACCGGAGCGAACTTCGTGCTGACGGCAGCGCCCGAAATTCAAGCCATCAATGCGGGGTCGAGCGCGGTTTACACGGTATCGACCATGGTCATGAACGGGTTCGATGGAAGCGTCGTGCTGAATGTGAGCGGATTGCCTTCGGGCTCTTCGGCCACCTTTAGCCCGACCGCAATCACCGGCGCCGGGTCTTCAACTCTAACGATAACTACAACCACGGCGACTGCGGCCGGAGACTATAATCTCACCGTTTCCGGAACGAGCGGATCCGTGGTTCAAACCACTCCGATTACGATTGAAGTGAACAACTAAGCGGCGCACAACCGCAGAGTTGGCTGATTAGATGATGTTGTCTGCTCCTTCTGCCGAGTAAGCTTGGTAGTACTGACGACCAAGGCTCGGAAGAAAGGAGCCGAGCGACGATGATTAAAGGATGTGATCTTCATACTGCGCCTTCCCTTTGCGGCGCATTTACCGTATGTTTTCGAGTTGATCGCTTCGCTATGCGGCCAAGCCAGCGTCGCAGGGTGGCGCCGCAGGATACGTAGAACGTCAGGCCCTAATTTGGGGAAAAAGTCGAAAGCGTATCTCAGGGGCTAAAGCCCCTGATGATAGGCTGAGCTTCATGTCGGAGCTAAAGCTCCGCCCCCCCTGAAAAAAGGCACGACTTACGGCGTGGCTGAAGCCCGCCCCTCCGTTTTCCGCAAAGTGTAAAGCCATGGCTTGACGAAGGCATGGTCTTCAGACTGACTCGTCAGTCCTTAGACCTCCGCATAGCTCTCGAATTTATTCCTGAGACAGGGCGGGGGATTTCCGCGACAATATTCCTCATGGTTATTCTGGGGATTAACGCTTACCACGCTAACGCTTCCGCGGCGATTGTCGTGGATGGGCGTTTGCTGGCGGCTGTCGAGGAAGAACGGCTGAACCGCGTGAAGTATGCGGCGGGGCTTCCGGCGCGGGCTATTCAGTATTGTCTGGACCAGGCCGGGGTGAAGCTTTCGGAGGTGGAGCACATCGCGATTCCGCGCGATCCCTGGGCGCGTTTGCCGACCAAATTGCGGTTTGCGATGCGCATGCCGAAATTTGCCTTGGACCGGGCGCGGGTGATGCGGCGGTTCGCGGGGATCAACGAAGATCTCGCGGCGGCGTTCGATATGCCGGTGGAAAAGATTCGGGCGCAGTTTCACCGGATCGAGCATCACACGGCGCATCTGGCTAGCGCGTATTTTGTGTCGCCGTTTGAGCGGGCGGCGGTGCTTTCGGCGGACGGGCTGGGGGATTTCGCGAGTTCGATGTGGGCGCTGGGCGAGGGCGGGCGCATGCAGGCGCTCGGGGAAATCACGTTTCCGCATTCGCTGGGGATGTATTACACGGCGCTGACGCAATACATCGGCTTCTGGAAATTCGGCGACGAATATAAGGTGATGGGCCTGGCGGCGTACGGCGAGCCGGAATTTCTGGAGGAATTTCGGCGGATCGTCTATGCGGATGGGCCGCTTTCTTTCCGGCTGGGATTGAAATATTTCACGCATCAATCGCAGGGCGCGGAAATGAGCTGGCGCGAAGCGGATCGCACGCCCGTGCTGGGGCGGCTTTTTTCGACGTATCTGGAAAAGCGGCTGGGCCCGGCGCGCGAAGCGGAAGAGCCGCTGGAACAGCGTCACCGGAACATGGCCGCGAGCATGCAGGCGGCGATCGAAGAAGTGCTGGCGGCGCACTGGGGCGCGCTGGCGGAGAAAACCGGGGAGAAAGCGCTGTGCCTCGCGGGAGGCGTGGCGTTCAATTGCGTCGCCAATGGAAAAATCTTCGACCACTCGCCATTCGAGCGCGTTTACGTGCAGCCGGCAGCGGGGGATGCGGGGCTTTCGGTGGGCGCGGCGTTTGCGGTGAATCATCAGATTTTGGGACGTCCGCGCGAATTCGTGATGGAGCATGCGGGATGGGGGCCGCAATTTTCGCCGCAGGAAATTCGCGCCGCGGTGGAAAAGGCGGGCGCCGCCGCTGGCGATGAGCTCGGGATCGCGCAACTGGAGGAAGCCGCGCTGCTGCAAGCGACGGCGCGGCACATCGCGGACGGCAAAGTGGTGGGGTGGTTTCAAGGGCGCGTCGAGTGGGGGCCGCGGGCGCTGGGCCAGCGCAGCATTCTGGCCGATCCGCGGCGGGCGGAGATGAAGGACGTGCTGAATCGCCGGATCAAGCACCGCGAGACTTTTCGGCCGTTTGCGCCTTCGATCATCGAGGAAGCCACCGGCGAATATTTCGAGAAGACGCAGCCTTCGCCGTTCATGACGTTTGCTTACAAAGTGCGGCCGGAAAAACGCGCGGTGATTCCGGCGCCGACGCACGTGGACGGCACGGCGCGGCTGCAAACCGTGAGCCGCACGGCCAATCCTTTGTACTGGAAACTGATTCGCGCGTTCGGCGATCTGACGGGCGTTCCGGTGGTGCTGAATACTTCGTTCAACGACAACGAGCCGATCGTCTGCCGGCCCGAAGAAGCGCTGGATTGCTTTGCGCGCACGCAGATGGACGTCCTGGTGATGGGCAATTTCATCCTGGAAAAGAAATCCGCCGCGGCAGCAACATCAGCGCCAGCGCGGGCGGGAGAAGAGACCGCCACGCGCGGGGCGAAGCGGACGACCTAGCGCGGGTTGACGCAAACGCGCGACCAGTATTCACTCGCATGCACATCCTGCTCTTGAACGAATATTATCCGCCGGACACTTCAGCCACGGCGAAGATGGCCGCGCAAGTGGCGGAAAAATTGGCCGAGCGGCACGACGTGACTGTGGTCGCCGGGCGACCTTCGTACGATCCCGAGCCTGGGGTGAGCGCCGCGTACCCTTTCGCGCTGCTGCATCGCACGACGCGCAATGGAGTCGCGGTGGAATGCGTGGGGTCCACGGTGTATTCGCGGCATCGGATGCGGCAGCGGGTGACGAATTACCTTTCGTATCTGGCGCTGGCGGTGCCGCGGGCGCTGGCGCTGAATCCGGACGTGATCCTGGCGATGACGGATCCTCCGGTGGCGGGGTTGGCGGGAGCGTTCATCGCGCGGCTGGCGGGGAAACCGTTCGTCTATAACATTCGCGACCTTTACCCGGACATGGCTACGGGCGGCGAGATTGTGCGCGAGAGCCGCTGGGTGACGCGCTGGGAAGGGATGCACCGGCGCGCGCTGAAGCAGGCGGCGCGGGTGATTGTCCTGGGCGACGACATGCGGCAGCGGATTCTCTCGAAAGGCGTCGCGGCGGAACGCGTGGTGGTGGTGCGCGATGGGGCTACTTTTCACGCCGTGTCCGCCGCGTTGAGCGATCCCGTGGTGCAGGAAATCCGCGGCGGGTTTCCCTTTGTGGCGCTGCACGCGGGCAATTTGGGATTTTATGGCGCGTGGGACACGCTGCTGCAGGCAGCGGCGATGCTGCGCGACGAAAACGCCGGGCTCGTGTTTATAGGTGACGGCGCAAACCGTGCGGCGCTGGCGGCGGCTGCGGAAGCGTCGGGCGCGGCGAACGTGCGATTCTTGCCGTTTCGGCCATTTGAGCAGCTGCCGCAGGTGATGATGGCAGGGGACGTGCATATTGTTACTGTGAAGCGCGGGCTGGAAGGCATCGTGGTGCCGAGCAAACTTTATTCGATTTTGGCGGCGGGGCGGCCGGTGCTGGCTGTGGCTGCGGCGCAATCGGATGCTGCGCGGATTGTGGTCGAAAGTGGATGCGGACTGGCGGCTGACCCCGACGATCCGGCGGCCGTCGCCGATGCGTTGCGCGAATTGCGCCGCGACCCCGCGCGGCTCGTCGATATGGGCCGCCGTGCGCGGGAAACCGCGGCCAGGTATGCTAGAGTGAACGAGCTGGAAAAGTTTGCGGCCATCATAGAAGACGCTGTAGCGAAGAACTGATCTGAGACGGATCAACAACGTAAACGCAGCGGCGCACACGTAGCCGTAACGGTCATGCCTAATTTCGCGAATCATGCCGAAATCATCGCCTTCGTCGTGGCATTGCTCGCCTCGCTCGGGCTAACCATCCCGGTCCGCCACCTGGCATTGCGTTACGGAATGGTAGACAAGCCCGGGCCGCGCAAAGTTCACGTAAACCCGATTCCGCTGCTGGGCGGCATCGCGATTTATCTCGGCTTCGTGCTGGCGATTCTGCTTACGCGCCACGGCGTCCCGGAGCAGCAAATCATCGGCATTCTCGCGGGGGCCACGTTGCTCGCCATCGTCGGCTTCCTCGACGATGGCGGCCTGCTCCATCATCAAGTGAAACTCTTCATCGGCATGCCCATCGCCGCCATTTTTCTGATCGCTTCCGGCGTCCGCGCGCAGCTTTTTTCGCAGTTCGTCCCCGGCATCGCAGGACTGGCGCTCGATTGGTGCCTGACCGTCGTCTGGGTCGTCGGCATCACGGCCGCGTTCAGCATTCTCGATCACATGGACGGCCTCTGCGCCGGCATCGCCGCCATCGCCGCCGGCTTCTTTACCATTTCCGCCGCGATGAACGGTCAAACTCTCGTCCGCACTCTCGGCGCTGCCACGCTCGGCGCCGCGCTCGGTTTTCTGCGCTGGAATTTCAATCCCGCCAAAATTTTCATGGGAGATGGCGGGGCAATGTTCTTGGGGTTCCTCATGGCCACTCTGGGACTGAAAATCCGCCCGGACGGCACGCAGTTTCCGCACACTTGGCTGGTCCCTGTGCTGATTCTCGGCGTTCCCATCTTTGACACGACTCTGGTCTCCATCTCCCGCGCCCGCCGCGGCCTGTTGCCCTTCACCTCGCCGGGCAAAGACCACACCGCTCACCGCCTCTCCAACCTGGGGCTGGGCCACAGAGGCGCAGTGCTCGTGATGTACGTCCTAGCAGCAATCCTAGGCGGCATCGCGCTGCTCGTCCCAGACCTCTCGCCAGCCACGGTCTACACGATAGCTGGCATCCTGGTAGTAGCCGCCCTCTGCGCCATCTTCGTATTAGAGGGCCTACCCTTCGAACGTCAAGTAAAACTCCACAAACCCTCGTCGGCTTCTTGAGACATCCGCTCCACAAATCAGCGTAGATTGGTCGTCCACTTTCTGGTCGCGGCGTCGCTGAATTGCGAAGAGAGGTGTGCTATTCAACCCTAGCCTTGAACTACCACTGTATTGGCGCCAGACGCCGCGCGTTGGAAAAGAGCGTCATCCTTCAATAAATCTTGAAGTTCACCAGGAGAAAGCACTCTGGGTAGGCTATCAGTCAGCCAATAATGTGACGAGATCGCAGGTATGAACTCGACGAAAGGCGTCACCGCTACCGGCAAGAACTTTCGATATTTTCTAACATCATAGTTAGTTCCAAGCGGATGTAAGCGAAGCCAGTTCGCCTTTTCATCTATGTCTCTTAATGCCGCTTCAATTTTCTGCGTGCGAAACCGTATCGCGCGAGGATCCCCCGTTTCGATTCCAAAAGAACGCGCGAACGCTCTGCATTCTACAATCAGCAGCGTGTCTCCGATTTCGAAAGAAGCATCGATTTGTCTCTCCTGACCATCTAACGATTTACATGGCCCAGTCGGTAGGACGGAGCCACCGCGACGAATCGAGCGCTCAAGCGCATCACCTTTGAAATTTTGATCACCAAGCTTGATATCGAAGAACAGATTGAAAAGAAGAGGATGGATCCATGCGTAGTCGATGAAGAGTCGATCTTTCCCAAAAGGTAAGAAGATTGAAAGTGAACCTCGAGTCCCTAGATTGATAGTTCTTCGTTTCACTTCCGTAATTTCCAAGAAGCGAATTACAGCTTGGACATCAATCTCTTTGGGGGCCAATGTGATATCCAGAGAGTGAATGCCTAGCGGCAAAGAGTTTGCGATCTCCTGTGCGACAAAGTCCCTGGTGTACGGACCTTCGTACGCCCTAGTCCAATAGTGGACAATGCGACCCGGGACTGATCGCCACTGAGCCACAATCCTTAGAAGAAGACCACTCAAGACTGCGAAAACCCAACTGAGAGGGATTCCGTGCTTGTTCTGGAATGCTTCGGAAAACGGTTCATGGGCGCGAAGATACTCCCCTAGATTGAAGGGGGCCCACAAGAAATTCGGTTTGAAACCATCGTCCAGTTCAAGACCGAAAGACGCAAACAACTTTTTGAAGTCCGAGATAGTCTCCGATCCAATGTTATATTGTGCACAGAGCACAATACCGCGCCCTTTTGAACGCGTCCAATCAGGATCAAACGCCGTGGCGCTCGCCGACGCTGTTAGCTCCCGCTGCCGTGAATCGTAACTCAGGACCAGCTTATCCAAGTCGTCAGAGCGGGTGTCGAAGAATCCCCCTGGATGTCGGGGATCGACCTCGATGCCGGCGCCCTTAGCTGTTATTCTGAGAGCTGCTCCGCACCGCCAAACTTGATATGCGAGTCTTTCCGTATCGTACACTTCCTTAAAATTCGTAAGATCGAAATCCGTTAACACTAACTGTGGATGGAGACGAAGTAACTCGTGAGGACCCATGAGCTTAGGTTCCATAAGGAGTCCTTTAAAAACCGCGGCGGGTTCGACTGAACTGGAGAATGCAATCCCCGAACAAGGATCGAAGGTCGCATACTTTTGCACTGCAGCCTCGAACGTACTTCTGACTAGATAGATCGTCGCTTCACTATCGTTCCCGCCGATTGGACCAGGGAACAGTCGACGATAGGCGTGCAACCAGTATCCAATTGAGTGGCGACTAATGATGACTGAAAGGCGTTCCTCCAAGACCTTGACGTATTGTCGGATTATGCTTTGGGCGGAATTGGAATCATATGATCCCGGTGGAACAATATTCCAAAACGACTCGGCGGCTTCGTGGTGTTTAAGAGGCTTATACCCGGACCTCATGAGGTCGAGGTGAAATAATGCGAAAGGGCCCTGATAATACTCGAGGAAGAGTAGCTTTTTCTTGGAGGGTCTAGAACCGGGTCTTGTCTTGTTCCGCTTTTTTTGTGCCCCATGCCCCCGACTCGAGAAATTCACTGTCCCGTCGAATACGCCGACGAATGGATCAAGATTCGTGTCAGCTGAAGCATCCAGACAATCACTTCAAACCTTGGCAATGGATCATAATAATACAATTAAGTAACGCATAGGGATAGAGGAACTGAGGGCGAGCTTCCGATCGTTCAGCGCAGGGCGCAAGCAAATCTCTAGCGTGAGCTTGTTTTTCGGGTCGCTCGTTCCTGAGCATCGTCTTGGGGGCAAGTGTGAACCCCTCCGTTTCGCGCACAGCATGGTGCTCCCTTAATAGCCAGACCTGTATTCAGAATTTGTCCAATCCCATGCAAACAAACGCCAAAAAAATTCCTAACCGGTACAGATGCGCGGATTCGCGTTTCGTACCGCTTACGCTAAATTTTGCGGCAGTCGGAATTTTGCGTGGTTACTGTGAGTTGTTTGCTTACGCCTTCGATCGTGGCGGTGGTGGGGTGGCTGGTGCCGTCGGGGGGCTTGTCGAATTGGACGGAGAGGTTCATCACGTCGGAGGGGCCGTCCATGTAGCTGGCGATTTTGATGCTGCGAATCAGTTTCTGTTCCTTGTCGAAGAGCAGCGTCATGGAATCGCCGGGCTTCACGTAATTGACGATCACGATTTTCACTTCGCCGGCAGCGGCGCCGGGAGTCATGGAAATATTGCCCTTGGCGTAGGCGGCCTGGATGACGTCCTTATCCGGCGGAAGATAGCGCTGCGCGAGAGCTTTCATTTGCTCGGCGTAATCCTCGTACTCTTCCTTCTTTTTGGCGACGATGCGCTGGCGGAGGCGTCGGCCCTGGGGAGCGGCGGCTGGTTGCGGCGCGTCCAGCGGAGTTTTTACCGGTTTGCCGTCCGCGCCGTTGCGTACCTGAAAGCGCTCCGTTTTTTTCTGCTCGCCCTTCAGGAAAAGCGTGATCTTTTCCACCCAGGTGTATTGCGCGAACGCCAGCTTGTTCTTCGCCGTGGATTTCTTCAGCTCGGCGACGCGCTGCTGGAGCAGCGCCACTTGCGCGTGCAACGAGAAGGCGAAGATGCCGAGAAACACTACGCAGACCAGGGCCGTGGCGGGGACTTTCGCCACCGCGAGTTCGTGATCGTCGGCGCGTGAACTTCTCGTTCGCGAACTGCGGCCGCGCGAATTTCGAATTCGTGATTTTGGACGGGAGCGCGCTCGGGAGATTCATCGGTGTCCTCTTTTGCATTTCGGCACAACCGTGCAGTAGGCAGAGAGTGAAAATTCACCCGGAAATCGTGGAGCGAACACTCATTCTGCGCGAGTCGTGGTGTCGGTGGCTCGCTGCAGCCCGCGGAACATACTCCCCGGGAAGCGTCACCACAGTCGTTATTTCCAGGCGCCGGGTGGGCTGCCAATTCGGATTGACAGCGGCGCGCGCAAAGAGATACATTCCGCGAACTGTTTCCTTCCAGTGCGCGCGACGTCGCGGCGGGAACAGCTCCGTCTCGCACAAATCAAATTTCGCAACAAGACGAGCAAGGGAGTGCGGCTCTGATGCCCCGCCTTTTGTTTACAGCAGCACTACTATTGGTGTCGGCTGCACCTACGCTCGCGCAGGCCGCGCCGGGGGATTCGTCCAGCACGCCGCCCACGACGGCGAGCGTCGCGACGGATGCGCGAGCCGCCGCCGCGGTGGATACGTCGCGCGTTTCCGCCGATGCGCCGAGCGTGTTGACGTTGGAAAGCGCGCTCGCCGAAGCGCAGCAAAATAATCGCCTGATCAAAATTTCCAACCAGAATGTGTTGTTCGCGAACGACGAAATTCTCGCGGCGCGTACCCAGCGTTACCCGCACTTCGACGTGAATATTTCCGGCTCGTATTTGCTCACGGCCGTGCACGTTCATATTCCCGAGGGAGTTTTCGGGAAAGTGGGCACCGAACCGGTGCCGAGCACGAACTCAGTGATCACTACCAGCCCGAGTGCTTCAGCTCTGAGCTTCATCCAGGTCCAGCAGCCGCTGACGAAATTGTACGACGTGCATTTGAACGTCCAGCTGCTGAAAGTGGGGAAGCAACTGAGCCAGGAGGAATTGCGGCAGCAGCGGCAGGAGATTACGAACTCGGTGAAGTCGGCCTACTATTCGCTGTTGCAATCGCAGAGCGCTTTGCAAGCGGCACAAGAAAATGTGCAGGCGCTAAGCGAAGTGGATCGCACTACCGAACAATACGTACAGCAAAAAGCGGCGCTGCCCTATCAGGGTGCGGGAGTGAAAGTCCAACTGGCGCAGGCGGAATTGCAGGTAACTACGCTCGAAGACACCATCGAAACGCAAAAAGAAAATCTGAACAATCTAATGGGGCGCGACATTCGCGAGGATTTCCAGTTGAGCGGCGTGCCAGACGCGCTCCCCGAGGAGCAAAACCTGGAGCTGGCGCGGCAGACGGCGCTCGGGAGCCGGACGGAAATTCGCCAGGCGCAGTTCAAGATTGACCAGGCTCTATATGCGAGGCGTTTGCAGAAGGCGCAGTACATTCCCGAGATCGGGATCCAGTATTTGTTTTTTTCGCCTTTCACCGTGAGCGGGCTGCCGACGAACGTCAACTCGCTGGGAATTCACCTGAAGTGGGATATTTACGACTGGGGCCAAAAGCGGCACTTGCTGGACGAAAAAGATCGCAACATCGAGCAGAGCCACTTGAATTTGACGGAAACGCAGAGTCAGGTGGTGATTGATCTGGATAACCGGTTCCGGAAATTGCGCGAAGCGCGGGCGAGTTTGAAGGTGGCGCAACTGGGAGAGGATGCGGAAAAGCAGAAGCTGCAAGTGGTGCTGGAGCAGTACAAGGAGAAGGCAGCACTGCTGAGCACACTGCAGACGGAACAGAGCAACATGGCGCAAACCAGCGCGCAGTATCAGCAAGCACTTTCAAACTTTTGGACTGCGCGAGCTGAATTTGAAAAAGCGCTGGGCGAGGATTAGATGAGGCGAAGACGAAAGTACGGCCCACGCCTTGCGGCTTTATTTTGCCTGGGGGCTGCGGGGCTGCAGATCGGGTGCGCGTCGCAGCAAAAAAACGTGGAGGCGCCGCCGATTCCGGTGACGGTGGCCGAGGCGCAGGAATATTCCAGGGCAGAGGGCGTGAACTATTCGGCGAGCATCGTGCCGTACACGCAATTGCCGGTGGCGTTCAAATCGGCGGGTTATGTGACGAGCATTCTGCAGCGCAAGGGAGCCGACGGGCGCGGTCGCAATTTGCAGCAAGGAGATTGGGTGAAGCAGGGCACGGTGCTGGCGACCGTCCGGCAGACGGATTACGAGCACGCCGTCGCGCAATATAAAGGACAACTTCAGCAAGCGCAGGCCGGTGCGGACAAATCCAAAGACGATTTCGCGCGAGCGCAGGCACTTTACACCGCGAATGCGCTGACGCAGACGGATTACGACGCCGCGAAAGCACAGTTCGATTCGTCGCAGGGCGCGGTAGCCACGGCGCAAGCCACGGTGGCGCAGGCGCAACAGGCGCTGAGCGATTGCGAATTGCGCGCGCCGATGGATGGGCAGATTCTGCAACGCAACATCGAACTGGGAGCGCTCGTCGGCTCAGGAACAACCGGTTTTACGATGGGCGACACGCGGATGGTGAAAGCGATTTTCGGAGTTCCGGACACGGTGCTGGGCTCCATTGCGCTCGGCAAAAAACAGGCCATCGAAACCGAGACGTATAGCCAGCAATTCACAGGGTTGATCACGGCTATTGCGCCGCAGGCGGATCAGAAAAGCCGCACGTTTCAAGT
>Ga0307478_10001715_pt1 | contig 18391 bp, 8 predicted proteins | sample atmos_gasesECM4C_2_FD_203713 | JGI IMG/M metagenome (GOLD analysis project Ga0307478, IMG submission 203713) | Hardwood forest soil microbial communities from Morgan-Monroe State Forest, Indiana, United States - atmos_gasesECM4C_05 | ecosystem: Environmental > Terrestrial > Soil > Temperate... | reverse complement strand
GAGAGTAGAGGTCGAACAATATCAAAGGTGCGGTGGGGGACTTGCGCACCGTGATTCCATAATTGTTAACGTCCACTGGAAGCTGGGAGGCGGCTTGCGTCTCGCGAGATTGCGCGAGAATGAAGTCGTTGTTGGGGTCGGTCTTCGCGTCGAAGTCGACGATTAAGGTGGTCGTCGAGTTTCCGGTGGTATTCAGCGAATACATGTAGTTCATGTTGTCTACGCCGCTCATTTGCTGCTCGAGAGGCGTGGCCACGGCTTGTTCCAGGGTTTGCGCATCGGCACCGACGTAGGTGGCGAGAATTTGAATTTCCGGCGGAGCAATGTTGGGGAACTGTGCAATCGGAAGACTAAGGACCGTCAAGGTGCCAACGAGCACCAGGACGATGGAAATCACCATAGCGACAATGGGACGATTGATGAAGAATTTCGACATGGGATTATTTATCCTTTGCTTGCATGCCAAAAGGCTTGGGGTTCACTTGCGCGCCGGGTCGTACCTTCTGAATGCCTTCGGCGACAACTCTTTCGCCTGGATTCAGACCTTCCGTAATAACCCAGTCGGTCCCAACACGGTCACCGACCGTGACGGTTCGAATACTCACTTTGTCGTCGGCGCCTACAACGGCAACTTGGTAACCGCCTTGTAGCTCAGACACCGCCCGCTGAGGAATAATCAGCGCACCCTGCTGAAGCCGAATGACAGCGCGAACTTTGCCGTAACCGCCGGGCCGCAGAATATTGCCCGGATTGGGAAACAAGCCGGCGATGCGAATCGCGCCGGTACCGACGTCGACTTGGCGGTCCGCGAAGTAGAACGAACCCTCGTAAGCATAGGTTGAGCCGTCGGCCAAAACCAATTGGAGGCGCAGATTCTTGTCCGCCGCGAGACGGCTGGACTCTGTGGGAAAGCGTTTCCGCCAGGCGAGATACTGAGGCTCGCCGACGGTGAAATAAACCTTGATGGGATCGACGGTGGACACGGAAGTCACGGGCCCGCTGCTTAAAGTGACCAGGGCGCCCACTTGGAGTTGAGCCTGTCCAGCGATGCCGTCGATGGGAGCAACGAGGCGAGTAAAATCGAGGTTGATCCTGGCCGTTTCGACGGCAGCCTCGTCGGTTTTGATTTGAGCCTGGGCCGTCGCCACGGTGGCCTTGGCGGCCAGGTTGTTCTGAACGGCGTTGTCGAGGTCTTGCTGGCTTGCCGCCTGTTCTTTGGCCAGCGGGGTGTACCGCTCGACATCAAGCTGCGTTCTGCCTTGCACAGCCTGGGCGTTGGCAAGCAAGGCCTTGGCCTGCGCCAATTGTCCCTCGGCCTGGTCGAGCACTGCCTGGAAGGGCCGCGGGTCAATCTCGAATAGTAACTGGCCCTTCCTGACGAATGCGCCTTCCTGGTAGCCCTGCCGCTGTAGGTAGCCGGTGACCTGCGCCCTGACATCGGCATTTGTGAGGCCGTCGAGTGTGCCGATCCACTCGCCATAAATCGGAACGTCCTTCTGCTCAACCGGCGTCACCAGCACATCCGTGGGCGCGCCGGGGGCTGCGCCTGAGGTACGCCACGGGTGGACGGCCGCAATGACGACCGCAATGGCTATTAAAAGAATCACTCCTGCCAGCAAGAGATTGCGCTTTGAATGACCAGGCATGCTCACCTCCGGTAGCGCTTTCTAGCACCACTTAGCTTTGCTCCATGCATAGAAACTCTGCTCTCAGCCGCCCTGAATGTCCAGACAACATGGCTGCGTTCCAGCTCTGGCGAGCAGCACGAATTGCGGAGCCTCTGCGTGCACTGCAAAGGTGGGCGAATGGGCCCGGCAAATTCGAGCAACATGAATGCTCCTGGCGAGGCGAACAACGACACACGTGTACAAAATCCTGAAGGGTGGCGTCAGGCCTCCTCAAAACGGGCAAGGACACCAAGCCCAGTGAGTGTTTGAATCCACCTTCAGTCCCCGTTGGATGAACATGGGGCTTGGGTGGATACAAGAAAATAAAAAGCGGGGCCGGCTCGCGGATTGCTTCGGACATAGGAAAAATCCAGGATTGGTTCTGACGTTAACCGCGTGCCGCACAACCTGCAGAAGTCCAGGGTTCGGAGAAATTGAAGTGAGTCCCGATCAGACAGAAAGGAATTGGTAAACGACTCCCCAGAGTCAGACCCGAGTCGGTCATCCAAAGTGTGGAATTCAAAGGATGGCTTCAGCCGGCCAGCGAACATCGCGGGAAAGGCCTGTCTAGCCTCACGGATAGCCAGCAGCTCGGAAGAACTGGCACCAGAATATCCACAGGTATCGTACTTCGACGCCAGATACTTACGACCCGCCGTCAATCGATCGTAAGAGAGACGGTGGTGCTGTGTGTGACGGATCCCGACGTACCCTTTAGGTTCAGAGTGTGCGTTCCCTTGCCTGCGTTCCTGGCCACGGTTACAGTCACGGTGGCTTGCGCCGAACTTGTTCCGTCCAGGGTGACCTGAGATGGCGAAATACTGCAGGTGGTGCTGCCGGGCGCGCCGCTGCAGGAGAGCGAAACGTTTCCGGTGAGGCCGCCGATCGGCGATAGCGTCAAGGTGTAGGTCCCAGAGCTTCCGCGAGCGATGGTATCCGACGCGGGGGAAGCCGAGATGGAGAAGTCGGTGATGGCTTGGGTGAGGGGCGTGGAGGTGCTGCCGTTGAAATTGGAATTGGTGGATACAAAGGCGGCAGAGAGCGAGTGAGTCCCCCCGGACAAGGAACTCGTGGTGTATTGCGCATTGCCGCCGGAGAGCGAAACGGAGGCCACGGGAGTGGTGCTGCCGTCGAGGTAGAAGTTCACGGTCCCGGTCAGGTTGCCGTTCACCGAAGATGAAACCTGCGCGGTGAAGTTCACGGACTTTCCGACCGCCGAAGGATTCGCGTTGGAAGCAAGTGTGGTTACTGTTGCCGCCGGGTTGATTGTCTGGACGAATGCGGCGGAACTACTTGCCAGGTAGTTGGAGTCGCCATTGTATTTGGCGGAAATCGAATGCGAGCCCGCGATGAGAGCAGTCGCCGAGGTTGAGAAAGTAGCAACACCGCTGGAGAGGGTGGCGTTACCGAGCGAAGTGCTGCCGTCAAAGAAAGAAACTGTGCCAGTCGGTGTGCCGCTGTAGGCCGGTGCTACCGTGGCTGTGAATGTAACGGCCTGACCGTATGAAGATGGATTTGCGTTGGAGCTGACGGCTGTGGATGAGCCGGATTGGGTAACACTTTGCGTTAGCGCCGCGGACGTGCTCCCCGCGAAGTTCCGGTCACCGGCGTACGAAGCTGTAATCGAATGGGAACCGAGAGCGAAACTTGTCACCGAAATGTGTGCCACGTTGTTCGACAGGTTTGCTGTGCCGAGCGAAGTACTTCCATCGAAGAAGGTCACCGCTCCGCTTGCCAAGTCGCCGCTGATGGAAGGCACGACCGTTGCCGTCAACGTAACCGCCTGGCCGTACGACGCTGGATTCGGGCTGGCTGCCGCTGTCACGGAGGAGCTCGCCGGATTTACCGTCTCTGTCAACGCACTGGAAGTGCTCGGCGCATAATTTGCATCGCCGCTGTATGCGGCCGTAATGGTGTGCGACCCGCCGAGGAATCCTGCGAATGTCAACAGCGCGACGTTGTGTTGGACCCCATTATTGGTTACCGTAGCAGTGCCCAGGGTCGTCGATCCGTCGTAGAACGTCACCGTCCCGGTGGCCGCTCCGCCGCTAGCGGTCTGTACGGTCGCTACAAACGGGACTCCTTGCCCAAAAGTCGCCGGATTCAAATTCGAAACCAGCGTAGTGGTCGTACCCGACTGATTCACCGTCTGCGTGAGCGGGGAAGAAGTGCTTCCCCCAAAATCCGTGCTGCCGCCGTAGACGGCCGTGATCGTATGTGTTCCAACTGCAAGGGTAGAAACGGTGAGCTGTGCTGAATTGTTCGAAACCGTCGCCGTGCCAAGCGTGGACGAGCCGTCCATAAAATTAACTGTTCCAGTCGTGGAAATTCCGGTTCCTGCTTGCACCGTCGCCGTGAGCGTCACGCTCTGGCTCGCCAGTGCGGGATTCAGACTGGAAGCCAATGTTGTCGTGGTCGCGATCAGATTCACTGTCTCCGTCAGCACAGCGGAGGTGCTCCCGGCAAAAGTCGTACTGCCGCTATAAACCGCAGTGATCGCATGCGCGCCCGGTGCGAGGTTAGAAGTCGTAAACTGCGCCGAATTGCTGCTCACCGCTGCCGCGCCCAATGTGACCGAGCCATCCAGGAACGTGACCGTGCCAGAAGCTGAATTGCCAGCTCCGGCCTGAATGGCCGCCGTGAACGTTACGCTCTGGGCGGCCGGTGCAGGATTCAGGCTCGAGGCCAACGAGGTTGTCGTAGCCACTTGGTTCACGGTTTCCGACAGGGCCGCCGAAGTGCTGCCCGTGAAATTCGTGTTGGCGGCGTAGACAGCTGTGAGTGTGTGTGCGCCCTGAGCGAGCGTAGACGTTGTGAGCTGCGCCGAGTTGCTCGCCAGTGTCACCGTTCCCAAAGTGGTCGAGCCATCCAGGAACGTAACCGTACCGGCGACCGAAACTCCCGAGCCTGCCTGCACTGTGGCCGTCAGAGTGACTGCCTGCCCCACCGTCGCAGGGTTCAAGCTCGAAGAGAGTGTGGTGGTTGTCGCCAGTTGGTTGATCGTCTCCGTTAGGGCGGACGAGGTACTGCCCGAGAAATTCGTGTCTCCGGAATATTTGGCCGTGATGGAATGCGAGCCGGCGCCAAAATTAGTCACGGGCAGTTGTGCTGCGGCGTTGGCTAGCGTCACTGTGCCAAGCGTCGAAGTACCATCCATGAATGTCACGGAACCCGTCGGCGTTCCTCCAGTCGACTGCACTGTTGCCGACAGCGTTACAGTTTGTCCGTAGTTTGCGGGATTCACGTCCACGAAAGCGGTGGTGGCGCTAGTGGCTTGCGCGACGGTCAATTGGGTGGGCAAGGAGCTGCCGGTCGCGAAGTTGGTGTCGCCGTTGTAGGTGGCGTAGATGCTGCGGCTGCCGGCGGGAACGGCGGTGGTGGTGGCTTGCGCGGTTCCGTTAACTACGGTTCCCGTTCCGAGAGAAGTTGTGGAGTTCAGCCAGAAGGTCACGGTGCCGGTCGGAGTGCCGCCGTAGGTAGGGCGGACGGTGGAGGTCATGGTGATGGGCTGGCCGTAGGTGGTGTTGTAGGAGCTGAGAACGATGGTGGGAGAGACGGGGGCCTGATTCACGGTTTGCGTGAAGACGGCGGAAGTGCTGGGACCGAGATTGGAGTCACCGCCATAGCTGGCGGTCATGGAGTGCGAGCCGGTGGCCAGGGTGGAGGTAGGCAAGCTGACGCCATTGCCTTCGATGACGGCCGAGCCGATAGACACGCCATTGTCGTAGAAGGTGACCGTGCCGCCGTTGGAGGAGAAGTTGTAGGTGGAATTGACAGTAGCGCCGAGAGTGACGGACTGGCCGAACGCGGACGGATTCAGATTGGAAGTGACCGTCGTCGTGGTGCCGGCTTGATTGACGGTCTGCGTGAGCACGGAGGAAGTGCTACTGGCGTAGTTGGAGTTTCCGGCGTACTGCGCGCTGAGGGAGTGCGCGCCTGCGGTCAGCGTGAAGATCGTGATTTGCGGCGAGGCGGTGTTGACGCTGCCGAGCAGCGTGATGCCGTCATAGAAGGACACCGTGCTGGCGGGGGCGTTACCGGTGCCGTAGGTGGCTTTCACCGAGGCGGCCAATGTGATGGTCTGGCCATAGGTAGAAGGATTGGCGTTGGAGGTGACGGTGATGGTAGTCGGTGTGGGATTAACGGTTTGCGTCAGGACGGCGGAGCCGCTGCCGTTGACGTTGTTGTCGCCTCCGAAGGAAGCGGTAATGGAGTGCGTGCCGACGGTCAGCGAGGAGAGCGACAAGACCGCCATGTTGTTGCTCAGCGGGCCGGTGCCCAAAGTTGCGGAGCCATCGAAAAACGTGACGGTGCCGGTGGCGCTGCCGCCGTAAGCCGGCTGTACGGTAGCAATGAAGTAGATGGGCTGGTTGAAATAGGACGGATTCTGCTGCGGGCTAACGCTGACGCTGCTGTTGGCTCGGAGGACGTAGGCGGCAACAGGGGCGGAAGTAGCGGTTTGAAAATTGGAGTCGCCGCTGTAGCTGGCGGTGATCAGATTGGGGCCGACGTTCATGGGCGAGGTGGTAGTGAAGATGGCGGTGCCATTGACCAGGGGAGAGATGCCCAGGATGGTCGAGCCGTTCGAAACAGTTATGCTGCCGGTAGGAATTCCGGAATAGGTAACGCCCTGGACCGTGGCGGTGAACACCGCCGCTTGCCCGTAAGTAGTAGTGGTGGTGGAAAGGTTGACGACTGAGGCGGACGGATTGACCTGCTCGAGAACAAAAGAAGAAGTGGTGCTGCCGGTGTAGTTGGAGTCGCCAGAATAATGCGCGGTGATGGCATGTCCGCCGAGGGCGAGAACAGGCGAGACGAGACTCGCCGAGTTGGTTGTGCCGACGATGGGAACCGTGCCCACCAAATTCGAGCCGTTATCGTAAAAGGAGATGGTGCCCGTAGCGGCGGCACTGGCGCTGGGCTGCACGGCGGCGGTGAACGTCGCGGTCTGGCCAAGATTAATGGGGCTCTGGCTGGTGCTAACGGAAATCGTGGTGGAGGCCTGCGTGATGTTTTCCGTGTACGTTGGGGATGAGCTGCCCAGGAAATTGGTGTCGCCTTCATATAAGGCCGTGATGGCGTGCGCGCCAGGCAAGAGAGTAGAAAGCGTCAATTGGGCAACGCCGCTTGTTACCGGAGCGGTGCCGAGAGAAGTTGCGGTTGACGTATCGAAGAAGGACACTGTGCCGGTCGGCGATCCGAGGTTCGATATGACCACTGTTGCCGAGAGCGTAAAAGGTTGGCCATAAGGCAGCGTGTTGACATTGCTGGTTAGCGTCAGAGTCGTCGTCGCCTGGCTGACGGTCTCGGTCACTGCGGGGGAAGAGCCACCCAAGAAGTTTGAGTCGCCGTTATACACCGCGATGATCTGGTGTGTGCCGGCAGTGAGCGTGGAAATAAAAAAATTCGCCTGATAACCGCTAAGCGCAACTGTTGCGAGCCAACTAGGGCCGTCGTACAACGACACCGTGCCGGTCGGCTGTATCCCGATCGACGCAATAACATTGGCCGTGAACGTTATGTTCATTCCATACGCTGGAGAATTGTTCCCTGTAGTGAGAACCACTTGGGGCACAGCCTTTTGGGTGAGGATGGTGTAGCTACCGGACCAGTTCGCCGTCGCCACATCCAGGCGTCCATCGCCGCTGAAATCCGCCAGCGTCAGCGCTATAGGGTCTCCGCCAGTCCCGAAAGTAGATGACTGTAGCGGATAGACAGGAGTGAAGCCTCCTGTCCCGTCTCCCAGCAGCACACTGATGGAATTGCCGCCAAGATTTGCCACGACCAGATCGACAAAACCGTCAGCGTTCATGTCGCCAGCTGAGATGGCATAAGGGTTCGTTCCGACGGCAACTGACATCGGGGTAGCCGAGAAGGTGCAAGTCACCGCGGGAAGTCCGCAATTCTGGTTCAGAAAAATTGAAACCGCGTTGTTGTATACGTTGGCGACCGCGATGTCCAGCTTCCCGTCGCCATTGAAGTCGGCAATCGCGATGGCGGAAGATCCGACCCCCGTAACTATGCCAGATTGCGTTGGCGTAAACGTCCCATCACCGTTCCCCATGAGCACAGTCATGGTTGTATCGTTTTGATTCGCGACAACCAGGTCGATCGCGCCATCTGAGTTCAGGTCTGCGGCAGCCATCGCCGAGGAGGATGCGCCTGTAGCTGGGGAGGAGGGTGAGGCGGAAAAAGTCCCGTCCCCGTTGCCAAGGAGTACGAGGAGAGCGCTGGGGAACCGACCTCCGGTCTGGGGAGCGCACGATACGATTGTCGGTCCACAAAAGTTAAGGACGGCGAGATCCAGGTGTCCGTCGCCATTAAAGTCGGCCGCAACGATCTGCGTTGGATAGGTGCCGGTATCGTTGATGGTGGTACCGGACCGAAACGTCCCGTCGCCGTTTCCCAATAGGATAGTGATGGTGTTGTCGGCCGAGTTTGTGACCGCTAGATCAAGCACTCCGTCTCCATTGAAATCGGCAGCGACGATTCCCGACGGCAAGTTGCCGGTGGGATATGCTGCTCCCGAGCTCAAAGTGCCGCCAAACGTCCCAAGCAAAATGGAAACAGTGTTCGTATTCTGCGAAACAAATGCCACGTCAACGTTGCCATCGCCATTGAAATCGCCGGTCGCCATTGCGCTAGGATAACCTGTTAGAAATTGGCTCGAGTTTTGGCTTATTTCCACCGTCGTGGCGGGAGGCGTAACCGGCAAATAAAAAACGTTGGAAACAGCCGTGGGATTGTTCACGGCATTCGCCACCGTCACCGTGTAAACGGCCGGCCTGGGTAGTGAGGTATTGAATTGCGCCACAATCTGAGAGCCCGCGGCATTCACCGAAGCGCTGGCCGCGTAGATCGATGGCCCTTGAGGAAGCGTCAGCTTCACTATGGCGTTTGGAGGGAAATTGGCGCCGAGAATCGTCAGCGTAAACTGAACGATCAGGGATGGGTTTGGCGGCGGCGCGATGCTAGGCGGAGTCACCTGGCTGATGAAAGGCACAGCCGTTGCGGGAGCGGCTTGTCCGAGTGCTACGGAGCAGCACAGAAGCATCGCGAGGACGCATACACTCCCGAGATATCGGACGATCCGCATGGAGACCTCCAGCAAGCAAGAGCGTGAGTTTGTAGTGCAGCAGCGTTTTCGAGCAGAGCCCTTGGAAAGCTCGGGGGGGAAGACCCGTTTCCGATCCCGAGAAAACCGGTCCCGCGAAAAGCTAGAGCGGTTGTGAATATATTCGAGGCACTGGGCTAGTGAAGCAATGGCACAGAGAGTTTTTAATTCTCATGAATTAACTGTACGATCGGACGGGTGTGCGGACTGAAGGGTGAGAGTCAAATCGCTGGAAATAAGTCCAATGTGCTATACGGGTTAACAGGAGAAGCGCGTCCTGACTCGCCAGAAGCTTCGCTCTCGGAAGCCACAATCTTTTTCAAGGTTGATTCGTGAACTACGTCGAGGAGAACAAGAAATGGAAAACCCGTGAACCGCCTTATGCGATTCACGGGTTCCGTTCATTCGGCGCGGGGTGTTCGACGGTGTTTGACCCCGCTTGTGACACCTTAGAACAGGAGCTTCAGGGCAAACTGAATCTCCCTAGGCGTGTAGTTGGGATTGGTAACTACCACCTGGCCGAACGCCGGACTTACGGTGCCAGCAGCAATCTGGTCGGCGGTCGGTACCTGATTCGTCGTGGCGTGGTCGTTCTGGTTGTTAGGAATGAAAAAGCTCGGAGTGTTCGTCAAATTAAAGATCTCCGTGCGGAACTGCAACTTTATTCTTTCCGTTATCGGAAAGTCCTTAAAGATCGAGAACGTGAAATACCGGAATTGCGGACCATAAAGAGTGTTACGGCCGGCATTGCCGATGGTGCCTAGAAGTGGCACCTCGAAGGCATTGTTATTGAAGAATTCGGCGTTGCTCGGGTTGGGCAAGCCGGCATTCGCGATTTGGTTCGGACGTGTCGGGCCGCCTCCAATGCCGTTGAACACCGAGTTGCCAAAGCCGGTGAAGTTGTCGGTGATGCTGAAGGGCGATCCGGAATTCCACACGAGAATCCCGTTAACTTGCCAGCCGGCCAGCCCTAACTTCTTGTGGCCGGTGAATGATCTTCCGAAAGGCAGTTCGTAGGTGGCTGTCGCAACAAATCGATGGCGAAGATCCAGGTCGCTGCTTCCGGTCTCAAACTTATGCAGGTTGAAGGGATCGGCGTTTCCGAAACCTTCTTGGCCTTCGAGACTCAGATCCGTTGCGTCGTCGATGGCATGCGAGTAGGTATAGTTGGCGGACACCGTGAGTCCGTTGTGGTAGCTGCGCTGGAACGACATTTGCAAGCTGTTGTAGCTCGAAGTACCTTCGCTGAAGTATTCGCCAACACCACCGAGGCCCGGTAAAGTTGCGGCGGTTGGCCGCACTGTGAACCGCAAATCGCAGCCATTTACTGGCGTGAGGCACGGAGCGCCGGTGATCGTGTTTGGCAAGCCGAAGCCTGCGGTGTTCGCCGCAGTGTGTACCGTGTTAAGCGGATCAGGCACGTTAACGTCATTGATTACCTGAGGCAAATGGCGTCCGAGCTGGCCGACGTATCCAATGGTGATCACGTTGGCGCCAAATTGCCTCTGTATCTCCAAGTTGAATTGGTGAACGTAGGAAGTGCGGAAGTTCAACCCCACGTTGTCCGGAAGAGAGAGGTCCGGGCTATTTAGCGCTTGCGGAGTGGGTACGGGAATACCGCCCGTGGCACCGCTTAGCGTCGTCGTTTGTCCAAGGGCGGCTTGGCAAGCCGGCAGCGGACTGGCGACCATCCCGGAATTGGTCTCAATCTGGAATGCCAACGGAGACTGGCATGGGGTTCCGTTGATGCTCGGAGAGTAGACACCATTGAATGGCGCGTTCTTCAGGGATGCGTTTGACGTGTAGTTGCCTGGGAAGTCCGCGATGCCGTAGCCGCCGCGCAGAACGGTGTTCGGCCTAATGGTGGCCGCAAAGCCCACCCGCGGCGCGATGTTGGAATACGTGGTCTGCACTCCTGCGGTGGGAGACGAGGCGACTATTCCCGCAGTGTTCGCGCCGATGGATTGGAGAAATTTCAGCCCTTGGGCCGGCACCAGTAGTTGCTGCGTCGCCGGATCAAAGTTCGAAAGGTAGCCATGAACCTCGGTAAACGGCGTGAATATGTCATAGCGGGCGCCAATGTTAATCGTCAGCCACGGCCGCACTTTCCAATTGTCCTGGGCGAAGAAACCGGGCTCCCAGGATCGGTAGTTGGGCGTAAAAAGGTCGGTGTTGCGGCCTTCGCCGGTGAAGGCACCGACCAGGAACGTAGCCAGATTGTTGATGCTGTCCTGTTGCGTGGCTCCGTTGTCTTCCTGTAATCCAAAGTTGATATTGCCCACGCCGTTGCTACTCTGCACATTGCGGGCTTGCCGTCGAATCAACGAAGCGCCAAACTTTAAGCTGTGTGAACCGCGCGTGTAGCTGACGGCACCACTTTCCTCAAAGGTGTTGCTAACGTCCACGATGGGAACAAAGTTACTGTCGCCGAGCGGCGCGAGGTTGGGGATATTGATGAGTGGGAGCCCCGAACTATCGAGTGGGCCGAAGTTAATATTCTTGGGAAAACCCAGGGCGGTGGCAGCGTTGGTGCCGGAGTTGGGCGAGTTGGAGCTATTATTAATCTGCGTGTACGCGGCGCGCAGCTCAAGTACCAGGTTTGAGCTGAAGGTGTGCACAAAATTGAGTTGAGAGTTGTAGGCGATGTCCTTGGCGGGTCCGGCGAAACCAAACTGTCCGTTTCCAGGATTCACCGATACTCCATTAATCGTGACATTGGGTAAACTCGTCGGAATCACAGAAGCGACGTTGTTTGACGTGAAACGTCCAAAGAGAAGATTCTTGTCGTTGAACCGATGATCCACACGGGCGTCGTACGAATTGCTGGATTGCACGTTATTCGGATCGAACACGAAGTTGTTCGTCAATTGCCCTGGCGCGCCGGTGTTGGGCAGCGGGTACAGTTTAAACAAGTTCGCTGCTACCGGGTCGACTGGCGTGCCCGCCGGGATATTGGGGTCTGCTGCCACGAGCCCTGCCGGTCCCAATGCCCGTTCGGCGGCAGTGGGTACGCTGCTAAAGATCGGGCTTGAGACTCCGGCGACCTGACGAAATCCTTCATAGCTGAAAAAGAAAAAGGTCCGATCGTGGATGATGGGTCCGCCGATACTTCCGCCAAAGTCATTCTGGCGTTGTTCGGACTTCGGATTGGGCGCAACGTCAAACGGGTTGCGCGCGTTGAGGATGTCGTTTTGAAAGAATTCATAGACTGATCCGTGAAAACTGTTGCCTCCGGACTTGGTCACCACGCTGACCAGGCCGCCTGGTGTGCGTCCGCTTTCCGCGGTGTAGTTGTTGGTCTGTACTGTTACTTCTTCAATGGCATCGATGGGCGGTTTCACGCCGATAGTTCCGATAATTCGTTCATTATTGTCCGTGCCATCGATCTGCTCGTTGTTCAGTTCCACGTCCTGTCCATTCACGGAGAAAGCGCTCGTTTGGCGGCGATCATCAGGGCGCTGACCGCTGCTCAACGAATCAACACTCGCGCCTTCGTTTGCTCCGGCTGTATACGTGATAAGCGTGGTCAGGTTGCGGGTGGGAAGAGGAATGTCTTGCACCGCGTGCTCTGTGATCGAGCTGGTGACAGTAGAAGTCTCGCTCTGCAACAGCGGGCTCGGCGCCAGCACTTCTACTGTTTGCGACACATCGCCGACCTGCAACTGCGCGTCTACCCGGGCGCGATCGCCCACCTGCAGCGTAATGTCCGCCACCGAAAAGGTCTTGAAGCTGGCGAGCTCGACGCGGACCGAATAGTGTCCAGGCAGCAGAAATGGAACGTCATAACCCCCCGACGAAGTTGTCTGCGTCGTATAGGTTCCATGCGTTGCAAGGTTCTCTACCGTTACTTTGGCGTCCGGCAGTGCGGCTCCGCTGGAATCGGTCACCGTTCCGACCACGTCGGCGGTGGTTGTCTGCGCTCTGCCTCGGACCGCGGTAAGTAGCATGCAGAGAGCTACTACCAAGGTCAGAGCGGCAGAGAATCGAACTGCAGAGATGAATTTCATTACTGGCGAAACCAGATCGTTATTGCTGTTCTTCATAGGTTTTCCTCCCCGGTACGGGCGGCGGATTTCCAGTATTCGCCTCGCTGAACCAAAGCATCCGCGAGAGAGAGCGCCGGATTGACCGTCACCCGTAAATCAAAATCCGCAGGTTCGACCGTCCGTTGTGCGTTTAGAGGGTCATTCCAGACGACTAACCTTCGAAGCTTTCATTCGCAAAGCCGCGGCTAAAGAACGAGGCGTGCGAGCGGCACGGCGTTCCATTGACACACTCTTTTGTGTTTTCTAAACAAACCACTTTCTGCGCAAAGGACTGACAGACGCCCCTGCGGGACCAAAGGCGCCATCAACACTTTGAGGCGAGCGATGAAGGCGCGCACTTGAAGCTGATGTCTGTCTTGGTGTTAGAGGACACTTGACCGAGGCGGGTTACGGAATTGAAATGTAATAATCCTTACAAAAGTGCGAAGGGTTCTGACGGAACTTTATTCCTGTGCGGCGCGTTCGAGCCGTTCTTGGTGAAGAATACGTATCGTCTTCCGTTTTATCGAAATAATGCCTGCGCTTTGCAATTCGCCCAATGTGGCAGTGATAGATTCCCTGTGAAGACCGAGATGGTCGGCCAGATTTTTATGAGTCATGCCAACTACTACGCCATTCTGAGCCTTTTCTAACAGCAGGCTTGCGAGACGAGGAATCAGGCCTTTGCGAGCGAGGCTCTCCATCCTCTGGAGAAAGTACACGCAGCGCTCGCTCATCAGGTCCACAAGCTTGTGTGTCACGTGAGGAAAACATTCCAAAAGGGCTTGGACACGGTCGCGTGAGATCATTCGGACACGCGAAGCCTCGAGGGCTTCTGCGGAGGAAATGTGCTTTCCCTGGCCAAAGCAGCCTATGACGCCGAATATGGCGGGAGGTTGGAGCACAGTGATGGTTAGCGTTTTCTCGCCATACGTTCTGAAAGTGCGAACAGAACCTTTTTCCAGAACGAAGAGCATTCTGCCAATCTGATCCGGCTGAAAAAACAGATGTCCAGCACCACAGTTCAATACATTGCTGTCTTTCTCAAGCGCCTCGAGACAGGAATCAGGGAGCTGTCTGAAAAGGTCGATCTCCGAAAGGCGACTTGCATCGAGCATTTATGTCGTCCTCCGCGCCGAAGGAACATTATGCGAGCAAAGCCTCGCTGGATCGGCAACTGGTCTTAGCGGCCGCCATGCGCTCGTTGCGGGTCTTGTCACGTTGAACTTCGTGGAGCAGTTCACGGAGGCGCATGCGGGCTTTGTGCAGCTGGGACTTCGAAACACCTACGGAGCGTCCCAATATTTCGGCAATTTCGTGGTGCTCGTAGCCTTGAATATCATGCAAAACAAATATCGTGCGGTAGCCCAGGGGCAACTGCTTGATGCAGCGTTCGAGATTTATGCGGTCAAGCGATCCCTCGAGCAACAAGTCGGGCGCGCCCATGAATGACGCTGGATGAGGCGAGGCGGATTCATCGTCCGGGTCAAGAGCCGCTTCGAGCGAGTCGGTTGGCGGAGATTTCTTGCGGAGACGCATCAGCACGACGTTGACCGCCAGCCGGTGCAGCCACGTAGAAAAGGCCGATTCGCCGCGGAAGGTGTGAATCTTGCGCAGCAAAAGCAAAAAGGCTTCTTGCGTGAGATCTTCGGCTTCGGCCGTGTTTCCCACCATGCGCAGGCATACGGCATACACACGCCTGCTATGCAAGCGGTAGAGGAATTCAAACACGGTGCGGTCGCCGTTGCGGGCTCGGCGAATGGCCTCCGCTTCCGTCAGCGCATCGCTGGTGATGGGAGAGACTGCCGGCGCAGCCTTCTTGGGGATGCATTGAGTGCTGGAATGTGCACCCCAGTTCAGGCTACGCCGCTTCTCTATACTGGGCCGTGCCAGGGATCCAACCACTACCTTTCGGCCCCCGGCGTTTGCAGTGACTTGCATGACTTCTTTCCTTAGCGACCCGCAGAGTAGACAGCGATGGAAGTTCGGTTTTCGCTGACTTTCGTCGCAGGCGTGGTCTGTGAGGCCGTCTTTTGATGGGCTTCCTTGTGTCCCGCGTGCTTTTGTGCGGGCGTGGAGTAGACGAAGGTCTGTCCTAGCTCGGGCGCATCGAATGTCTCGACGGTCTGTACATCGCCGATTTCCACCAAGTTCAATTGTGCGTGTGCTGCAACGCCTTTGTCGTCGGTTGCTGCGGCCTGAATGATGGCGTTAACTTTCTCTCCCTTGATGTAAAGTGTGTATGGGGAGCTCATGGATTGCAGAGCAAAAGTGTAATCGCCGGCCGGCAGTGTGGCGCTTCCCCAGTGAGTCTCAAATGGCAGCGTGAACTTGCCCTGGTATGCATTCTGCGCGTTCCCGCTGGTCGCCAATGCGACCAGCGCAAGAGCAGCCACGCCTAGCTTCGTAAACAGTTTCAAATGTCGAGCCCAAATCATTTCAAATCTCCTTATTTGATGCGGTTTTGAATTGCGAGACATTTCATTGTCTTCAGTGTGCAAGACCGCACAGGTGCTTGGATAATTCCCCGATTTAGGGACGTTTCGGCGGCGGGAATAAAATTGTGAGTATTGCGGTCGCAAAGTTATGACCCCTTTTCTCAGCGGATCCGCGGGGAGAAATCACTGATGAATTGTATCGATGAGTTGATTCAATGCATCTAACGGCCTGGCAGCGTTCGCGCGGACCGATGAGTAGATGTGCTCAGGGTTTGGCCAGCGTCTCCGCAACAAGGACCCCAGACTTGGAAGGCTCGCGCTTTCCCTCACGCAGGCATACGTTTACAGCTGTTATGTGCCGTGAACTTGGCACAGCATCTGCGCGCACGGGACCTGTCAGAATCTGACGCAGTTGGCCCCGCGCCCGCGACAGGCTCGACATTACGGTGCCTGCAGGCATGCCAGTGATATCCGAGATCTCTTTGTAAGACATCCCCTCGAGTTCGCGAAGAATCAGGACTTCCCGATAATTCGGCGGGAGCTTCTCCAGCGCTTTTCGCACCAGAGTGCTGCTGTCGTTTTGGAGCATGGCTTCTTCTGGATTGGGAGCGCAAGAATCAGGACGGAAAAGGTTTTCGTCAAATTCCGCGGCGTCTTGCAGTGGCCGGTTTGCGTGCAACCAGGTGTAGCAAGTGTTGCGGACAATTTTCAGGAGCCACGCACGCGCGTCGCCGCCGCGGAAGCCGGGGAAGAATCGGAAAGCGCGCATGTATGCTTCTTGGGCGACGTCCTGGGCGTCCTGCTCATTGCGCATCAGCCAGCGCGCGAGGTTGTAGGCGGCGTCCAGATGCGGTAGGACAGCCTGCTCAAAATTCGGAACATCGTTCTGTTCGAACACTGAACCCTCCCTGCGACCGTGCGGCGTCCCACCCGTGCGCTTGAGGGCCTCACTATGGGTTGCTCATGAAAGCGGTGCAATGGACGGGCAGTGCTCTCCTGCTGGAATGGGGGTCCCTTGGTAACCGTAAGTCGATAAAAGACTTACAGGAAACTATCCCCGCCTGTAGTTCTGCTAGAGTCTGAACGGTGGTACACTCCCTCCTGCTGAAGTTTCCCTCGCCATGCAAGAAAACCATCAGGGTAGCGGGCAACTGCGTTTTGGGGTTTTCGAGCTGGATCTTCGCGCCGGCGAATTGCGCAAGCACGGCCTTCGGGTGCGGCTTCAGGAACAGCCCTTCCAACTCCTGGCGATGTTGCTGGAGCACGCCGGCGAGGTGGTAACTCGCGAGGAACTTCAGAAAAAACTCTGGCCTGCGGACACCTTCGTGGATTTCGACCACGGGCTCAACAAAGCGATCAGCAAAATCCGCGAGGCCCTCAGCGACTCCGCAGAAAGTCCGCGCTTTGTGGAAACGGTTGCGCGTCGCGGTTACCGCTTTCTCGCAGAGGTCAAGGTTGCCGATGCGTTCCCTGCTCGCAGCCCGGAACTCGCAACTCAGATTCATCTCGAGCCAGGATCTGGTGATCGCGGGGATCTCGCAGGAAAATCCGCAGAACCCAAACAACTGCTGCCGCCACTCGCGTGGAAAATTTCTGCGTTCGTATTGCTTCTTCTGACGGCGTCACTCGCCGCCTGGAAACTGCATGGCTGGAACCGCCCGTCCACTGTCATCCGCTCCTTGGCGGTCCTTCCGCTCGAAAGCCTCTCGAACGATGCCTCTCAGGATTATTTCGCTGATGGAATGACCGATGAGTTGATTTCGGACCTCGGGCAAATCAGTGCGTTGCGTGTGATCTCGCGTACCTCCGTGATGGCCTACAAGCGCGCGCGCAAGCCTCTGCCGCAGATCGCGCGTGAGTTGAACGTGGACGCCGTGATCGAAGGCACCGTGCTCCGTTCCGGTGACCAGGTCCGCATCACAGCGCAGTTGATCGAGGCCTCGTCGGACAAGCACTTGTGGTCCCAGAGCTATGAGGGTGAATTGCGGGATACCTTGGCGCTCCAGAACCAAGTGGCTAGAGCCATTGCTGATCAAATTCGGATCAATTTGAATCCACAGGAACAGGCTGAGCTGAAGAACGTAAAGGTTGTCGAGCCGCAAGCTTACGAGTCCTATCTTAAAGGGCGCTATTTTTGGAATAAGCGCACGGCAGACGGTTTAAAGGTTGCTCTTGCTTATTTCAATCAGGCCATCGAGGAGGACCCGAAATACGCCCAAGCTTATTCTGGCTTAACCGACACGTATGCTTTGTTGGGAGACTGGCAGTATGCGGTGATGACCCCCAAAGAAGCATTCCCAAAAGCAAAGGCCGCGGCGATCAAAGCCCTGGAACTGGACAGCGCGCTCGGCGAAGCCCACAACTCTCTTGCGTTCTGCCTGGATGGTTTCGACTGGGATTTTGACTCTGCCGGCAAAGAATTCCGGCGAGCCATTGAATTGAACCCGGGCTACGCAACCGCTCACCATTGGTATGCCTGGCATTTGAGTTTGCTTGGCCGGTATGACGAAGCGATCACGGAAATGAGAAAAGCGGAGAGTCTGGATCCGCTATCTCTCATCATCAACGCTGATTTGGCGGAGATTCTTGTCCTTGCGCATTCTTATGATGAATCGATACGACAGAGCCGCAAGACCATTGAAATGGACCCCAATTTTGCTCTCGCGCATAATCAACTGGGGCAGGCTTACCTCCAAAAACAGATGCACGAGGATGCGGTCGCGGAGCTGGAGAAAGCCGTCCAGCTTTCCGGGGGTAGCCCGACAATCATAGCTAATCTAGCTCGCGCCTACGCCGCTTCCGGCAAGAGAAGCGAAACGATAAAGCTATTGAGTGATTTAGAAAAGCGATCGAACTCTATTTACTCGCATGGTTCGGAGATCGCCGTGGTCTATGCAGCTCTCGGCGATACGGATCAAGCAATGAATTGGCTCGAAAAAGGTTACCAAGAGCGCTTTAACCCTGGGGTTCTCTTGCGGCCGGGCTTCGATTCTCTCCGCTCAGATCCGCGCTTTCAAGACCTTGTGCGCCGTATTGGCTTGCCTCGTTGAATCAGTGAACTTGATACCGAGAAAGAGGAAGATCAAGCGAGCCAATGACCCTTTGCTCCACCGCCGCCGGGGCCATTGCCTTTTTTAGAACTCGCGT
>Ga0307478_10001714_pt1 | contig 18395 bp, 18 predicted proteins | sample atmos_gasesECM4C_2_FD_203713 | JGI IMG/M metagenome (GOLD analysis project Ga0307478, IMG submission 203713) | Hardwood forest soil microbial communities from Morgan-Monroe State Forest, Indiana, United States - atmos_gasesECM4C_05 | ecosystem: Environmental > Terrestrial > Soil > Temperate... | reverse complement strand
TGATAGTGACTTTCGCGGCGATTGCGACAGTTCGACTGGGAGTCTTCGACGCTTCCGAACAAAGTGCAACTACAAATTTTGACTTCGGAGAGCTAGGGGCTGTCTTTATCCCGGGATTTCATCTGTACGCTGAGCGCTCCGTGGGCACACTACCGCCGGTTCCCTGGCAACTTTTCTTTGATGATTTTATTTCCATAGTGCCACTGGCGAACGATAAGGAGTGGCAACCGATGTATTGGTGGACCGATAACTATGCTCCAGACGCAGTGGTGCCACCGATAACACTAGGTCCAATTGCCCTGAGCGCATTGTGGGGAGGCGAATTCTTTTTGCTTCTTGAAGGTTTTATAAACGGCATTCTATTTGCATACTTGATGCGATGGTTTGCAAAGAACGGCGGGAGTTGGTGGGTGATGACGGTTTACGCTTTCTGTTATTCGACCTGTGTCATGTGCCTGAAGTACTCGATCTTTTTTCACCTTGCGCCTCTCGTGAGAACTATCTTGCCGATGGTACTTATTGTTTCGGTTCTCGCGAAAGGTATTCAGGGAGGCACTAAGCTGGCGCGCATTGCGTCTCCGGCTTAATTGACCTTTATCACAGTGGAATTATACGCGACAAATGGAGCGAACTCGGCGAATCATGGCTCGGGAGGAGGTCCCCCTTTGGCGAAGAAGATCATTATCACAAGAGCATGTGACGTTCCTCCCGATGTGCGGGTCGAGAAGATCGCGGACTCGCTTTGCTCCTTGGGACACAGTGTTTCGGTACTTGCCTGGAACAGAGGAGATGAACTTCCCCGGCGAGAAATCAGAAGTTTCGGCGAAATCAGGCGATTTCGCATCCGCGCGGGATACGGCTATGGGATAAAGCTGCTGCCGAAGATGCTCTGGTTTTGGCTGGTGCTTTTCGCAAGTCTGCTTAAGGAGCGCTTCGATGTAGTCCATGCCTGCGATTTCGATACGCTCCCGCCGGCGCTCCTTGCTGCGAAGCTGAAAGGCAAGAAACTGGTTTACGACATCTTTGACTTTTATGCGGAGGGCGGAAGCGTTCCCAGAGCGTTGCGGCCGCTAATACGATTTGCTGAGAAGTTACTTATGCGGCTGGCTGACTCCGTCATCGTGGTTGACGAAGTCAGGCTTCCTTACCTGCCAGACGCAGTGACAAGAAGGACCGAGATCATCTATAACTCGCCGCCCGATATGTTGGGCAGACTGGAAATCTCGTCTTTTCCCAGAGTGCCTCCCAAGAATTGTAGATTCAGGGTTGTCTATTCGGGCAATTTGATCGATGGGCGTTACACCCTCGAGCTAGCCGAAGCGGTGGGCCGTTCGGATGGAACAGAGATGATCATCGCAGGCTTCGGGCCAAAACAGTTCGTGGATAAGCTTGTTGCCAAGATCAGCGGGTATGGAAATATCTCCTATACCGGTAAACTCTCCTTGCCGGAGTCGCTGGCGCTGGTTTCCACCGCGGATACGGTTTTCTCCCTTAATGATCCCGCGATCCCTAATAACAAGATGGCTAGTTCGAATAAGCTGTTCGAGACGATGATGCTTGGCAAGCCAGTCGTCGTGAACCGGGGTACGGCCATGGAGGAGAAGGTTAGAACGCTCAATTGCGGGTTGGTGGTAGAAGACGGCAGCCCTGAATCACTCGCCGACGCGCTGTGTTTCCTCAGGGAGAAGCCTACCTTGGCGCGACAGATGGGAGAAAGCGGTCGTCGCGCTTATGAAAAACTCTACGACTGGAAATTTATGACGGACAGGCTTGCGAAGCTCTATCAATGAGGATCTTCCTCGTAACGGGGTGACCTGCTTTCCAGTCCAATGGGAGACGCCTCCGTTCCGCGCGGAGCGGTGAAGCAGCTTTACGCCCGTTCATTAAGCCGCGGTCAGAAGAACCAACTTTTCGAGATCGTCTGAAATTAGTTTGAGCAGGAAAACCAGAGAAGTTCGGAAGTTCCCCATTCACAAATTGTGGAAATTCACCCAGATCAGGATGAAAGTGTACTAATGAGGCCCCTGAGAATTCTGGTGGTCTTTGGCACAAGACCGGAAGCCATAAAGATGGTGCCGGTTATAAGGGTGCTCAAAGCAAAGCCGAAACTGTATCGCGTAAAAGTCTGTGTAACCGCACAGCATCGAGAACTACTTGACCAAGTGCTCGAAAACTTTTCAGTGAAACCAGATTTCGATCTCGATCTTATGTCAGCGGGACAGGACTTGTATGACGTGACCGCACGGGTCCTAAGAGGAATGAAGACCGTCATTGGGCAAACAGAGTCAGACCTCGTCCTGGTTCATGGCGACACGACCACGACGGCAGCAGCCAGTTTATCTGCATTTTATGCCAGAATTCCAATCGGACATGTCGAAGCAGGATTGCGCACTTTTAATAGCCGTTCTCCGTTCCCAGAAGAAGTTAATCGTCGCATAGCGGGGGTAGTAGCAGACTTGCACTTCGTGCCTACGAAAAGGGCAAGGCAGAATCTCTTAGACGAACATGTATCTGACAACTGCATATTCGTAACCGGGAACACCTCAATAGACACTCTCAAGATGGCGCAAGAGCAGATGGGGCTGAAAGGGCGGCAGCCAGGTTGCCGCATCCTGGTCACCGCACATCGTCGGGAGAACTTCGGAGATGGAATCGCAAACATATGCAATGCATTACAAATTATCGGAAATCGGTATCCCGGTTTAGAGATAATCTACCCTCTCCATCCTAATCCAAACATATGCGATCCAGTGAAGGCGCGACTACGCGGGATTCCTAATATTAAGCTATTGCCCGCATTAGGTTATTTTGAGTTCGTTCGAGAAATGTATAATGCGACGTTGATTCTGTCTGATTCTGGCGGAGTTCAAGAGGAGGCCCCGGCATTTGGAAAGCCCGTGTTGGTGCTTCGTGATACAACCGAGCGTCCAGAAGCAGTTGAAGCTGGCACTGCAAAGCTTGTTGGCACGGGATGCGAACGCATTGTGCAGTGCGTATCCGAACTGCTGGAGAACAAAGATCTCTATTCGTCTATGGCATGTGCTAGAAACCCATTCGGCGACGGAACCGCGGCAATGCACATAGAAGCTGCTATCCAGGAGTGGTTCCTCCCGTAAGAAGAAGGGGTTTATACCTCGAGTCTAATCTTGTGCACGGCAATGATGTGGCTTTTGGGTGGGACTTCGTTCGCCGATAGTACTGCATTGCAGATCGAACGCTCGTAGGGCCACTCGGCAACTCTTATTGCAGGATTCCCCCGCTGCGCTCGCGAGCTTTGATGATGGCAGCACTTGCGTGAGTGCCTGTTGCCGGTCCCTGGGGCGGTCAACTTATCCCTTTCAGCACGGATTGCGTATTCAGTGAAATTAGGGGCAACTATACCGAAGACGACGACGCTGAAAGGACCTTTACGGAAAGTCCAAGTTCCTGGGGGAAGTGGACACGACGGATGCTCTGACCTTACCGTCTGCCGTATCTTGCTGGGATTCTCTTCCAATCCGGTACTTGCTCCGATTGCGTTAGCTGGATCGGGGTACACCGCGTAAAGACTGCCGGCCGGCAGCATTCCTCCAGTGGCCCACTACGTAGGTCTTCTGAGAGGAACTAAGGCGAACACCAAACCCGGGAAGTAGTTCCGAGACATTCAGATCGCTCATGGCAACAAGCCTGACGACCATCGTGCTGCGCGAGAGCTAGGTCACCTCAGAGGCTCGCAAGTGGAGAGTTATGCTGGAGTTTGTTTCCGAGATAACAACCCTAACCCCGACTAAGCCAAGCGGAGTTTGCAGCAATTCGGATGATCAGCGCCTTTACAAATCTGAATAGGTTTGCTGTTACGGGCGGTAGCGGTTTCATCGGCACCAACCTCATTGACGCTCTCCTCTCAGATGGTGGGACGGTGCTGAACCTAGACATCAAGCCGCCACAAAACCCGGCACATATCCGGAATTATCGCAGCTGCGACATTCTTGATCGCCAGCTTTTGGAACGGATATTGTCGGAATTTAAGGCGGACGCACTTGTGCATCTGGCAGCCAGAACTGATCTTGTCGAAGGTGCCGGATTGCAGGCTTATGCGGCGAATATCGAGGGTGTTGAAAATGTTCTAGAAACCTTGCGTGCAGTTCCAACAATCCGCCGTGCTCTTTTTACATCCAGTAAGCTTGTCAACAAGAACGGCGAGATGGGAAAGCGGGCTATTGATTACACCGCTGATACCCTCTACGGACAAAGCAAGGTCTTAGGCGAGCGGATGGTAAGACAGAACCCTCCTGCTTGCGAATGGACCATCGTGCGACCTACCTCGATTTGGGGCCCGTGGTTTGACGTGCCGTACCGCCAATTTTTTCGCTCGGTCGCCAACAAAACATACTTCCACATCATCGGCTGCGACCTACCTAAGCGCTTCGGATACGTGGGCAATACAGTTGCCCAGATCATCTCACTTCTAAAATGTCCCTCCGAGCAGATGAGCGGACAGACGTTCTATCTCGCTGACTACCAGGTAACAACCATCAGGGAGTGGGCTGATGAAATCAGTACTCAGCTACACGGCAAACGCAATCTCTCGGCCCCAGACTGGATGGTGAAGATCGCCGCCCGCGCCGGCGACATTGCGAAGCTTTGCGGAGTAGCCGAACCACCGTTGACCAGTTTCCGATTACGTAACATGTCTACCCCAACGGCAGATGTGCCGATTGAGAAGATGATGGCAATAGCAGCGACGCTGCCGTTTTCGCAAGCGGATGGGGTTCGGATGACGTTTCAGTGGCTTATGGCTGAAAAGAACTTGCAGAAACAATCTTAGGAGACTCTTCATGAAGCGTGTTCTTGTCGCAGGTGCCGGTGGTTTCATCGGAAGTCATTTGGCGCGCTGCCTGAAAGGTGAGGGCTATTGGGTGCGCGGCGTAGACCTTAAATACCCCGAGTTTTCGGAGAGCGCCGCCGATGACTTCATCATCGGCGACCTTCGCGACCCGGGGTTGACGGCAAAGATAGTGGCCGGCATCGACGACGTTTACCAATTGGCCGCCGATATGGGCGGCGCCGGATACATCTTTACTGGCGAGCACGATGCCTGCGTGATGCACAATTCAGCCACAATCAACCTGAACATCGCTGAGGCGGGCCGGCTCACGGGCGTCAAACGCATCTTCTACTCCTCCTCGGCATGCATCTATCCCGAGCACAACCAGAGGGACCCGGATAATCCCATCTGCTCAGAGGACTCCGCCTATCCCGCCGCTCCGGACAGCGAGTATGGCTGGGAGAAACTCTTTAGCGAACGGCTCTATTTCGCCTATTCACGTAACTATGGGGTTGAAGTTCACGTGGCGCGTTTCCACAACATTTTTGGTCCCGAAGGCACTTGGACCGGCGGCCGCGAGAAGGCGCCGGCTGCCATGTGCCGCAAGGTGGCGGAAGCGCCCAACCGGGGCACGATTGAGATTTGGGGCGACGGCAAGCAAACTCGCTCGTTCTTGTACATAGACGAGTGTCTGGAGGCGATCCGCAGGTTGATGGAATCCGGCTTCGCCGGGCCTGTCAATGTAGGCTCCGAGGAGCTTGTCACGATCAACCAATTGGCAGAAACCGCGATGGATGTGGCGAATAAGCATTTGGCAATACGCCACATCCCCGGGCCGCTAGGGGTCAGGGGAAGGAACTCCGACAATCGGCTAATTCGGGAGAAGCTGGGATGGGCTCCATCCTGCTCCCTTCGGGCGGGGATGGAAAAGACTTACCACTGGATTGCCGAGCAAGTGAAGGCAAGTCAAAAATCAGTCGCAGACGCAGACGCAGACGCAGACGCAGACGCAGTTGCCGTCGGCGCGCAAAGTTGAGTCGCCGAGTGCCGAGCGCCTTCGTCTTTTATCAGTATTTTTTTCCCGATGATGTGGTCAGCTCCGTCCACTTCAGCGAACTCTGTAGCGGGCTCGCTGAGCGGGAATGGGATGTGACTGCCTTCCCATGCAATCGGAGCTGTCGCGGCGAGTCAAAGCAATATAGCGAGCATGAGACGTGGGGCGACGTCAAGATCCGGAGGATCTGGCGCCCAGCGTGGCGACAATCGTCCAACGCCGGGCGCGTCTTAAACGCCGTGTGGATGCTTTGCCGCTGGGCTTGGCTTGCGATGGCCAGAAAGAACCATCCAGACGTCGTCATAATTGGCACCGATCCCATTTTCAGCGTCATTATTGCTCCGGTATGGCGCTTTCTCAAGCCGAACACCAGGATTATTCACTGGTGTTTCGACCTTTATCCCGAGGCAGCCTATGCAGACGGTGTCCTAAAGCGCCGCAGCTTCTTTGCCCGCACGCTCGAACGAACGCTCCGCAGGTCATATAAGGCTTGCGATTTGGTCGTCGAAATTGGCGACTGCATGCGAGAGCGGTTGCTCAGGTACGACTCTTTGATGCCGACTTGTACGCTCGTGCCGTGGGCCTTATCCGAGCCCGTTGCTGCCCTCCCGGTTCCGCAGGGCGAAAGGCAGGCCGTATTCGGGGGAACGTGTCTAGGCCTTATGTACTCTGGGAACTTTGGGCGTGCACACAGCTATAAAGATCTGCTCGACCTCGTCCGGTTGATGCGCGACGACGGCCTCGAAATCGCCTTCAGCGTTCGGGGGAATGGCGAGCGGTTACTGAGAGATGCTGTTCGAGAAGACGATTGCAACATTCGCTTCATTCCGTTCGCTCCCGCTGAGAAGTTGGAGGACCGTCTCGCCGCCGCGGACATACACATAGTCAGCCTTCGCGAGGAGTGGACCGGAACGGTGGTTCCGTCGAAATTCCTCGGAGCCCTCGCCGTGGGAAGACCCGTCTTATTTTGTGGAAGTCCACACTCGGCAGTTGCCCGATGGATCGAAAAGCACCGAGTGGGATGGGTGCTCGCGCCCGGCAATGCTGTGGAGATTGCTAATTCGCTCAGAGCTTTTGCGGCTTCCCCAACCGACATCGTGCTGATGCGGGAGCGGTGCAATGCGGTTTACTGGCAGCATTTTTCAAGGAGCGTAACCATCGATGGCTGGGACCGCGCTGCAAGAGCACTACTAAGGCTGCCTCGCGCAGCCCAGCAATCCTATGGGAGGCCAGTCGTCGTAAACGGGGGTACGTCCACGGAGGAAAAGGTTGGAACGATTAATTGTGTGTTGGTGGTTGAAAACTGCAACCCTGAATCACTCGCAGGGGCTGCGTTTACTGAAGGAAAAGCCCGGCATAACGTGGCAGATGGGAGAAAACGGCCGTCGCGCCTTTGAAAAATTCTACGACTGGGAATTCATGACGGACAGGCTTGCGAAGCTCTATCAATGAGAACCTTTTCGTAACGAATGGCCTGATTTTCCAGCTCAGCGCGGAGACACCTCCGTAACCGAGCGGAGGCGATGAAGCTATTTGCGACGGCGCTGGCGCGACACGCCGCCGGAGAAATCGCCAAGATGGGACCAGGAGACTTACCGGAGTTTTCCTTGTAGGCGCGGCAATACTTCGAGCGCTGGATATCACGCAGCGCTAGCGACGAAATGATCGAGCTATTCCACTCGGCGCTAGCACGCAAGGCACCCGCGAGTGTCCCGCGCGCTCTCGCGGAATCCGCCGAGGCGCCTAGATAAGTACGCCGTGAATACGCGCTCGAAGCACTACATCAAGCGTGGTGGCATTTCCAATACCTGATAGAAATCCTGACAAATTAAACTGATAGAAATGCTTCAAGTGAAACAAATGTGTATTTTCGGCTAGCCCCAAATCAATTCTCGGAATTACCAATACAAATATCTCTGAAGGAGAAGACGCGATGACCAAGGTCCTCGTTGTGGGCGGAGCAGGGTACGTCGGCGGGGCAGTCACGGAAGCGCTCACCGCAGAGCGGATTCCGTTCTGCGTGTATGACAGTCTCGTTTACGAGCCGCATTACCTGAAGAAAGTTGACTTTGTGCGCGGAGATGCGCGGGACACCGCGAAGCTCAAGCCTCTTCTCGCCCAGAGCAGCCACGTGATCTGGCTTGCAGCGATCGTCGGCGACGGCGCGTGCGAGGTGAACCCAACCCTCACAATCGAACTCAACCAGAAAGCAGTCGAGTGGCTGGCGCAGAACTTCTCGGGAAGAATCGTCTTCACCTCAACGTGCTCGGTCTACGGACAGCATGATTCCGCGGTCGACGAGCAGTCGCCCCTCAATCCGCTTTCACTCTATGCGAAAACCAAGCTTGAGGCAGAAAACTTCCTGCAGCACGAGAACAGCCTCATCTTTCGGTTGGGGACGGCGTTCGGGGTCTCCGATACTCACACACGGCCGAGGATGGATCTAGCCGTCAATCAGATGACTGCCAGTGCGATCACTAAGGGCGAGCTCTGCGTTTTTGGCGGAAGCCAGTGGCGGCCGCTGATCCACGTGAAAGATATCGCTCAGGCCATCGTCCACAATCTGGAGCGCCCTGTGCGCGGAATCTATAACTTCGCCTCCACAAATATCCAAATCAAAGACTTGGCTTCCATCGTCAGCCGCATGACCAGCTGCAAGATTCTTTACACCGAGCAGAAGTTTCAAGACCAGCGGGATTACCACGTCAACACGGACAAGGCCTTGCGCGACGGCATATTCAATCCGAATACCCTCCGGACCGTTGAAGATGGCGTGAGGGAGATCGCGGAGCTCGTTGCTCTAGGACGCATCAAGGAGACTGAAAACGATGTCTACTTCAACGTACGTCACGTCGGAAAACTGCAAGCCTGCGGTCAGTTCGCCTGAAGAACCCCATCTCATTCCCGGCGGTTTGGCCGTCGATGATCGCGGCCAGCTCACATTTGCGAATGCGTTTTCGTTTGATCGCGTTCGTCGTTTCTATATCGTTGAGAATTTTTCAACGGCAACCGTGCGAGCTTTTCACGGCCACCTCAAAGAGGAGAAATTTGTCCTGGTAGTGTCCGGCAGCGCGGTTGTAGCGGCTGTATATTTGGATGATCCCCAACGACCCAACCCAGATATTAAACCAACTCGGTTCGTACTCTCTGCACGACAACCGCGAATTCTCCACATTCCCGCTGGATACGCCAACGGCTTTCGGCCGCTTGAGAGCGGGACCAAGATCATTTTCTTTTCGACAGGAACTTTGGAGGAATCCACCAAGGACGACTATCGATTCCCACACGATTATTGGGGAGCAGATGTCTGGAACGTGGAATTTCGATAAAAGGATAAAAAATGAAACGTGTGCTGCTTCTGGGTGCGACCGGAATGTTAGGGAGTGCAGTCTACGGAGTCTTGAAAGATAAGTACGACCTGCTTCTGGCAGTTAGAAATCCCGACAAAGTGAGTTTGCTCGAACGGGTGCATGGTGGAACGAGCAAGCATCTCGTCCTGCCTTTTGACGCCGCCGCAATTTATGAGGACTGCGTCGCCAAACAAGGCTATCCAGGCCCTTACCTCTCGGACTTTCTCCGTCGGGTCGGTAAGGTAGATCACATAATTAATGCAATTGGAGTGACAATCCCATTCGCCTTACGGAATCCGTCGGTCACCTTCTTTGTAAACGGGTCCTTGCCACACCTCCTGGCGTCGGCCTTTGGCGAACGACTGATCCACATTACGACCGATTGCGTATATAACGGCACGGAGGGTTACCCTTACGATGAAGACTCCCCCAAATCGCCTCCTGATGTATATGGGCACTCGAAGAGCTTGGGGGAGCCTACGGAATGCCTGACTATCCGCACATCGATCATCGGGCGCGAACTCGACGGCTTTACCGGGCTGCTCGAATGGTTTCTGCAACAAGAAGGAAAGACGATAACTGGTTTTACCGAGCATTACTGGAACGGCATAACCACGAAGCAGTTCGGCCAACTTTGCGATCGCATCATGACTTCGCCGGCTGAGTTTCCTCGACGCGGGATCTATCACGTCTTCTCTACACCGATTTCCAAGTACGAGATGCTTCTGGCATTTCAGGAAAAATACCGCGTGCGCTGCAAGATTCAGCCTAAGAATGACAAGAAATTGAACCGTGTCTTGGCTACGAAGAAGCAGCTCAATGCAATGCTTCGGGTCCCTTCGTTCAAAGAGATGGTCGCCGCACTGTGAGCGTAACGCGGATGGCAAAGAAAGCTTTTACGCTCGTTACGTTTCTCGGCATCCGGCCGGACATCATTCGCACGCACAAACTGCTGGCGTTGCTCGATGGAGGACAATCTGAGAATGGATATCGCCACATCTACGTTCATTCGGGGCAGCATTTCGACCATGAACTAGACGGTATCTTCCACCGACAGTTGGGAGTGCGCCCTCCGGATCTGAACTTAGGTATCGGCCGGACGTTGAAAAGACGCGGCAAGGGTGGCCACGTTCAGCAGTCGGCGCTGCTCTTCACGAAAACTGCGGAGATGCTTGAGAGCCTGAGGCCGGACGCCGTCCTCTACCTCGGTGACACAAATACCGTATTGTCGTCGATGGTCGTCGCTAAGTACCGAGTGCCCGTATTACACATCGAAGGCGGCGGTAGAAGTTTTGACTGGCGCATGCCGGAAGAGAAAAACCGGATCATCATCGATCATCTTTCAGACGTTATCTATTGTTATCTGGAGCGGTATAAGCAGATTCTGCTTTCCGAAGGAATTCCAGAATACCGTATCGTCGTCGCTGGGAATATTATCGTGGATGCACTGGACAGCTTTCTGCCTTTGGCAGACCGCAATTCAATCCTGGAGCGCCTAGGCATCGAGAAAAGACAATATATCCTGTGCACCCTGCATCGCGAAGAGAATATCGAAGATGAGGCAGGGTTCAGGTCTAAGCTCCAGGCTCTCCAAGAACTCTCCCGCGCGATTCCGGTCGTGTTTCCGATGATGCCCCGCGTGCGAGCCAAAGTTAAGTCGTTGGGTCTACTGAAGCTATTTAAAAAGTCTCGCATACTTTGTACGAAGCCCCTGGGTTTTCTCGAATTCTTGAAGTTGGAGAAAGATGCGCGACTAATCGTGAGCGACAGCGGCACCGTGCAGGAGGAAGCTTTGTTGTTGGGTGTTCCTTGTTTGGTCGTGAGGCTCTCAACCGAGCGCCCCGAAACGATCGCGGCAGGCGCGACTCTGCTGGCCGACAACGATCTCAGCGCAAACGCATCTCGCACTCTTGAGATGACCGCAGATTGGGATCGAAAGGTCCTCAACCCCATGGGCGGGAGCCCCAGCGAGCGTATCTACAACGACATCGTCGCAAAGATCAATTCTGGATTCTTTGCGCGCTCGCGGCAATTCGACATGCTAAAAACCAATCACTTCGCTCGTGAGGCTTACGACGGCAGCTTGCCTAGTTATGCTGATTCTGAACAGCGCTTGCGGCGGATTTCCGGCCGGCCGTAATACTGCATTCACGGACAGACAACCAGAATGCGACTTTTGCTAATTGTCGACTGTTACCTGCCGAGTCACAAGTCCAGCGCAAAGCAGATGCATGATCTTGGCGTTGAATTTCTGCGACAGGGCCATGAAGTTACTGTTCTTACCACGACACACGAGCTCGCAACCAACTTCGCGGTATCGATAGAGGATGGGCTGGTTGTCGGACGCGTCAGAACTAGGCAAATCAAGGGCGCTTCCCATCGACCAATGCAGATACATTTCCATGGTTTCCGAGTTTGACGTCGGATGATCAGCCTCGATCGGCGGCTCACCAACCATAGTATTCCAGGCAAAGTTTTGGCTTATCTGTACTGGAGGCTCCCGGTCCTCGCGAGCCTCAACCCTGGGAATGACCTCTTCAATCTGCTTGAAAAAAGCCAATCCGGCTTCTGCTTTGTCAATGGAGAGAATGACAAACTGCGTGCTGCCGCGCTACAGCTCGCTTCTGACTCGCACGTTCGGGCTCGGATGGGCAAGAATGGCCCGCGACTGTTGGAACACACCTTCTCTGTCGAAGCAGCTGCGCGACAGATCCTACAACACCTTCCGCAGGAATCACCTCGGGTGGAACAGACGGAAGTACTGAGCGTTCACGGATAGCAAGCTGGCTCTATCTGATCGAGCCCCTTCGATTCGATCGCGTAGATGAAACATTTTGACTCTGGCGCGAAGCCGTTGTCTCCACATGGCCTTTCATTTGCGCCTGATCGTCGGAGTGGTAACAATTGCAACCTCTCGAAGGATCGCTTAACCAAGACAAATCACAGGTAAACCCGTCGGAGGCAGCGTGGCAGCCTATTACACCGCCGTTTTCTTGGGAAGTATAGTCTTCTCGTTACTTCTTACACGATTTGTCCGTGACCAAGCTGTTCGTCGCGGATGGCTTGACACGCCGGACAAAGGCCGACACCTTCACCTCAGACCCGTTCCACGTATTGGTGGCGTTGCGCTCTTTGTCACTTTTGGAAGCGTAACAGGGATTGCAATCGCAGTTTATAAGCTTTGGGATATAGGTCCAGCATTCTCGACCCATACCGTTCTCGGAATCATGTTTCCGGCGCTCCTAATATTCTTCTTGGGCCTTTATGACGACCACTTTTCTCTTGGGCCCTACTCGAAATTCGGAATAGAAGTTATCGCGGCAACCTGGCTTTACGCAGCCGGATTTGGAATCCATCAGTTGGCTCTTTATTCCACGCACAGTGCGCTACGGATCTCGCTCGGGCTTCCGCTAACGATCCTGTGGGTATTGTTGAGTACAAATGCATTCAACCTGATCGATGGCCTCGATGGGCTGTCCGCTGGCTCAGCGCTGTTTACGACGTCTATTATCTTCATTATTTCGCTATTGAGGCAAACTCCTCTCGTATCACTGCTGAGTGTTGTGTTGGCAGGAGCGATTCTCGGATTTCTGCGATACAACTTCCACCCGGCGACGATCTTCCTGGGAGATTCGGGCAGTCTCTTAATCGGCTTCCTCCTTAGTGCGCTGGCGCTGGCCGGTTCGCAAAAGGCGACTAGCATTGTTGTGATCGCTATTCCGGTCGTGGCGTTCGGCCTGCCCCTTATTGATGTGACCCTTTCTGTGACCCGCCGGTTCCTGAGTAGTAGGCCTCTGTTTCAGGGTGATGATGATCATATCCATCACAAATTGATCAAGCGGGGCCTGTCCCACCGAGACGCAGTATTGCTTCTTTACGCCGTTGCGGCCACATTCGGCATTCTTAGTTTGACCTTGTTGCACGGCGAGGTGATGTTGGGTCTGGTCCTCGTAGTCATCGGAATTGGCGTCTGCTTGGGTGTTCATGAATTAAAGTATGTCGAATTTTTCGAACTTGCTGCCGCCGCGCATCGAATTCGGCAGAAGAAACGAATCATAGCCAACAACCTGCGGGTAAGGCGCGCTGTGGAATCTCTGGGCAACGGCCCGGCTGAGTTTGAAGAGATTTGCCGAGTACTGCAGGCTACACTTGAACCAGTTGGCTTCTCCGGCGCCGCATTTAGCTTTTCGCAAACCGAACGTATCGATGAATCGATCCTTGTGCCTCTCCGACAGGATGGAAATGGCAGGCATTGCCATTTATGGAATCTATCTGAGCCAGAATGGGAATTAAGACTGGAATTGACGTGTCCCGCTGGCAGGAGGCTATGCGATTTGTTCATTCTCCGGACAAAAGCCTCGGAGCCAATTAGGGTGGATATCAATCTTCTTAATAATGAATTTCGGACCGCTGTTTCGGAAGTTGTGAATCGAGCAATGTGGTTGGTTCCTTTGGCCAGCAGAGCGTCTGAGCGTTCGAGCGTTCTTGTACCTGCCGCCCAGGTTTCCGGAATAAATGGAGCGGCGGATTGACGCTTGGCGATTTGATTGCGATACCGCGTGAATAAGGTCCCGAGGTGACGCGCTCGAAGGTTGCCATAAGGTGAAGATTCTTGCGATTCGCGGAGACAAACATTATGTCTACTCAAGCTGTCGGGTATCCTGCTGATCGTATAGAGCGTCGTCGCAGCGAACGTCTACCTATCCGAGTGGTGGTTATAGTTTGCGGAGATGCCGAGCGGCCGTTCCAAGAAGAAACGAGTACATTCTCTCTAAACGCCTATGGAGCGCTCGTGCCTCTTGAGCACCACGTGACAATAGGCCAAAAGTTGACCGTTCAGAATCCCGAGAATTGGGCGGAACGAGCGGGTCGTGTCACCCGCCTTGGCTCCTGTTATACCGGAAGGACTGAGGTAGGGATCGAGTTCGTTCAACCAGTCCTGGATTTCTGGTCTGTTGGTACTCGGAAAGACTAGTGCCAGAGATTTGCTTCTTCGTAGTGAGTCGAACGCGTGTCCCTAGACGGCGAAATTAGCATTAGGCGCGCAAGTCGCTAAGGCAGTTGCGCCGAACCCCACTGCTCCCCTAAATGACTAAGATTCGGGATATGAGATTTCGAGCTGCACTGCTGCAGCTTTTGATCATCTTTGCGGCCGGGACGTTCTCATACGCCGCCGAATTGAATCAGCAGTCTCTGACCGCGTGGGAGAAGTATGTCGCGACCGCCAAAGCGAATATGCAAGAACGCCTGATGGGCAAGTCGCCATTCCTGTGGGTAGACGAAGATCCGATGACGAGACGCCGCGTAAACTCAGGCGAGATCGTCATTGCACCTCTGGGCAGTAGCCACCCGCTGTCGGTACCACATGGACTGATACACCACTGGATCGGAGCGGTCTTCATTCCGGGCGCGAGGATACAGGATCTCTCTAACCTTGTGAGCGACTACAGCAAGTACAGCGAAATTTATCGTCCTAGCCTGATCAAAGCGGAACTGCTCGGCTCCACAGCCGATGAGCAGAAATTTTCGATTATGTGGGTTCAGAGGGTACTTCTTGTGACCGCCGCGTTCTACACCGAGATGGATTCCACAGTTTGCTCTCTGAATAGCCGGCAAGGATACATGACCTTCACCACCACTCGCGTGCAGCAGATTGAGAATTACGGGGAAAAGAATGAACGCAGGTTAGCTCAGGATACGGGAAGTGGTTATCTCTGGCGATTGGTTAGCTTCGCAAGGTTCGAAGAACGCGATGGCGGACTGTACCTGGAGCTGGAGGTCATCGGGCTGAGTAAAGACCTTCCGGGATCGCTTCGATTCTTGCTCAGCCCGGTCATCGATCACATACCCAGGCAAGCCCTCGGTACGAAGCTTGACCAAACTCGACAAGCTATCCAGTCTCTGTCTGTCAGCAGGCTCAATAGTACGTCACTCCCTGCTACCCATTAAGGAGGCAAGTTGTGAATCTCGGAAAAGGCCGGCGAGAGAAGAGCGCCAGCCTCCTCATCGGAAGTCGGATAGGTTTAGACGTGCAGTTGACCAATCCCTGAGACGGCAGTCACTGCGGGGGTAAATCTACGGGCCTTCCACCAGCTTTCGGATGTCTTTGGTCCATACATGCGCGGTGTCGAATTCAAAATGCCAGCGCCAGCGGGTGCTGACAATTCGGGCAGATCAGATTGTGCGCCAACTCACTGGTATGTGTATGCGGCAGTGTGCGTCGCTCGCAAGGACCTCATTCCGGCACGGATCTCTAAAATACGTCCATCTGGCGCGTGGACTCGGCTGCGCTCAGGACTCATTTCATTGAAGGGGCAGATTTCAAGTTTTGGAGAACGAACTAGGAGCTTGCGAACTGAAATTACCAATTGGCTGGCACGGCCGGCACAAGAAACAAGCATCATTAAATACGTATTACAGAAAACCGACGAAATCGCCGACTACAGCTCACAGTGATTATCGAAATCTTCCAAGACCGCGTGTGCTCTGATATGCAGCAGCGCGGCTCATGCCGACGGCTTGCGGTTCGTTGCTCTGCCAGCCGCATTGCTGGCACCTTCGCGCACCTGCGATTACTACGATCAGCGGTGTAATGCACGAGCAAGGGCCTTGAGGTTCCGCTATGGGTGTTCCATCCCGAAGGAACACGCCGCCGCACTGATAGCAGCGCAAGTTGCCCGTCGCCGGCGTGGACCCAAAAACCCAGAGCATGACATTGCACTTCTTGCAAAATGGATACGTTTCTTCCTGCGGCTTGCTCGAAGCGATGGGAAGCTGCGGCCGCGCGGGTGCCGGCTTGGGTGTTTTCTCGCCCCCAAAAATTACGTCTAGGTAAGCTTGGCCGTGCGTTTTTATCCAGTCGATCCATCCTAATTCGCGTGTGTTAGTTTGCAACCATATCGCAGCTTGTGATGGCGCGGCGGCCAAGTCATCGTTTCGCGCGTTCGGAAACAAAGTTAACTCTTCAACAAACGTACTCGTCCAAGCCCCGCCCCTTTCGAAAAACCAATCGTTGGCCATAAACTCCGGAGTTGCTACCATCAGTCGGCTCATTTTTCCGCCCGCCGGAGTTACCGAAATCACGCCAGCGATATTTTCTTTCAAGTGGGAAATCACAGCAGGCCCGGCCGCTGCGTCTTCAATGAGGACCGCGGAAATTGGCCCGAATACTTGATGGCAGTGCCTGATTTCATTTTCCGTTGAATCCAGATCCATGTGCCCGCGCGAAACGTGTATCACGTAGCGCCGCGAGCCCAAGATTCCAATCACCAAAACCACCGTATAGTCACTCGTCAGTTTGCTTTTGAACGAACATCAACGGAGATGATTCGCCGGTCAAAATCCCGCGGCAACTCCGGATCGCGCGCTCCCGTATCTGGATTTTTCCCTCCGAAATACTGGACGTCACTTGCGTGGATTAAATTGCCTTCAAGCGGGGCCGGCCGTTGCTGAAATTGGCCAGCCCAAACCAAACGGTTTCTTTGGCGAGCCTCGACCACTTTTTTCGAGAACCGCTTCACATCCAGGATCTCGTCTTTTCGCCGCACCACGACGCGGCGGGAAATCGGGAATACCCAGCGCTCATCCTCTTCGGCTACAAGCGGCAGCCGGATGTGTATCCATTCGCCTGGTTCGTGCTCCAACATAAAGCCCGTCGGGTCGGATTCGTGCAGGCGTTGCATGATTAGAACGATCGGCGACGTGTTCGGATCGTTCAACCGTTGCGGCAACATGAATAGAAACCAGTCATTCACTTGCCCGCGGAAAATATCGCTGTAGGTTGCATCGGCGGATAACGGATCATCAACGATTACTAGATCGCCACCTCTGCCCATCGCGCGCGAATTCACGCTCGCCGATACCATACTGCCTCCGGACGCATTCGTGAATTCCGATACCAGCGAGCGATCGCTCGACATGCGAAACCGGTCTGCAAAGAGTCCCTGAAACCAGCTCGATTCGATAAGACGCCTTCTTGCCAAATTGTGCGTATCTGCCAAGTCCAGTTCGTACGAGGGGCACAAAAATGAAAGGGCCGGATTGTCCAGCCAACTCCACACGGGGAACGCGATGCTGGCCACTGATGTCTTCGCCGTTCTCGGCGGCACGTTGACGACCAGCCGCTTTATCTCCCGACGCTTCACGAGCGTTAAATACTCGCAAAGTAAATCGAGGTGAGCGGAAAGCGCTACAGCACAGTCGAGGCGGCCAAAGCAGCGAAAGTGCCGCGAGCAACCGTGCAGCATTGGATTGTGACTCAGAAGCTTCCGGCTCGAAATGTCGAACTTCGAAAGGGTGTCGCGGTTCGCCTCTGGACTGAGGCGGACGTGGAGCGTATGCGCGAACTCAAACGGACACTGAAGCCGGGACCCAAGCCAAGAGAGAAGGAGCGGCAGCGATGAATGAGAAAGGAGAACGCGGCGAAGGTCGAATCTTTCGGCGCAAGCACAGCAGATTCCTTTGGCTCCAGTATTACCGCAATGGTGCTCAGGTCCGCGAGAGTGCTGGCACCGACAATGAGAAGAAGGCGCGGAATCTTCTTCGCAAGAAACTCGGCGCAGTGGCCAATGGCATCGTGCAGGATTCGCGCTCGCTGAGGTATGAGGACATCCGCGCCGCCTACATGGACGATTACGTGACCAATGCCAAGAAGTCGTTGCGACGCGACCGGGAAGGCAACGCCTACTTGGAATCGGTCGCCGACTGGATGATTTTTTTGCCGGATACCGCGCCGTGGAAATCGACGCGGATCTGATGCGCAAATACCAGCGCGAGCAGCAAAATTCCGAACTTTCTAATGCCAGCATAAACCGTGCCATTTCCAGCTTGCGGAAGATGTTCTCGCTGGCGCAGCGGGATGGGCGGATTCGAAATCTGCCGTTCTTTCCGATGCTGCCCGAGAGCCGGCCGCGACAGGGCACGCTCCCACACGACAAGTATGCGGTCCTAGTGGCCGCGCTCCCCGATTACATCCGGCCGGTTGTCGCTATTGCCTTCGCCAGCGGCATGCGGCGCGGCGAAATCTTGGGGACTGGTCCGCGGGCTATTGGCGGGCTCCGCTGGTTGAACATCCTGTGGATGGACCGCATCATTCGCATCGAAGATTCCAAAAATGGGGATCCACGCGAAATTCCGTTCACCGCCGAAATTGAGACGATGCTCCAGGCGCAGTTCGCAAAGCGGC
>Ga0307478_10001713_pt1 | contig 18396 bp, 28 predicted proteins | sample atmos_gasesECM4C_2_FD_203713 | JGI IMG/M metagenome (GOLD analysis project Ga0307478, IMG submission 203713) | Hardwood forest soil microbial communities from Morgan-Monroe State Forest, Indiana, United States - atmos_gasesECM4C_05 | ecosystem: Environmental > Terrestrial > Soil > Temperate... | reverse complement strand
CATTTTTGGCTCCTTAAAATTTCCGCTACCTGCTGTGCTAAGTCCTTCAGCTGCTCAGCTGAAAGATTGATGTTTAGGCGTGCCTCATTGGCGATCTTGATCGTAAGCGGATATTCGTCCATCACTTTGGCCTCCGGCATCGGCTACACAAGCCATCCGCTAAATGCGCGGGGCTCGTAGGGTGCTTGCACTTCACGCAACGCTGTCTTGGCTCTCGCATTTCACGCTCCCATCGAACTGCTTATTCAAAAGTTCCTGCTTGTAAAACTCTGGAAAACCCGCAGTAATGATTCGAGCAATCTTCGGCCAAGCTGCCTTAAAAAGCTCCTCTTTGATCTCCTGCTCGCACTCTTTGAGCACATCGACGTTGATTTCCTTCAAGAGCTTCCCTATGTCTCGCGGGGAGTCCTCAAGCTGGCCCGATTCCTTAAGATGCTGAATGCTCTTGTGCCACCTGGCCGGAGTCTTATACCGCAAGGCGACCTTCTCCACGATCTCATTGTTGGAGGGGTTGTTTTTCTTCCATTCGCTGCCATGAATCTCTTTAAATGCTTCAGACACATACTTTCCCATCAATGCTTTTTTGTCTACTCCAAACATGTTGTATCCGACGGGCTTGACGACCACTCCCTCGACCTTTTGTCCCCCGAGGAAGCTTGGAGTGTCGAGGAAGGCCCGCAGCTCGTCCGCTGTGCTGACCTTGCCTGTGTAGAGGAGGGGGACGACCTCGAGATCGAGCTGTTCGGCCTCCTCGCAAACGCTGCCATAGCCCATGTACGCCTCCTCGCCAGTATTGACGTCAAAGAGGACGATGTTATGTTTTGGTACGCGATCATAAGCAAGAGTATTGTGTCTAGGGTGACAAAGAACCTCACCACGATAAGTGTACCCTGGGATAAGCCAATCCTTGATTAAGTGGACATACTCGACGGCTCCTTTGAACCGTTTGTCTGCGGTTTCGAGGAAAATCTCGGCCCCCTTGGACCGCGTCATGACGTTACCCTCCCCATCGATGGCAAAGGAGAACTGCGAGCCATCCACCTTCTCCTGCACGTAGACTGGGTCATCTAGAAGGCCCGCTACGGCACGGTGGCCCATGTTGTAGATGGAAGGGTATGAGTGTAGATGCATTACAAGACCTCCCTAAGCCTACCAGACTTTTGTCCCTTTGTCAAGATATTTCTTGAGCTTCGTGGCCACTTGCCACAGTTTCGACAGTGGTACACCCTGAATTTCCCCGCGTCAGTAAAGGCATATCCTTTTGGAGCCAGGTTCTGGCTGCCGCACTTGCAGCGGTCCTTTCCGTCGATGGGGCCGAGGCTCGGAACCGTTATCCAACCGCGAACATCCGTGTACCGCTCTTCAGTCGAGAGAACGTCGTACTTGCAATAGCGCTCTTTTTCAACCCATGCGCTGAGTCGGTCGGCCATACAGCCCTTCCACAGGTCGAAGCCTGGGAACTTCTCGTGCTTGAGCTTCTTGTACTTCTCGTTTCGCGCTGTCTTGTAGGCCAGTTTGTGCGAGGTCAAGGCGAACACGCGCCGCTCTTCCTTCAGGATGTCCACGACTTTGCATGGCCGGAAGGGTTTGAGCTTGTGGAAGTCAGCCCTGGCCGCAATCTTGCGAAGGTCGAAGCGCTTCACGTTCTGGCCGATGATTATATCAGCCTCGTTGATCAGCCTTATGATCCCCTTCACTAGGTGCTTGTCATCATAGATATCCCGCCGTCCACGATTATCCATGTACATGATCTCGTCGCTGCCCACCCACTTGGCGGCCCATGCGCTGATCGTCCAGTCGCGCACAAGGAACTCCAAAGGTATGTGGACCTCACCCAGCTCCCAAGAGTAGACGAGGCAGGGGAAATTTTCGATGTCCAGACAAAGTATTTTCAAGGGTATATCAGCCATTATTGTTCCTTATGATCATAATACCACTTCTTTAATAGTCCCATTTAAATGCCTTATTGTCAAACTTTGATATTATTAACTCTTTCGATAGCCAGTTTCCAGTATTTTTCTTCCTTCTCTATACCAATAAAATTTCTTTTCAAATTCTTTGCTGCAACAGCTGTTGTTCCTGATCCTATGCAGTTGTCAAGCACTATATCATTTTCATTAGTGTATGTTTTAATAAGGTACTCAAATAATTTTACTGGTTTTTGCGTGGGATGCATCTTCTGTGTTTCAACAGGATAAATAAGAATTGATGTTGGATACCGTTCAGTACTACCACCACCAGAAATGTTTAGCCTTGTCATGCCATAATTAGTTCCATCAGTTGTATGTTTTGTGTAGAAGTGCACAGGGGCGTGATTAAACGTTTTCTGGGGATAGTAACGTGCCTTTCCTTTGGAAAATACTAAAATCTGCTCATGAGCCCTAAGAGGGGCTTTTTTAGCATTTAAAAATCCTGTGGATTTATTTTTAGACCATATCCACTCATATTTGAACAATTTCAAATTACTTAGAACCAATTGACTGCTAAAAGGCTGCATTGCAGTAAGAATAATTATTCGGTTATTTTTTAATATACGTTGATATTCTTCCCAAAGGGATGGTAAAGGAATTATTGAATCCCACGTATTTTGAGTTATTCCATAAGGCAAATCACAAAGAATCAGATCAATAGATTCATTAGGAATTTGCGGCATTAACGTCATGCAGTCACCCAAGTGAATTTTATTTATTTCTAACATATTAGTCCCAGTAGGGCGGTTTTCCATGTCGTATGAAGTCAATTCCTCGAATAACATCATTAGTATAGTTTATCATCCCAAGCTTGGCATCCAATATGCCAGTTTGACCGTCCATCCATTTACAAAACTTATTGAACTCAGCACTTGGCAGGTGCTCTTTCAACAAAAGAGTAGAAAACCCGTACTCATGGTCCGGCTCAGGCAAGCTGAGCCGCCTGATATCACTCAGGACACTCTTGTGCCATCTTGGAAGCAAGTCCTTCAGGCCCAGCGGCGTTTTCTTTATCATCTGATCCTCTTTCTCTGCTGCGTTGTCTTCGTCTTATGACAAAGCTTACAAATGGCACATTGTGGCCCAAAAAATAGCTTATCAATAAACTTTACTGTATCTTTCCAACTCTCTAGTGTACCAATCGGAGGTTCATGGTCCACCTCGGCCATCTGTATGGGCCAGATTTGTTTGCATGCTGGGCACTGAAACTGCTTTATACTAGCTTCAGGAACAAGGATAGCTGCTTTCAAGATGGCACGACGTTCCGCACTACGACTCCAAATTAGTCTAAGAGCGGACCGAAGCTTAACCTCAAGCGTCTTGGCTTTTTTCATTTTTGTCCTTTATAACAAGAATTCGTTTGCCCTGAATAGTATCCCTCAGTTCTCCTAATGTTAATGGAGTGCCCAAAGATTTCAATATTACGACACGTTCTGCTTGACTTAATGGACCCATCTTTTTCTCAGCTGCTGTACACCGAGAGAAATATATTTCCGCTGTTTCAAGTGTTAGCACAAAACCAGCCAATTCATCTTTGGTCATTATTTTGCCTCGAACCAAGTGCGCCCATAGCCGCCGTTTGCGATGATGGGCACGTCCAACTTCACGATGTTCTCTAATATACCTTGAATCTTTGGCATGTCCCTCTCTCGGTCCTTTGGGTAGCCCTCGAAGTGAAGTTCATCGTGCACCTGAAGTATCGGCATGAATCCGGCCTCGTTGACCTGTATCATGCCCAGCTTGATGATGTCTGCCTCGCCGCCCTGGATGATGTAGTTGACAGCCGTGCGCTCGGCGTGCATACGATCGAATATGTTCTGGCTGTCGATGTCCGGCAGCGGGATGACGCGCCCGAAGATCGTTTTCACGCTCTTGTGCGCGTGCGCGAGCATCTTCGTCCGGTTGATCCAAAAAGTCACGCCTGGGAGTCGCTTCCAGTAGAGCGCGAGGAATTTCTCAGCCTCTTCGAGGCTGCACTTCGCAACTTGCGCGATTTTCTCCGCCTGCGCGCCGAAGACGGCGCCGAAATTACAGTTCTTGGCGATCCCGCGCTCCATCTGCGTGATGGAACTTTTTCCAAATAGGACTTTGCCGGTCGCCTCATGTACGTCCTCCCCGTTCCTGAAGGCATTAAGTAGGACCGGCTCCTTCGTGTAGTGCGCCAGGATGCGGTACTGGAACTGGTCGAAGTCGTAGACCCATAACTCCTTCTCGGGGTCGCTTGGGATGAATCCTGAGCGGAGCGCCTTGCCGGTTGTTTCCTGGTCCACATCCCCAGCCTTTGAAATCTGTTGCAAATTGGGCTCTTTGGAGGACAAACGGCCAGTCCGTATGCCCTTCCAGTCGCCGGACTCGTCGTCAAACGAGACCTGGCTGAATGTCGTGTGTATCTTGGGCAGTGTCTTCAATTCCAGCCACGCGTCCAGGAACGTGGACACCACCTTGTTGATCTTTCGGTACTCCAAGAGCATATTGATGAACTCATCCCCCCTATGAGGCTCCAAGGCCTCCTTTGCAGTGCTGTCAAGGACGAATCCGAAGGCGTTTAAGGCCTCTAAAACCTGTTTTGGGGACCCTGGGTTGAATTCGTGAGAATGCACCTTCTTGGGGCAGCTCTTGCGGCAAGGAACTATGAACCCGTGCTCGTGCACGAGGTTCAGGAGGTCCTGAAGGAGCATATTGGCGTCCTTCGTGAAGTCCTCCCTCAAAGCCATCAGATAAGGGACATCTACGGTAACACCCGTATTCTCCATCGAAAATAGGAGCTGCATGGTCGGAAGCTCGATCTTGCTGTAGTAGCCCCTCTGCGTGGGGGTCATCGCCTTGTCCAGGTACTCATTAAGGAGATACGTGGCCACACAGTCCGCCCCGCAGTATGCCGCCACTCGCCCAATCTCCTGCTTGTCCAGCGTGACCTTGGCCTTCCCCGTCCCCACCATCTGCTCGTAGGTCGGCCACTCCATGCCAAGGAATTCCTTGGCGAGGTCCTTCAGGCCGTGACTCTCCTTCGTGCTGTTGCGCACATAGGACTTTAGCATCGTGTCATGGGCAAGGCGGCTTGGATGAATGTCTACTCCCCAGCGCTTAAGCCAATGCGCATCACTCTTGATATTGTGGCCAATAAGGTTAGCATGACCAAGATAAGCAACAAGGTCGGGACGCAGAGAAGAATAGTAGCTAACAGAAGAGGGACCACACATAATCCCAACCCCAACAAAATTATCCTTCTCATCAGTCTCAACGTCAATGACGGCTGTCGTTCCATCTGGCACTCCTTCGGGGTTTAGGTGCAGCTCAACCCCAAACATCGGTGGGCCGAAGGTCGGCTGGGCCGGTGTATCGATGGTAGATGTCCCTTCCACTAGGTTACGCGTTTCTTCGTGTACTTCTTGATCAGATCAGCCGCCACGCCTCTCGCAGGGCGGTCGTCGATAAGGTTACCAGTTTCTCGGGCATCAGCCAGGATTCCAAGGCAAGCAAGGGCATGGCCTATGTGCGGTGAGCCGCTCTCTTCATCGTCATCCTGGCCGTCCAGGACTGAGAGCAGGTGCCTCATTGTCGCGGCGATATAGATCGTCATCTTGACCTTCTTTGACCGCCAGTTGTACGCCCCATACTTGTCCGCCCCCAGGCCCATCGCCATGGCCTGGTAGATCAGGCTGGCGGGCGGAATGAGGTCAATCCGTGGTTTTGTCACGCCAAGCACATCCTTTGGATTTGTCTGATCAATAGCTTTCATGTCATCAACTATAACAACCTGTCCTGGCTTTAGTTGCAGATTTTCCATATCTTCTCCTAGGCCCATAAACTGAAGTAGTAATTTTTGAACACGTCGAAGTTCTTACGAAACTGCCTTCGCGCGGCTCGGCACTCCTCCGGTTTGACGTACGTATAGTAGTCGATATTCTTAGCGATCTTAAACGCGTTTATCATCTGGTCCAACCTGTGCTCCCACTGTTTTTTGGTCATCCCGATGGGATGGCCATGAGTGGTCCGTTTCAACTGTTCCAATGCCTGTGGCATCCAGCTATTCAGGTAGTAGTCGATGCTCCACACGTCGCGGTCCGAGTAACCTCGGTATCCGCGCTGAATAAAGTACCTCACATGGTCGTAGAGGGCGATGAGATACTTATGTGGCTGGTAGAGGTAGAACGCGTAGTTGTAGTCACCGCCAGGAGGCGAATACGCCTTCATCCACCGAGGTGCAATGGCAAAATATAGCTGGTGCCAGTATACCCTACCGTCCTTTAGACGGTATTTTTTACTTAAGATGGTCATCATCGTTATCCACCAGCCTATCAAGCGCGTTCGCGATGCGCTCCAAGAGCAGGAGCATCTTGACCTCGTACAGCGTCAATTCCCTCGATTCCTCGGCCTTCATCTCAGGATTTCCACATCCGCCCAGCAGACGGTCACGTCGTGCTTCTCGATCAGCTTGTTTAGGGACAATAGCGCCTTGCGCGGGTCCAAGGTAGTTAAAACGCAGTCGCCAGCGTCAATTACGCGGTACACCTCCGGCCGCAATGGTGGGGCGGTTAGTGTATCGTTAAATGGTCCCATGTTCCAGCTCCTTTTGGTTTTCATAAGGTAGGATGTACTTCTGAAAGAATACTTCCCAGGCCAGGTGCCGTGCAACGCAGTCGTCGCAGGCTAGGCCGCCCACATGGGTAAGGTGCAGCCCGTGGAGCATCTGTTTCTTGATCTTGTGTGCGGTCGTCCATCGCGGGTCCTTCTTCCACTCATCCACCATTGGCTTGTAGAAGAAGTAGCAGCGGTCCCCTACCTGCGCGTCAGTCAGTTGTCCCTTTCCGGCTAGATCACGTCTTTCTGGCTTGATGAAAGGCATTATAGTATTTCCTCCATATTGTAGCGTTTTTGCAGCTCCCTCTGGTGGGCGAGCCACCTCGGGTACTTCTCTATCAGCATCTCCGTGCGCCACTTCCTCAGTTTCCCGTAGTCGCCCCAGCGCTCGTTTATCAGGCATACGGCCTCGATCAGCGTCGGCACGACGATGTCGTGCTCCATGCGGCTTATGAGGGCGCCAGGGCCCTCCCAGACGCGGATGGTGGGCTTCCACAGGCAGAACCGACTATAGCCGACCTCGTTGTTGCTGCCGTCGCTCTTGTTGTGCGTCTTGTAGTCGATGAGCACGTCGGCCTCGCGGATCATCTGCTTGTCCATGTACCAGACCTTCTCCAATATCTCAGGCGGCACGCTAGGGAGACGGATGTGCTCGTTCGGGATGATGTCCAACTCTGCCAGCACTGGGTTGAGGATGCGGATGCCGTAGTTGCCTAATACCCGCTCAAGCATATGCGCCTCGACGATCATCTCGTCGCACATCCTGCCGGTCATCGACTGGGCTGTGTAGGCCTTGATCATCTATCCCTCCGGTTGCCTGCAGCTAAGGTGTTCAATCCACTCTTCCTGGTAAATATCCACGGCATGGGAGTTTGGTATGGGGGCAGTGTGGAGCACGGCCAGCCCCTGGAACCTAACATGCTCCCCGTCCAAGATGGGGCGCTCGCACTTCGGGCAGACGTTCATGCTATCGGCTCCCCCTCCATGTTTTTGAAAGTTGCTGTAAGCTTGTTGAACTCGATCCCAATAATCGCCAGAGGTCCGTAGCGGTTCTTGGCAAGCTCAGAATATAGACATCTAACGGGATTGTCAGGCTCGTCCGAAAGGATGCTAAGCAGCAGCACCGCTCCGCTCTCCTCCTCAATCGTGCCACTCTCCTTGAGGTCGCTGAGAGTCGGGCGAATCTCCTCCCCTGTCTTAGGGTCCCGATAGAGCCTTCTAATCTGGCTAAGCGCAAGCACAGAACAGCCAAGCGACCGCGCGATGTCCTTAAGGCCGCGCATGAATCCGGAAACGTTTGACCTGGCGCTGTCGTTCTCACCGCCAATGTGCTGAATGTGGTCATATATCACAAGGTCTGGTATAACTTTGTTTGCAGTGCGCGTGACTTGTCGGATATCAGGGGAAGTTGAGTCACATATAGTAAGGCGCTCTCCAAATCGTTTAAGTTCCGCATAAGCTCCATCAAGCTTCTCTCGTTCCTCAGCCGTAAAGTCGCCAGTATTGAACTTATCTCCTGGGACGCCTGATAGGACCTGTAGGAGTCGATCGTAGGTTGTGTCAGTAGACATCTCGGAAGTGAAGAATAGAACTCTCTTGCCCCCTCTTGCCATTCTTGCAGCGATGCTGACAGCGATCGAAGTTTTTCCAATTGAGGGTCGAGCGGCGATGGTGAAGACCTCGCCACGTCTGAGCCCCCAGGTAAGCCGGTCAACGAGCTCGACTCCGATGCTGATCTCCGGTTTGTCGGTCCTTTTGCGGTTGAATAGCCTTTTCTTGTGCTCATCGAGGTGGTCTCCTGGCTGCGAGTATTGGAGCTCGTGAACTCCTTGATCATTTGGCTTAAGTGCGTCTTCGCCTTGGTCAAAGACCTTCTCGACGATCCGTTGATGGTCATCGACTCTATCGTTTCTGCCGAGGGCATGTGTTCTAAGAGCCGCCAGGGTATCGTCTTTGCCAAGGCCCGCCTTCTTATAGTGCACTGCAAGTGCGAAGTCCGACTCGGAGCGAGAGGCATAAACCGTATTTTTAAGGGGCTTGGCCGCTCCTGGCGCAGCCACTCCTCCACAAGCATTAATTCGGTCCAGAATATCGTTCCGCTGGTATGGCAGAGTCGGAAAGTCAATGAATCGCGCGTAACGCCAGTTAGCTCTATCGCCCTTGGTTGATACTGTCCCCAGAAGCTTAACCATTCTCGCAGTGTCAAAAGTGGCATCTAGCGTGACCCCCTTCGGAATAGCCTGGCGCATCTGGCCTTCAAACTGGCTATACCTCTTCTCAAAGGCCTTGAAGTCTCCCGCCACAGGACCTGACAGTCGGTAAATGACAAGGGCACCGTTTCCGCTGGCGGCAACGTAACCCCCTCTAAAACTTTGCAGTACTGCCCTAGCTCCTTGAATAGCGGTGGCAGCAAGTGACTCTGATGCAGACGTACCGCGATCTCGATTTGGGTCAATATCTGCCGTGACCGTCCTAAATTCGAGCAGAGCACCGTCGGGCGCCCTGGCAGTCCTTCCAATATAGCAATTTCCACGCCCGTTGTGCCTCCTGGCCCAGTCGACGACATTCTGCTCGCCCTTGATGATGGACCGGTTGACGACCTTGATCCTCTTAAGCTCCTCGGGATCAGGCTCCCGCCCTCCGTGACCCTGGCGAAAATCCTCAACAGCGGCGTCAAGCAGAGGCCCATCAGCAATGATGCAACGCATGTCGCTATATCCATTAAGATTCTCCCCATGACCCAACAACCTGTACAGCGCACGTATTTGCGGTTCTAGGATGTCCATTCAGTACCTCGTCGATTAAAATTTTACCCATGGATGTTTTTCCAAGAGTTCCATCAAGTGCCTGGTCTGCGCCTTGGCGTCATCGAGGGCATTGTGCTTCGTGCCCTCGAAGTCGGGAAGCGGGGAATCCGACAGCTTGCACAGCGTGCGGTAACACATGTCGTACTTGTATGAGACTGGATAGTTGTAGCCAATAGCCGCATACGCGTTTCGCAGGATGACATTGTCGAACATGGACCCGTTGCCGAATATGAACGTCTTGTCCGACGGCACGAAGTACGAGAAGTCCTTGAGTGCAACGGAAAGACGGACCCCATTCAGAAGCGCCATGCGCGCTGAATCGTCCTGCTTCATCCACCACTTGATCGTCTTCGGGTCGATGGACAGTCCCTCGTGGAAGCATGACTCCAAGTCCACCGCCGTGTAGAAACATTGGTCCGACGTGAACTCTGTTTGCTTCACATTTAGCCAGAATCTGACGGCGCCGATGGCGATGATAGCGGCGTCGGGGCGGGTGGATATCGTCTCGAGGTCCACCATCACTGCGTTGTACTTAGTCTCCATGCGTCCTTGGAAATAGCAGATCATCCACCTCATTGCGGAAATGGAAGGTGCTTACGTTGCGCTCGAACTGTGCCTCAATTTTCATGAAAAGGTCGGGAATCTCCGTGCGCACGCCATCCTTTACCCAGCCATCCTTGTCAGCCAATAGGATGTGCATTCCATCTTCCGGTAGCTTGGGGAACGTGACGATCTCCACGTAAGGAATGACCACATGGCGCCATTCCCTGAACATGCGCCGATACCCGCCGATAACTTGAAGGAGCTGCTCCATGTAGATGCCCTTCGACGTCTTGTAATCGGATAGGACGAGTCCTAGGCCCTCGCGTCTGCGGAGTGTGTCTATCTTGCCGCCCACCTGAAGGTCCACCGAGGCCACCAGCTCCTCGGAGTGCAAGATGACGTCATTGTTGCTCTTGCGCCAGGTGGTGAATCGCTCGATCACCTGCTCGCACTCCGTTTGGAATGGGGACTCCGTGACAAATCTCGTGTCGAACGGGACGCCCTTCTCGTAGCACTCGGCGAACGTGTGAAGGATCGTGCCAATCTCGCCGCCCTTCTTCTTCTGCGCTTGCGTGGTGTATTCTTCGATCCCCTGCTTGATCATCCAGCGGATCAGAGCCTCCGCCTTCGGGTACGCGGAGCCAATCGTCGTAGCCCCTCGGATGCTCTTCCCATCGAGCTTGTAGCGATGGGAACCCTCGTTAAACTCAAGGAGATGCAGCCCGTCGCTGGATGTGGAGGTAGTGATGTTAGGCTTTGCCTTGGGCACTGTTCTCATCCTTTGTTTCGATCACTCCAACTTCCGGCTCTACATCATTCTTGCCATCTCTGTACCCTCCGATGTAGGCCTGTTGGAGCGCCTGCATGAAGCATGGACAAAAGGCATGCCCATTTACATACATGAACGGGGGTTGGGTGTACGGGCACGGCTGCTGAAGGATGGACTTGCAGCGGTCGTTCGTAGTCATCGCCGAAGCTTTCTATTCTTAACAAGTGGCTGTGTTAGCTCTAATTGTGGAACTCTTGCACTAACACTTCCTTGATCGCACTCATGGTGTATGACACCATCCCTGTTGATCTTGACCAATCCTTCGTAGAGACACGCAGGACACTTGGCCACCGCCAATAGGTAGAAGTCCATAGGCTTGAACGGAGGTCTATCATGATATACCTTTGATAGCTCAATCGATTCCGTTGAGGGGTATTTGTCCATACTATCTAGCCGTGAACTTAAGTCCAGCCTCAGCCAGTTTCGTGATCTCGCTCGTCAGCTCGGTACTGTTCGTGGCGAACTGGCTCAGCGCTCCGGCGGCTGAGCAGGCGGCGTTCCAGCACGACGAGAGGTTGATTACTCTCTGAATCTGAAAGTCGTACTCGGTCAGCGGCTGGCCGAACCCTGCGCGGCTCGGGTGAGTGGTGTCCGATCCCTTGTCCGTCTGGGCTTCCTTCGCTTTCGCGGCAGCAACGACCGCAGCTTTGGCATCGGCCTTCGCTTTGGCAAGCGCGGCTTCAGCGGCCTTCACAGGATCGGAAGTGGCGGTAGGAGCTTGTGCAGCAGGGGCTTCCTGCATGTCTTCCTGTCCGATGATCTCATTGATGTACTTCTTGCCGGTCTTGGAAGTGGTGACGGAAACCTTGTAGCCCATGCCCACATTGAAGTGAGTGGGGGTCAAGGGCTCGTTCACTCCGAACCAAGTTTTCTCATCTACGCGCACGCCAAACTTCCCTACTTGGAGAACCTTGATATTTTCTACTGTCTTGGGTCTTTCAGTTGTCGCTGTTGACATTTACTCCTCCTTTGAATTGTAGGGCCGAGCAGGAATCCCCACTCCAAAGCCCTGTGTTTAGTCCTACACGTTATTCGCAAGCCCCATTGATCACGTATCAAGACTCAATAGAATACGTCTGCCATAGTGACGGACTAGATTTATCAATAATTGGAAAGTGATAACTCCATAAGCCCGTAAGGACCCCTTGAAGAGCTACCCTTGGTCAGGCATGTCGGAATCGAACCGACAGCTATCCAGAGGTTCACGCCTCTGCTTTACTTTCCAAATTGAATGTCGTGCTGGACTTGCACCAGCTTCCCGCTACTGAGGCAGTACCCCGTGTTCGCGGCCCTTATTGTCTTCGGCTCTCGATTCTTCGAGTTACGACAACTCGTCCTCGTCATCCTCGAACTGTGATACCACACCAATAAGCCCAATGACGGCAAGCGCTCACCCGAGCAGCTCCATGTCGGACATCCTATGTCGTTCTTGCTATGCCAGCCTGTCGTCCGACAGGTAGATCGTGAAGGCCATCATATCCCTTCCCTGGACGCGTACCTGGCAGTCTTCTCTGAACTTCGGCAGCTGGATGTAGCCTTCCTTCAACACGACACCGTACACTTCCTTGCTTTGGTACAGAACCTCGACGGTGAACGTTCCGCTTCCTGACACGCAGTATTCAGTGTCCTTCTTAATTGGATGGATATACTCTCGATGTCCCTTTACGATCTCGAACTTTGTGACCATCCTTTAAAACCTTAGCCTTGCGAATATGAATAGGTGCTTGTCAACCGTGATGGCAGCCACCACCATTGTGTTCGACAAGTGTGTAGATGGCACGTAGCTGAGGCCTACGTATGGGTCCACCATGTCGAGCAGGTAGCCGCCAGTGTAATCCTTCTTGTCTAGGCTGAATCCAAGGCCCACGTTGGCCCCGAAGCGCTTGAAGTAGGCAAATCGATCGTCCAGCGCGACCCTGGCGCGGTCTGAAAACCCAAGACCTACGCCCAGGTCAGTCCCCACCCCGAACTGCCGCACACGGATAGTCACATGGCCAAGCTTGTCGGTAGTGATGACCGTGCTCTTGGGGTCCGGCTGGAACTCCTTGAAGTCCGGCTTTCCTGTCTGCTGCACCACTATAGTGTCACGTTGGTATGAAATCTGCGCGGGTCCCTTAAAGGGCGTAGGCCTATTGAACCGCTGCAAGAGCAAGGTGCAGCCAAGGACGCCCACTATGAATAGCCCGATCTTCTCACGTATGCTCATGATTGGCCTCCCTTTGGACCGTTGTTGCTGTACCCATAGGTTGAAATGGTGGCTGCCCAGATGCCAGCCTCGGCCATGTTCATGGGCGGAAAGTGGAACAGGACGGCGCCCAGCCTCACTATCATGACCAGGCACATCAAATCCACATAAAGACCACCGTCAACTGATAGCAGGTCCTGGACATACTTCCACCAGTCCATTATCTTATCTCTCATCTCGTCGCTCCTCCATGAACTTAACGAACTTTGCCCTCGCTCGCTTCACGTAATTCTGAACCGCCGACATAGAAACCTGAAGCAGGTCGGCGGCCTCCCTGTAGCTGAGGCGGTGCCTCATGACGAGGTTCCATGCCTGAAGCTCCCTCGGAGAGAATACCTGGCGCACATCCCGTAGTAGATCAGCCATTTCGCTATCGTCGTGGGATGGAAAATATTTCAAGCCGTCTTCGTCTGAGAGAACGTCCAAGTTCGCCTCTAGTGGCTCGTGGCCGCCATGAATGTACACCCAACTGGTGTAGGCGTCGATCGAGCGATTCCCTGCGGCGCTTCTTGCCACCTCGCGCTTCGATTCCCTGGCGTCGAACTGTTTTATTTCGGCCAAGAGCGCTCGCTTCGCGGACTTGCCAAGCACCGGCGGGCATGAATGCGCCATCGAGTTGCTTGCATCTATAGGAGATTTATGACAAATAGGACGTTTTTGGTATGATTTCTTCATAAAATCTTCGCTTGTTAACCATTGTTAAGGTCCTCTCGCAATGACCTCTTCTCGCGGTTCAGCCGCGATCGCAGCTTGTAGTTGTACTGAAATACAGTGTTGCGCTGGCCCTTGCGCGACCGTCGGCTTGGGGTCGTCTTTTTCTTCGAGTAACTTTTCCAGTTCATTATAGCTTTCCTTTCTGGTTATCTTTCCATTCCTGGCACAGCTTTTGGTGGAGTGATAGTGTAAACATACAAATGCCGTACACCGACATACTTTTCTTCGTCGTGGCTCATGACCATTATGTCCACGCTGTTCCTGTACCGCGCATTCATGCAATCGTTCACAATCTTCCAGCCGTACCCGTCGATGTATATCGGGTCGCCGTAGTGGACGCGACCGTCCTTGAGCATGTCCTGCGAAACCGCCACGCCGAAGCGCGTGACCCCATCGTCTATCGAGGTGCGGCAATGGTTCCTGGACGTACACTCCGGCTTCGTCTCCTGCGGCCTGGGGCAGTAACTTGTCACTTGTAACGTACCCAGCAAGATCAATTTGGTTATCATTAGGCCTCCTTTACCACACTTTTATCTTGATGGAAGTGTGGACGTTGCCGTCCTCTGTTGGCGCGACACCGGTCAACGTGTACTTGTCATACCCCGCGCCCATCGTGAACGTCAGGACCTTCGTGGCCTCCCAGCTAAGGTCGACGTTGGCGGCCTTGTCCTTGAATCCCGTGTTGTTGTCCAACGACACGGACGGGTTCAGGCTCAACGAGCCCACGAGGGGCTGGTCGATCTCGAAGGCGTAGCTCTCCCCGTTCCCGAGCTGGAAGTTGTGGTTCTGTCCGATCGTGAAATACGCCGCGAACAAGAACGGCAGTAATCTTTTTATTCTATACCTCCTCAATGGTGATATACAGGCGCTTCCAGAACAAGGTATCGGCAATGGCGTTGGCCCGCACAGCTTTATACGCAATCTGCAAGTCCCTCTTGCTGACGGGGGTGCCAGGCGCGACCCTCCTTTTTATCATTGATATGACTTCCTGCTGGACGCCGTCCTGCAACGAGTAGTTTCTTTTCATAAGGTCCTTTCGAATCTACCATTAGAAACTGGTTTTGTCAAGGCCTAATTTTACTGCGTTGACACCCACGGCATTTTCTATCTCCTCAGTGAAAAATCGATCAACTGATTTCCACCTAAAATCGGATACCGGACATTTTTAACCTATTTTTCTCCGTTAGATTGCGTTGAGGCGCACGGATTCGACCTCTTGATGAGCTTAATAAATCTTAACAGCCGTTGCGTACTAGCGCGTCACTCCGACGTGCTACCTTTTCGTCGGTTGCACTCTAAGCACATTAAGGCCATGTTCTGTATATCTCGAACGGCCCCGCCCCTGTTTATGGGCTGTATATGGTCGATGGTCAGGGCGTGCCGCCAGTCATAGGGGCGGTGACAGGATTGATTTTTGACAGTCGATGTTTAACCATAATGCCGACAGGCTAAGTCTAGTATCAGACTTAGCCTATCAGTAGTTCGGCTCTATGGTTGTGGGTTCTACTTCTTACAGCTCGTGGTCAAGGTATGCCGCACGTTTGAATAGTTCAAACAGTTCTGTTGCGTCCCTCAACTTTTGCCGCCATTCTGCTTGCGTTAATATGTTCCCATCCACAATATGGTACGGTTGCCTATCATCCCCTGTTGAAACTGCCTCCTGCTCCATTGGTTCCACCCCCCTGCTCGTGACCTCTTGGTGGTTAGGCTATAACCGCGCACCCATGAGGTTGGCGATTGCTGCGCGTGCCCCGTCCTTCGAGGTGTAGGCGTGCCGCTCGCCGACGTGACCGATAAGGCCGTGCGACAGCACTTGGCGCACCGTGTACAGTTTTTGCCCGTCTTCTGTCAGGTCGTAGGAGATGAAATACTTCTCTCCGTACATTGTCGGAAGCACCTTGTTTTTAAAGTACAGCACAGTCCGGTGGTCAAAGAACGCCCCGCCCGCCGCTTTGTTCGCTTCAATGACAGCATCAATGTTGCGCATTTCGTTTATCCTCCTTCGTTTAGTTTTTTGCTTTCGATTCTAGCCGTGTCTTTTTTCTTTGTGATATCAGACTACCCTCCGTAACAGCATGAGTAAACTTTTTCCGCTTGTGTTAGCCTTCTATCGCTTAAGATGAATGGCTTAGCCATTTAGCCGCCTTGCGTGTCTATATATTGCGTCATAACTTCCCCACAGTTCGCGTTCATGCAAACGTACTCTATCACGCCTTCCCGTTCTCGGAACCATTGCCAGCGATGCTCGTCAGGCGGACACATTATTGCACCTCTAGGCGTGACGGCATAGGCGGTAAGTCTTTGCTCGTGCTATCATCAAGGTATGTAATGCATTCTAAGCAATAGCCCTCGGTTAACTCTGCTTTCTTTCCACACATGTCACAGAAGTCAACGTACTCCTGCTTTTTCTTCTCGTCCTTCCATGTGTGGAAGTCCTCCCTCAGGGCCGGAAACTCGTCACACGTAAAGCACTTTTGCGAGTAGTGTATACCGTGATCACAGTAGGCCGTTATATCCTTGCTAGGCGTGCTGAGGGCTAGGGTCTTGTGTCCCGTATAGTTGTAGTCTTCCCATGACATGCCCTTGTAGGCAAAACCTTTTTCATTTTTCTTGACGCGTTCCGTCATAAGTTGAGTCGGACTGAGGAAAGTATAAATCATTCCCTCAGCTAACGACTTGATATGATTGCATCCGATCGCCTCTAGCTGGTCATCCTCGCTGGCAAGGTATGTGACCCCGTTGTGCTTCCCCCGATAGAGGGGATTGCCACAACGATAGGCCTTTAGCTTCCCGTCCTCAATCCATATAAGCGCAATGCCGCCCTTATACTTGCTAAAGTCTTTTGCCTTGATACCGTGGATAAGGGACTGACTGTCTACCTTGTAGTCCCCGAAGTCGGCATCATTTATAATAATCCCATTATGCGCGAACGCTATGCCGTCCATCAAGAATGGGTGGGCATTTTCCGTGCATACTTCTCCTTTCGTCGCTTGTCGCGTGTGTCCGATAAAAAGACCTGATACCGCTGCTTCTGTAATTTCCTTAGCAATCGTAAGATTAACCGCTACACATGGGCGTTCGGCCACCTTTGCCACTCGGATTTTATGGTCCATAATGTATCCAATGCCAACGCTGTCGGTTCCTCTGTCCTCATTCATTGAGAGCAAAGCTTTAATTCGGTTACTGTTTAGCTTGCCGATTCCTGCCACCAGTCCACACATAGGTTAGTGCCCCCCTCGAAATGATGAGCGGTCAAGACTCATTGTATTTTCATCCTCTGTTAAACGGCTTTCTGCTGCACGTTGCATTTGCAATACATCGTCTATTGAAAGGTCCGGACTGTTTAGAACTTGCCGGATTCTATGATCACGTTCGGCACTTAGGGCTGTTTCGTGTGTGTCGCACGTCAGGCCAGCGCGTCTATTCATTTCTAGGTCACTGAATATAACCGGAACACTCGCGGCCTCTTCCTCTCCCTCTTGCTCAGCGCGTATCTGGTCACAGCGCCGGCAATCATTCCAGCTACATAGTTCACCGTCGCTATGGGCCGACTCTCGGCAATTCTCGCAACACCTAGAGTTACAGTCCCCGTTTTCATGGCAATTATAGCAGGAGTTAGACTCACAGTCCCCGTCATCGTGCATTTGCGAGTCACAGCGTCCCTCAGTCCCGCAGCCGCACGCGCAGTAGTCCTCATCCTCATTGACGTTAGGCACGTCTCTTTGATCGTCGGAATACGGCACGACATAACAGCCCTTGATTCTGCTTTCCATTTTCGTTAGCGTCTTTAGCGGCCTATCGAAGGCTGAAAACTCAATACCTAGGTTTTTGAGCTGGCTATACAGCCATGTAGGTACAGGCTCATATCTTTTTTCTAGCGGCCTGATGTCAGACGCAATAGCTTTTAGCAAGTCTGATAGTTGGCTGATTGACTCTTTTCGGCTGTCAAAAGGCTTATGCGCCAATTTCCAGCCTTCACGCGCAAGGGACAAGCTGAAGGCCGTCCATGCTAATAGGTATTTCCATCTATGCGTATTGCCTAGCAAGCGTATCTCTATTGTGCGGATACCGCCAGGGCGGAAAATCTCGACAGTGTTTAGCCAGTGGTAACGTCTCTCGTTATTGGACTTGAACGGGACAAATCGCGTGCCCGCTTGAAGGGGGACAATGCGCCTGCAATACTGGTTAGCATGTCGCGCTTTCGGCACGGCCTTAAACGCTAGGTCTTCGATGTCTAGGGCCAATGACTCCGTGGCAATGGCCCACTGTTTGAGCGTCGCTATCTTTGCGCCTTGCATACCTACATGGATATGAAACCCACATGACTTGTCAGTATTGAGCTTTGGGGCGTGTACTAAATCCTTTAACAGCCCTAGCACAAATGTAGGTGCTTTCGTGACGGACGGCAAAACCACGTACTCCGCACTATCCCCGTTTACACTACTGTCCTTTATCTGGTCTACTCCGACTGGCACTCTTGTCGCGCAGCGGTTAGCCTCTAGCTCCCATCCTAAAGAGAACTTGTATGCGGGCACTCTGACTTGATATGTAACGGAGTTACGGCTGTCCTTTCGTTGACCTTGGTTAGCCGGATGGTTAGGGCTAAGCACACTTATGGAGGGCCTAGGCCGTGGCACTCCAACAGAATTAACCGTGTTTAACGAGTTTATGTGATCGAGGTACGGGTCTACGCTTCGTGTCCTAGGC
>Ga0307478_10001712_pt1 | contig 18405 bp, 17 predicted proteins | sample atmos_gasesECM4C_2_FD_203713 | JGI IMG/M metagenome (GOLD analysis project Ga0307478, IMG submission 203713) | Hardwood forest soil microbial communities from Morgan-Monroe State Forest, Indiana, United States - atmos_gasesECM4C_05 | ecosystem: Environmental > Terrestrial > Soil > Temperate... | reverse complement strand
AACCTCGGGCGCGAGGTGAATTCCATCCGCGATAATATCAGCACTCAGTTGGCCGTCGGTAAGCACTTCGCCGAGGATGCCGGGATCGCGATGATCCAGCGGGCGCATAGCATTGAAAGTGTGGGTGGCGTGGCGGGCACCGGCCCGGACGCCAGCGCGCGCGCCTTCCAGTTCGGCGTCAGAGTGACCAATACTCACGCAAACCTTCCGCCGCGCCGCTTCCGCGATCACTTCGAGCGCCCCTGGAAGCTCCGGGGCGATGGTCATCATCCGGACGTGCCCGCGAGCCGCCTGCCACAGACGTTCAAAGACCTGTAGCGTTGGCTCGACGAGATATTCCGGGGGATGCACGCCGCGGCGCTTGTGACTGAGAAACGGACCTTCCAGATGGATGCCGAGCGGCCGAGCCTGTATCCCGTCGCCGTTGGCAGCGGGTGAAGTTTGCCTCGCTTCGATCGCATCGGCCAGCCGTTCCAATGCCACGCAGGTGTGATCCAGAGGCGCTGCGACGGTGGTAGGAAAGTATCCCGTGACGCCATGGGTCGTCAGGAATTGATTCAGATGCGGCAATTCGCCAAGCCCGGCTCGCATGACATCGAGGCCGGCGCCGCCGTGCATGTGAATGTCAACGAAACCAGGCACCAGGATCGCGTCGGCAAGGCCGTCCTTCGCCACATCGACGACCGTCGCATTCTTCGGGATTTCCTGCTGAGCCCGCGAGGAAACAGCGGAGACGAAGCCGTCCTCAATAAAGACGAGAGGGTCCTTGATTTCTTCTTGCGGTGTATAAAGACTCTTAGCGCAGAGGACGATCATAGTTCGTCTGATCAGATTGCGTTCGAGGTTGTGTTCGATCCGGCTGCGTCTTCAGTGTAGCGCGAAAGATGGATTGGGCAAGCGGGAGAGAACGATCCAATATTGCGATGTTATAATCTGAATGCCCATTGAGAAGTAAAACGAAGTGAAGCATGCGGGGGATGGCTTCCCTGTTGCCGCCCGCAGCGCAGTCGGGGAGTGGCTCAGCCTGGTAGAGCACCTGGTTCGGGACCAGGGGGTCGGAGGTTCAAATCCTCTCTCCCCGACCAATTTCTAATCAAGCAGTTACGCGGGATTCACTCCAGGCGGGAATGCTAACCCAAGGGGTCAATCAGCGCAAGGTGTAGCAGTGTCCGCCTGCGTTGGTGAATCTTCCGTTTTCTCATCAGTGACTCTCGCCGTGGCCGCTTCTGCTTCCTTGATGAGTTTGTTGCCAGCCTTTCGGGTTGCTCTTGCCGCGACCAGAGCAGACTTCCGCTTTCGCCCTTCGCTGTTTAGTAGGCGTTCGGTTGAATCTTTAATGGTTGGTCTGCGCGGTTTCACATGGCGATTATAGCGCGGCCTTCAGGCATTCAGCCGCTTCCCGGCGGCGATGGCTCTTTCAACCGTCAGCGCAAGTAAAGCTGACCGGAAGCCTGCTCGGTTCCGGTCAGCTACAAGTCTCATCAGCAGTCAGCGTCCCGATGCAAACTACTGCTTGTTATCTTCTCTGGCTTCCGCAACGTGGGACTGATGCCCTGCTTCGGACACTGCTTTCACAAACGCGTTTGCGCTTGCAGGAGTTGATGCCTTGCCCGAAAGAATGTTGCGGAACATCATGTGATGACCGTAAATCGCGCGAGTGGAGTCATTGTCCTGCTCGATTACCGCACCTTCCAAAGTCAGGCCGGCGAAAATGCCTTTCGAACGCGAATAGGTCAGCACTTCAGTGTTCAGCAAAATATCAGTTCCGGCCGAGGTGTGACGGCCAACCGGGCCCGCCGCTACCGATCCTTCGCCCGTGAGTTCGAACTTGGTCGAAAGCAGATGTTGCAGACCGCGGTCATTCATGACCAGCATGACCAGGTCTACGCCTTCGACTCCAATCTGCAATCCCCAACTGCCGCCGCCCACCGAAACGAAGGCGGGAGCGCTCCAGCCTGCTGTCGTCCGGCAAGTCGCTACGCCACGTCCGTGCTTGCCACCAAAGATGAAGCCGCCCTTGAGCAAGTTTGGCACTACCACAACGCACTTGGCGCCGTTTAATACTTCTTCGGGGATGCCTTTGTCGGGGGTCGACATGATGGACTGCAGAACCTCGACGGACTTCTGCATGCGCTCAACGGTTTCTTCCCGGTCTGAGCCGGCAAAAGCGTATGTTCCAACCATGCCGAGCAGGCTCATCAATAACAGTGAAATTGCCTTTTTCATGAAATGTTCCTTTCAAAGCTGTGGAACTTAAGGAGGGAAAACTTCAGATGGCTGACTTAGTTCAGAGGACCTGAAAGAGAGAGAAGAAGTGCTCGTCTCTGACACCATGATCGCTCATGCCAAAAGAAATAGATGGTCTGGATTGCTCACTTTCGCCACTTGGTCAGAAACAGGCTGCCGGCGGGTTTCTTGACTAGCGCTGAAATTCTGGCGGATTGTGAGCAATCCTGCACAGCATCATCCCTCTGGTCCTGTCATGGTTGGCCTATCGGCAGCCGTTAGCGAGCGTTTAGTTGGAGCGGAGATGCAAAACTCCAAGACTCTCGGAACGAGCTAAGGGGAACAAATATGCTTTGGACGATTTTCGTTGTGCTTCTGATTCTGTGGCTTCTGGGCTTCAGCTTGCACGTTGCCGGCGGCCTGATCCATCTGTTGCTGGTGGTAGCCGTGGTGGTTCTGGTCATCAACTTGTTGGGCGGTCGTTCCAGAGTGTGACAGCTTGACGCCGTCGATTGCCAACTTCGACGACCATCAAAACCGCAGCGTTCCATTCCGGATGCCCCTCCCCTGGCGCGGCGTGAGGGGGTCATCCTTTTCGTCATTCTTGCAGCCAGCAGTTTTATTCCTGCGAGCTAGCAACTTCCCCGGTCTCACGGTAGGACGCAAGAACGCATTTGTCTCGAGTGATCTCTGTGCTTCCCCGGACCCGACTGGTTTTGCATTCAGCACAAAGTGGACCGTTGCCCACAGAAAATGAGGTCCGTCAGTCTTGGTCACGATCGCATCGACGGACTTCAACGCACCGTCGGGAAATTCCAGGTCTTCCGTCAGCATGACAATAGGAACTTCGGGCCGGACCTGCTTGATCAGATCCGCAACCGGGGCGCCATCCAGCAGACCGAGATGGTACTCCAGAACAATTCCATCTACCGGTTGCGCCATAAAAAGCCGCAGACCCTCGGACCCACTGGTCGCGGTCACAAGTTCGTATCCGTTATCCTGCAACAAACTCAGTTCGGCCGGATCGCGGTGGATGCAGAGTAAGGTAGATGTAGCCATCTCAGTCAAGATATGCGGAGGGCTAAAGCAATTCCGCCCAAAATTGCTCACAGACGTTGTTCTGTGCCCGATTGAGAAGTGAGACACTGACCGTGGCGCCTCTTAATCGTGCAGCACTACATTGAGCAGAGAGCTATGCACCTGTAGAGCGCCTTCTGTGCCTCCGGCGTAATCAATGAAACCCATTTTCCGGAACCGGTTCATGAAGAAACTTACCCGCGAACGCGTGGTCCCAACCATTGCCGCGAGGGTTTCCTGGCTGATCTTAGGAACAACTGTTTCTGGAATGCCTTCCTTGCCGAAATGAGCCAGCAATAAAAGGACGCGGGCCAGTCTTTTCTCGCTGGAGTTGAACAGTTGGTCGACCAGATCCTCTTCGTAACGGATATTGCGCGCCAGCAGATAAGCCACGAACATGTCGGAAAATGCATGTTCGCGGTGCAGGGATTCCATCATGGCCTTCTTATCCACTCGCGTGAGCTCGCAATCCGTCATGGCCGAGGCGGAGCCCATGCGGAGGAGCTGACCCGCCAGGGCGCCTTCGCCAAAAAAATTCCGCTCCCCCACGATCGCGATGGTTGCTTCCTTGCCCGCCTGCGACACTACGGTGAGCCGCACTTTGCCGCTCTGAACATAGAAGACGGAATCGGCACCGTCGCCTTGGGCGAAGATCACTTGCTTCCTGGGCACAGACAGAATCTTCCTGCCATCGCCAATAGTCGCGAGGAAAGTGTCGGGATCGAACTGATCATTCTTTTTCGTTGCTTTAATCGGAGGCATAGTTTGCTGCCGGTTGTGGAGAGCCTTCGGTAACAGCTCTCCAGTCGTTGCGTTCCTCGTCTACGCTACTGCCTTTGCGATGATACGGGTGAACTCTTTAGCAGGTCTTAGTGGAACGCCGGTAGCGTAAGTTATTGATAACGCAAGTGGTAACGTACGCAAACGCAGTGGCTTTCTGCCATAGGTTTGCTTCGTATAGATTTTCAGTTGCAGGATACGATTCTTTACGGTAGGATTTCTCGCGCAGGGCTACGATACCGACAAAGAGCAGGGAGAATATGGAACGCAACGGAAACGGAAACGGCAGCCACTATGCATCCGTGAATCGGTCCGACATTCCTCAGGGTCGTAAGGGAAAACATCGGAAGGCGGTGGCGAACATTCTAGACGACCTCTCAAAGCTGAAGGCCCAACAAGCGGTCAAGATTCCATTGAGCAGTTTGAATGGTGAGAAGATGCAGAATCTTCGCTCTGCCTTAAACCGGGTAACGCGGGAGAAAAACCTCCCCGTGCTGACGTCGAGCGATGAGAAATTCCTCTACGTCTGGCGCGCCGATCCGCCCAAGAATACCGGGGCAACCGAGTAGCGGGCTGGTGCACTCCGAGGTGTCAAGATAAAATGCCGGGTCCCCCGCGCGGCTTCTTTTAGAGGGATGCTGCGAGGTTTGCTCTTCGCAATGAGCGCTTCTTCACTGAAAACCTGCGGTTATTTTTCCGAAGCCATTAAACGTCGATCTCGATGCGGCGTGGTGCGAAGCTGTCCAGTGCCCAATTCACACTTCTCTCCCCGTTTGGCCCCACAAGTGGGACAACGCACGGCCAGAGCCGGGTCTTTTTTGGCGCTCATATCCGAATAATGCGCCGTTGCCTGTCCGCGAACTGGTCAATAGTGACCACGCCGCCAGTTCCATTTCGTCAAACACGCACGACGAAAGATTGAGCCTTGAATCGGACTCAGGTTCAAACTCGCCCAAGTCTTAATCTCCGCATTGTGAGCTATCTTGCTCAGACGCTGCCGGCAGCACCTGTCATTCTTAACTCTCCTGAGTGTGTAGACGGAGCTGCGGACGCTGATTCGTAGCTCTCATTCTTAAGGTTGCTGGGGGCCGGCTTTTAGCAAGTCCGGGCGCAGCGACCACATCCAGCCAATCGGCATTCTCATCCGTGGAGCCGCGAGACCCGCGGTGAACACGGTTCGACCCTAAGTTTCGGACATTGAGATTCGGGCGACGCACCGTCCGGTCGGCTACATGCGTTCGTTCGCGCAAGAAGAAAGGTCAAAAGATCATGCCTTTAATTCAACTCCTGGAAGTTCTCGTCGTGGTGGGTGTTCTGCTGTGGCTGGTGAACCGTTTCATCCCCATGCAGTCATCCATCAAATCAATTTTGAACGGCGTGGTGGTCATTGCCGTGGTTCTGTGGCTCTTGAATGTTTTTGGGTTGTTTCATTCCCTTTCCGGCATCCGCCTCGGAAAAGGCTGAAGTGCGCAACATCAAGACTAAGCGGGTTACAAAAATCGAATTTGGAGAAGCAGCACGGCAGACGTCTGCCTGAAGGATATATTGTGAAAACAAAACTGTTGTTAGTAGCCGGGATCACCCTCAGTTTGAGCGCATTCGCTCAAAACAATTCTCAAACCATCGACGGCGTCGAGCACATGAATGCGACGCCCACGTTCCGCGTGACCGTGGTCAGCCGCAGCGTGCAGGCAGTCAACTACAAGCACCGCAGCGGAAATTCGAAGGTGGATTTCGCAGGCACCGACTTGATGCCCTCCGCCAACGGCGTCGCGGTAGTCAACAGCAGGCGGGGAGCCATCGAAATCGAAGCGGAATTCGGCGACCTGCAAAGGCCGACAACCTTCGGCAATGAATATCTGACCTACGTCTTGTGGGCCATTTCGCCCGAAGGGCGCGCCGTCAATCTGGGCGAAGTGCTGGTGGGGGAGAACCATCGCAGCAAGGTGAACGTGACCACGGACCTTCAGGCGTTCGCCCTGCTCGTTACCGCGGAACCTTATTATGCGGTCCGACAGCCGAGCAACGCGGTGATCCTCGAGAATATCGTGCGCGACGACACCAAGGGCACCACCGAAGCGGTGAAGGCCAAGTATGAATTGATGGAACGGGGCGGCTACCTTCCCACGGGTTACAAATTCGATCCAGTTGTTTTGAACGCGAACTTGCCGCTGGAATTCTTCGAGGCGCGGAATGCCTTGCGCATCGCTCAGTCCGAAGGCGCCGAGCAGTATGCCGGGGAGAGTTACCGCCACGCTGTGCAGTTGATGGATCATGCCGATGAATATGCCGTACGAAAACACATCGACAAGAAGCCGTTGATCGCAGTTTCCCGCGAGGCGGTGCAGACGGCGGAGGATGCGCGCGAGATCGCAGTCAAGAAGATGGACGATGTCCGTCTCGCCAACGAACGCCAGGATTCTGCAGACGCTCAGAACAGATCGCAAGGCCAGGCCGATGACGCTATGCGGCAGAAGAACGAGGCGGAGTCCGCCACGGCAAGAGCCCAGGCAGACCGAGCGCAGGCCGAATCAGACGCAGGCAATGCCCGAGACGCAAAAGCTCAGGCCGAGGCCGATACGGCCCGAGCCCGCAACGATGCCAGCGATGCACAAGCGGCCGCCGCGAGAGCCAATGCCGACAATGCGGCCAACCAGGCTTCGTCCGCGGCCGCGCTTTCAGCGGCCCAGGCCGAAGCGGAGCAATCCCGCCTGGCGGCACAGCAGTCGCAGGCAAACGCGCAACAGGCCGATGCCGACAAAGCTGCGATGCGCGCGAAACTCGCCGAGCAGTTGAACTCCATTCTTCAGACCCGCGAAAGCGCACGCGGGCTGATCGTCAGCATGTCCGATGTGCTATTCGACACCGGGAAATACTCGTTGAAGCCGGGAGCACGCGAGAAACTGGCGAAGGTCGCCGGAATTCTGCTCGCCTATCCTGGGCTCAACATCGAAGTTGGTGGCTACACGGATAACGTCGGCGGCGATGCCATGAATCAGACCTTGTCGGAGAATCGCGCCGGTTCGGTGCGCGATTATCTGGTGCAAGAGGGCGTAGCTAGCGGCTCGGTTTCGTCCAAAGGCTTCGGCAAAACCTTGCCGGTGGCCAGTAACGAGAGCTCGGCTGGACGCCAGCAGAATCGGCGAGTGGAACTGCTTGTTTCCGGCGAAGCGATCGGCACTCCGGTGAACGCGACTACAGGAAGCTTGCAGTAGAGCAAGCCGGACGCGGGCGGGTGCGCCCGCGTCCACATCCGCAGTGAATGGAGGAAATACTTATGAGACTACTTTCAGCAATCGGCACGGCAGTTTTATCACTCACCATGGTGGCCCCGGTGTATGCGCAGCAGGAGCAGCACGAGCAGAAGGAAGAAGAGAAAGCCAAGCCTGCGCAGGAGGAAAAAAAGGCGCAGCCCGCTAAACCCGCAAGGCAGGAAGAGAAGAGCGCACAGCAAGAGAGAAGCGCCAAGCCCGAAGAGAAGAACGCCAGGCCTGAGGAGAGGAACGCGAAGCAAGACCAGCAACGCAGACCGGAAGCGAAGCCTGAAAAGCAAGAGCAGCACGCCGGCGGTGGCCGCATTCCTGACGACCGCTACAAGGCCAACTTCGGAAGAGATCACAGCTTCCGGGTTAGCGAAGGCGATTACCGCAATCACCGCTTTCAATACGGCGGTTATTGGTTTGGATTTGCCGGCGTGTGGCCGAGCAATTGGCTCTACTCGCAAAATGTTTATGTCGTTGACATTGACGGCGTGTATTACCTGTGCAATCCGATGTATCCGGGCGTAAACATTGAACTCAACGTCACACTCTAGCGGCTCAAGCCGTGGCCGGCGCAGCCTCTCCCGAGGCTGCGCCGGCCACGGATACAGTACAAGGAGCAAAACATGCTTGGAAGTATCTTGATTGTGATCTTGGTATTGGCCCTAGTTGGCGCTTTGCCGCGATGGTCGCATAGCCGGGAATGGGGGTATGCTCCGACGGGCGGTTTGGGATTGGCCCTGTTTATCGTGGTCATTCTGCTGGTTCTCGGTCGCATTTGAGCCATGCGCCGCCCGCCAATCTCGTCATGCGCCATGGCCAAGCCTTGGCGCCTGTTTTTTGTCCGCGGCATAGCCCTGTTGCACGCCCTGCTCATGTGTACCGGCAGTTCCCCTGCGTACTCGGTTCTGACACACGAAGAAATCGTCGACCTGTTGTGGACGGACGCGATTCGTCCGCTGGTGCTCAAGCGATTTCCAGGACTGTCGGAAGACCAGCTCAAAGAGGCGCACGCCTATGCTTACGGCGGCGCCGTCATCCAGGACCTTGGCTACTACCCATTCGGCAGTAACGAATTCAGTAACCTGGTGCACTACGTTCGCAGTGGAGATTTTGTTCGTGAGCTGCTGCTCGAAAGTCAGGACGTGGACGAGTACGCCTTCGCGCTGGGCGCGCTGTCGCATTATGCGGCGGATATAGCCGGGCACCCGGCGGTCAACCAGTCTGTTGCCATCGGATATCCCAAGCTGCGAGAGAAATACGGCAAGTCGGTGCGGTACGCTCAAGACAAGAGGGCGCATCTTGAAATAGAGTTCGGGTTCGACACGTTACAGGTCGCGAAGAATCGTTACGCTTCTCAGCAATACCACGATTTCATCGGATTCCAAGTGTCCCGGTCCTTGCTGGAGCGGGTCTTTCCCGTAGTGTACGGAGTGGAGTTGAAAGACGCGCTTACTCACGAGGATTTAGCGATAGGCTCGTATCGGTTCGCGGTCAGCCGGCTGATTCCGCATATGACCGAGGTGGCGCTGCAAACCCACAAGAGGGATCTGATGCGCGAAACGCCGGATTTCGCGAAACAAAAGTTTCTGTACCGTCTTTCGCGCTCTGACTACGAAAAGCAGTGGGGAAAGGACTACGTGAAGCCGGGAGTGGGCACGCGCATTCTGTCAACCCTCTTGCGATACGCGCCGAGGATTGGTCCCCTCAAAGGGTTATCATTCAGGAACCCGACTCCCCAAACCGAGGATCTGTATATCAAAAGCATCAACACGACCGTCGATCAGTACCGGACGTTCCTCGCGGCAGTGCGCACCGACTCGCTGGCCCTGCCCAATTGTGATCTGGATAGTGGTGCCGCAACCAAGGCCGCGGAATACTCCCTGACTGACGAGACGTATGAAAATTTGCTAGTTCAACTGTCGGCGCGAAAGTTCGATCTGACCTCGCCTGAGTTGCGGGCTAACATCCTGAACTTTTATTCTGACCTTTCGGCTCCGATCGAGACGAAAAAGGACCCGGTTCGCTGGCTGGGTGTGTTGACTTCGCTGGACCAATTGCGGTTGGTCACTGCGGCCCCGGTTCTTGCCGCGAGTCCTGCACGGTGATTCGCGGCGCTTGATGTGTGGTGATGCTAGCCTGAAGTAAATGTGAGCACAAACCACCCCAACTGGCTAGTCGTTCTCAACCGCGAGGTCGTCGCCTGCACCCGTTGCCCGAGCCTCGTCGTTATTTTAATATAACTACTCTAAACTCAAGCCCGACTGCTGATAAACCCCGATTTCACTCGCCATGGGCCCTGTGCTGGGCACTTGGGTGTAATCGCCTTGGTTATGTCAATCATTTCCTATGCAAGATCAACGTGACTTTTTCAACACCCACTCCGATTACCCTCATTGTCTTCGGAGGGATCCACTTCAGGCTGTTAACTGCTGAAAAATAGATTCAGAGCCGCCTGGCATTAGTAGGAAAGTTCGAAAATCGTCCTCTAGGGCCGACCAATCTTTCTCTGTAACTAACGTCGCGGCGCCTTCTCGACGGAGAGTGCGTGTCACGGCGCGGGATGCGCGCAATTCGCCCCCGCGAGCCGGGAAAAGCGACGGCTTCGGTTCAGCCGATCCAAACAACCGCAACAGCACGAAGTTGAAAGCTTTCCTTTTGGCCTGATTTTTCTCTGAGATCAGGCAAGGTCGTAGCGATCAAGGTTCATTACCTTGTTCCATGCAGCCGCGAAGTCCTTTACAAACGCCTCCTTCGAGTCGTCAGACGCATAGACCTCTGCGAGTGCCCGAAGCTGGGAGTTCGAACCGAAGAGCAGATCGACGCGCGTGCCGGTCCACTTGATTTTGCCCGTCGCGCGGTCGTGCCCTTCATACACGCCCTCGGATGCACCGGAGGGCTCCCACTTCGTATTCATGTCGAGCAGGTTCACGAAGAAATCATTCGTTAGCGTCTCGGGCCGCTTTGTGAAGACGCCGTGTTTCGCCTGCCCGAAGTTCGTATTCAGGGCGCGCATCCCGCCGACGAGAACCGTCATCTCGGGAGCAGTCAGGGTCAGCAACTGGGCCCGATCCACCAGCAACTCCTCCGCCGAGAGAACCTGTCCGCTGCGGAGATAGTTGCGGAACCCGTCGGCGACCGGCTCCATTACAGCGAATGAGTGCACGTCGGTCTGCTTCTGCGAAGCATCCGTGCGTCCTGGCGAGAAGGGAACCTTCACTTTGTGCCCGGCCTTTTTCGCCGCTTCCTCCACGGCTGCGCAGCCGCCCAGCACGATCAGGTCTGCGAGCGAGACCTGCGATCCTTTATTCCGGCCTTTGTTCCCGTTGGACTTGTTCCCGTTGGAGCCTGAGCCGTTGAACTCCTTTTGGATCGCTTCCAGCTTCTTGACAACCTTCGACAGTTCGGCAGGCTGGTTCACTTCCCAATCCTTTTGTGGCGCGAGGCGAATGCGTGCCCCGTTCGCCCCGCCACGCTTGTCGGAGCCACGGAACGACGCCGCCGATGCCCAGGCGGTCGAGACCAGTTGGGAAATCGACAGTCCGGATTTGAGGATCTGGGCCTTTAGAGAGGCAATTTCCTTCTCCCCGATCAATTTATGATCCACGGCAGGAACACGGTCTTGCCACAGTAGTTCCTCCTTCGGAACAAGCGGGCCAAGGTACCGCGCGATCGGCCCCATGTCGCGGTGCGTTAGCTTGAACCATGCCCGCGCAAACGCGTCTGCCAGCTGATCCGGATGCTCGTAGAAGCGCCGTGAAATCTTTTCGTAAGCAGGGTCCAGCCGCAAGGCGAGGTCCGTGGTGAGCATCGATGGCGCATGACGTTTGGACGGATCGTGCGCATCCGGCACCTTACCGTTGCCTGCGCCATTTTTCGGAGTCCACTGATGCGCCCCGGCCGGACTCTTCGTCAGTTCCCATTCGTAGCTGAACAGGTTGGTGAAGAAGTTGTTGCTCCACTTCGTAGGCGTCGTGGTCCAAATGACTTCCAGGCCGCTGCCGATCGTGTCGCCACCATGGCCTTTGCCAAGTTTATTCTTCCATCCCAACCCTTGATCTTCAATGTTGGCACCTTCTGGTTCGTTGCCTACATATTGAGCGGGAACGCCGGCGCCGTGGGTTTTGCCGAAGGTGTGACCGCCGGCGATGAGCGCAACGGTTTCTTCGTCATTCATCGCCATGCGGGCAAAAGTCTCGCGGATATCGCGTGCTGCGGCAACCGGATCTGGCTTTCCATTCGGCCCTTCCGGATTCACATAGATCAGACCCATTTGCACGGCAGCGAGAGGTTTCTCGAGATCACGATCTCCGGAGTAACGCTCGTCCGCCAGCCACTTGCCTTCAGGTCCCCAGAAAATGTCCTCTTCTGGCTCCCACACGTCCTCGCGCCCGCCGCCAAAACCGAACGTCTTAAAACCCATCGAATCGAGGGCGACGTTGCCGGCGAGAATCATGAGGTCGGCCCAGGAGATTTTGCGTCCATACTTCTGCTTGATCGGCCACAGCAGCCGGCGTGCCTTGTCCAGGTTCACATTGTCCGGCCAGCTATTGAGTGGAGCGAAGCGCTGCTGACCGGCTCCGGCTCCGCCGCGGCCGTCGCCGATGCGGTACGTTCCCGCGCTGTGCCACGCCATACGAATGAAAAGCGGGCCATAGTGGCCAAAGTCGGCCGGCCACCACTCCTGCGAATCCGTCATCAAGGCATGGAGGTCCTTGATCACGGCTTTCAGGTCAAGGCTCTTGAACTCTTTCGCGTAATTGAAGTCCTTGCCCATCGGATCGGACTTTGGTGAATGCTGGTGCAGGACCTGCACGTTCACTTGATTCGGCCACCAGTCAACATTCGCGTAGGATTTGCGGAGGCCGTGCGCCACTGGGCATTTCGATTCGGTTGCGGTGTTTTTTTGCTTAGCCTCGGGGACAACACTCCCCGATGAAGTCGCGAGTGTATTTTCCATATGTCTTCTTCCTTCGAATATGATTAGGTACTGCGTGAAAAAGTTACTTGTTGGTGCTGCAGCGGCGGCAGAGGCCAAAGACCTCGACCAGTGGCTGCGTCAGATCAAAGCCATCCGGCAGATGCCGGGATAGCCGTTTGAAATCGATGAACTCTCCTTCGATGTCCTGCACCGACTTGCAACGGGAGCAGACCAGGTGGTGATGAGGTTCGAGATTGCCATCCACGCGCAACGTGGACGCATGAGGACTGACCTCTCGCAGCAACCCACACTCGATGAAAAGCCGCAGGTTGTTGTAGACCGTGGCCAGAGAAATGGATGGAATGCGGCGCCGGACGGCGGCGTAAATGTCTTCGGGGGAATAGTGCCCACGGGATGCGACGACGGCCTCATAGACCACCTGACGCTGGTGCGTGACCGCCAAGCCATGCTTATCGGCCAGCTGACGGAACTGTTCATGGGTGAAGCGCATGATTATCGAATGAGAATGATTATAAAACGACCGAGGCCGGTGTCAACCGAAATCTTTCCTGTGACCTTGAGCCAAGTCTTGAGGGAATGTAACTGAGTTTGTGCCGTTCGGCCGACTGATAGCCGCGCCATGACCTAGGTTATAATCGCTGGCCTGGAGGCGCTGATTGAATCGACGGACCTGGTTTGCAATTTTCGCGGTTCTGACTATGCTCACGAGCAATGTGTCAGCGAAGACTCGAGTCGCTAAACAACCGTTCGGGCATACGCCGGAAGGAACGCCGCTTGATCTCTACTCGTTGGCGGATGGCAAGATCGAAGTCGGCATCATCACCTACGGAGGGATCGTCGTTTCCCTGCGCACTCCCGACCGGAACGGGAAACTCGACGATGTGGTGCTGGGCTGCGATTCGGTCGAGAAGTATGTGGCACAGACGGCGCATTTCGGAGGCATCATCGGCCGCTACGCGAATCGCATTGCGCATGGCAGCTTCCAACTTGATGGTCAGACCTATTCCATTCCAAAAAACGACGGCGACAACGCTCTTCACGGAGGAATCCGCGGCTTCGATAAGGCGGTCTGGGCGGCTAAACAAATAAAGGACGGCATCGAGCTCACCTATGTGAGCAAAGATGGCGATCAAGGTTTTCCCGGCACGCTCACCACGACTGTGCGCTACACCCTGAGTGGGAACGCCTTGCGAATCGAATATTCGGCGACCACTGATAAAGATACCGTCCTCAACCTGACCAATCATTCCTATTTCAATCTTGCGGGCCAAGGGAAGGGTGACGTTCTGGGGCACGTTCTTAAGATCGATGCTTCCCGGATTACGCCTGTCGATGCAACGCTTATTCCTCCGGGGGAACTGAAGCCGGTGGAAGGGACGCCGTTCGATTTTCGAACGCCGCATGCCATTGGAGAGAGGATTGATGCAGATGATGCGCAGTTGCGTCTCGGCCATGGCTATGACCACAACTTTGTGCTCGATCATGCTGCCGGCCAGTTAGCCGAGGCGGCCGAAGTGTATGAGCCGAGCACTGGGCGGATTCTGCGCGTGTCCACGACCGAACCTGGCGTGCAGCTTTACACAGGAAATTTTCTTGACGGATCGATCACTGGGAAGGAAGGCCGGGTTTACAAACGGCGATTTGCATTCTGCCTGGAAACGCAACACTTCCCGGATTCGCCCAACCATCCTGCCTTTCCCTCGACCGAATTGAAGCCGGGACAGACGTTTCACAGCGTGACAGTATTCGAGTTCAGCGCCGGCTCACGCTGAGGGCCGCCCACGTCGCTAGACCCTTCCGAATTAGTACCGGCCGTAGTACCAGTTGAATCTGCATTAGTACTTCGCCAATTGTTCTTTCCAGTACGGCCCGCGCTCTTCCCACGTACTCCTGCGTAGATCCCTTTTGAACCTTGTGCTTGCAAAGCTCCGCGACCTATGCTCGGCGCTGGGGAATCCTTTGTGAGACGAGTGCGTGTACTGGTGGCAAATCATCCGCGCCTGATGCGGGAATTGGTGATGGCGACGATTGCCGACCAGCCCGATATTGAGGTCGTGGGAGAGGTGCAGAACGAGGCGGAACTGGCAGACATCGTCGAACAGGTGCAGCCTGACGTTCTGATCATTGCCATGGATGAGCGCGCCTTCAACATCACGCGCCTGGGCCTGGGTCGGCATGTGGGCAAGCAGGACGAATATGCCGCTGCCTTTGGCGGCCTCAATTACATCCGCTTCAGCCGCGACGGAACAACTCGGGTTGAGCCTCTCCAACTTGACCCAGGCGTGCTCTCCGCCTTGCAGTCGAACCTCTTGCTGTTCTTCACCGGCGCTGCTCACCACTCTTGGGACATCCTTGCAGATCAGGAAAAATCCACACGTCTCGCGGACAGCCCCGCCGTGGAAGCGCTGCACCAGGTAAAGGAGGCGGCCGTCCTGATGAAAGAGTCGCTTCTGTGCGGCGACCTGGAACATTTCGGCCACTTGCTCGACGATGCCTGGCAATCTAAGAAGCGTATCTCCCAGCGCATTTCCAGCCCGCGCATTGACCATCTCTATGAAGTGGCGCGCGCCCACGGCGTTTTGGGCGGCAAGATTACTGGTGCCGGCGGCGGAGGCTTCCTTCTGCTCTACGCCGAACCCGCATGCCAGGACGCCGTGCGCTCCGCCATGCAGTCCGAGGGCGTGCAGGAGATGGCCTTTGCCTTCGATGGCCAAGGCGCCCAAGTCATCGTAAACGACCCCTTCATCGACCATGACGAACATGCGGGCACACGATGGACTTTCCTGCCCTTATCTGCGGCGGCGTCGGTTTGAGATTCATGCAGCATTGCGATCGCGAGAACTCACATTGAAAGCCTTCTTGCTGGCCGGAGGACTTGGCACGCGCTTACGTCCTCTCACCGACTCCGTTCCCAAGTGTCTGGTGCCGATTCGCGGCCGCCCCCTGCTCGACATCTGGCTCGAACTCTGCGCCCGCTCTGCCATCACAGATGTCCTAATCAACCTGCACGTGCACTCGCAACCCATCGAGCAGCATCTGAAGCGCAGCGGCTCACCGGTGCGTGTTCGCGTGGTCCATGAAGATCGATTGCTGGGTTCTGCCGGGACGCTCGCTGCCAATCGAGCCTGGGTAAGTTCCGATTCTGCTTTCTGGATTCTCTATTCTGACGTTCTTACCAACACCGACCTGAATCGGATGAGTGAATTCCATTCCCGCCACGGAGGGATCGCGACACTTGGCCTCTATCAAGTGCCCGATCCTGCACGATGCGGGGTTGCCATCATGGACAACGAAGGGGTCATCATCGATTTCGAAGAAAAACCTCAGATCCCGCGCAGCAATTGGGTTTTCTCCGGACTCATGATCGCAGATCGCCGTCTGTTCGATTTGATCCCTCCTTGCGTTCCGGCGGATCTCGCGTTTCATGTTTTGCCCCGCCTGCTCGGCAAAATGCGGGGCTATCTCATCGAAGACTACGTCCTCGACATCGGCACCCTGCCCAACTACCAACAGGCACAGATCACATGGCCCGGCAACGACGGCGTTTCCGTCTGGCCTGCCCCAACCGACAGGCCGGCTGCTGGCGCGCCTCAACCGGCGAGCCACGGGCTTCAGACACACAACCTGTTGCCGGGAGAGATCTCGTGAGTCCCCGACATCTGCGCGGCGTCATCTTTGACATGGATGGAGTCCTCGTCGACAGTCATGCGGTGCATCGCAAGGCTTGGCGCCGTTTTTTCCAAACACTGGGACGTCATGTGCCCGAGTCCGAACTGGATTTCATTCTCGATGGCCGCAAACGCGGCGACATCCTGCGTCACTTTCTTGGAGACTGCCCAGATCCGGAACTCGAGGAATTCGGCAAGCGCAAGGATTGCATCTTCCGGCAAATGCAACTCAGCGTTGCCCCCGTTCCCGGTGTCGTCCGCTTTGTACGCGAGCTTCATCGCAGCGGTGCCGCTTTGGCTTTGGCTACTTCTGCCAGCCGAAGCCGGGCACGATCTACGCTGATCGAACTGGGCTTACAGAATTGTTTTCCAGTGGTCGTGACCGGAGAAGACGTGCTCCTGGGTAAACCAGATGCCGCTGTTTACCGGCTGGCCTGCAACCGCATCGGAATCGAGCCGGAACATTTACTGGCGGTCGAAGACGCTATTTCAGGAGTACGGGCAGCAGTCGCCGCAGGCTTGCGTTGCGTCGGAGTCGCATTGCACGAAACGCCTGAGAACCTCACTACCGCGGGCGCAGTTCACGTGCTGCGCGACTTCGAAACTGTTTCCCTTCACGACGTGGAGTGCATCTTGCTCCGTCGTGTTGATCCGATCTCTGACCAGGCTGCCGCAGCTGGCAACGGCTAAATGCTAAGGCCCTCGCTGCGGCACACTTCCACAATCGAGAGCCGGTCTTGCGCTCCCACCTTACGCAGCATGCGATGCACATGGTTTTTCACGGTTTGTTCGGAGAGGTTCAGCCGGCTGGCAATTTCCTTGTTCGTGAGCCCCTGTTGAATCAGACCCACCAATTCTTGCTCCCTGCGGCTTAAGCCGAGACTGGTCTTCAGGTGCAAACTCGGAATAGCGGCCCTATGCCGCGCCACCCACTGAAATAGCACGACGGAGAGCGCCGCCGGACACACCGCTTCGCCCGTAGCAACCGCACGAATAGTCCGGGCCACCTCCATCGCAGAAGCATCCTTGAGCACATAACCCACCGCGCCGGCTTGTACCACGCGCAGAAAAACCGCCTCTTCAGCTTCCATGCCGACCATTACTACTCTTATGGCAGGGTTCAGTCGATGCAGTTGGCCCACCGCACCGTGTTCCGCCAGAACCTGAGATACCGAATCGAGCACTACCACGTTGGCTCGCGTCGACACAATCTGCGCAACCGTTTCCGGGCCGTACGATCCCGCCCCGACCACGTGGATGTCGTCCTTCTTCGAAAGAATGCGCAACAAGGCTTCGCGCAGCAGCCGGTTTTCAGCCAACAAGAAGACTGCGGCTACCGGCCCCGAAAATCCTGAGACTACTGTTCCCATCAGATAACCAACCTCGCCTCGTACTCTTCACCCTGCTTGCCCCCCGGTCTGGTTGCTGTATTTCATTTCGTGTGTACACCTTCACACGCTAGCTGCCTTGCAAACGTGAGGTCAAGGGGAAAGCGTGTCTGCGCGAACAAGAGTTCCCGCGGCGGGAAGACCCTTTCTGGATTCCGGTATTGGTCTGTAACGGGGCCCTAAAGGAGACTGCCGGAAGAATGATCCGTAGCCTGTTACTCTTCGTGCCGTTCGCTTAGAACTGGCGCACAGAGTGTACTTCCGGTTGGGTAATTCTAAGGGCAACCGTCCTGACGAATCTATTCAATATTGAACACTTCCGGAAGTTTCTGAATTTCTGAAGAGAGGGGTGAGAAGTAAGGGACAAAGCTCGACGGTCAGAATTATAGACCAAGCTGCCAAACACACCTAACTTACTCCTTCCGCGGCGTAGGCGCAGTTAGCAGATCGACAAACATTTTGTAAAACTTCTCCAGGTCCACATCATCCTGCACTTCGACCGGTTGCATCTCGATCTTAGGTTTATCTCGATCTGTCCAGCCCAGGGTGTTGCCGTAGCTGGCTCCGCGGTCCAGGTCCACATCCATGAAGAGCGTTTCCTTCTTCGTAATCAAGCTCGGATCGAGCCACGCCGCCGCCGCCAGTTCATCCCACAGGTAATTGTAGTTACCCCGCAGGCGCGCATACTTGCCGATATAACGCGCCGCCGCCGAATCTCCCGCTTTGATGCGATTGAGCAGGTCCGCAGTCAGTCTCGTTTTCACGGAAATATCTACGGTCGTGCAGACGATTCTCTTCCAAGGCGCCCGAAGCACGATGTGAGCAGCTTCCGGATCGAACCAGAGGTTGAACTCGTGCGTTGGAGTGTTGGCGAACTCAGGATCGTCCGTCCGGGGATTGAAGCTGCCTCCCATGAACACCAACTCTTTGGCCAGTTCCGCGAATGTGGGATCAAGCGAGATGGCCAGGGCCAGATTGGTCATAGGGCCACCCTCGTAAATCGTCACCTCATTAGGAAACTTATGCACCATGCGCAACAGAAAGTGCGCGGCGTCCTCCTCGGC